>ERZ827458.1583-NODE-1583-length-15069-cov-3.198748_pt1 | contig 15069 bp, 14 predicted proteins | sample MGYA00519706_ERZ827458 | MGnify/ENA primary metagenome ERZ827458 (study PRJEB31778, sample SAMEA3449309) | human gut metagenome | biome: human gut; feature: human-associated habitat; material: faeces | place: United Kingdom | collected 2010/2012 ...
CCGTATTTGAGCCGCCCGGTTCAGAGCTTTTCGGACATGCGCCGCTTTGCGCGGCTCTGGCGCGGCGCTCCGCTTTGAGCATAGGGCCGAACTCCCTGCCGGTGAAACTGGTGATGAGCATGAACACAAGAGCAAAAATGCAGTAGAAGCAATAGGGGATGGAGCGAAGGAAAACCTGAAAGGCAGAGTCTGCGATACCGGCCGTTTCCAGACCGCTGCTGATGACTGCTATTTCCACGGCGACCCAGCTGGAAACCACGGCGATGCCTGCCACGGGCGCTGCGGTCGAGTCGACGATGTACGCGAGCCGTTCCCGCGAAAGCCCGACTTTGTCTGCAATTGGGCGGAGCACAGGGCCGGTGATCAGGGCGTTTGCGTAGTCGTCAAAGAAGAACAGCACGCAGAAGAGTTGCCCAAGCAGATTGGCTCCGCGCGGCGTTTTCACTTTTTTTGTGATCCGCTTTGCCGCGGCCTCAAAGCCGCCGGTCTTCATAAGCACACCGACCAGTCCGCCGACAAGCGCACACAGGATCAGCACCTTGGTGTTTTCCGTATCGGAGGCGACGCCTACCAGTTCGTCAATGACGCTTGGAACGATCTGCGGAAGCTGCGCTGCGCCCTTTTCTCCCGTTAGAAGCAGAAGCATAAGCTCTCCGACGGATAGTCCAATAAGCAGCGACACGACGACATCGCCAAGCAGAAATGCCAGAGCGACGGAGAGCACCGTTGGGAGCAGGGAGAGCGCGCCGAGTGCGCTCCCCAGTTCTGCGGCGGTAACAGCGCCGGTCAGCGGAGCCGATATGAGCCGGAAGCAAAAAATGGCGACCACGGAAAGCACGCAAAGCACCACCGCGGCGATCTTTCTGGTTTTCATCCGCAATCCCCCCGGAAGCGAAAGCTGCCGGTTTTGTCCTTAGTTCTTTTTCTTTCCGGCGCGGTAGAGCCAGTAGCCGACAGCAACGGTGAGCAGTACGCCGATGAGCTGCATCCAGAAGGCGTAACCGGTCACGTCAAAGTCGATGAGGAAGTAGCACGCAAGCGCCACGCAGAGGAAGCAGATAACACCGCAGACGACTATGCCGGCTTTCCCGCCCGGAACGGCGTACTGGCGGGGCGTATCGTCGGTGAATCTCAGCTTGATGGCGGCGGGGAACATGAAGAGATAGTTCAGCATGAACACGATCGACGCGAAGGAGAAGAGCGTCCAGAAAACGTCGTTCGCGTTGCCGCTGAGCGCGTAGTTGAGAATGATGAGAGCGGAGGAAATGACGCCCATGAGGTAGTAGAGATTGTCGGACGTGCCGTACTTTTTGCTGCGGTGCGCGAGAAACTTGGAGCGCTTGTCGAGCTCCGCGGCCTGGAAGGACTCGTTTGCACCGAGACACCAGGTGATCATGTTGGCGACCAGCGTAGAGATGGCGAGAACGATGAGGATGTAGAACACGGGCATCTGCGCGCTGCCGAAGACGGAGCAGAGCTCCTGCAGAGCATAAACGAAGCCGTCGACCTCGTCGACATTGGCGGCGTTGATCGCGGCGAGAACGCCGAAGGTGCCGAAGCAGTACAGGAACGTGATGGCCGCACCGGCGATGATCGTCATCTTGGGAACAGTCTTCTTGGGGTTCTCGATCTTGGAGCCGATGGAACCGATCAGCTCGAAGCCAAGGAGGTTGTAAACGATCGCGCCGACGTAGGTGACGGTGTTATCCATCGTGGGGACCCAGTTGGCGATAGAGAAGTCGTTGGCAAAACCGTTCTTCACGCCGTAGGCAATGCCCATGAAGCCGAAGATCACGAGAATGCCCATCTTGACGATGGCCATGATGTTGGACACGAGAACGGAGAGCTCAATGCCCTTCACGCCGATGTAAACGATGACCCAGCACATCGCGACGGCGATGATCGCCTGAAGCACGATGCTCATTTCGGGGAACAGAGCGAGACTCAGCCAGCCGGAGAACGCGGTGAAAACGGCGGGCATCCAGAACGCCACGTTGACCCAGTACATCCAGCCGACGAGGACGCTGGGGAATTCGCCGAAAGCCCGGCCTACCCAACTGACGATACCGCCGTCATCCGGGTAGGTGCTGCCAAGCTCGGCGGACAGGAGACCGTAGGGGATAAAGAAGATAATCGCGGAGATGATCCATACCGTGATGGAGGAAACGCCGATGATAGCCGGAGCGACGAACGAGTCGAGCACGAGAATGCTGCATACGGTAAACAGCACCGTACCGACAAGGCTTACCTTTTTACTGTTTTCCATGGTATTTCTCCCTCTTTACTTATTTTGACCGGCGGCCGGTTCCGTGCCGTGCGGAACCGGCCGAACGGAGTTCAGCCCTTGGGCTGCTGCTGGGTGATGCAGTGGATGTTGCCGCCGCCGTAAGCGACTTCCTCGGTGCGGACGCCGACGACCTTGCGCTCCGGGAACATGGCCTGGACCTGCTCAACGGCAAGCGCGTCGTTCTCGTCGCCGTACTGCGGAAGGATGATACCGCCGTTGACGATCAGGAAGTTCATGTAGGAAGCGATGGAGACCTCGCCCTCTTCACGCGGGATCGTGCCCTCGATGCACTCGATGGTGTCTGCGCCCTTGAGATAGCAGGGCTCCTTGGTCAGGCACAGCTTGTGGACCTTGAGCTTGCGGCCCTTGGCATCGGTCGCCTCGCAGAGCGTCTTGTAAGCGTCCTGTGCCTGCTGGTAGAACGGATGATTCTCATCCTCAGTCCAGATGCAGGCAACTTCGCCCGGACGGATGAAGCAGGTGACGTCGTCGATATGGCCATTGGTCTCGTAAGGATCGATGCCGTCCTTGATCCAGATGATCTTTTCGAGATTGAGGTATTCCATGAGCTTCGCCTCGATCTCTTCCTTGGTCATATCGGGGTTGCGGCCTTCGGAGAGCAGGCACATCTCGGTCGTGAGCAGGGTACCCTCGCCGTCAACATGGATGGAGCCGCCTTCGAGCACAAAGTCGGGGGTGCGGTAGGAGTCGATGCCCTCGATCTCGCAGACCTTCTGCGCAACGAGATTGTCCTGATCCCACGGGAAATACAGGCCGTCAACCAGACCGCCCCAGGAATTGAATTCCCAGTCAATGGCACGGACATCGCCCTTGTCGTTGATAACGAACGTCGGGCCGCAGTCACGGATCCAGGAGTCGTTGCTCGTCATTTCTACAACGCGGACCTCGGTGGGGAGCATGTAGCGCGCATACTGATATTGTGCGGGGCTGACGCAAACCGTCACTGGCTCGAACTGAGCAATGGCCTTCGCGACCTCGGTAAAGACCTTCTGCGCGGGCTTCGCACCGTTTCGCCAGTTGTCGGGGCGTTCCGGCCAGAGCATCCAGATCTGTTTCTGTTCCTCAAACTCACCGGGCATTCTGAAGCCGTCAGCCTTCGGGGTGCTTTCAATCCTCTTTGCCATTTTTCGTTCCTTTCTGAAATAATTCATAAATTCGCGGGGCTTATATTGCCGTTTCTTGTACAAGCTACACCCGCATCGTACCATGGATTTTTCCAGCTGTCTCTATTTTGCCGGACGAATGTAACACCGGAAAAAGAAAAGTGCTGTGTTACAAATTGCGTAACACAGCACGGAGATCAAACAATAATTGTACTGGAATCAGCGGAAAGACGCTTGTACAGGAGCGTTTCCATTATGGCAATCATGCCGCATCGCGACGTAACATCCGCACCCTGACAGTCGATCTCGTCGGCAAAAACATAGAAATTCAAATCACTCATATTCTGGATCGTGTTGTTGTCGGCACGTGTGAGTGAAACGATGGTCGGCGTGGCGATGGCGAAAATGCGCTCGATCTTCTGTATGACGCTGCGGTTGTTTCCGGTATAGGAGAGAACAAGCAAGACGTCATCCCGCTTGATGCGGTGCATAACGGAGACAAACTCATATTCCTCGTCCGGCATCTCCGTGTTGAACCCCATCATGGTCAATAGCCGGTAAAGATACCGCCCGACCTCATGGCTCAGCCCCTCGGCGAGAATGAAAATATTGGGGTTTCGGTTCATGATAGCGTTGAATTTATTGATTTTTTCGTCCGTAATGACCTTTACCGCCTCGATCACGTTTTTCAGATAGCTGTCTCGGTAATTGTCGGCGGAGACGATGCTCGGTATATGGATCTTTCGCGATTCTTCCTCTGTATCGCGGAGCGCCTGAGAAAACTCTGCGTAGCCCTGATAGCCGAGCTTCTTCACCAGACGGAAGATCGATGTCGTGGAGACAAAACACTTTTCCGAGAGGTCACGGATGCTCATATCCTTCACGATATGCAGGTTTTTGATGATGTAGTTAAACAGGTTCTGCTCTGTGGGGGACAGCCGGGACACGCAGCTGCTTGTCTGCTCATAAAAGTTCATACAAATCCTCCCGTTTTATGTTTTGTTACGCATTTTACCGTATCATGTAACGAATGTCAACAAAATGCTTTTTTACATTCTTTTTGATTCACTTTTGTGCCGATTTTCTGTAAAAAAACGGGAATATGAGTTTGCGTAACACGCTGCATCATGTTCCGCTGGTGTTACACCCAGCAAAGTTTTGAGATTTTTCGTGGATATGACTGCAGCATGGCGTATAGCGTGCTTTTACGGATCATCCTCGACAATATCAGTGCTGCCGAACAGATACTCAAGGATGCACGGGGCGGCGTCATCACTGGGGACGGTGCGGTATTCCAAGGCTATTTGTTCGACGAGGAGCAGCTTTAACGGGGTTATACCGTGCCGCGCAGAAAGAAGCCCAATGACTGTGGCACAGGGATTCCCTGTCACGAAGTAAATGCTCTTGCCCGTGTCCTGCTCCCGGAAATTCAAACGTTCTTTGAGAGCGAGGACGGGCAGCGGGAATACGCCGAGTGGAAAGCAAAGCGACAGGTCGAACAAGAGAACAAAGTATAACAAAGGCGGGGGCATCTTAACCGATGCTCCCGTCTTGTATTTGCTCAAATCTTGGTTTGGTTGTTTGAATTCGATTCCTTATCAATATATTCTGCAATTTTGCGCTCAATGCCTATGCTATACAAAACGGAGATTGTGAGTGCAATTACGAAGCAAACGGCAATCCCGGAGACCGACATTATCATGGAAACGAGAAAAGGCGTAGCACTCAGCTACGCCCCGGAACAGGTTACAGTATGAACTTTTCAGGAAATAAAAAAGCAGAGTGTCCATTACAGGATACTCAGATCCTATAAGGACACTCTGCATGGTCCGAGTGACTGGACTTGAACCAGCGGCCTCCTGAACCCCATTCAGGCGCGATACCAAACTTCGCCACACCCGGATTTCTAACAGCTTTGTTATACTACCACAAGGTGTGAGCAAATGCAAGTCTTTTTTTACGATTCCTGCGGATTTTCCGCGGTGCCGATGTCGCGGTAGAGCGAAACGAAGGTTTCAAAGCAGATATTGTTCTCTGTAATATACTTCGCGGCCTCTACGCCGACATAGCGGAAATGGAACGGCTCATACATTACGCCTGTGATCGGCTCCATGCCGTCGGGGAAGCGCAGGATGAAGCCGAACTCCTGACAATGCGCGTTCATGTACTGGAACATGGCGGTGTTCTCGATGGAGCGGTTTTTCGTCGGATAATAGATATCCGTGATATCGCAGCAAAGGCCGGTCTGGTGCTCGCTGTGACCGGCGGGCATGGTGATATAGTACCCCTGACTGTCCTTGCCGTCGGATACGCCGTTGTTCCGGCAGACGCGGAGGAAGTTCGCGGCCTGATCTGCATAGCTCCGGTAGCCGGAGGAGAGATAGACGGAGAGACCCTGCGCGCGGGTGTCCGCTGCCATCGCGGCGAGCGCATCGGCAATACGGCTGTCCACGAGCTGCCCTTCGAGCGTCACAAGCTCCGGCGGGGCGTACTCGGCGATGGAGTTATCGGCGTTTGCGAGGATATACTCCCAGCTGTTGATATCGATGTCCGGCGGCTCGGGCAGACCGAGCGCCGCGGCGCGGCCGGCAGGGGAGTCCGGGGCCGGCGTCGGCTCGGGCGTAGCGGTCGGCTCCGGCGTCGCCGTAGGTTCCGGCGTAGCGCTCGGCTCCGGGGTAACATCCGGCGTTGCGGTCGGTACGGGCGTTGCCATGGACTCCCGGAGTGCTGCGGCGTCGGACGCCTTGGCTGCGCTGAAACGCAGAACCATCAGCACCGCGCAAAGTATCAGCAGAAGGACCATGAGAATGATCCCGATCGTCTTTCGCGTGTTCATATTATTCCTCTTCCAGTTTTCTTTTGAGTTTTTCGAGCGCCTTTTTCTCCAGCCGCGATACATAGGAGCGGGAAATGCCGCAGCGCCTGGCGGTCTCGCGCTGCGTGAGCGCGGCGTCTCCGTTCAGCCCGTAGCGAAGGCGGAGGATCTCGGCCTCGCGCTCGTCGAGCACGTTGTCGATCAGCTGCGACAGATGCTGACAGAGATCGGTCTGCACGACGCGCTCGGACATGTCCTCCTCGTCGGCCAGAACGTCGATCAGTGACAGGGAATTGCCGTCGGAATCCGTGTCGATGGAGTCGGAGAGCGAGAGATCGCCCGCGCTTTTCCGGCTGCCGCGGAAGTGCATGAGCACTTCGTTCTCGATGCACCGGGAGGCGTAGGTCGCAAGGCGCACGCCTTTGTCCGGGCGATACGTCGAAACACCCTTGATGAGACCGACCGTTCCGATGGAGATGAGATCGTCCTGCTCGCTCTCGCTCGTATAGTATTTCTTGATGATGTGTGCTACAAGACGCAGATTATGCTCGATGAGCGTGTTCCGCGCTTCGAGATCGCCCTTCATCCAGCGCTCCACGCAGCGCCGCTCCTCCTTGGCAGGCAGCGGCCGCGGAAACGAGCCGGAACCGGCGCCGAGCCGCAGCGAGAGAAACGCGCCGTTGAGCAGCAGTAGAAACGCACTTGCCAGCATACAGCAAACCTCCCTTAACGGATGGTTCATTGTATTCCGGCGCGGCAAGTCCCTATGTGCCGGGACGATCCGGCATTATTTTCCCGTCTTGCTGTTGAGCCAGCTCAAAACGTCCTCGTATACCTCGGCGCGGTTCGTTTCGTTGAGCATTTCGTGCCGTCCGCCGTGATAGAGCTTCATGGTGACATCCTTCATGCCGGCCTTGAGGAAGCATTTGTAGGCGCGGATCACGCCGCGTCCCTGCTCGCCGACGGGGTCGCAGTCGCCGGAGACGAACAGGATCGGCAGATTCTTTTTCATCCGGGCGATGTTCTTCGGCTGGGTGACGAACGCGATGCCGTTCATCATGTCATGAAGCAGTCCCGCCGTCGGGACAAAGCCGCAGAGCGGGTCTTCGTTATAGAGATCCACGGCGGCCTCGTCGCGGCTGAGCCAGTCGCTCGAGGTGCGGGGATTTTCAAACTTGTCGTTATAGGTGCCGAACGCCATCTTGTTGAGAAAATCGCTTTTGTGCATCGACCCGTTCCGGCGAATATCGATGGCGCTCATTACCTTGCCTGCCGATACGAGAGCGGGACTCTGGTGGCCGGTGCCGCTGATGACCGCGCCGTCCAGCCCCGTGCGGAAGCGGATGAGGTACGTCCGGGTCAGGAACGAGCCCATGCTGTGACCGAAAATGAAATACGGCTTTCCGGGATACTTCGCCGCCGTCTTGTCGTGCAGCGAGCGGATATCCTGCACCGCCTTTTCCCAACCGTTTTCCTCGCTGAAAAAGCCGAGATGCGCCTCGTCCGGCGCGCTCTTTCCGTGGCCGAGTTGGTCGTGCAGCACCACAATGTAGCCGTGTTCGGCGAGAAACGCGGCAAACGCGTCGTACCGGGCGATATGCTCGGCGATGCCGTGCACGATTTGAACGATGCCGACGGGGTCTCCCTCCGGGAGATATTCACGCGCGGAGAGCGCCGTCTGCCCGTCCGAAGATAAAAATGTAAATTCCGACATACGTGCCATAGCCAAAGATCCTTTCTTGTGCTATAATGCCTATATTAAAATATATTATATACAATTCCCAGCGAAAATCAAGGAGGTTATCCCATGAGCCAGCACGTTATCGCCCTTGACCAGGGGACGACAAGCTCCCGCGCCATTATTTTTGATGTGAACGGGAAGGTCGTGTCGCTCTCGCAGCACCCCTTCGCGCAGATCTATCCGCAGCCCGGCTGGGTGGAGCACGATCCGATGACGATCCTCTATACGCAGCTCGAATCGCTCTCGGAGGCATTCCGCACGAGCGGCCTTTCCGCCGCGGACATCGCCGCCGTCGGCATCACCAACCAGCGCGAGACGACAATCGTCTGGGAAAAGGAAACGGGCCGCCCCGTGTATAACGCGATCGTCTGGCAGTGCCGCCGGACGGCGCCTCTGTGCGAGGAGCTGCGCGCCGATGGCTGGGAAGAGAAGATCCGCGAAAAGACCGGCCTTCTGATCGACGCCTATTTCTCCGGCACAAAGCTGCGCTGGATCCTCGATAACGTCCCCGGCGCGAGAGAGCGCGCCGAGCGCGGCGAGCTTCTCTTCGGCACGGTGGACACATGGCTCATCTGGAATCTGACCGGCGGGCGCGTCCATGTGACCGATTACAGCAACGCTTCCCGCACGATGCTCTTCAATATACATACGCTGCAATGGGACGCCGAGCTCTGCGAAGCGCTCCGAATCCCGATGTGTATGCTCCCGAAGCCGGTGTCCAACTCCGAAGAGTACGGCACGATCGACTCGCATATGCCGGGGCTCGAGGAGCTCTCCGGCACGCCGATCTGCGGCGCGGCGGGCGACCAGCAGGCGGCCCTGCTCGGACAGGGCTGCATCCATCCGGGCGAGGCGAAAAACACCTACGGCACCGGCTGCTTTGCCATGATGAACACCGGCCCGACCGTCCCGGTGAGCCGAAGCGGGCTTCTCTCGTGCGTGGCGTGGAGCATCCGCGGCGAGACGAATTACTGTCTCGAGGGCAGCGTATTCAATGCCGGCAGCACCGTGCAGTGGATGCGCGACGAGCTCCATCTCATCTCCTCGGCGGAGGAAACGCAGGCGCTTGCCGAGTCCGTGCCGGACAACGGCGGCGTGTATCTTGTCTCGGCGTTCACCGGCCTCGGCGCGCCGTACTGGGATATGTACGCGCGCGGCACGCTCATCGGCATCACCCGCGGGACGACGCGCGCGCACGTTGTCCGCGCGGGACTTGAAGGCATCGCCTATCAGGTGCGCGATCTCATCGACGCAATGGAAAAGGACGCCGGCGCGCCCATGCAGATCCTGCGCGTGGACGGCGGCGCTTCCGTCAACCGCTTTCTCATGCAGTTTCAGGCTGACGTCCTCCGCTGTCCCATCGACCGGCCCGTTATGGTAGAGACAACGGCGCTCGGCGCGGCGTTCCTCGCCGGGCTGCACGCCGGTGTGTGGTCGAATGTCGGCGATATCGTCCGCATCCGCGAGTCGGCGCACATTTTCCGCCCGAAAATGGACGCGGAAAGCGCGCAGGATCTCTGCCGCCGCTGGCATAAGGCTGTGGAGCGTGCCAAAGATTGGGAATAACTTGTTTTTTCGTTGGAGATATAGTATAATCCCTTTTCAGGCAATTTGAACTTGGTTAGGAGAGTATGTCCATGCCATCGTTTTCGGAATATTACTGGGCGGGACGCCGCGGTCATCTGATCGGCGTCGGCGGCGTATCCATGTCGCCTCTGGCGGAGGTCCTCGCGGAAGCGGGCCTTGTCATCACCGGTTCGGACATGAACGAGGGGGCGAACGTGGCGCATCTGCGCTCGCTCGGCATTCCCGTGTTCATTGGGCATCGCGCGGAGAACATCCCGGCGGACGCCGAATTTGTCGTCCGCACCGCCGCCGTGCACGACGAAAACCCGGAGATCGTTGAGGCGCACCGCCGCGGGCTTCCGGTGTTTGAGCGCACGCAGGCGTGGGGCGCGATCATGAAGGATTACCGCAACTCGCTCTGCATCTCCGGCACACACGGCAAGACGACGACGACCTCCATGTGCACGCACATCCTCATGGCCGCCGAGCGTGACCCGACCGTTATGATCGGCGGAACGCTGCCGCTGCTGCACGCCGGCCACCGCGTCGGCGCGGGCGACACGATCGTGATGGAGGCGTGCGAATATTACAATTCCTTCCACGCGTTTTCGCCCACCGTGGCGGTCATCCTGAACATCGAGGCGGACCATCTCGACTTCTTCAAGGATCTCGAGGATGTGAAAGCGTCGTTCCGGAAGTTCGCCTCGCTCGTGCCGGAAAACGGATACATCATTGCGAACGCCGAGGACAAAAACACCATGGACGCTCTCGCGCCGCTTGGCCGCGATATCTTCACGTTCGGCCTGAACAAGGGGGCGGATGTCTACGCCGCCAATATCGTGCAGCACGGCGCGGAGACGGAGTTTGACGTTATATACTGCGAAGAGGTGTTCACGCATGTAAGCCTCCGTGTTCCCGGTATCCACAATGTGAAGAATGCGCTCGCGGCTTCTGCGGCGGCGATCTGTCTCGGGTGCAGTCCCGCGGCCATCCGCTACGGTCTTGCCGGATTCTCCGGCGCGAACCGCCGGTTTGAGTTCAAGGGCAAGTACAACGGCGCGGATGTTTACGACGATTACGCCCACCATCCGAGCGAGCTCAAAGCGCTGCTTGACGCCATTGAAACGCTCGGCTACAAGCGCACGATCGTTGTGTTCCAGCCGCATACATACTCCCGCACGCAGGCGCTCTTCAGCGATTTTGTTGAACAGCTCCGCCGCCCGGACGTGTGCTATCTCGCGGAGATCTATGCCGCGCGCGAAAAGAACACCATCGGCATCTCGTCCGCGGACATCGCGCGCGAGCTTCCGAACGGCATCTTCTTTGCGGATAACGCAGAGCTTGAAAAGACGCTGCGCGCAACGGCCAGCCCCGGCGACATTATCCTTACCGTCGGCGCGGGCGATGTGTACAAGATCGGCGAACGCCTTGTCGCCGAGGGAAAGGATAAGGTATGACGCGAGGAGAAATGAAGCTGCGCGCCCGCAGCCTGATCCTTACAAATCCGCCGCGTCCGCATCCCTGCCTCGTGACGCTGGCGCTGTTGGCATTCATCTGGATCGTCAACTATCTGGCGCAGAAGATCGGCGGTCAGCCGATCCTCATTGATCTCAACGCAGTCCAGAAGCTCGATTACCAGAACATGATCCGTATCGACTTCGCTAACGCGGAGCTCGTCCCGACGACGATTCTGATCCTCTTTCAGCTCGTCGATATTGTCCTCTCTTACGGCTATATCGCCTATCAGCTCCGCGTCGTGCGCGGAGAGGCATCCGGCTTCGGCAATCTGCTCGACGGTTTCGCCATCACCGGGCGCGCCATCGCGCTCACGCTGCTGATCGATGCGCTCGTTATGGTCGCATCCGCGGCGCTCCTTGTCCCCGGCCTCATCCTGTCGTATGCCTATGCCATGGCGTCGTTTCTGCAGGTCGATCATCCCGACTGGTCGCCGGTACGCTGCATGCGGGAGAGTCGTCTCATGATGCGCGGGCATAAATGGGAGCTTTTCGTGCTGCAGCTGAGCTTCCTCGGCTGGCAGATCCTTGCGACGATCCCCGGTGTGTCGATCTTTGTGAAGCCCTATGTGGCGTTCACCGAGACCGTGTTTTATGAAAACCTCCGCGCTCCGGCTGTTCCGCAGCCGCCGCAGGAATTCTGAAAGAATAACGCAGAAAACCGGCTGGCGGTCACCAGCCGGCTTTCTCGTAAAAAGGAGAATAGATATGAAGAAGATCGCTGTCATCACAGGCGCTTCGAGCGGCATGGGCCGCCGCTTTGCGGAAACGGTGCAGGAATTCGGAACGTATGACGAGATCTGGGCGATCGCCCGGCGGGTCGACCGGCTCGAGGAGCTCAAAAATCATACGGCCTTCCCGGTACGTACCATCTCACTCGATCTTTCCGACCCGGCGTCGTATGAGACGTATGCCGCCCTCCTGCGCGAGGAGCAGCCGGAGGTCGGCCTTCTCATCAACGCCAGCGGCTTCGGCAAATTCCGCGCCGTGATGGATACGCCGCTCGAGGTCAATCTCAATATGGTCGATCTCAACTGCAAGGCGGTCATGGCGCTCTGCCAGCTCACGGTGCCGTATATGCCGTCCGGCAGCCAGATCATCAATATTGCGTCTGTTGCGGCGTTTCAGCCTATCCCGTATATCAACGTTTACGGCGCGACAAAGGCTCTTGTTCTGCACTACAGCCGTGCGCTCAACCGCGAGCTGAAAAAGCAGGGGGTGCATGTCATGGCGGTATGCCCGTTCTGGACAAAGACCGAATTCTTTGACCGCGCCGTGGCGTCGGACGAAAAGCCAGTCGTCAAGAAATACATTGCCATGTATAAGCCCGAGGAGATTGTCGCGCAGGCCTGGAAGGACGCGAAGAAGGGCAAAGACATGAGCAAATGCGGCTTCAAGGCGCGCCTTCAGGCGCTCGGCGTGAAGATTCTGCCGCACAGCATGGTAATGGACACCTGGCTCCGCCAGCAGGAGCTGGAGTAAAGAAAATCAAAAACCGGGGCTGCACGGCATTATCGGCTGTGCGGCCCCGGTTTTTTGTTTCAGGTATTTTCGCTTCTGCGGCGGCGATGCCCGCGCCCGCGGCGGCGGCTCTGCGTCGCCTTGTCGCGGTAGAATTTCTCCATCTCGTCGTCGGCACGGTAGACGATGCGGTTCACCGACCAGCTGTCGTTCTCCGTTTTGCGGAACTTGAGCCGGACGAGGAATTTGCGGTGCTCCTCGCATGTGCCGATCGTCATATACCGTCTATCGCCCTGATTGACCCAGCGCGTCAGCTCCAGCGGCTCGCCGCAGTCGGGACAAACGGCGCTCGTGACCTCTTCATCGAGAAACGCCTCAGAGCGGGAATTATATCCGGTGAAGGCGCGGTGCTCCAGTGCGTCCGGTTCATCGGTGTGGTGCTTATCCTCCGGAAGCCGGGTGGCGAGAAGGGAAGTGGCGTTGTCGTACTGCTCCAGTCCCTCGGCAAAGTCGAGCTTGGAGCAGACGAGCGCCGTGTTGTAGGCGTCACCGAGCGCGTCGTGCGCCACGCGGGTCTGCTCAATGGCAAAGTGCTCCATCGCCGTGGCGAGGGATTTCTGGTTTTTGTCGCCGCCGGTCTGGATGTTGTAAATGAGCTGGAGATTGATCCAGTCTGCGATCCAGTCCCAGTCGAGATCGTGGATGATGATGTTCTGTTCCATGATCCGCCGGTCATCGTAGCCCCAGGTGACGAACACCGGGTCCTCGCCGCACCATTCGCGGAAATGCTCAAATACCGTGGGGAACGTGTCGCCGTGGCTGAGGCGCTCCTTGTCAATGCCGGTCAGCTTTTTGACTTTGTAATGCATGCTGCGGAAGTATATGGGCCGCACGTCGGACTGAAATTCCTCCGCGGGGCAGAAATCATCGTCGAGCTTCACCGCGCCGATCTGGATGATCTCGCCGCTCAGATGGATGGGGAGACGGTTGAATACGGACGCGTTGGAGCTCATAGCCTGGTTCCATTCCAGGTCAAGGACAATATAGGACATTCGGATTACCGACCTTTCTTATAACCAAATCATTATACCAATGCATCGGGGAAATAACAATCCCTTTTTTCCGGAAAATCACAGCTGCGGCGGACAGTTTTCGCAGAACACACTTTTTGCAGACCAAAAAGCAAATAATGTGTTTCCATTCTCCCGCAGGTGATGTATAATAAAGAGAATTGCAAACATGGGAGGCATGACTCTTGTACATAGCTGTTATCTGCGGCGGATTGAGCGCCGAGCGAGATGTTTCCATCAGCTCCGGCACGGGCGCGGCACGCGCGCTGCGTGCGCGCGGACACAAGGTCGCGCTGGTCGATCTTTTTCTCGGAAACCCCTCGGCGGTGAAGGATCCCCGCAGCGTCTTTACGTCCGACGCCGGAGACTCCGTTTACTCCGTGCGGGAGACCGAGCCCGATCTTGACAAGATCCGCGCCCAGCGCGGCGGCAAAGGGCTGATCGGCCCCGGCGTGATCGAGATCTGCCGCGCCGCGGATATCGCGTTCCTCGCGCTGCACGGCGCGGAGGGCGAAAACGGAAAACTGCAGGCGTGTCTGGATCTTTACGGCGTGCCGTATACCGGCAGCGGCTATCTCGGCAGCGCGCTCGCCATGGATAAGGAATTGAGCAAGATCCTTTTCCGCAGCAGCGGCATCCCTACGCCTCCGGGTGTCACGCTCCGCCGCGGCGACGCGGTGCCGGAGAGCATCGGCTTTCCGTGCGTCGTGAAGCCCTGCTCCGGCGGCTCCTCCGTCGGCACGAGCATTGTCACCGAGCCGGAAAAGCTCCCCGGAGCGCTCGAAGAGGCATTTTCCTGCGATGAGGCAGTGCTTGTGGAGAAGTATATCCGCGCCCGCGAGCTGACGGTCGGCGTAATGGACGGCCGTGCCATGGCGGTCATTGAGATCATTCCCAAGACCGGGTTCTATGATTATAAGAACAAGTATCAGGCGGGCCTTACCGAGGAGATCTGCCCCGCGCCGATCAGCGCGGAGGACACCGAGCGCGTGCAGCGCCTTGCCGAGTACGTATACGAAGCGCTCCATCTCGATGCCTATGGCCGTGTCGATTTCCTGATGGATAAAGCGGACGGTGAGCTCTACTGTCTGGAAGCCAATACGCTCCCCGGCATGACGCCCACAAGCCTCATCCCGCAGATGGCGGCGGCCGAGGGCATGGATTACGGCGAGCTGTGCGAGAAAATTATCGAAGTATCTTTGAAGAAGTATAAGAAATGAACGGAATGACGATCGGCGAAATGCTCCGCGCCTGCCGCGGTGAATGGCAGGGAACCGAAGAGACCCTCACGAAAGCGCCCTCGTCCATCGTGACCGACAGCCGGCAGGCGGGGGAGGGAAGCCTCTTTCTCGCGCTGCGCGGCGAGAAAACGGACGGACATAAGTACATCCCCGACGTGCTGCGGAAGGGCGCGCTTGCGGTGCTGTGCGAGGAGCGCGGCGCGGCGGGCGAGCCGCGCATTGTTGTGCCGGATACGCTCGCAGCCATGCA
>ERZ827458.1604-NODE-1604-length-14867-cov-2.465096_pt1 | contig 14867 bp, 11 predicted proteins | sample MGYA00519706_ERZ827458 | MGnify/ENA primary metagenome ERZ827458 (study PRJEB31778, sample SAMEA3449309) | human gut metagenome | biome: human gut; feature: human-associated habitat; material: faeces | place: United Kingdom | collected 2010/2012 ...
CGGTAGTCCATGCGATACAGGTGATCGCCCGAAAGAATCAGGACGTACTTGGGGTCGTTGGCCTTGATGTAGTCGAGGTTCTGCGTGATGGCGTCGGCCGTGCCCGCATACCAGGCGCCGCCGGTCTGCGTCTCGTACGGCGGCAGGATCGACACGCCGCCGTCACGGCTGTCCAGATCCCACGCCTCGCCGGAGCCCACATAGGCATGCAGCAGGTAGGGGCGATACTGCGTCAGAACGCCCACCGTGTCGATGCCCGAGTTGGAGCAGTTGGAGAGCGAAAAGTCGATAATGCGGAACTTGCCACCAAAACTAACCGCCGGCTTGGCGATCTTTTGGGTGAGTGCCCCCAATCGACTGCCCTGTCCTCCTGCGAGGAGCATCGCGATGCATTCTTTCTTACTCATCGATTTCTCCTTCTGTCATCGATGTTCCTAAACCCATTAGCGACGGGCGCGGCGCAACGTCACGCCCGTCGAGTAATGCCGTGCTGGCATAGGGGAGCTCGCGCGCCTTTAAGCGTGCCAGATCTCGTCTCGGTACTCTCGAATGGTGCGGTCGCTCGAGAACCAGCCCGAGGAGGCGGTGTTGAGCAGCGCCTTGCGGTTCCAGGTCTCCTGGTCGCCGTAGCTGTTCGTCAGCTTCTCCCAGGCGTCGACGTAGCTGCGGAAATCGGCCATGACCAGGTCGGGGTCGTTGTTGTTCATGAGCTCGTTGTAGATGCTCTCGAAGTTGCCCGAAAGACCCGCAAAGGTGTTGTCCTTGAGCTCGTCCATCACGCGGCCCAGACGCTCGCGGTCGCCGTTGAGGGTATCCCACGCAAAGTAGCTATTGGATGCCCAGAGCTGCTCGACCTCGGGAGCGGTCAGGCCGAAGATGGCCTCGTTCTCGCGGCCGGCCAGGTCGGCGATCTCGATGTTGGCGCCGTCGAGGGTACCCAGCGTAATGGCGCCGTTCATCATGAGCTTCATGTTGGACGTACCCGAGGCCTCCTTGCCGGCCGTGGAGATCTGCTCCGAGATCTCGGCGGCAGGGTAGATGAGCTGGGCGTTGCTCACGCGGAAGTTGGGGATAAAGCAGACCTTCATGACCTCATTCACGCGGGCATCGTTGTTGATGACATCGGCCACCGAGTTAATGAGGCGGATGGTCTCCTTGGCAAAGGTGTAGCTCGAGGCCGCCTTGCCGCTAAAGATGAAGGTCGTCGGCGTCACGTGGAAGTTGGGATCGGCGATGCGACGGTTGTAGATGTCCATCACCTTCATGATGTTCATGAGCTGGCGCTTGTAGGCGTGGAAGCGCTTAACCTGAACATCGAAGACGGTATTGGGGTCGATGACCAGACCGGTCTCGGCCTTAACGTAGGCGGCCAGACGCTCCTTGTTGGCGCGCTTGGAGGCACCCACAGCCTTCAGGAACTCGGTGTCGTTCTGGAACTCCTTGAGTTTCTCCAGCTCAAAGGCGTCCTTCAGCCAGCCGTCGCCAATGGCCTCGGTCACGAGCTTGGCATAGGTGGGGTTGGCCTCGGCAAAGAAGCGACGGTGCGAGATGCCGTTGGTCTTGTTGTTGAACTTCTCGGGCGTCAGGGCATAGAAGTCCTTGAGCACGATGTTCTTGATGATGTCGGAGTGAATCTTTGCCACGCCGTTGACGCTGTGGCTGCAGATCACAGACAGGTTGGCCATGCGAATCTCGCCGTCCCACAGGATGGCGGTCTGGCGCAGACGCTCCTGCCAGCCCTCCTGCGTGGTGTCGAACGACTCGTGCCAACGGCGGCTGATCTCGTCGATGATCTGGTACACGCGGGGGAGGAGCTTGGAGAACGTGCCGATGGGCCACTTCTCCAGAGCCTCGGGCAGGATGGTGTGGTTGGTGTAGCTCACGACCTGCGTCACGATGTTCCAGGCGTCGTCCCACTCGAGCTTCTTCTCGTCGATGAGGATACGCATGAGTTCGGGGCCGCACATGGCGGGGTGGGTGTCGTTGGTATGGATGGCAACAAACTGCGGCAGCAGCTCCCAGTTCTCGCCGTGCTCCTTCTCAAAGGTGTCGAGCAGGCTGTAGATGCCGGCCGAAACAAACAGGTACTCCTGCTTCAGGCGCAGCAGACGGCCGTGCTCGCCGGCGTCGTTGGGATAGAGGATGGCGCTGATGGCCTCGGCCTCGGCGCGCTCGGCATCGGCCAGGGCGTAATCGCCGCGGTTGAAGGCCTCCAGGTCAAAGTGCTCCTCGACCGGCTCGGCGGCCCAGACGCGCAGTTTGTTGACGGTCTCGCCGGCATAGCCCACAACGGGGATGTCATAAGGGACGGCCAGGATGTCCTGCGTGTCCACCGTGCGGTAGAACGTGCGTCCGTTCTCCTCAAAGCCCTCGACGCGTCCGCCAAACTTAATGGTCACGGCCTTGTCCTGACGACGGACCTCCCAGGGATAGCCATGGGTGAGCCACTCGTCGGTGGCCTCGACCTGGCTGCCGTTGACGATCTCCTGCTTAAACAGGCCGTAGCGGTAGCGCATGCCGTTGCCGTAGCCGGCAATGCCCTCGGCTGCCATGGAATCCAGGAAGCATGCGGCCAGACGTCCCAGGCCACCGTTGCCCAGCGCCGGATCGGGCTCCTGGCTCTCGATGACGGACAGGTCAAAGCCCATGTCGTCGAGCGCCTCGGCGACCATGTCGCGCACGCCAAAGTTGAGCAGGTAGTTGTCAAGCAGGCGGCCGATCAAAAACTCGATCGAGAAGTAGTACACGCGCTTCTTGCCCTCGGCGGTGGCGCGGGCGTCGCTCTTGGTGGCAACGGTGCGCGCCTTCTCGGCCACGAGCTTGGCCAGGGCGTTAAAGCGGTCGAGGTCGCTGGCGGCCTCGACGCTCTTGCCGCTGATGCTCATGACGGCATCGCGATAAAGCTCGGTAAACTCCTGCTTGTTGTCGAAGATCTTATTCATACGTTCCTTTCCCCCGGGGATGTTTCTCCCGGAACGGTTATGTCTTGTATCCTACGCCCTCGCGGGGCGCGTAATTACAGCTGTAACGGCTTTGTTACGCATCCTTGGCAGATGGCTTAACAGAAGCAGACTTTGCCTTGGTAGCGCCCTTTTTGGCAGCCGGCTTCTTGGCTGCGGCCTTAGCAGCGGGCTTTGCGGCAGCCTTGGCCTTGGTCGTCGTGGCCTTTGTCTTGGCAGGAGCCTTCTTGGCGGCTGCAGGCTTGGGCTTTACCGAGGACGAACGCTTGCGCGTCGCCTTCTTGGGCTCCTCAACCACCGGCGGCTTGTAGCTGCTGGGACCGCGGCGCTTAAGCACCACGCCGGCCAGGCCGGGCACCTTGATCTCAATAGAGTCCATCTGCCCGTTCCAGGGATAGGGCTCGCTCGAGCAGGTGTAGGGCTCATCACCGGCATAGCCGCTGCCGCCAAACTCGGGACGGTCGGAATCGAAGATGACCTCCCAGTCGCCCTCGCGCGGCACGCCCACGCGGAAGCTCTCGTAGCTCGCCGGGTCAAAGTTGATCAGGATCACCAGGTCGTCATCGACGTCCTCGCCCTGGCGCACAAAGCTCACGATGGACTGCTTGGAGTTATCCGCGTCGATCCAGGTAAAGCCGTCGTCGGTGTAACCGCGCTCGTACAGGGCGGGCTCGGCGGTGTACAGGTGGTTGAGCGCCTTAATAAACGCCTGATGATGCTTGTGAGTCTCGTACTCCTCGGTCAGGAACCACTGAATGGACTCGTAGTAGCGCCATTCAATAAACTGGCCGATCTCGTTGCCCATAAAGTTGAGCTTGGCACCGGGGTGTGTCATCTGGTAGAAGGCCAGCGTGCGCAGGCCGGCAAACTGGCGCCACCAGTCGCCCGGCATGCGGCCGATGAGCGAGCACTTGCCGTGCACGACCTCGTCGTGGCTCAGCGGGCAAATGAAGTTCTCGGTAAAGGCGTACATGATGGAGAACGTGAGCAGGCCGTGGTTGCCTGGACGCCACGGAAAATCGGTCTGCATGTAGTGCAGGGTGTCGTTCATCCAGCCCATGTCCCACTTGTAGTGGAAGCCCAGGCCGCCGTCCTGCGGCGGGTAGGTCACAAGCGGCCATGCAGTGGACTCCTCGGCCATCATCATCACGTCTGGATAGTGTGCCTCAACAGCGCAGTTGACCTGACGGATAAACGCGCTGGCGTCCAGATCTTCCTCGGTACCGTACTTGTTGAACTTCTTTTGCCCCGGATCGTCGATGCCAAAGTTGAGGTACAGCATGCTGGACACGCCGTCCATGCGAATGCCGTCCACGTGGAAGTTCTCGAGCCAGTACAGCACGTTGGAGACCAAGAAGGAGCGGACCTCGCCGCGGGCGAAGTCAAACTTGTGCGTGCCCCAGTTGGGGTGAATCTCGTGCTCAAACAGCATGTGGCCGTTAAAGGTGGCAAGGCCGTGGGAGTCGGCGCAAAAACCGCCGGGCACCCAGTCCATGATCACGCCGATGCCCGCCTCGTGGCACGCATCGATAAAGTGCATGAGCTGCTGCGGGTTGCCGTAGCGCGACGTGGCGGCATAGTAGCCGGTCGTCTGGTAGCCCCAGGAGCCATCGAAGGGATGCTCCATAAGCGGCATTACCTCAATGTGCGTGTAGCCCATGTCGCGCACGTAGTCCACGAGCTCCACCGACAGGTCGTCGTAGGTATAGAACTCGCCGCGCTGCGCGGGGAAGGGATCCATGGGTCCGGGGTAGTTGCCGTACTCGTCGGGCTCGCCCTGCGGCGCGTCGCCGTGGCGCTTCCACGAGCCAATATGCACCTCGTAGATGTTAAGGGGCTGCGACATGTGGTTATGGCCGGCGCGTCGCTTGAGCCAAGCCGCGTCGTTCCACTGGTAGCCATCGAGGGTCCACAGCACGCTCGCGGTACCCGGAGGGCACTCGGCCTTAAAGGCATACGGATCGGCCTTGTAGAGCTTTTCGCCCTCGTTGGTCTCGATGAGATACTTATAGAGCTGGCCCTGCTCGGCGCCAGGAATAAAGCCTTCCCAAATAGCGCTCGTATGCATGGGCACCAGCGGGTTGGCTTGCTCATCCCAGTCGTTAAATTCGCCAATGACGTGAACACTCTTTACGTCGGGCGCCCAAACGCAAAAACGCCAGCCACGCGTACGGTTCTGCGTGTCGGGATGCGCGCCCATCTTTTCCCAGCTGCGCTCCCACGTACCGATGCCAAACAGATAGACATCGTCTTTGGTGAGCTCCGGTGCGTGCGGGGCGGCTTTACGGGTAGCAGGCTTTTTGGTTGCTGGCTTTAGCTTTGTATCGCTCACGTTTGATCCCATCATGACGCGGCAGCGTGTTGCCTTGGTGACTAGATGCGAAAGGTCCAAGGCTGCACGAATCGAAGGGACGGCGATAGTTCTATGATTCGTTCCACCTCGCGTGCTCGGTGGAACTTTCGGCAAAAACTACGATAACACCTGTACGTTACTTATATGAACGAAAGTGTTTTTGCGATGGCGTTTAATCGGTAAGCGCCATGTTTATACCACTGGCAGAATTGCGATGGTAAAACTCTTGACAGTTTTACCAATTTGGGTTTCAAAAATGTTAGGCTGACGTTTGGTAAAACGTTTTTAGCAGGTTGTTTACCATTTGACATCGAAAGGTACGTTTATGTCCCATACCGCCGCTCCCAAGGTTGCTTTTATTTTCGATTGCGACGGCACGCTGGTTAATAGCACCCCCGTTTGGGCTTATGCTCAGCCAGAGTTATTGCACCGCCACGGTGTCGACGTGACGGTCGACGATTTTGCCCAATTTGAGCACCTGTCGCTCGAGGACGAGTGCCAGGCCTACCACGACACCTGGGGCATTGGCGCGAATGGCGAGGAGCTCTACCGTAAGCTGAGCGACATCCTGATCGATGGGTACTCCAAGGTGCCGCCGCGCGAGGGCCTGCTTGCATTTTTGGAGCAGGCGAAGGCGGCGGGCATTGCCATGTGCGTGGCTACGTCCACGCCGGCCGAGCTGGTGCAGTCCGCGCTCGCTGGTGCCGGGCTCGACGCTTACATGGAGTTTGTTACCACGACGGGCGAGGCCGGACGCTCCAAACAGTTCCCCGATGTGTACGAGCTGGCGCTGCGCCGCTTGGAGGAGCGCCATGGGTGCGAGTTTGAGCGCGCGTGGGTGTTTGAGGACGCGGTCTTTGGCCTTAAGAGCTCTGGCACCGCAGGCTTTAAGCGCGTGGGTATCTATGACCCGCACGGCCGTATGGAGCGCGACGACGTGCGCGACAACTGCGATATCTTTATCGACAGCTACGAGGAGCTTGACCTGGCCCACGTGCTTTCGTTTGAGGGATAGGCGAGGGCTGTGGCTTGCAAGGTATTAGTGGTCTGCGGCTCGCCCGTGGTGGCGGGCGAGGATCTGTTACGTAGACTAGCGGGGGAGTGCGACCGTGTTGTCGCCGTGGACCGCGGACTCGACGCGCTGCTGGGCGCCGGCCTGGGCTGCGACGTGTTTGTGGGGGATGCCGACACGGTGAGTGATGCGGGTCGTGCTTTGGTCGATACCGCCACGGACTTTGAAGTTGAGCGCCACGACCCGTACAAGGACTATACCGATCTGGCGCTGGCGCTCGATTCCGTCCGTCGCCGCTGGCCAGGTGCCGAAGTGGTTGCGACCTGCGCCACCGGTGGCCGCCCGGATATGGCACTTTCCGTACTGGGCCTGCTCGCGGGCTACGAGGATGCCCCAGTCTGGATTGCCGAGGACAAAGTGGTCGCCCGCATCCTTCGCGCAGGAGAATCGTGGACCATCGAAGGTGCCGAGGGCAAGACGTTTTCCATCATCGCCATAGCGCCTGGGACGGTGGCAACCGAGCACGGCCTAGAGTGGGAACTAGATCACGCTTCGTTAGGCCTACTAGCCGACACGGGCATCAGCAACGTCGTCAGGTCAACAGCCACGATCCAGGTCCACACCGGCACCGCCATCGCTTACCTCTACAAGTAAGGTCTATCGCATCAGGGTTTTATCGGGACGGTGGATAGAAATAAGCGCTCGAAGAGTGTTTATTTCTGCCCCGTCCCAGGAAAACCCGTAAGTAAGAGATTCAACCCAAAAAAGTCCTTGCATCAAAGAAAGTCTTCCCTTATAGTATCTCCTCGTCACGGGGGCGTAGCTCAGCTGGGAGAGCGCTTGACTGGCAGTCAAGAGGTCAGGGGTTCGATCCCCCTCGTCTCCACCATAGTGAATGCAAAGGCCTTCGGAATTCCGAAGGCCTTTTTCATGCCAAAACACCTCGCGCCACAAACCCCACCCACACCAACAAAAAGTTGCACAATTAATTTCCCATGTCTGTACATAGTTTGTTAGATAAACGCGATTACCAGTACTCCTCGCTGGTCAATTCGGGCTTCAGGAGCATCCCTAACCACCGCTCGCACCCCAACAACCAGCAGCAACGTGAACAACATCCCAAAACAACCACCTTAAGCACGTCAAATGAACGATATGTTGTCCAATGCAACCCAAATCAGTTTCGCTATCAGCTTGTGCTAGGATACCTAACGTTACATGAGTTCAACTGTGCTCACGGCTCCAGCAAGTCACAAAGCGCAGGGTCGATCAGCATCCGGCCGTAACGGCAGTGCTAGAAACACCACGAGCTCCAATATAGAAGTCATGCGACGTTGTTTATTTGCATTGAGTTGATTCACGGGTGCAAATAGTTATTAGGCTGCATGTCAAAGCGTAGCAGTCCTGCAGCTGTTTGCGTGCGGTCTAGTTTTGTTCCCGCTTGACTGGATCGCACGCAGCCAGCTGGGGTTACGGTCATTTTGCGATACACGTCCGCGACTCTAGCAACTGCGTTTATACATACCGTTCACGGTGGGGCAGAGCCACGTGCTTGTCTAACTGGGCTCAGGGTTTGAATATGGAGCGCCTTCGCGCACAAGCGCCCTGGCGAAGCCATACCCAAACCCCGTGAGCCACACGTAAGACAGCAAGGGGGTGGTGCTCGTGTGGTATGTGATCCAGGTCATTAACGGTCGCGAAGACGTAATGCGCGAGCGCATTGAGCACGTGGTGCCGGCTGGCGCTATGCAGGAGCTCTTTTATCCCCAATTTCAAACCGAGATCAAGGTGCACGGCCAATGCGTTAAAACGACCAAGCCGCTCTTTCCCGGTTATCTTATCTGTGATACGGCAGATCCCCGTACCGTGCAACAGTACCTGCTGCGCATGGACGACTTTGCCCGGGTGCTATCCCAGGACGGTCAGTTTGTGCCGCTGGCAAAAGAAGAGACCCAGCTCATTGGCAGTTTTACCAATAGGGGAGACCGCGTGGTACCCATGAGTGAGGCCCTAAAAGATGGCGACCAGGTCGTAGTGACGGCCGGTCCGCTGCTGGGCCACGAAGGCCTTATCAAAACCATTAACAGACGCAAGAGCACTGCTTATTTGGAGCTCGATCTGTGCGGCCGACGCGTAACCACCCGCGTTGGTCTTGCCGTGCTTTCGAATGAGCAGCGCGTCTTGCGCAACCTCAAAAAGGCGATTGCCTAGCTGCTGGCGACCGCAATACCAAACAGGGAGGATTCCCGACCGGGGACGAAGTGTTGGAAGAGAACGTGTCGGATAAAACTCAATATGCAACGGATACGCCCGCGGGGGCGGCGCTCATCGCTCAGGCCATGGACCGGCGTGAAGGCGCCGGTCGCTACAAGGCCATGCAATCCATCATGGACTGGGACCGCTCGCGCCTGGCCTACCGTGCCGTGAAACGCGTGTTCGACATCGTGTTTAGCGGTGCCGCGCTCGTCGCTATCGCGATCCCCAGTCTGGTGCTCGCGGCGCTCATCCGCCTGGAGAGCGAGGGCAGCCCCTTCTACAGCCAGATCCGCGTGGGCCAGACTCGACCCGACGGCAGCCTGTCCACCTTCCGCATGTGGAAGTTCCGCTCCATGTACAGGGATGCCGACGAGCGCCTCGCCGAGCTCAAGGAGCAAAACGAGATCGCCGGTGCCATGTTCAAGATGAAAAACGATCCGCGTATCACCAGGATCGGCAAGTTCATCCGCAAGCACTCCATCGACGAGTTCCCGCAGTTCCTGAACGTGTTCCTGGGGCAGATGTCCGTCGTGGGCCCGCGCCCGCCGCTGCCCAACGAGGTCGCTGAGTACACCGACTACGACCTGCAGCGATTGGCAGTGAAACCTGGCATCACCGGATGGTGGCAGGTGACTGATCGCAATTCAACTGGGTTCGATGGCATGGTCCGCCGTGACCTCGAGTACATAGCCAAGCGCGGAATTGTCACAGACCTCAAAATCGTTTTCCTCACGGTTCTGGAGGTCTTCAACGGGAGCGATGCGTACTAATGCCTAGTTTTGACACCCGAAATAAATCGGAGAAGAAAATGAAGATCGCTGTCGCCGGTACCGGCTACGTCGGCCTGTCCCTCGCCGTCCTGCTCTCGCAGCACAACGAGGTGCACGCGCTTGACATCGTGCCCGAGAAAGTCGAGAAGATCAACAGCTACGTATCGCCCATCCAGGACGACGAGATCGAGCGCTTCCTGGCGGAGGCCAAGGTGGGGGAGCGCAAGCTCGACCTCCACGCCACCGTCGACGTGGCCGAGGCCTATACGGGCGCCGACTACGCCGTCATCGCCACGCCGACCAACTACGATTCCGATAAGAACTTCTTTGACACTTCCTCCGTCGAGGCCGCCATCGCCGCCGTGCGCTCGGTGAACCCGGATGCCTGGATCGTCATCAAGTCCACGATCCCCGTCGGCTACACCGCGGGCCTGCGCGAGAGGCTGGGCGACAGCAAGATCTTCTTCAGCCCGGAGTTCCTACGTGAGAGCAAGGCGCTCTACGACAACCTGCACCCCAGCCGCATCGTGGTGGGCGCGCCCAAGGAGGACGCCGAGGCCGTCGCGGCGGCCGAGCGCTTCGCCGGCCTGCTCGCTCAGGGCGCCGATCCAGTCGAGCTCGAGCGCGTCAACGCGGACGGCTCAAAGGGCATCCCCGAGCTCGTGCTTGGCACCACCGAGGCCGAGGCCGTGAAGCTCTTCGCCAACACGTACCTGGCGCTGCGCGTGGCCTACTTCAACGAGCTCGACACCTACTGTGAGGTCCGCGGCCTCAACACCCGCGACGTCATCGACGGCGTGTGCCTGGAGCCGCGCATCGGTGGCCACTACAACAACCCCAGCTTCGGCTACGGCGGATACTGCCTGCCCAAGGACACAAAGCAGCTTCTGGCGAACTACAGGGACGTGCCGCAGAACCTGATCGAGGCCATCGTGGAGGCCAACCGCACCCGCAAGGACTTCGTCGCTGACGAGGTGCTGCAGATGGTCTGGGACCGCGTGTATGCCGGTAAGCAGAAGCCGATCGTGGGCGTCTACCGCCTGACGATGAAATCCAATTCGGACAACTTCCGCGCGAGTTCCATCCAGGGCGTCATGAAGCGCGTGAAGGCCAAGGGCGTGCCCGTGGTGGTCTACGAGCCCACGCTGGACGCGCCGGAGTTCTTCGGCTCCGAGGTGACCCACGACCTGGAGACCTTCAAGGCCGGCTGCGACGTGATCGTCGCCAACCGCTGGAGCGACGAGCTCGCGGACGTGGCGGACAAGGTTTATACGCGCGATTTGTTTAAGAGGGATTAGTTCATGACGAGGTGTCGCAAGGACATAAAAGTGTGCTTTGCTGCTTCATCTGGTGGGCATCTGGAGCAGCTACTTGCGCTTAAGCCTTTAATGGAGCGCTACGACAGTTTCATCCTCACCGAGAAGACTGCTTACGATGCCAAGCTGCCCGTGCGGGCTCGCTATGTGCGCCAGGTGAATCGACACGAGGCAAGCTTTCTTCCTCGAATGATGGTCAATGCCGTGACGTCTCTTCGTTATTGGCTCACTGAACGCCCCGACGTGATTGTGTGCACGGGGGTACTGGCCACCATACCGTTTTGCCTGATCGGGCATGCAATGGGCGCCAAACTTGTGTATGTCGAGTCTTTCGCGAAAACTGAATCACCAACCATGACGGGAAAGCTGCTGAGTAAACGCGCCGATCGCTTTTACGTGCAGTGGGAGTCGATGCTATCCGTGTACCCTAATGCCCGCTTTGTCGGTGGCGTGTACTAGGGAGGCTGTCGCATGATTTTCGTTACCGTAGGCTCCCAGAAGTTCCAATTCGACAGATTGATCAGGGCGGTAGATGCTCTCGTTGCGAGCGGTGTTGCTGGGGATGGAGCTTTTGCTCAGACGGGTGTATGCACTTACATTCCTGAGTATTTGGAACACGAGGCATTTCTCGATCGCGATTCCTTCCGCATTCATATGGATGCTTGCGATGTCGTGGTAACCCATGGAGGTACTGGCGCCATCATCGGCGCCGTTAAGGACAACAAGAAAGTCATCGCTGTTCCGCGTCTAGCAAAATACGGCGAACATGTGGATGATCACCAGATCGAGATTGTTCGACAATTCGGGGACATGGGTCTGATCGAGCCGTGTATGGACCCGACCGACCTGCCCGCCGCTTATACGCGGGTACTTTCTAAGGATTATCTGCCCTACAAGAGCAACGTGGCGCGGTTCTGCGCCGACCTTTCCGATTACATCGATGGCGTTGGAGGCGTGCGATGAAACTAAAGAAAAGATTCGCGCTTTCTCTGAGGAACAACTTGCGTTTTATCCCCGATGAGGTATTTATACGCATGTGCTTCAAAGCAAAGCTGCACTATAAGCTCGACCTTGATCATCCCAAGACCTTTAATGAGAAGCTACAGTGGTGCAAACTGCATTATCACAATCCAGTCTTGACCACGCTTGTTGACAAGTATGATGTGCGATCCTTTGTCAGGGAGCGTATCGGCGATGAATACCTTGTGCCGCTTTATGGCGTCTACGATTCGGTGGAAGATATCGACCTTGATGAGTTGCCGGAAAAGTTCGTGCTGAAGTGCACACACGACTCACAGAGCACAATCGTGTGCACAGACAAATCTAGATTCGATTTTGAGGTCGCCAAGAAACGCCTACGCACCGCGCTCCAACGGAACTGGTACTGGCAGGGTCGGGAGTGGGCCTACAAGGATATAGCGCCTCGTGTGGTGGCCGAGGCGTACCTCGACGAACCTGGCAGGCAGACCCCGACTGACTATAAGTTCTACTGCTTCGATGGTAAGGCGGCGCTTGTGCAAACCGATGCCGATCGCTTCACAGCGCACGACATGCAGTATTTCACTCCATGCTGGGAGCAGCGCGGGGATATCAATAACGAAGTGTCCAAGCGAACGCCGACAGAAAAACCTAAGAACTATGGATTAATGCTTGAAATCGCTGAGAAGCTTGCAACTGGCCTTCCTCATGTGCGCGTCGATTTATACAACATCACCGGTAAACCCTACTTCGGAGAAATGACCTTCTACACCGGAGGAGGATTTGATCCATTTTATGCTGAAGAGAATCTGCCTGACTTACTTGATTGTGAGCTTGGAGATATGTTTAACCTCCCTTGTGATGAGGTTAAACAATGACCGCTGAAACTAATCCACGAGTGCTAATGATTGGGCCGAGTCTTCAGTCGCGAGGAGGAATGGCCACTGTCGAGAATCAGCTAATACGTGCTCTCAGGCGCAATGGTACGACTATCGAATTTATTAGCTCATATGACGACGGCTGTGTTCTTAAAAGAACAATAATTGGGCTATCTGCTTATCTCATTTATTTGTGCCGCATCCATTCTTTCGATGTAGTTCATCTACACATGGCCTCTAGAGGAAGCTGTCTGAGAAAGGCACTGTTTGCAAAAGTAGCTCTAAGGGCAGCTAAAAAAGTTGTTATTCATCTTCATGGTGGAGGTTTTCTTGATTGGTTTGATAAGGGTGTCTCAAAATTTATAAAACAAAAAATAGTGAATTTCATGAATTCCGCGAGTGCCATAGTAGTACTTTCAGAAGAATGGGCCGAATGGATGGCAGCGCGAGGATTTGACAGGCAAAAGCTAACCGTTATCTATAACTCGGTTCCAATGCCTGAGGCCGCATGCCATCCCGATAATGGCAACAACATTTTGTTCCTCGGAAGGCTTGATGACAACAAGAGTCCGGATGTGCTTCTTCGAGCAGCATCACGCGTTATCGAGTCGTTTCCTCGGGTAGGGTTGGTTTTTGCGGGCGACGGCTCATATGAACAGTACGAAGCACTTAGTGATGAACTCGGTATTCGCGATAAATGTACCTTTCTTGGCTGGGTTACAGGTGATGAAAAAGAGGAGCTTTTCGAAAAGGCGGCCTTTCTCTGCCTTCCTTCCAGGAATGAAGGGATGCCAATGAGCATACTTGAGTCCATGGCGCATGGCGTGCCCGTGATCGCTACCTCTGTCGGCGGTATTCCGCAAGTTGTTATCAATGGTTGGAATGGGTTTCTGATGCACGTTGGAGACGTCGAAGAGCTATCCATTTTACTCAAGAAACTACTGAGTAGTCCGTCACTGCGACGGCAGCTGGGAGCCAACGGCAGGGAGATGGCTACAAAGAAATTTGACCTTGAATGCAACGTTCGTAAGCTAGATCATTTATACCGTTCGATTGTCACAGAATAAAATGGAACAAAATAAATTTCTGAACCTAACGCTATCGGAATTGGGTGTTTTATTCGCATTAAACCTCCTTTTCTTCAGCCAATTCCTGCAACAGCAGAGTGAAATCTTTTCTTATTGCGATGAGGTCATAACCATTATTTTTCTGGTAGCAGCGATACTCGCGGCTGCGACTGACGACGCTCATTGCCTTTCGAAAGGGGAGTCGATAGCGATTGTTTTGTTCGTCATTTTTATCGCAATTGGCTTTGTTTCATCTTCCTTCGTTAGTCTTGGCATATCTTTAGTTGCTCAGGCAATTGACCTATTTGCTTGCGTTAAGTTTTTTCTTATCTATTTTTCAGCTTTAGTTCTATTCAGTCTTCAAACTGATGATTTTTGTCAGAAAGTTAAGCGCTGGGCCATAGCAGAAGCAAAGCTGCTGGTAGTGGTTATGTTCCTTTGCGCTCTCGTCAATCTTACCTTTGATATCGGTATGAGCGCGGAGGGGGAAAGGTATGGAGTCCGTTCATTTTCCTTTATCTTTTATCATCCGACCATCGTTAACTTTGTAGTTGTCGGTCTTGTCGCTTTGCTTTTGGGCAATGAGGTAAAAAATAGACTTTATATTTGGATGGCATTGGCGGTCATGCTTTTGACCCTTCGAACGAAGGCCTTTGTTTTTGTTGCCGTTTATGTCCTGATTCAGCTTATGGTCAAAGCCGGGAAGAAAGCTGGGTTTTTGACCATCCTGACTGTTGTGCTTATTGCCGTGTTGATCGGGTGGGACCAATTCGCCGCTTATCAAGAGACTGGTGAGGCTAGGGGTGAGTTGCTACGCACATCTTTCGCGATTGCCAATGAATCGTTCCCTCTGGGGTCGGGTTTTGCTTCCTTTGCTTCTAACGTTACCGCTCAGCCAGAGTACTATTCACCTCTGTACTATAAATATGGAATAAATCTGATTTATGGGCTTGGGTTTGTCCACACTCATTATCTCTCTGACACCTTTTGGCCAATTGTAATTGCGCAATTCGGTTATATCGGTTTGGTCATACTGTCCTTATCGCTTTACTACCTATTTCGCAGCGCGGCCCATCGGCAGAGAACTCTCAATATCAGGGTGCTTGTCCCCGTACTGTTTTACCTCTTGATTTCCAGCACTTCGGAAAGCAGTATCTTCAACCCAATGGCTGTCTATCTTGGACTCTGTCTCGCGTTAATGCTCGCTGGTAAACCCTCAGGCCCTTTGAAGAATAAACAACTTGAAATGGAGAATAAGTAATGACTGGTAAAAAGAA
>ERZ827458.1616-NODE-1616-length-14711-cov-11.692276_pt1 | contig 14711 bp, 12 predicted proteins | sample MGYA00519706_ERZ827458 | MGnify/ENA primary metagenome ERZ827458 (study PRJEB31778, sample SAMEA3449309) | human gut metagenome | biome: human gut; feature: human-associated habitat; material: faeces | place: United Kingdom | collected 2010/2012 ...
CCGCCACATGGGTGGCGTCGGGGCGCTGCATATAGATGAGCATGGTGTTGTTGACCGAGTAGCGGTGAAAGCGGCTCATGGTGGCAAGGTACTTCCGGTACTTATCGCTCTCGAACAGCTCCTTGATGCCATTTTCGATGCTGTCAACGATCTCCCGCATCCGGTCTTTGTTGGTTTGTTTTTCAGCCATGATGATCTCCTTTCAGAAAAAATAGCGCCCCTGCGCAGAAGAAAACATATCCTGCACAGGGGCAATTCTCCACAGATAGAGGCCGTTTTTGCGCTTGCGGATAGAATGACGCAGCCACTTGCAATCCGGCATGAAAAAAGCCTTGCAGCACGGGCTTTTTTTGCCTCTATTTGCGGAGGTTCCAGTATTGTTCACGCTTCCGTTTGGCGTCCTGCTTTCGGCGCTCCTGCTTGGCGCAGGCAGGACAATACTTGGCACGGTTGGAGGAAGAATAGACCGGCTTGCCGCAGACGGTGCAGCGCTTTCCCGGTCTTTCCCGCATCACGTCAGCCAGCAGCTCGTGGTCGGCGGGAAGCACCGCGTTTCGGAACCAGTTGCACAGCAGCGAGTAGGAAATACCCTGTACGCAGACGCAAGGCTCTCCATCATCCAGCGCGAGGCAGTTGCCGTGATCGTAATTACAGCAGAGCTTCCGAATGAGCTTCTTGGCGCGGCGGAGTTGCTTGTGATCCATACGCGGTGCATCAGCCATTGTCGAACACCAGCTTATAGCCCGTGCGCTGCCCATCGTCCTCCAAAAGAACGACGGCATCATAGGTCTTTCCGGTCTTTTCAGAATAACAGCCTATCAGCGGAGCGCGGCCATTTTTCAAAAGTGCGGCGGCAAGAGATTTCGTCAGCGCCTTTTTCTTGGCGGCGAAGAATCGGCTGTTTTTCCAGAGAACAAAGGAACAGTCACGGTTCTCGCAGAAAAAGCCCTTTTGAGATTCCGTCACCTCGGCTCCACAGCGTGGACACTTGCCGACCACCTCGCGCCCGGAGGGGAACAGGACTTCCACGCCGGGGATGGGTTTGTAGGTCTGCACCAGCTCATGTAGCATGGCGGCGATCCCATCCATGAAGCTGTCCGGGGCGATTTCGCCGCGCTCAATCTCTTTCAGGCGGTGTTCCCATTCAGCGGTGAGCTGCGGAGACTGGAGCTGTTCGGGCAGAACGGTGATAAGCGCCGTGCCGGTAGAGGTGGGCAGCAGATTTGTGATCTTTTTGGACTTCCTGCGCTCCACAAAACCGGAGGACACCAGCTTTTCAATGATACCGGAGCGGGTCGCCGGGGTTCCGATGCCCTTGCGCTCGGCATCATCTGGCATATCCTCCTTGCCCGCGTTTTCCATCGCGGCCAGCAGCGTATCCTCGGTGTAGGGCTTCGGAGGCTGGGTGAGATGCTCGGTAACAGCAACCTCCGCACCGTCCCCTTCGGTGAAGTCCGGGAGCGTGCCGCCGTCCCCATCCGCAGGCTTTTCCTTCAAGAAGGTACGGAAAATGCGGTCGATCTCCCGCCAGCCTTCGGAGAGGATGCGCTTGCCCTTTGCGGTGAAGGACTGGCCACCGCAGTCAAAGGTGGCCGTGACCGCCTCATACACATACGGCTCTGCCGATGCATACAGCAGCTTGCAGCAGACCAAGAGAAACAACTTGCGCTCGCCCAGGGGCAGCCCCTTGATATCTGCCCTTTCAATCTCCATCGTGGGGATAATGGCGTGGTGGTCGGATACATCCTTATCGGAGATCATGGTCTCCACCAGCGGGAAGAAATTGCTGATCCCGTCAAAGGGCGGCACGTTCGCCGCCAGATGGATGACGCAGGAGGCTGTTTCCGCCATATCTGAGGTCAGATACCGGCTGTCCGTGCGGGGATAGGTCAGCAGCTTCTTTTCATAGAGACTCTGGGCATAGTCTAAGGTCTGCTTTGCCGTGTATCCGAACAGGCGGTTTGCCTCCCGCTGCAAGGTGGTGAGATCATAGAGCTTCGGCGGCTGTTCTTTTTTCTGCTCTTTCGTGACAGAGGTACAGGTGACGGCCGCCCCCTTGCACATGGCCGCTGCCTGTTCCGCCTCTGCCGGATCGGTGAACTTCTCCGACACCGCCTCGGCTCCATCCAGTGTCAGGCGCAGCAGATGATATTTTTCCTTGTGGAACAGTGTGATCTTTGCGTCACGCTCCGCCAGCATTGCCAGCGTGGGTGTTTGCACACGGCCTACATTCAGGGTGCGGTGATAGAGGACGGAGAAAAGGCGGGTAGCATTGATCCCCACCAGCCAATCCGCTTTCTGGCGGCAGAGTGCAGATTGATACAGGGTTTCATAATCGGCGCCGGGGCGCAGATCAGAAAAGCCCTCCCGAATGGCACTGTCCTCCATTGAGGAAATCCAGAGACGGAGGACCGGCTTGCGGCAACCAGCCATTTCATACACCAGCCGGAAGATCAGTTCACCTTCACGCCCGGCGTCACAGGCATTGACAATGGTATCCATGTCGGAGCGATTCATCAGAGCGCGGAGATTTTCAAAGGCGTCCTCTTTGCCCGGTGCCAGCACATAGCGGAACGGCTCCGGCAGAATGGGGAGATCGTCATAGCGCCATTTCTTGAAATTCTCGTCATAGCCGCCCGCATCCATCGGGGATACCAAGTGCCCCACACACCAGGATACGAGAAGGCCGTTGCCCTCATAAAAGCCATCGGCCCTGAATGAAGCACCCAGGGCCGACGCAATAGATTTTGCTACACTCGGTTTTTCTGCAATAATCAGTTTACTCATTCGATTCCTCCTAACATTGATTTGCTGTCATTTTGTGATATAATTTAATTATTCTAAGAGAAAAGGGTGATTAAATGTCCCAACTTGATAGCTATCGCAATACTCTTTTGCGAAAAAAAGAAGAGCTAACAAAACTGAGCCAGGACTTGGCAAAAGAGCAAGCGAAGTTAGCACCGCTGCAAAGTAAAATCATATCCGCTAAAAGTGCAATAAGCAGAACAAAAAATCAATCTACAATAAAATCTCGTCTCGGCGACATTGATCGCGCTACAAAGTCAATCGCCGATGTACAAAAAAAGATCGGTGACATTCAAAAGAAGATAGCCGCCAAGGAAAAAGAGGTAGCCACAGCCGAAAAAAACTACCGGAACGAAGAAGCTCGAGTTCAAAAGAAACAAGAAGCCGAAGATAAAAAACGTATGCAGGAGGCTAATCGCCAAGCACGGCAGTTGGAACAGCGGCTCCGAGAAAACGAAAGGATACAAAGACAGATGCAACAAGATATTGAGCAATTACAGACTGTACCAGAAGTCATAACCGTTTTATTCCTTGCTGCTAATCCTATAGGAACAACTTCCTTGCAACTTGATGAAGAAGCACGATCTATCCAGCAAAAAATTCGTATGGCCGATTACCGCGATTCTATCCGCTTTGAAAGTAGATGGGCTACTCGCGCTGGTGATATACTGCAAGCAATCAATGAAACAAATCCCACTATTGTTCATTTTAGCGGTCATGGAACGACCGACGGTGATCTTGTTTTACTAAATCCAGATGGTAGTGCTAAACTGGTTAGCAAAGAAGCAATCTCAATGGCAATGGCAACTGCGTCAGACACTATTAGGCTTGTTGTTTTTAATGCTTGCTTTTCAGAGCCTCAAGCCGAGAGTGTTGTTGAACATATTGACTCCGCAATAGGAATGTCAACTTCCATAGGCGATGAAGCGGCATGTGTATTTGCATCTCAGCTATATTCATCCATTGGCTTTGGTCGCTCATTGCAAACTTCGTTTAATCAAGCACTTGCCCAGCTCATGTTGGAAGGTATCCCAGAAGATAGCACCCCAAGGCTTTATGTTAAAGATTCTATGGATGCAAATGATATTACTCTTGTCCAACCAAAGTAACCATCTCAAAGCCCACCGTCAAAAGTGGTGGGCTTGTGTTATTCTTTCTGGGATATTTCCTCGTCCTCAGTCAGATATTCTTCTTCATCCTCCAGGTCGAAATCATCCAGATCAGCGGGAACTTTCTTGCCCTGCTTCGGTTTCAGCACCAGGAAATAGACTGCCGCGCCGCCTCCGGCTGCAAGGATCAGCAGCACCGCCAGGATCGCCCCGGTATTGCTTTTCTTTTCGGGTTCCGGATTCTCCGGCTCGGTGGGCTCCGCAGCTTTCTGTTCTGTGCCAACACATTCACTAAGGTTTTTTACGCAGACCGGGCAAGCGGTATTGACCGCTCCGGCCTGGCACTTCTCCGTACAGGTGCAGACAATAGGCGTTTCCGCCTTTTCTCCGTCCTCCGTGAGTGCCATGAGGTCGGCTTCATCCACCTGGTTCAGAAAATGCACGGTTTCCTCGCCCTCGTCGTCACGGTCGATAATGAGATAGAACACATTGCCGTTCTTCGTTTCCACTGTGATAAACTGTTTGCCACTGGTGGTAGGGCTGCCGATATCGTCGATCAGCGAAAGGTTCCCGTCCGGCGTCAGGGCGGCACCGCCATTCAGACCGCCGCCCAGCATCCCCAGCAGATTTTCCAGCGTTTCCGCGTCCAGAGAGAAAGGACCTTCCCCGGAGCCAGCCTCGCCGTCACTTACCGTCATGTAGCCGGAATAGACATAGCCGATTTTCTCTGGCAGGATGACCTTCAGCCAGTCGCCGTCCGTGCCGATCACCTTCACGGTCGTTCCGTTGGGAAGCTGGGTGAAGGCGGTGTAGTCCATTCCCGCACCCGTGCGGACATTCAGATTGCCGCCGCCCGTGGTGACGGTGCCGGCCTGCCCGGAGTCATTTTCGCCGGAACTGAACTGGATACCATCCTCGGTGACGGATACCGTGACCTGGCTGCCTGCCAGAGCGGAAAGCAGGTCAGAGACATCCCCAGCCGTTTCCTGTTCAGCCACGGACTCCGTGCTTTCCTCGCCGCCGCTGGCAAAGGCAGTGACAGAAAAAGCGGCAGTGCTGAGCACTACCGCCAAAAGAGCCGATACCATTTTTGTCATAAAGTTACGCTTCATCCTCGTATCCCTCCGTTTCCTCATGCTCGGTGCCATCCTCCGGCATCATACCTTCCGGCAAAGAGATCATACCGCTGGCATAGGCTTTCAGAAAGGCGGTCAGCTCCTTGTTGTCCATCTTCACGGCTTTCACCATGCGGACGATTTCCAGATTTTCTTCCTCCGCAGGCTGGGCCTCCAGCGCACGAAGGCGTTTCTGCTGCTCCGCGATCTTTTCTTTGGTTTTCGCAATATCGTTGCGGATCTTCTGTGTCGTTGCCATAAATCAAATTACCTCCATATCGTTTTTAGTTGTAGGGCGGTCGCCCAAAAGCGTAAAAGTGGGATTGCCAGTAGCTTGTGTTGATATCTGCATACTGGATGGGGTCGCCGCAATGCAGCATTTTTCCGCCGCCCACATAGATACCCACATGGGAAACGCCCGGTGTATCGTAAGTGCCGACGAAAAAGATCAGGTCGCCGGGTCTTGCGTTGGCAGAGGATACCGGGGTGGAAATATTGTAGAGCCCCTGGGCTCCCAGCCTGCCCGTATTGCAGACGCCGCTTTGCGTCAGCGCCCAGGATACGAAGCCGGAGCAATCAAAAGAAGTGTTCGGATTGCTGCCGCCCCAGACATAAGGATAGCCGATGTACTTCTCCGCCTCGGTAATGAGCGCCGCAAAGGTTTCATCTTCCAGTGCGGAAGGCGGGATATCATAGGTGGTTGGCGGTTTGGTGTACTTGTCTACATAGCCGGAGCCTGGGAACAAATCTTCCCGGTTTCCCAACGTTGCCATATAGACCGCATACAGGGAAAGTGTTTCTTCGTCCATGATGTAGACCGGCACATGGGAAAGGTCGAAGTTTTCCAGCTTCACCTTGCAGATATAGTAGTTGTACGGTACTTCCACGTCATAGTCATTCCCCTCGCTGTCTGTCCGTGTCTCCGTCCGATAGCGCACCTCCACTTCAACGGTCTGCGTCAGAATGTACTGCTTTTCAAAGAGCATTTGCAGCTCCGCCTGAACCTCGTCGATGGTGAACACCCCTTCATGGAACGCCGTGAGAATGGAGATCAGCACATAAGGGTCATGCTCGATCTCGTCCAGATCAAAACGGTATTCGTCATATCCGGGGTGCAGAGCCTCATAGTGGTCCAGCTCATATTGAAGTTTCTGCTCCAGTTCGCAGTAGGCCGCCTCCGCAGCCAGCATATCCGCATCCTCAGAGAGATAAGAAGAAGTGAATACACCGCCCACGCCGGAGCCCGCCATCATGGAACAGGAAGATACCCCGCCAAACAGCAGAGCAACACAGGCGCCAATGCCAATCACCAACAGCACCGCCCGGCTATGGTGCTTGATGTAGAGGAATGTTTCCTTGAAGGCGTCCTTTGCTTTCTGCGCCGCACTTTTCGCCGTGGCCGCTGTGTTCTTTGCGGTTTTCTCTGCCTGCCGCAGCTCCTTTGCATAGTTCCGCTTGATTCGCTGTTTCTGCAGAAAGCGGGATACCGGGTTAGAAGCTGCCAATGCAGGATCATCATGCAGTGCCTTTTGGTAAAGGTAGTCGGCGTTTGCCTTAAAAGAAGCCTGTTCTGCCTTCGCCGCGTCACGCCAGGGCTTTGTGCGGTGATGGTGGACGGCGGCACGGACTTTGCCTTTTCCGTAGGCAAGCCCGCGTTCCGTCAGCACCTCGCCCCTGTGTCCAGCCTCAACACCCACATTTTCCTGTTCCACCTCATGCACCTTCGCATGGGCGGCGTGGGCGATCTCATGGACCGGTCGGGAAAGTGGATTGTGCCGCAGGCGTCCGTTGGGGCGTTTCTCCACTTCTTCAAAGTGAAGCTGCGTCTTGCCTTTTCCGGCTGTCTCGTCAAAAATACGCTCGGTACGAAGAACTTTCTTTGTGGGGATAGCGGCTTTCGCCGCGTCCAGTCTGTCCGCCGCACGGTCGGAACGGTCGATGTACTTTCCAAGTACGGGATCGGCACGTTCTTCCTCGGTAAATTGCAGGCGGGAGGACGGGCGCTGCCTTGCAGCAGAACCATCCCGCACCGCCTGGGTGTCAGCCTTTTCCGCCTTTCGTGCGCTTTTCTTCTCATGGTGTTCCGCCGCACGCAGGGCGAGGTCAGCCGCAGCGCCAGCGGATTCTTCCGAAGAAGCGGACAGCTCCGTTTCCGGCTCCCGGCTGCTGATATGTTCCACCTCTCCCGTGGCAAGGTTTTCCGATACCGCACCGTCACGGGTCATTTTCTGCGTGATCTTATCGGTCGCTTTCAGTTCCCTCATAGGCAGTCACCTTCCTTTCCATAGGGGCAGAAGTCACCGCAGGTGCCATTCTCGATCATGGCGATATAGCGGAAAATGGAATAGGCCTGGGGCGGGCAGACCGCATTTCCCAAAGTTTTCAGCCGCAGTGCACGGTCATCCATGCGCTCAGTCATGCGGGGGATTCCTTCCGGTTCGGCGGCCCAGAGGATACGTCCGTCCATCCTTTCGGGAAACCCATGAGCCATTCCACCCAATCCGGGTTCAGTGCCGCTGTTTCGGACACCGGCCGTTCCTGGGAGATAATCTGCGCTGAAAGGTTCCCGTCCTTCTTCGCCGGATCGAAGGCCGACGGCTTCAAGGTCGAGCGGAAACCGTCCGACGCCACCGGGGTCAGATAGAATACCGCCGCCGACAGGCTGAGGCTCCAGATCGCCCCGTTTCGGTTCCTCTTGCGGAATATCCCATTGTCCGACAGGAACACATCCAGGTTTGCCGCGTCCCTGGCAGTGTTGTTGTCGGAGGCAAGGGGTGTGGGAAACATCAGCCGCGACGATAAAAGTTCGCTGGCGCTCATGCCATGCGCCGACGCCGCAAGCCGGAAATACGAATGGGAGAACAGCGTATCCCGCTTTTGCCAGGTCAAAGATCGTTTTGTCGAGCCCCATATTGATGAAGCCAGCAACATTTTCCCCAAGCACCCAACGGGGCCGCAGCTCGGTAATAACGCGGCACATTTCCGGCCACAGGTAGCGTTCATCCGCAAAGCCCTTCCGTTTTCCGGCGGTGGAGAAGGGCTGACAGGGAAAGCCGCCTGAGATAACGGTAACTGTTTCAAGTCCTGTTTTTTCAAAAAACGCCTCCTTCGTGAAAGTAGTAATATCCCGGAACCTGGGAACATCCGGCCACCGTGCGGAGAGGACAGCGTGCGGAAAATCCGCCCACTCGCACTGGCAGACGGTTTCAAACCCGGCAGCCTCCGCCGCCAGGTCCAGACCGCCAATGCCGGAAAACAGGCTCACATGGGTCAGTTTTGTTTCAATCTTTTCGTTCACCTCCTGCTTTTGGGCATAAGAAAACCCGCTTCTCAAGAAGAAGCGGGCTTCAAAAGTCATTATTCAATATAAAAATTATCGGGAAACCAAATGATTACTGAGCAAAAACGCTGTAAGATCATCAACTGCCAATGGCGCAGGGAAACCACATTGTTGAACATACTGTTTCACCTGTCGCCTAGCACCATCCAAATTCGGCTTCAGTGTCCGCAAAATTGTGTGTTTTTCCTGATAACGAGATATAAACTCCCTTTCTGCGTTGGCGGCGCAAAGCAGTTCTGTATCTAACGACACCAAAATCTTAATCAGTATATACGAGAAACCAACAACGCCTCGTAAACTAATCTGAATTTCATCTCCCAAGGCAGGAATCGGAAATTCTGGAACTTCGGACACACATAATGCCGCAGGTGTTGCAAAAGGTGTGTACAAGGCATAAGCGTTTACCAACTTCGCATCAGCTTTTGAGCCATTGTGCATATAACAGTTTCGCGCCTCTTTGAATACTCTGTAACAGTGCAATAATGCGTCAATTTGACTATAACATCTGTCCCGTTTTCCAGAATAGGTCGAATAAAATGAATTGCTCAGAATTGTGGAAGGACTACTTGTTAGACGAGACACCTCAGTTTGTACTTGTCCCGGAAATTGCAGTTCCTTGACTCTCATATCAGGAAAGCAATTCTGTTTTAGTTCTTCTAACCATCCTTCAAAAATCGGTATGGTGCTGTTCAACAATATCCAGGCAAACTTTGTTTGTTGCTGCTCCCATGTGTGATCCACAAAGGCACGCTTATAGTTCACCCCGTGAATCCCACTACCCAAACTAAATTTTGCAGCCAGCTCAGCTTCTGTAATATCTGGATACTCTTTTTTTACACCATTAACCATGCAGCGAAGATTCCATAATCCTACTGCGGTTGGCCACACGGTATCATAAGTTGATGTAATATTACTTAACGCTTTCTTTGTGGCAGTGAAAAATACATCAGTCAACACTATCACCTCACTTTTGTAATCATACCACATCCTTTTTTGAAAGTATAGATTGTATTTGTCAGTTTAAGTCTGATTTTATCACTTCTCCGGGTTTGGTGGTCATAATGCTGTAAAGCTCGTTATCCTGCGGGAAGTGATCCATGAAGGGCAGGATCACATTCCCGAAAAAGATAAGCCCCTGTCCGGGGCCGGAATTGCTGATGTGCGCCGCCTGCTGGCTGGAAATGTTCAGGCGCCCGCAAAGTATCTTCCTGTCGCCGCTGGCCTGGTTCAGAAGGTACACAAAATCGCTGTTTTCAAAGATGTTCTCGATCTCCGGGGAGGAAAGCAGGTCCTTAATGTTCTGGGTGATCCCCGTGGGGATACCGCCCCATTTACGAAAGCGTTTCCAAATCTCCACACTCCAGGAACCAACCTCACCGCGCAGCAGAAGGTGGAACTCGTCCACGAAATACCAGGTAGATTTGCCCTGATCCCGGTTCTGGGAAACACGGTTCCACACCTGATCCTGGATCACCAGCATACCCAGGCTTTTGAGCTGCTTTCCCAGCTCCTTGATATCAAAGCAGACAATACGGTTGTTGATATCCACATTGGTACGGTGGTTAAAAACATTCAGGCTGCCATGCACATACAGTTCCAGTGCCGCCGCGATCCGCTGTGCCTCCGGCTCCGGCTGTCGCTTGATCTCGTTATACAAATCTTCCAGCAGCGGCATATTCTCCGGGCGGGGGTCTGCGATATAGGGGCGGTACACGATCCGCACAGCACGGTCAATGACCGTCTTTTCCACCGGCTCCAGACCGTTCCGTCCGCCTGCCGCCAATTCGCAGAACGACAAGATAAAGTCAGATTTCAACGCCAGCGGGTTATCATCCTCGCTGTAATTGAGGTTGATATCCATAGGGTTCACATACTGCGTGCTGGTAGGTGAGATTTTGATGACCTGTCCTTCCAGACGGTTCACCAGCGGAAAATATTCCGCCTCCGGGTCGCAGATCAGGATATCGTCCTTTGTGTTCAGGAACACACCCACGATGGAACGCTTTGCGGAAAAACTCTTGCCGCTGCCGGGTGTGCCTAAGATCATGCCGTTGGGTGTTTTCAGCTTTTTGCGGTCAGCAAGGATCATGTTGCCGGAAGTGGCATTAAGCCCGTAGCAAAGAGCTTCGCCGCCGTGGAAAATCTCCTGTGTGGTGAAGGGAACGAACACCGCCACCGCCGAAGTGGTAAGCCCGCGCTGTATCTTAATGCGGTTGACACCCAGGGGCAGAGCCGACACGAAGCCGTCCTCCTGCTGAAAGTCCAGCCGCACCAGGGAGCAGTTATATTTCTGCGCCACGCTTGCCGCACGGAGAAGGTCATTCTCCAGCTTTTGCTTGCTGTCCGCAAAGTTCACCACCAGGAAGGTCATCAGGAACATTCGCTCATTTCTGCTTTGCAGGTCACGGAGGATATTCTTTGCCTCGCCTGCGTAGGTGGCAAGGTCGGTGGGGATGATATCCATATCGAAACCTTCCCGCACCGCCTTTTTCTGCGCGTCGATCTTCATACTGTCAATGTCGGTGATCTTCCGCTTGACCGTTTTGATCGCCTCGTTCTGATCCATGCTGCGGATATGGAGGCTGACAAGCAGCCCGCTGTCCGTATCCAGCAGTTCAGTGAGCATACGGTCATCCATTTCCGGTGCGCTGATCTGCAGAAAGGACACGGCACAGAATTTATCCGCCATCGTGAACTTCCGTGCTTCACCGAAGCGGAAGGAAGATGGTGCGATAAAATCCTGAACCGACAGGCCGGAAGGGGCAAGCCAGCTCCATTCAAAGGCAAACCGTTCCCCATCCGGGTGCAGGATGCCGTGGAGCATTTCCAGCCACTCCTTGCCGCCAAGCTCTTTTGCCAGAGCACCCATGACCTTGAAATGGTTGAGGGCATCCATGACGATCCGAGAAAATCGTGCCCGTGCGGTTTTGCTGTCCCGTGCCTCGATGGTGAGTGTCAGGTACTTTGTTTTGATAAGACCGTTGTTGCCCCGTTCAAGCTGCTTGCGGAGCATTTGTGTGTAAAGCTCACGGATATGGTCGAAATGATCTCCCTGCGCCGCGATCTCGATACGCTTTACAAAATCCTCCCGGTTCATGCGGCGGCTCACAAGGGAGAGCTGCATCCCGATAGAAGCGTCATGGGCGTTATACATATCGCAGAGGGCTTCAAAGATCGCCGTCTGATCGTCAGGTTTCGCAAGCTGATAATTCACATCCTCGAACTCGATACACTTCGACCAGGTGTGGTCGTCCAGCTTGCACAGGCCGTCCGGGTACATCTGGCGGAACGGTAAAGTGTCCTGTGCGGAATGTACCTTGCCGTCGCCTCTGGCGGTTTCCAGAATACGGCTGATCTCACGCTTTTCCGCAGCGGTTAGCTTTACCGTGGGTTTTGCCGCCTGCCGTGCCTGCGGCTCTGGCTTTCGCTTTCTGAACAATGGCTTTCACCTCCTTTTCCGCCTGGGCCTGCCGCTCCAGGGCTGCGTAGAAATTGTTTGTCTGGTAAGGCCGTTCCTTCGTCCGCAGGAACATACAGCGGATGACCTGTCCGGCCACCACCTCCAGGGGTTGACCATGCCGCTCATACATGGCAAGTAGAAAGAACGGGAGCATGACGATAATCATGCAGAACGCGGCGGCACTGTTGCTGGCCGTGCGTCTGAGCAAAAAGAAAAGCGGTACTCCGATGAGTGCCGCCGCTCCGAAACATATAAGCTGCCGTTTGGTAAGTCCAAACAGCACTTTGGATTTTACTTTCGTCAAATCCTTTGGAATGGTTACATACGCCAATTTATCATCTCCTATAATGAAAAAAGCAACTGATTCTCACAGTTGCTTTTTGTTTAATATTTGGCTTTAGTTGAAGTCAATGCGACAGTATAGCATTTCGTAAATTACGATTTTAACGCATATTCCACCATCTTCGTTATATGACACTTGGTAACGATATTGACCTTCCTGCACATGATTCCAGAACATAAAACCAAAAGCCTCTCCTGTTCCTATATTTTGTACAACAAATGGGGTTATACATCCTCTGGAACCAACTTCGGGAGCAATGTCTACTTGAGGAATTTCTTCAAACTCATCAATAGTTTCCTCTGACATATTAAACGCAAAATCATATTTTAGGCTGACTTGTGTATCGTCAAAGCAAATGTGATCCACTTCAAATCCTGCGTGACCCTTAGCAAGCTTTACAATGATTCTGCATAAGCGGTTTTCATCAATGGTATAGTGAACCTCACCGTTATTTGTTATTATCTGTTCATCAAGAAGCTTTTTTAGGCGATCATCTTTTGCTAACCGTTGATTAGTATCTACTCGCCGGGTGTAATCTCTGTAAACAGCCTCTTTTAGTACATCAAGGAAACAAGATACATATTTCTCATCATCAGAGTAACCATTATTACATTCAAAACACGCCGGAACTGTAGCCATATTTTCGGGATAAGGTTCCGTTAGAAATGCTTTTGAAGGTACATGCTCCCTTGTTGTCGCAGGATTCCCACAATATATACATCCATTTTTAACCGATTTGTCCCATGAAGTATAATATCCTAATCCATCCGTTCCGCCCGGTCGCTTTCGTTGTTCCATATTATCACCACCTAAAGCAATTATACCATTGTATTACAAAATTTTCACCTCCTTAATGCGCTCCGAACAGGCTCTTAGAGAGGCTGCCGGTCTTGAACAGGGCGAAGCACAGCAGGACCGTGTAGCCCATGCAGGCCCATATCGCGCCTGAGATATTTCCGTCCGTGGCGATACTCTGTACCAAAACAGAGTAGATTCCCACGCACACCATGATTAGAAATGCCTGGAACGCCAATGCAAACAGGGATTTCAAGTAGTTCTGCCCCGTATGGCTCCAATCCCGGTTCGTCATGGTGGCAAGTGGGATCGGTCCAACGGAAGTGGTCAAATACACCTCAATCATGCGACCGTAGATAACAAGCATGATACAGATGGAAAGGGCGTTCATGGTAAGCCCTACGAAAAGGGACTGGAACCACAGTCCGAACAGTTCTCCCGTGCCCAGAGCTTCAAGCTGCGCCTCCATATCCGTGATGACGCTGCTGATATCAATGGAGGTATTCCCGATGATGACGCCTGCGCTGCTGTTCACAACGCTTTGCCCTACATCGAAGATACCCATGACGATATTCCATGTGTTCGTCACAATGAGAACGGCACAGAATGTTTTGAAAATCCACTTGAAGAACATCCAGGTGTCTACATCGTGCAGATTATTTTTCTCTGTCACAAGCTGGATCAGCTCATAACACATTACGAATGTCAGGATAACCCCGGCGATTGGAACGATCACCGTTTCAGAGAGGTTTCGGATCATAGAAAAGACGCCGCTGTTCCATGCCAGCGGCGTCTGTCCCACTTCACCGGCGATCTCGCCTACTTTGGTATTGACCGTATCGAACATGCCCGACAGGTTTCCCGTGATTCCCTCGATGAGCAGCCCTCGGAGCCATTCATCGAGTTTGTCGAGTATGCCGCCCATAAGCGATCACCGCCGGACGATCAACCGAACAGGCCGGAGAGCAGAGGTACAAGGGTGATACCGATGAGGGCGACACCGCCGCCTGCCATGAGCTGTTTTATCCCCAATTAGGTGTAAAATTCTGCTCGATGGCGGGCGGCGGCGTACAAAAATCTATATGGTGTTTTTAAGAGAACCGTCCCGGCGGGACAGGTCAGGCAGTGACCTGTTCCACCTCCGGGATGGGTTTGAGATTAAAATGAATTTCGATAGAAATGTGTCTTGTTTTATCTTCGTCAATGCGCTCATGCACGACGATTTCTTTGATTAAGCGGTTAAGGGTGGCTGCGTCCAGCTCTGTGATGTTGGCGTATTCCTGAATGGCTTCCACCCATTGTTTTGCGTCATTGGCAAGCTGGACTTCATCGGACAGCCGCTTTCTGCCCTCGGACACTTTTGTTTTAAGCTCCGTCTGCTCGGTCTGCGTCTTTTCCAGCATGGTGTTGAAGTTCTGCTCACTGATACGCCCTGCAATCATATCCTCATAAAGCCGCATTACCATTTTGTCCAGAACCTCAATCCGTTCCTCGTCCCTTGTAAGGGAGCGTTCCATTGCTTCCCGCTGTTCCCGCTGCTCGGCTTCACAGGTATTGGTCAGGCGGTCGGCAACCGCTTCTCCGTCCATCAGGGCAGCTCTGGCACATTCCCGGATTTTCCGCAGCACATGACTGTAAAGGGTGTCATAATCAATCCGGTGCTGGGTGCAGTGGTTCTTTCCAAAGGCATTGTAGGTCTTGCAGGAGTAAATCTGCTGGGGATGTTTTGCGTTTGTGTAGCGTA
>ERZ827458.1617-NODE-1617-length-14698-cov-3.460288_pt1 | contig 14698 bp, 11 predicted proteins | sample MGYA00519706_ERZ827458 | MGnify/ENA primary metagenome ERZ827458 (study PRJEB31778, sample SAMEA3449309) | human gut metagenome | biome: human gut; feature: human-associated habitat; material: faeces | place: United Kingdom | collected 2010/2012 ...
CCAGCCAAACCGGCAGCGCAAACAAGCCGCTGACGCACACCGCGCGCAGCGCGGCTTCCGCGGCCAGCTTTTTTTGAAACGGGCGCAGCGCCCGGCTGATTTCCTTCTCCATCCCGCTTCTCCCGTCGTTCATGCCTCGCGCGCGGTCGCGCTCAGCGCTTTTTCGCCTCGTCTCCGCCATGGTTGGCGGTCATCATCTGCACCACGTATTCCACAAACCGACGCTCCGCGTCCGTCATGGCCACGCCCCGCATGACGGCCATGTTGAAATCCAGCGTCAGCCCCAGATCCTCGATTTCCCGCGTCTGGAGCCGCGCGTTGCTGAGGTTTCCCGGCGGCAGACAGAACGAGATATAGCCCGCGCTCTGGATCAGCTCGACCGCCTGTTCCCATTCCGCGCCGTCGAGCATGATCTGCGGCGGACAGCCCACGCTTTCCAGCCGGTTTTGGAGCTGACGCATCACCTCGGGGTCGCTGTTGACCAAAATAACCTTGCAGCCCCTGAGATCCTCCATGCGCAGCGCCGCCTTTTCGCACAGCGCGTGCGTCGAGGACATCAGCACGCGCAGCGGCGCTTCCCGATGAAAGAGAATCTCCAGCTCCGGGTCGTCAATCCGCCCGAAATACAGCCCGATCGTCTCGCGATACTCGTTGAGCGCCTCCTCCAGCTCCTGCAAAGAATAATTGTGCGTGCTCAGCGACATATCCGGGTTGGAGAGCACGAACCGTGAGAGAAAGTTGCGCGGGAAGAAGCTCAGCATGCCCCACGTCATGCAGACCTCCGCGCGCATCTCCCGCTGTGCCGCCGCCTTGCGGACATTGCTGACAATCATCTCGTATTTGCGGATGTAGCGCGGCGCATAGCGCGCCAGCGCCTGCCCCGACGGGGTCAGCGTCACACCCGAACGCCTGCGCACAAAGAGCTGAACGCCCAGCTCGTTTTCCAGCCTGTCCATCGCCTTGACCAGACCGGGCACGGAGATATAGAGCTGCTTCGCCGCGGCGTTGAAGCTGCCCGTGCTGCTCACCAAAGAAAAATACTGGATCTGCTTGACGTCCATGCGCACCTCCCGCGTCGCGCGAAATAAGCCTTTGCCGCTGAAAACAGCAAAGCCCGCCGCCTCTTTGATGAGACGGCGGGCCGATACGGCTGATTACATCCTCAGGTCGGTCGGGTCACTGCCCGCCTCCCGCCGGATTTTTTGGAAATCAAGATTAGGAGGTCTTGTGAGAGAACGCGGTCATAATGCCGCCGGTGATGGCCTGGCAGTCAACCGTCGCGCCGGAAACGGCGTCAACGCCCATATCCTGCGTCTCGATGATCTGCTTGGTGAACGCGGCGAACTGCTCGTCGTTCATGAACATGTTCTCGCGGCCCTCGCCCACGGCGATGCCCACAAGCTGCTTATCCTTGATGGTGTAGATGACCTCGAACGGATCATGCAGACCCTGAACCATGACGGAGTAGTCGCCATCCGCGGCCTCAGCCCACGGAGCAGCAGCGCCGCCGCCGAAGGTCGGGGTCAGCTCGGCACGGCCGCCCAGCATGGTATCCACCGCGGCACGGCCGGAGCAGATCGCCTCATGCAGGTAGGTGCCGTTCTGGTACAGGTTGCAGACCAGGGAGCCGATTTCGCCGGCGGAGTAGAGACCCTCGATCGGCTCGCCGTCCCAGTTGAGAACCTGACCCTTGATGTTGCGGCGCGCACCGCCGGAGCAGGCCGGCATGGACGGCACTTCCTCGACCGCGTAGAACGGGCCCTGCTCGATCTTCGCCATCGTGGTGATGTCGCGGCCGAAATCGGTGTCTTCACCAGCATCGACCATCGCGTTGAACTTATCCACCTCAGCGCGCAGCTTCGCCGGATCCTTGCCGATCTTCTCGGCCAGCTCCTCGATGGTGTCCGCCTTGATGATCCAGCCCTTTTCCAGCTCGACGGAGTTGTCGTCGGACCAGTGATACGGGTTGCGGCAGGTCACCGGCCAGCCGATCCAGGCGTTGACCAGCGGCTGCGCCTTGAAGCAGTTGTCGTCCATAATCATATGAACCGGCTGCTGACGGGCGATCGGCACATCGACGTACTTGCCGTGCTCGTAGTACTTCATGTGCTGGCGCTGATAGGACTTCGCCTCGTTGTAATAACGGGTGCCGTCGGCGGCGACTTCCATCCACGCGCCGTGCGCCATATAGAACTGACGAACGAACGTCGTCTCAAAATCCGGAACCTTGATGCCGTGGAAGTAGCCGCAGGACATGGTCTGGCCGTCCATATGCCAGAGCTGAGCGCCCAGCGCCATTTCCATCTTCACGCCGTCGCCCGTGACGTACGGGGAGCCCGCGTTGTAGATGCGGTCGCCGCCGTTGAACTGGCGGTACATGTCCATATCGCCCTCGTAGCCGCCGGTGGCCAGCAGAACGCCCTTGCGCGCCTTGGTGTAGATCACGGAGCCGTCCGGCTTCTTCACGCCGACGCCCTCCACCTTCTTGGTGATGGCGTCCTGCACGAGGCAGATCACCTGATGCTCGTAGAGCGGCTTCGCGCCGCGATAACGGGCAGCCTTGTCAAAGCCGTTCCAGCAGCCGCCGTTCTCGAAGGAGAGGCCGCCGTTCTTGTCGCGGAAGTGACCCGTCGCGCCGACGAAGTTCGCGCCCGGCAGATCCGGGAATTCGACCAGCAGGGTGCCCCAGCGCAGCGCGCCGCCGCCGGAGTAGCCGACTTCGTAATCGACCGGCTCGAGAACCGCCTGAATCCACGGCAGATCCGTCGCGAACTCGTTGGTCAGCCAGTTGAAATCCTCTTCCGGAATGACATGCGGCTCGTTCATCGCGCGCATGTAGGTACGCCAGGTCTCCAGATCGTTGGGGTCAACGAAGATGACGCACTGGCCGGAAGCAATCGCCTGACCGCCCGCATTCGCTTCGTCGGACTTATCGTAAATCACAGCGTCAACGTTGTGGTCGATTTCGTAAGCCTCGATATAAGCCGCCGTGCCCGCCATGCCGTAGCCGCAGATGACGATATCGTGCTCCTCGTCCCACTTCACGTTCTGGCTGTCCAGAACCCACTTGCTGGAATTTTTGTGAGCCGGCTTTTCCTCTTCCGCTTTCGCGTTGAGCACGCCGGCGCCAAGCAGACCAATGCCCGCAGCGCTCATCGCGGTCGCTTTCAGGAACTCCTTACGGGAAATGTTCTTCGCCATGTAAATCCTTCCTTCCTTACATGTGTTTGTCGAACCTGTGAGGGCGGCGCGGCGCACGGTTGCCCCGCGTCCCTTCTTTGATAACAGATTATCACACTCACCCCGGCGTGTCAAGACATATTTCAACCTGTTTTTCACATTGTAGAAACTGTTAGTTTATACGAGACGTCCGACCAATTTGCCCTTTTTCCGTGTACGCATCTGCATTTTTTCATGTATCATTCGTCTTTTATTCGTTTTGTTCACGGATATACCCTTTTCGCGCATTTTCCGGATTGTTTGTCATAAACCAAACAGATATACCCGATTTCGCGCGCTTCCCGCCGCCCTTTTTCGATATAAAACCGACACGAAAACAGAAAGGAGAGCCGCCGAACCCTCGCCCGACAGCTCTCCTGTTTTTATGCTTCCTTACGTTTCGCGATGCGCCGTCTCGTCCTCCCCGGACAAGCAGCATTTACTCATTCCACCGGCACGAGCTGGCCGTCCGCGCCGATCTTCATCACGTCGTCGTCCATGCCGCCGACGACGAGCTGATCCGCGTCGCTGAGGCCATATTGATCGTAGGCCGCGCGCAGGTCGGAAACGTTGTACTGCATCACCGCCGCGCCGCTCTTGTTCAGCAGGATCACGGTCGTGATGTTCGTGCGTTCCAGCACCTCCAGCACCTTTTCGTCAAAGCGCATCGTCAGCTTCTCCGGGTTTTCGTCGTTCACGCGCAGGCTGATGCCCTTGCTGCCGTCCGCGCTCCAGCTCAGCTTCTCGCGGAAGTTTTCGCGCGTCTCGCCGACGAACAGGCGCAGATTGTAGCTGTGGTAGCCCAGATAGAGCTGCTTCACCCAGTACGGGCTGCCGTATACGCCGCCGATGGCCTCCTCCTGACGCTTCATCTCCATCTCGTGGCGGAATTGAGCGGCTTCATAATACTCATCCTCGAAATCCTGTGGATTCTCGATATGCACCGGCACATAATGGAAAACATCTTCCCCGTTTTCATCTTCCGTGATGACCATCACCAGATAATCGCCGGGCGAATCAAACTGAACCATTTCGCCGACTCTCCGCTTGATCTCATCAGCCGACGGGTTGCCGCCAAACTGAGCGATCATGCTGACCGCCCGCTCCGTTCCATCCTCCATCTTGAGGGTATACGGTTCAAGCGAACCGTTGCCCGTGACCGTCAGCCTGCCGTCTTCCGCCGCATAGCTGCTCAGCGGGACGCCTTCGCCGTTTCCAATCTGGCCATCGTTCTTCAAGCTGGCGTTTGCCCCGTCCGCAGCGCCGATGAACGCGGCGGCCGCGCTGCCGTTATTGGTCACGTTGGCCGTCCCGCCCTTGTCCCACACATCAATGCTCAGCTCGCCGCTCAGCTCCCTGCTGAACTCGCCGTCTTCCCATTCGATTGTAATCAACGTTTTTCCGTCGCCTGTCAGTCGGCCATTGTTTTCGACATTCAGCATGCCGTTCTCGCCCGCGCTGACATACATGCGATCCGCTTCGCCGTTGTTGATGACCGTCACATCCGCCTTCATGCTCTTATGGCTGGCATCTGCGCGAATTTCTTCTTTGACCTTTCCGTTGTTGACAGCGCTGACTTGGCCGCCGTCCGCACCGGCGTAGAGGCTGTTCACCGTGCCGTTGTTCTCGCCGCTGACCTCTCCGCCTCCTCCGGTGTAGAATTCATATTGACCGTTCACCGTGCCGTTATTGGCGGCCACGTTTCGGCTTCCCTCATGGTCGGCCTGATTCATCACCCCACCGTTGATGGTGCCGTTGTTGGTGCTCTCGACAAAGCTGCCGCCGCCTCTGGCATAATTGTGCAAAGACTCGTTCGTTACGTTCGTCACGTTGATTGTACCGTTGTTGGTGTTCTTAAGCATACCGCCATCAAAGGCGCCGTTAAATAAATGTTCGCCGCTGATCGTTCCGTTGTTGGTAAAGACAAGTTCGCCCTTCTCCGATACGCCGTTATCCATACCGCCTGTGATCCGGCCTTCCTTGTCGTTGACAAATTCAAGACGGCTGCCTTCGCCATGTACCTCGTTATTCATGCCGCCTGTTATTTCACCGTTGTTTTTGATGGAGGCCTGCGCCTGATTATGGACGATCGCATTCAACGAACCCATTTTGCCCTCGTTAGTCAGGCTCAGATTCGTATCTTTCCCATGCGCGCTCGCGATGACTCTACCCTTAACCTCCGAACCGCTGCCCAGAATGACCGCAATCGTCTTGCCGCTGTCCTCATGGGCGTTCAACTGTTTTATTTTGATATTCTGGAAGAGAACCTTGAGCGAATCGGAAAATTGCAGGGTGCTCACTTCAACGAAATCGTCGTCGATTTGGCCGCCGGAAATGACGTATTCGCCCTCACTCGTTCGCGCCGCGGCGGTCTCTCCAGACGTGAAAGTGTCGCTCGCCCGAAGTCCGGTCAGGATTTCGCCCCATGTCACGGCGCTCGCCTGAATCGGCGTGAGCAGAATAATGACCGAGGTTATGATCGCAATCATCTTTTTAAGCACGCAATAGTCCCCCTTCTGTCGTTCGTATTTGGTAAACTATAATCTAAGCTATTTATAGTTTATCTTTTCCGCGGCAGAGAAGTCAATATACAACTTTTATTTTTGTGCATTTCTTTTTTTTTTTGTAAAACGGGCGAAAAACCTTCAAATAAAATGTTGTGACTTCACAATATGCTTTTTGAGGGAATCATCGAAGCCCCTCCGGATTCCCGAAGGGGCTTCAACGATGTTTTCACCTGTGTATTTTTTTCGTGCTCCCGGCTTCGCCGAAGCCGGACAAGCAGCATTTACTCATTCCACCGGCACGAGCTGGCCGTCCGCGCCGATCTTCATCACGTCGTCGTCCATGCCGCCGACGACGAGCTGATCCGCGTCGCTGAGGCCATATTGATCGTAGGCCGCGCGCAGGTCGGAAACGTTGTACTGCATCACCGCCGCGCCGCTCTTGTTCAGCAGGATCACGGTCGTGATGTTCGTGCGTTCCAGCACCTCCAGCACCTTTTCGTCAAAGCGCATCGTCAGCTTCTCCGGGTTTTCGTCGTTCACGCGCAGGCTGATGCCCTTGCTGCCGTCCGCGCTCCAGCTCAGCTTCTCGCGGAAGTTTTCGCGCGTCTCGCCGACGAACAGGCGCAGATTGTAGCTGTGGTAGCCCAGATAGAGCTGCTTCACCCAGTACGGGCTGCCGTATACGCCGCCGACAGCGCCCGCCTGACGCTTCATCTCCATCTCGTGGCGGAAGGCTTCCTCGCTCGTATCCATGGGCTCCGCCGGTTTTTCCTCCTCCACAAGGATGGTCACCGCTTCATATGTGACCTCGTCGTTTTCGCCGACGCACTTAATCAAAACGGTGTATTCGCCCGGCTTCTCCCAGATGGGCAGCGCGGCCAGTTGGCTCTGAATTTCCGCCTGCGTGGTGCTGCTGGTCACGTTGAGCATCGCATCCGCCTTTTTGCCGTTGACGCTGGTGGTGCCGCTGTTCTTATCCTCGACAACGACGGTACCGCTGCCGCGGCGCTCACCGGAGAGCACGCCTTCGCCTGCCGTGCCCGGCTTGGCCTCTTCGCTGGTGACGCTTTCCGGCGCGGTTTCGTCGTCGTGATACGTCTCGCTGTCCGCGTCCAGTGCGACGACGGCGGAGATACGCGCGGGAGTCCTTGCTTCCAGCGTCATCAACGCGCCGTTCAACTGTGGCTTGCCGCCCGCCACGTCGCCGCTGTTGCTGATGACTGCGGTCGAACCGACGCCGTCTGTCCATCCCTTGAGATCTCCGTAAACCGTGCCGCTCTCCCGGTTGTCAGCGGAAACGTGGCCTTCCTTTTCCGCGCCGACGGCCATGTTGCCGTTGACCTCGCCATTGTTGACCAGATCCACGCGGCCGCCGTCCGTGTAGCCGCCCATGCCGCCGTCAGCCAGGCCGTTGTTGGTCAGGCTGGCCTTGCCGTCGAGGTAGGCTTCCGCGCTCATCGTGCCGGACTCGCCGTTGTTGGTGATGGTGAGCGATGAGCCTTCGCCCTTTGACCAGCCGCTTGTGCGCAGGGAAACGTCGCCGTCGTTGGTCGCGGTGGTCGCGCCGCCCGCCAGCGCGTTGGCCAAAAGCTCGTTCGCGTAACCTTCGTTTATGAGGGTCGTGGTCGCGCCCCCGCCCAGCGAAAAGCCGTCCAGCGCGTCTTCGACTGTACCCTGATTCGTCAGGGTCATCTTGCTGCCTTCGCCCTGCGCGCTGCCCCTAAATTCGCCCTGAATGATGCCGGTGTTCTCATTGTTCACCGTTGCGCCGTCCAGCGCGTCCACTTGCAGCATCTTTTCCATCGTGCCGGCATTGCTGACCTGCGTATCTTTGAAGGCGTGGACCATAACGTTTCCTTGAACCGTTGTGTTCTCGTCAAATGTGATTTCTTTAATGTTATTCTTCTCGGTGACATTCACATCGACGCTGTAATCGCCCAGCATCTCATCGTTGGCTTCTTCAATCGTGACACTCTCGAATATAAGGCCACAAATACGATCAGCCAACTTCTTCACCCATGGCGCACCACCGACCATCACGCCACCCTTGATGGTTCCGCCCTTGATGGTTGCTTTTCCATCTGCGTCAACCAGAATGTCGATGTCGTTTTCATCCGGACTCTCGCCCTTTATGGTTGTCTGGCCGCCGTTGGAATGGTTGTTGATTGCCTGAACAACGCTTCCCCACGTTACCGCGCTGGCCGTCATCGGCTGCAAAAACATCGCCGCCGACAAGGCGAGCGCCGCCGCGCGCTTCAAATTCGCCATTTTCCGTTCCTCCCTATAATTGGTTAAGATATATGTTACCCCCCCCATTCCAAAAAGTCAATATCATTTGTGCAGTTATTTAACAGATTCCGCATCTTTAATTGGTAAGATTTCAGCATTTTGCACAAAAATAAGCGGGTCGCCCAACAAACGTCAGACGACCCGCCCTTCGGGGGATTCCCTTACATATTCTCCCTGACCACGCGCTCGATGTATGCTTTCTGCGCCTCGGTGAGCGTCGGGAACGGCTTTCGGCAGCCGCCGCAATCCACGCCCTGCGTCTTGAGGATGTGCTTGATGGACGGGAACAGCGAGCAGGAGACGAGCGCCTGCATGATGTTGTTCGCGCGCTTCTGAAGCGCCTGCGCCTTCGGGATATCCAGCGCGCTGTACGCCGCCTCGATTTGGTTGAACAGCGGCAGGGTGAAGTTGAAGGTCGAGCCGATCGCGCCGTCCGCGCCGAGGATGCGCGCGCCGATGTATACCTCGTCAAACCCGCCGTAGATGACCAGCTCCGGGTTCAGGTCGCGGATGCGCTCCATCTGGTAGAGGTTGAGGCTGGTCTGCTTCACGCCCGCAATCGTGCCGTCGGTCAGCATGCCGCGGATGTGGTCGTCCGCGATATCCAGCTCCACGCCGGTGTTGCCCGGAAAGTTGTAGAGGAACAGCGGCAGATCGACGGCCTCGCGCAGCGCGCCGTAATACGCGCTGATGGCCTTCATGCCGAATTTGTAGTAATACGGCACGGTGGAGATCATCGCGTCGTAGCCCAGCGCCTTGGCCGTCTTGGCGTATTCGATGGCCTCGTCGGTCGAAATCGCGGCGACGGAAGCCATCAGCTTCGTCTTTTCGCGGTTTTCGTATCGCGCGGCGGCCTGCAAGCCCTCCACGCGCTCCTCATGCGTCAGCAACGGGCACTCGGCGCTGCTGCCGCCGATCAAAAAGCCCTTCGCGCCCTCGGCGATGGTCTTGTCCATCAGCTTGTGGAGCGCGGGCGCGCTGAATCTGCCCTGTTCGTCATACGGGGTCACGGCGGCGACAAAGAAGCCGCCCATATCCTGCATCTTCTTCATGCGAATCTCTCCTTTTTATCCTCGAAACGGCACGAGAACGCCGTGCGTGACGATGTAGCCCTCCTGCGCGGCGGCGAGCAGCGGGCCGTCCGCCTTCGCGTCATCGGTGTACATGGCGCGGATTTCAAACGCGCCGACCGCTTCCCCGATGCGGCGCAGCTTCTCCTCGCCCTTGCAGTTTTTGCCGATCAGCGCGCCGGTTTCCGCGTCGCACTTCGTGCCGATGAGCCGCGGCACACCGAGGATTTTCGCCGCGTATTGCAGCTCAAATTCCGGCGACGCGGACGCGATCACGATCGGCAGATCGCGCGGCCGGTCAAAAAACCACCGCCCCAGCTTGGCGCGCGTCCGCTCGTCCTGCCAAAACAGCTCGGCCTCCTTTTCAAGGCTGAACCGCTTGGCCATTTCGCCAAAGAGCACGCTCTTAAACTGCGTCAGATTGCGCCTGCCCAGCGCGAGCAGCACCGATGTGCCGATGAACCGGGGCAGTCCCGCCAGCACGGCGGGATGACGGCGCAGGCAGAACCGCGTAAAATCCACCGTGGAATCGCCGTCGTAAATCGTGCCGTCAAAATCATAAACGTCGATGCGCATACGTTCCTCCGTCCTTGTTTCCGTCGCGGTTAGTATACCATGTTTCGCAAAAAAAGAGAAGGGGAAAACGCGCCAGCCGGTTTCGCGCGCGCGGGGCGTTTTTCGGCCAAGCGCGCCTGAGCCGATAGATTTATGGTTGGCTTTTGGTCGGTTTCCCGTTATAATGGAGATAACAACATAAATCAGAAAGGGGCTTGTTTCTATGTCCAATCCGAATATCCCAACGCCGCACATCACCGCCAAAGAGGGCGATTTCGCCCGCACCGTGCTGATGCCGGGCGACCCGCTGCGCAGCAAGTTCATCGCCGAAACGTATCTGGAGAATCCCGTGCTGGTCAACGACACGCGCGGCGTTCAGGGCTATACCGGCCTGTACCACGGCAAGCGCGTCTCCGTGATGGCTTCCGGCATGGGCATCCCCTCCATCGGCATCTATTCCTATGAGCTGTTCAATTTCTACGGTGTGGAAAACATCATTCGCGTCGGCACGGCGGGCGGCCTGTCCGACAGTGTGAACGTGCGCGACGTGGTGATCGGCCTGTCCTCGTACACCAATTCCAACTTCGGCCGCCAGTTCGGCTTTGACGGCAACGTTGCGCCGTGCTGCTCATTCAAGCTGCTGGAGCAGGCCGTCGCCGCCGCGCGCCGGATGGGCATAGAGCCGACCGTCGGCCCGCTGTATTCCTCGGATATCTTCTACGACGAGTCCGGCATGTCCGGCAAGCTCAAGAAGCTGGGCGTGCTGGCAGTGGAGATGGAATCCGCCGCGCTGTATCTAAACGCGGCGCGCGCGGGCAAGAACGCGCTCGCCATCTGCACCATTTCGGATCACCTCAGCAAGAACGAATCGCTCGACGCGCAGGCGCGCCAATCCTCCTTCACCCAGATGATGGAAATCGCGCTGGACATCGCGTGAAAGGATGATGCACTGTGCTGAACCGGATTTTTCTTTCCGCCGATATTGAAGGCACCTGCGGCATCGCCCACTGGGCGGAAACCGAGCTGGGCAAGCCGGATTACGAGCCCTTCCGCCGCCAGATGACCCGCGAGGTCGCCGCCGCCTGCGAGGGCGCGTTCGCCGCCGGATGCGAGGATTTGCTGATTAAGGACGCGCACGACAGCGCGCGCAACCTGATCCCCGCCGAGCTGCCGGAGCGCGTGAGCATCTTCCGCGGCTGGGGCAGCGACATCCACTCGATGATGTCCGGCATTGACGCGAGCTTCTCCGGCGCGATTTTCACCGGCTATCATTCCTCCTCCAACACGGACGCCAGCCCGCTGTGCCACACGATGAATCTGGATAACGTGTCCATCCGCATCAACGGCATTCAGGCCAGCGAGCTGGTCATCAACACCTTCGCCGCTGCGCTTTACGACGTGCCGGTGCTGCTGGTGACGGGCGACTTGGGCGTGTGCGAGCAGGCCAAGCGGCTCTGCCCCGCGGTTTACACCGTGCCGGTCAGCCGCGGCTGCGGCAACGGCTCAATTTCGATCCATCCGTCGGAGGCCGTCCGCCGCATTCGCGAAAAGGCCGAGCTGGCCGTCGCGGACGGCGTCGCCCATCCGGAGAAATTCACCGTCGCCCTGCCGAACAACTTTGACGTTGAAGTGGAGTTTGTGAAGCACAACCGCGCCCGCCGCGCGAGCTTCTACCCCGGCGTGAAGCAGCTCGGCCCGCGCACGGTGCGCTTCTCTTCGGACGCCTACTACGACGTGCTGCGGTTCTTCATGTTCTGCTTATAACGCCTTCCGCCGTGTGCGAAAATCCATCCATAAAAAAAGCAACTTGGGCAGATTATCTTTGCCTCAGTTGCTTTTCTTTTGTGTATACGGCGTTATTCCCTCGCCTTTTCCGCCTTTTCGACGATCTCTTCCATATTCAGCCGATGGTGGCGCTTTTTCGGCGGCGTGAGCAGATACAGCCGGTAGCGCTCGCGCACGTCTTCCACGTCCTCCCGGCTGGCGGGATAGGCGCGCTGGTGCATAATCAGCGTGTTGGCGCTCGTGCGCTTGAAGTGCATCTGCCCGTAGACAAAGCCGTGCTGCGGGCAGACGGAAATCGCCAGATAGCGCTCCCGCCCGCCGTCAAACCACGGCGTATCAAACGCGGTTCGCTTGCCGCAGGCGGGGCAGGGCAGGCTCATCAGCCGCTGATCCGCCAGCGCGTCCGTCTGAAACATGTACGGCGTGGGCAGTGAGCGCAGCGCGGAGGCGGCAATTCGGCTCTCCTTTTCCAAAATGTGCTCAAGCTGCATGCGCCGCTCGGGCGCGAGCGCCGTCACCGCCCGATCCACAATGGGCAGCAGCGCCGCCGTACATTCCGCGTCGTTCACCGCGCGGTGCGCCGCCACATCCAATTCGACGTTCATCAGCTCCATCGCCGCGTGCAGGTTCATCTGCTTGTGCTCCCCGCCGAGGCAGCAGAAGCCGAAGACGAGCTGCGCGTCGATCGGCGGCGCAAACGGCATCGGGGTCATAAAAAACGCGGCGTTGCGCTTGAGCACGGGATAATCGTCCCGCCCCCACGTCACAAGCTGCGCATCCTCGCCGCACCACGCGATAAAATCGCCGAAGACATCCGAAAACGAGCGCCCCTGCGCAAGCTCCTGCTCGGTGATGCCCGTCACCTGCTTGATATGCTTATCCAGCCGCTTATACACGCGCGGACGAATCAGCTCGCTGAAGCGCGAAACCACGTTCCCCGCGCGATCCACGCGGCACGCGCCGATTTCGATGATCTCGTGCGGCATGCGGTGGTTCGGGTTATAGCCACTCTGGTTCCATTCCAAATCAAAAACGATGATATTTTGTATATCCTGACTGAGCAAAGAAAACATGTTCCACATCCCATTAAACGCAAATCCGTATTCTTTTTTGCTTTGCAGCACATCCTATTGTACCGCATCGGCCTCCATTTTCATAGAGGAAATTCTGTTTTGCGGCCATTTTAATCAAAACTTTCCATGCGCATCGGTTGAATCTCCGCGCGTTTTCTGCTATGATTACCCGTAAAAGCGGGCTGAGCCCGCCTTCGCTTCCGCCAAAGTCGGCAAAGCGTCCAAGTCCTGCTCACGCGGGCGATTTTACGCGATTTCTTATACGTTCACGTTAAAAAGCGGGCTGAGCCCGTCTTCACTTCCGCTGAAGTCGGCAAAGCGTCCAAGTCCTGCTCACGCGGGCGATTTTACGCGATTTCCTATACGTTCACGTTACAAACCACGAGGGGAGATGAACACGGATGAATCTTTTCGATATTCTCGGCCCGGTGATGGTCGGGCCGAGCAGCTCGCACACGGCCGGCGCGGTTCGGTTGGGGCGCATCGCGCGCAGGCTGCTGGGCGAGGGCACGCCGTGCAGGGCGGATATCACGCTGTTCGGCTCCTTCGCCGCGACCGGCTGCGGCCACGGCACGGATCGCGCGCTGATCGCCGGTCTGCTGGGCTTTCAGCCGGATGACGAGCGCATCGCGAGCAGCTTTGGCTGGGCGGAAAAGGCGGGGCTGTCCTTCTCCTTCGCCACGTCCCACGTCGGCGGCGAGCACCCGAACACCGCGCGCGTGGATCTGGTCGGCCGGAGCGGCAAAACCCTGTCGATGACCGGCTCGTCTCTGGGCGGCGGGCGCATCATGGTGGTGGAGATGAACGGCCTGCGCGCCAACTTTTCCGGCGACCTGCCCACGCTGATCGTGCAGAACATCGACCAGCCCGGCCACGTCAACGAGGTCACCGGCATGCTGACCGAGCGCGGCATTAACATCGCGACCATGCAGCTCTACCGCGACCATCCGGGCGGAAACGCCGTGATGATTATCGAGACGGACAAGGCCGTTCCGCCGGACGGCCTCGCGTGGCTGGAACGCTGCGAGGGCATCACGCGCGTGACGTTCATCGACGCGGAACGGGAAGAATAACAGGGGGAATCGGTATGGCCATTGAATCGCTTCAGGCGCTTGTAACGGCAAGCGAAAACCGGGATATCTGCGACGTCATCATCGAGAGCGACTGCGTGGATCGCGGCGTGACGCAGGCGGAATCCCTTGAAAAGATGCGCGGCCTTTACGCCGCCATCCGGCGCGCGCAGCGCGGCTATGACCCGAAGCTCCGCTCCGCCAGCGGCATGGTCGGCGGCGACGGCGAAAAAATGCGCGCCTATGTGCAGCGGGGCAAAACCATCTGCGGGGATTACATCGGCGGGGTCATCGCGCAGGCGCTGGAGATGGGCGAAAGCAACGCCTGCATGAAGTGCATCGTCGCCGCGCCGACGGCGGGGAGCTGCGGCGTTCTGCCCGCGGTGCTGCTGCCGTATCAGCAGCGCGAGGGGCTGAGCGACGAGGCGATGGTGCGCGCGATGTATGTCGCGGGCGCAATCGGTCAGGTCGTCGCGGCCAAAGCGTCCATCGCGGGCGCGGCGGGCGGCTGTCAGGCGGAAATCGGCACGGCCAGCGCGATGGGCGCGGCGGCGCTGTGCTATCTGGGCGGCGGCGACGCGCAGGCCGTCTGCCACGCGGCGGCCATCGCCATCAAGGCCATGCTCGGGCTGGTCTGTGACCCGATTGCCGGGCTTGTGGAGGTTCCCTGCGTAAAGCGCAATGCGGCGGGCGCCATGATCGCCATGTCCAGCGCGGATATGGCGCTGGCGGGCATTCGCTCGGCCGTGCCGCCGGACGAGGTGATTCTGGCGATGCGCGAGGTCGGCGACAAGATGGACGTCTCCCTCAAGGAAACGGGCGTCGGCGGCGTGGCGGGCACGCCCTTCGGGCAGAAGATCGCCGAAAAGATGGGAATGGCGTAAACGCGCGACTTATCGCTTGGACGGAAAATAATCCGATCCAAGAGCTCCCTCCTTGAGGGCGTGGAGCTTGCCGCCCGCTGTGCGGGAGGCAGGCAAGCGGAATGCCGAAGGTCTGGCACGGCGCAGCCGTGACTGAAGGAGTCAGGCTGCCGCAGAAGGCCATATCGGCCTTCATGCGGCAGCCCTTTATGATGATGCGCGTTTATCCGGCGAGTCGTTACGGCTCGATGATGTTAAAGGGGTTGG
>ERZ827458.1624-NODE-1624-length-14629-cov-5.086730_pt1 | contig 14629 bp, 10 predicted proteins | sample MGYA00519706_ERZ827458 | MGnify/ENA primary metagenome ERZ827458 (study PRJEB31778, sample SAMEA3449309) | human gut metagenome | biome: human gut; feature: human-associated habitat; material: faeces | place: United Kingdom | collected 2010/2012 ...
AAAGCGTCGTCGGGCGGCTCGGGAGCGAGGGAGGGAGAGGAAATAAAGGAAAGGGAAGCGCGGGCAAACGGAACGTTTTTAGCGATTGCGCAGGAAGAAAAGAGCGCGGCGACAGGACGCGGAAAAGAGAGGACCGGCAGCCATTCGGCTGCCGGTCCCTTTAGGCTGTCAAAAAAGGATACGCCTACTGGCAACACACGCAAATCCTGAATTGATAACAGGATAGTTGCGCCGATCATTCGAGCTGGAAGCACTGATTTTAAGGGTTGTATCGCAAAACAGTTATTTATTGAAGCCTGTTTTTGCTTTGCTTAATTTGATTTTGTGTTTGGTTTTGAAATGGGGTTTTTAACGCGCCGAGGGGGGCGGCAGCCGAATAGCTGCCGCCCCCCTCTTTCTTCGGAACGCGGGCCGTTTACGCGGTGACGATTTTGCTGGCTTTTTGCAGGCCGAGCTGCTCGACGGCGTTCTCGCGCATTTTGTACTTGAGGATCTTGCCCGCGGCGTTCATCGGGAACGCATCCACGAACGAGATGTAGCGCGGGGTCTTGTGCTTGGCCATATGGCTGCGGATGTAGTCCTTCAGCTCGTCCTCGGTGAGCGTCTCGCCCTCGCGCAGGATGACGCAGGCCATGATTTCCTCGCCGTACTGCTCGTCGGGCACGCCGATGACCTGCACGTCCTTGACCTTCGGGTGGGTGTAGATGAAGTCCTCGATCTCCTTCGGGTAGATGTTCTCGCCGCCGCGGATGATCATATCCTTGATGCGGCCGGTGATCTTGTAGTTGCCGTCCGCGTCGCGGCGCGCGAGGTCGCCGGTGTGCAGCCAGCCGTCGGCGTCGATGGCGGCGGCGGTCGCCTCGGGCATCTTGTAATAACCCTTCATTATATTATAACCGCGCGCGACGAACTCGCCGTCCACGCCGTCGGGCAGGTCCTCGCCGGTCTCGGGATCGACGATCTTGCATTCCACGCCGAACATCGCGCCGCCGACGGTGTTGACGCGCGTTTCGATGGAGTCGGTCGTCTTGCTCATCGTGCAGCCGGGCGACGCCTCGGTCTGGCCGTAGGTGATGCAGATTTCGGGCATGTGCATCTTGTCGATGACGTCCTGCATCACCTTGACGGGGCAGGGCGAGCCGGCCATAATGCCGGTGCGCATATGCGAGAAGTCGGTCTTTGCGAAATCGGGATGCTCGAGCATCGCGATGAACATTGTCGGCACGCCGTGGAAGGCGGTGATCTGCTCGCGGTTGATGCAGTCGAGCGAAACGCGCGGCGAAAAGGCCGGGATGGGCGACATCGTGGTGCCGTGCGTCATCGCGGCGGTCATTGCCAGAACCATGCCGAAGCAGTGGAACATCGGCACCTGAATCATCAGGCGGTCGGCGGTGGAAAGGTCCATACAGTCGCCGATGTTTTTGCCGTTGTTGACCACGTTGTAGTGCGTCAGCATCACGCCCTTGGGGAAGCCGGTGGTGCCGGAGGTGTACTGCATATTGCACACGTCGTGCTTGGAGATGGAGGCGGCGCGGCGGTAGACCTCCTCGACGGGGGTCTCCCCGGCGCGGTCCATCGCGGCGGCCCACGTCAGGCAGCCGGGCTGCTCGGAGTCGACGGTGATGACGTTGCGCAGGAAGGGCAGGCGCTTGGCGTAGAGCGGCTTGCCGGACTCGGTCTCGGCTAGCTCGGGGCAAAGCTCCTTGATGATTTCCACATAGTTCGAGTCCTTGTAGCCGTCGGTCATCACGAGGGTGTGCGTGTCCGACTGGCGGAGGAGGTACTCGGCCTCGTAGATTTTGTACGCGGTGTTGACGGTGACGAGCACGGCGCCGATTTTCACCGTCGCCCAGAAGGTGATGTACCACTGCGGCACGTTGGTCGCCCAGATGGCCACATGGTCGCCGCGCTTGACGCCCAGCGAAATCAGCGCGCGGGCAAACGTGTCCACGTCGTCGCGGAACTCGCGGTAGGTGCGCGTGTAGTCGCAGGTCGTGTAGCGGAAGCAGTACTGGTCGGGGAACTCCTCGACCATCCGGTCAAGCACCTGCGGGAAGGTCAGGTCGATGAGCGTCTCCTTCGGCCAGACGTATTTGCCGGTGCCGGCGTGGTTGTCCTGCAGCCGGCCGGCCGATTGCGGACGAATGGTATAGCGCGACATATAGTGGATGAACTGCGGAATCACCACGCCCGCGTCGCTCAGCTCGGGCAGCCAGCGCTTGACCCATTCGAGCGAGAGGAAGCCCTCGTAGTTGACGCTGCGCAGCGAGCGCATGATGTCGTCGACGGGCAGGTCGCCCTCGCCCATCAGGCGGTATTCGACGCTGCCGTCCGCGGTGACGGCCGAGTCCTTGATGTGGACGTGCTTGATGTACATCCCCAGATTCTGCACGGTCTTTTCGGGCGACTCGCCCGCGAAGCGGTAGGGATGATGCACGTCCCAGAGCGCGCCCACGTTGTCGGACGGCGCGCGGTCAAGCAGCGCGCGCAGGCGCGCGGTGTCGGAATATACGCCGTTGGTCTCGACCAGCAGCGTCACGCCCTTTTCCTCGGCGTAGGGGAGCAGCGCGCGCAGCGCGGCCAGCACCGCTTCGTCGTCCACGTCGCCGTCGGGCGCGGGATTCAGGTCGCCGAGCACGCGCACATAGGGCGTGCCGATGCTTTCGGCCGCCTCGATGTATGCGCGCACCTCCGCCACCGTCTCGACGGTCGCCCCGTCGCGCAGGCAGCAGCCCGACGACAGGCAGGGGATGGTCAGCCGCAGGGCGCGCAGCTTCTGCTTCGTGGCGGGCAGCAGCCGCGGCGAAAAGGGCATATTCTTCGACGCGTCGAAGATGTCGTTGCCCAGTCCGCGCACCTCGATGCCGTCAAAGCCGAGGTCCTTGGCCATCGAATAAATGTCCGCCCATGTGTAGTCGGGGCAGGCGAGGGTGGAAAAGGAGAACTTCATTGCACAACTCACACTTTCTTTAGGATGGATTTTTGACCGATGAAGCGACGCAAAAAGGCCCGTGCCGAACGAAATGCGGCACGGACCCGTAAACTGTCAACCGAACGACGCGTGCGAAAATTCCGCCCGCGCCTCTTACACACAACCTCCAGCAAGGTCGTCTCGTGTTAACGGTGAGAAACCCGTTCGCGCCTACGCACGCCGCACAAAACGGCGCGTTTCAGCGAGACAGCTCAAGGGTGAGTTCACATTGCAAAGCCGCGCTGCCTCGCACCAACCGGCAGCTCTCTGTATGCGACTGCGCTCACAATGCTTAATCCCTGTCAACGCATTTCAAAGATCGACACCGATTATATACCATCCGGCTCCGCTTGTCAAGGGGGTATTGCGCAAAAAAACGCGCGGGAGTGTAAATTTTCGCCCGCAATTGCAAAAAATATTTGACAAAAATGACAATACATGGTATTCTGGACGCAGAAACACAAGGAGACACGACACGGCGCCCCGCGAACCTGTGGGAGGACGAAGATTTCCGTAACCTTTCGGCCTCTTGCCGGGTATTTGTGTATGAGAGGCATACCCTCCGCAGCCCTTCGGCAAGGCCGGCAGCGGGGCGCTTCCGCCTGGACGACGAACGAAGGAAAGGAAGACGATGATGAACCGAAAATCCAAGCTCCTGAGCCTTTTGCTTGCCCTGTGTATCCTTGCCGCCGTTTTTCCGGCGCTCCCGTCCGCTATGGCTGCGGACGGCGAAACGGCTGCCCCGCCCGCCTCGGCCGTCACCTACGAGGACGTACTGGCCGGACTGGCGGACCCTTACGACTACTTTGGCCCGCTGGACGAGAACAGCGTACCCGCAGCCGTCGGCTATGAAAACGCCGTCGAGCGCCTGCACGTTGCGCGCATGTATGATGAAGAGGGCGATTCGCTCCACAACGTCATCTTCAAAAACGCCGACGGCAGCCGGACGCAGTATCTGTTCGATTATCCCGTGAAATACGTCACCGAAACGGGCGAAATTGCGGATATCCGCCTCGACGTCGTTCGCGACGCGCAGACGGCGGGCGCGTTCCGCACGGCGGCCAACAGCGTCGTGACGACCTTTTCGCCGTACCTCTCCGACGGGATCCTTCTGCAGTCGGGCGGTGTTTCGCTGCGGCTGATCCCCGCCGGCGCGTCGCCCGCCCCGTCCGCTTCGTCGGCTTTCTCCGCCGCGCCGGCCGCGCAGCGGCTCGACGCCGGCACGGTCGCCTATGCCGTCGACGATAAAACCGATTACGAATACACGCTTACCTATACGGGCTTTAAGGAGGATATCGTCGTCTCGGAATATACGGGACAGACCGAATATACATTCACCCTGCTGACAAACGGCTTGACGCTGACGCAGCGGGACGGCTCGTATTACCTGACCGACGACGACGGCGCCGTGAAGGCGACGATCGGCGATATTCTGATTTTCACCGCCGACGAGCGCAACAACGCGCTCGGTACGCTCACGCACGAGACCGTGCGGGATAAGCAGGCGTATACGCTGACCATTCATCTTGACGACGAATATCTGCGGGACGAAAATACAGCTTACCCCATCCGCATCGACCCGACCATCGAGATCACCTCCGCCGCCGGCGCGATTGAGGACGTCACGCTCAACAGCCTGTCCGGCTCGGACGGGGATTCGTGGTCGCTGACCATCGGCAAGCGCGCGACCTACGGCGTTTCGCGGGTGCTGATGAAATTTCCCGGATTAGATATTTCATCGCTTCCTCCGGCTGAATTCATCACGAATGCCACTGTAGAAATTCGCGATTTAATGTGTGAAGATGAATCTTTGGCGGTATATTGCCATGTATTTACTGGAAACAGTTGGACGGAAAATACCGCAAATTGGAACAATGTCGATGTAGACAATTACGGTTTGCTCTTGTCAAGTAAAACTGTGTCCTATAATAATGGCGCTGCTCTCCCTACTCCTCACAGGTATTCGTTCAATATTTTGGATGCGGTGCAAGGGTGGAAGAACAATACATATAATATTGATAAAGGAATTCTTTTTAAGGCATTCTCAACAATCGAAAACGGCACCACATATATTAAAAAAACGTTTTCCTCGTTTAATCGCTCTACCTATAAACCCTCATTGTCGATTACATATGATTCTGGAATCAAAAGCAATATCTATTATTCAAAATATGACCCCAGTAAATTTAACAACACTGGAGCGGAGCCTGTTTATGGCTCGTTGACGGATCATATCCAATACAGAATGAATTGTTATGGGTATGCGTTTGGGCATATTCTTCATGGGGCTGCTATGTACCTCGGCAATGGTGGATATAAGCAGCAGCCCGGTGAATTTGCAAAAACAGACGATAAAGATGAGACTGTTATTAACATTGTGAAAGGCGATCCGAGTGCATCCATGAACAATGTCGTTGCGAATATGCGGCTGGACGCAAACAGGTTGGGCTATATGTTAAACGAATATGTTCCTACGACAGCAACGGTTGCGCAATACGGCACCGCAGGACGCTTGATTGCCGTCGTGACCGGTTCCAACGATTATCATTTTTATATGCAGCATAATGACGGCACCTGGTCACATAAACGCGGCTCAATGGCGGTAACGAACAAGTCCATCGCCAGTAACGTTACATTGACGAATGCAAATATACGCACCAAAGCAAACGAAGATGCTTATGCGAACGGCGAACTCAGATTCTTCGTGATCACGAGACCCGCCACTTGGGATTATCCTCATGCATATCACTGCTGTTTGGATTGGCCCTGTTCGCATGCGCAAAGCACTCTTTACTATCTGGATATAGCAGGCGATTATTTCCAGACGGCATCCACGATAACAAGCGGGAGCAAGTCGGCTCGCATTGATTATGCAAAAGACAATGATGTATACAGATTTGTGCCGTCAACCAGCAAAACATACACGATTACAACAACGTGTTCGTCCGGGGCGGATTTGAACTGTAAGATTTACGACGCATATGGGTCGCTTCTTACGCAGAATGTGTCGGTAGGTCAAGTAGATATAACGCTTACTTTGCAGGCGGGGAAAACATATTATTTTGATGTGGATAATTACAGCAAAACAGTAACGGATTATACAATCACAATATCGTAAGCGGGAGGGGCGATATGAAAAAAATAATATTCTGCCTTATGACAATATGCGTCGCTTTGTTTGCGACCGCCTGTACGCCGGAGGACGAAGCGCCGATCTCTTCGGGCAGCGCAGAGGTGTCGGCGCCCGACGCTTCGGGTACGGCATCCGAAGAAACGTCGTCGCCGGCCGATGAGTCGTCGTCGCCGTGGGACAAATGGAATACCGACGAAAGCCTGCTGACAGACGCCCAGCGTCGGCAGCTTGAGGCGCTGCGGGAAGAAGGGGAGCGGCACGCCGGAACCTTTTGGTATCAAGAAATGATGATATTCGGCAGAGTCGACCCGGCGCAGCCGAAGCTGGACTTGGAAACGGCGAAAAAGATCTGCGCGGAAAACACGGATTTTGAAACTATACTGGAGGAGTTCGATAAAATTCAGCCTTATCCCGATTACATAGGAGGGAGCGGCATTACGCGTTTTGAATATTGGGTTGACGGAAGCACGAATCCGCAAATCACGATCTATTACGAGCAAAAACAGATTTATGGTGAAACGTACAATGAAGACGGCACACCACTCGACACGGAACTGCTTTTCGGCTGACCGGCATTTGGGATAACTTCTGTGGATTCGCCTCACGTCTTGCCTTTGACGGCGTGAGGCGAGTCCACGGCGAACCGGTCGAACGTGAACCCGGACAGCTATACAACGCTGCTGTCCTCCAGGACGGTTTCGTACAGCAATGGCGCGTCGCAGCCCAGCGCCCATCGCTATGCTTTCAACATCACCAACGCGGTCAAGGGCTGGAAGACCGGCAACTATGTACAGTCCAAGGGGCTGCTGTTTAAGGCGCCCGCATCGGTGGAGAACGGCAGCACATACATCAAAAAGACCTTCTCGTCGTATAACCGCTCGACGTATAATCCCTCGCTGACGGTGAATTATGACGTCGGCGAGTCGCAGGGGATCGCAAACGGGACGTATTACCTCAACGGCAAGGAGGGCGGCGGCTATCTGCGGTATGCGTCCGGGGCGGCGTCCGCGAAGTCGGGGCTGATCTCGTCGCTGGGGAATTCGATCCGCTGGGAGCTTAAGTCGGTGGACGGCGGGTATGTGCTGCGCTCCAAGTCGGATATGACGAAGTATCTGGCCGTGCCGTCGAGCACCGCGAGCACGTCGGTGACGGTGGAGACCGTGAGCGAGTCGGCGCTGCCGTCCAGATGCATCTGGACGATTTCGGTTGCTTCCGGCGGCTGCTTTGTAAAAAGCGCATATAACGGAAAATACCTGTATTCCTACGGAACGGTTTTGAACACCACTTCCACGCTCGGCACCAGCGGTACGTCGACGTATAACGCCCGCGTCTGGCGGATCATCACGCCGATGAATATGTCGGGCAGGGAACTGACGGCTAATTTTAGAATCGATACATGTTATCTGTTTTCCGGGGAGACCGTACCCATAAACATTATACCGTCGCCGCAAAGCGCGGTATGGGCGACGGCTTCCGATTTTACATATTCGGGTTATAGCATTCATTATGTGTCCTTGAACGGCTTGACGGGAAAGTTTACCGCTAATACGACAGCCTACACATCCGCCACCGTAACGGCTACGCATAAGGTGACCGACCGCACGGCGACGTTCACACTTGTGGTCAATCCGCGGGCCGCGCTTGTGGGTGTTACGAATGCGGGGCATGATCATTCCTCCGCCCTGTCCAATAGCCAAACCAATCTGTTGAATTGCGGGTACAGCGCCGCAAATATATACACCGGCGCTTTTACGAACGCGCAGCTTGATACATATTTGGACACGGATACGAACAATGTGTTTGTCAGCAGAAGCCATGGCCATTCCAACGTCAACTCCAACGGCAGAGTAACAGAAACTATGATCTTTCTGGGAGATGGAGCAGGCGCACCCGTATACAGTAGCAGCGGTTCCATAAACAATCTGGAACTGTCGAACATGAAACTGGTTATGTTTATAGCATGTCATACGGGCGATGGAGGCGAAGGGGGCGCAAATCTGCCGACGGTAGCCGTGGAGCAGGGCGCGGAGACTGCCGTGGGATTTACGGGCAGCATTGGCTGTGAAGACGCGAATGAATGGACTGAAGCCTTTTTTAATTTGATGCAACAAGATGGCATGACTGTTGAAGAAGCATGCGCCCGGTTAGCTGAGGATGCCTTTAAGGATACAGAAATGGTAAATTATGTTATCTGCGGCAATGGGAATGCCACGTTAAGCTGAGCGTCTGAATGATAGTGGAGGTGTTTTGGATGAAAACGAAAATCAGCCGGATTTTGTCGCTTTGTCTTTTTGGCTTGCTCTTGTCTTTGTCCGCTTTCGGCTGTCAAAAACAGACGGAATCGGAACCGATGTATAGATTAACGAGATTAATTGGGGGCGGTTCTTATGAAGATTCGTCTGCGCCCCGGGAGGCGTCCGTAACATTTGAGGGCGTAACGTATACGGGGGTGTACTATGAAACAAAAGCGTATAACGGAAGACGAGCTTCCCGGCACTGCTATGAAATTGCGGACGAAAGCGTGCCGGTGTTGAGCTTTGCGTTGGACGCATCGACCGGCGAATTGCGGGAGCTGGATACTCGTGTGAAGGGGCATGAGGTTGTCATCGGCGATATGGAGACGATGCGGGCGCGAGCCGATGCGATTGCGGCCGGTTTTGTTGATTTGAACGATGAACGGCTTGAAGTAACCGTTGAGGAATCGGCAGACGGCTCGAATGTTATATTCAGTTATGATATCGTTATAAACGGTTATGACACGATGGACAGATGCAGCGTAACGCTTGGTAAATGGAATCCGGACCGTGTGGTTGTTTATTCATGGATGCCGGGTGCGTTTGCCGATACGACGAGCGTCGCGGTGGACGAGCAAAAGCTGTCCGAAGCGGTGGAAGCGAAGGTGAACGAGCTCTATGGCGGCGTTCATGAGATAGACGGCTGGGAAATCAAATACAAAACGCTGACAAAAACAGAGGACGGGAAAACCGCGCTTCGTATTGTGGTGAATGTTGACTGGAAGGTTCAGCTTGCGGAAGTGTCGGGAGATGTGTGCTCCGGAGAATCGCTGACGTTTTTGGTTCCGCTGGAAGAATAGTGCATTGTATGTAACGGGGATTTGATTTTTGCCGGAAACGGACTCGCTCCGCGCGCCGCCGCCAAGGGCGTGGAGCGAGTCTGCGGCGAATCGGCCAAACGTCGGAGATCGCCATATTGTTATTCACTCTCCGTATGTTCTAATATGGCCTATTTTGAGCGAATTTTCGATTTATGATGATCAGAAATGCCTTCGCGGACGCGTTTACGAATGCTTTATGGGTGCAAAAGACGCTTGAAGGCGCATGGGTTAGGGGAGTGAACTGGCACATGAGGATGACGGCTCAAACGTCGGCGCGTCGCCGCCTTTCGCGCAAAGTGAAAATTTTGCTGATCGTTTTGGCCGCGCTGCTGTTGATTGGCGGCGCACTGCTGTTCTACTTCGAACGCACCATTGGATATAAGAGCTATTCTGATGACCTTGTGTTCACGTCGCCGGATGGTCAATACCGCTTGACGGTCTGCGAATGGACGTACTTTGCCTACTCCGGCGCTGAATTGTATGTTGGGCGGACGGCGGATGGCGGGCGCGGACGGGAAGCCGGCACAACATTTTCCGATTCTCCGAACGGCGTTTTTCGGAACAGAGACTTTCATCTCGAATGGAATTCGGACGGCGTCGCCGTGTATTACCGCAGATATGTGCGGAGCGAGACCGACGACCCGCAGACATGGGGCTGCACGGTCTGCCCGTTTCCCGATTAAAACGGAGCGAATCCGCACAAATGGCAAAGCGGGACTTCGGGACGTATGCGGCGGTTCGAATGAGCGGCAGCGAAACGGCTTGCTGCGCTTCGGTCGGAATGCGTCTGCGGATGCGTTCGCGGGGGGCTTTGATTGTCCGGCGCAGTGCGGAATAGGGGGCTATCAATGAAACTTGAGAAAAAGCGGCTTCTGAAATATTGCGTCGTTGGCTTGTGTGTGCTGCTGCTGGCAGCCGTCTGCATCGTTGTGTATCGTATGATCGTTTTTCGGCTTGCGCTCGGGCCGAAATATCTGGACGATCTGCGCATAGAATCGCCGGACGGCCAATATACGCTGATTGTGCGGGAGTGGGGCGCGGCCGGCGGCACCGGCGCGGATATCTATCAGCAAAAGGGAAATGGGGAAACCAAGCTCGGGGAGACGGCCTCCAAGGATTCCGTCTATCCGTTTCGCGACGGGCAGTTTGAAGCGGAGTGGGGAGACGCATGGGTTCGCATCCGTTATCTGGGCGGCAGCGGGCTTTGGCGGGAATGTACGTTCGCGCTGTCGTAGCCGCCTGCGGCGCTGTGTGGGCGCGGACGGCTTGTGCGCGGTTCGGAAGGATTAACGGGTCCGCTGTTCAAGGCGCCCGCATCGGTGGAGAACGGCAGCACATACATCAAAAAGACCTTCTCGTCGTATAACCGCTCGACGTATAAGCCCTCGCTGACGGTGAATTATGACGCCGGCGGGTCACAGACGGTCGCAAACGGGACGTATGCGCGCAGCGGTGTCCGGCTTATGGTTTTTCTCTCGAACGCCGTGAGCTGTTGATGGAGGAGAACGATGGAAACGCTGAAATTGACAAAAACACCGATCGTCGATATGATCTGGGACGGATGCGGCGAGCAGTCCCCGCTTGCGGAGCGCTTTTTCCAAAAGCTGCGCTGTTTATATGGTCTGGAGCCGGTCGCCTGCTATGCGGACTGCCGTCAGATCGTCCGGCTACGGGAAACGGGGCGGGTGTTCAAAAAAACGACGGCGGAGGGCGCGGAGCGAATCAACAAGATGCGGCTGACGCTGTATCTTCGCGGCCTTTTCCTGCCGGAAGCGTTTGACGGCGAACAAAAGGCGCACATTCTTGCGCAATTTCTGCAAACGGCTGCGGAGGAGGGACAGCAGCTTGCGTATCCGCGCAGCTATACGGAACAGGAACAGGCGTTTTACGGCTGGAAGAATCAGCCTGTCGCCGAATGGGATCTATCCAAGCGGATCGAACCGTCCTCGCCGCCTCGCTTTTCCGGCGAAATCGACGCGGAATCGTTCGACGGACTGGCGCTTTGGCATATCCTTTCGGGCAGGATGAAGCATTTGAACGGGCTGGAATCGGTCCGCGCTTTGCCGGCCAAGGTGTACTGCGGCTGGGACGCACGGCGGCAGCGGATGAACGCCTATGTCATCCTGCCCGAATCGGCCATTTCCGCCTTCGGTGAAACGGCGCGGAAACGGCTTGCCCGCGAAATGCAGGATGACTTGACCGCGCGGGACAAATGGGGCGTGTTCGAGCGGTACCCGCTCGAGCCGGTCTATACCGTCTGGTCGGCGCTGTCCGACGAGATGAAATTCTGCTTGCTGCGGGAGTGAGGAGGCGCGTCGGGCGGCAGACCTGCCGGCGAACGCCGGAACAGCGCCGCAAACGAACGAAGGGAAAAGCCTCGGGATTTTTGGCCCATTCTTCATCAAGCGCGATGTTATTATATGTGTGCATCTGTCATGTAGGATGTGCAGGCGGCTGAAAAAGATCACTTGCTTCAAATTGATTCATGACGGCGCGCCGGCTATACGTTTGAATGGGGAGGACGTGTAAAATGAAACGTTGGATTGCTTTCGGGAGTGTTTTGTTTCTGCTTTTGCTTGCCGCCGGATGTGCGGCAGAGCCTTTGCCGGCTTCCGATACACCGTCGGCGGAGCCGGAGGTCTCGGATGCCCGCTCGGACGTCGGCGACTTTTCACCGCCGCCGACGGAAAGCATCGCTTATTACACTTTTGAGGAAAGCGTTGCGAGAGCGACGAATATCGTGGAGGCGCGCTGTGTTGAGCGCACGTTTGACGGCCGCAATTCACGTCTTCGATTTGAGATTCTTTCTCAACTCAAAGGGAACGTGGGCGCGGAGCTGACGGTCGTTTTCCCGCATCATACATATGAGGTGGCGGCAGGGGAAGACCGTTTGCGCTATTCCTTTTCGGAAGGGAGCTGTCCTTACCGGCCCGGGATGGAATATATGCTTCTGCTGATCGAATACGACGAATTGTACGAGCCGTCCGTCTACTATATGACGGTCTCGCATGTTTTGATCGCAAAGGCGTTTTTTGAGGACGGCGGGGATGCGGCGTACATTTACGGCTCGCAGCCCGCATGGCAATTCTCGTCGGGAACGGCGGATGATTTTGCCGGCTTTGCAGACGTGGCGGCATATATTCGAAGGTTGATTTCCGAAAACCCGTCGCCGGGCCGCGTGCAGAAGCCGGATTACATCCGTTCGGACGACCCGGCGGTGATTCTGGACGGGTCGCCGCACTTCGTCCGTGTGCGCGCGGAGGCGTTTGTGTCGGATTACGGGTATTACGCAGAGCTTTGGCGCTGCACGGTGACGGAGACGTACAAGGGCGGTCTTGCGGCGGAGGAGACGGAGGTTCTCTTCCTGCCGGGGACGGTCGAAGCCGGCGGGGAATATTACCTTCTGCTGAAGGAACGGTTGATGGAAAACCTTCCGTACCGCCTGTCCTCCAAGCACAGCCTGTACGAAGCGGACGACCCGGCTGCCGAGGTTTTCCTGCGGATGACCGAACAGAGCGAATGAAGCCCCATCGACGCACTGTGGGGGGAGCGGCGGTTTCCTCCGCAGGCAAAACGGATGCGCACAGAAGGAATGGGCGCGCGTCCTGCGCGGGAGGGTCCGCCGGCGCGCCGACTGTCCGCCGGACGGGCGGGAGCGCGTGAAAAAACGTTTGCAAATATCTGCAAAAAGGGCTTGCATATCCCCGCCGGTTGTGATACAATGACGAAAAGCAGAGCTTTTGCGCAGGCGCTCGGGAGAAGCCGCCTGCGCAAAAGCGGAATCGAAAAATTTGGAGGCAACTGAAAATGGCTAAAATCAAGATCGGCATTATAGGCTGCGGTACCATCGCCAACAGCGCGCACATCCCGGCTTATATGGCCAACCCCGATGTGGAGATCAAGTATTTCTGCGACATCCTGCCCGAGAAGGCGAAGGCCGCCGTGGAGAAGTACGGCTGCGGCATCGCGGTCGAGGATTATCACGACATCATCGCCGACCCCGAGGTCGAGGCGGTTTCCGTCTGCACCCCGAACAAAATGCACTCCATCATCTCGGTCGACTGCCTGCGCGGCGGCAAGCATGTGCTCTGCGAGAAGCCGGCCGCCCGTACATACGCCGACGCGCTCGAGATGCAGAAGGCGCAGCACGAGACGGGCAAGGTGCTCAACATCGGCGTGGTCAACCGCTTCAACACCGCGGTCAACAAGCTGCGCGAGCTGATCCAGCGCGGCGACTTCGGCGAGATTTACCACGTTTACGTTTCCTTCCGCGCGCAGCGCTCGATCCCGGGTCTGGGCGGCGCGTTCACGACCAAGGCCATCAGCGGCGGCGGCGTGCTGATCGACTGGGGCGTGCATTACCTCGACATTGTGATGTACTGCACCGGCGACCCGCAGCCCAAGACCGTTTCGGCCAAGGCGTTTTCCAAGCTCGGCGTCGATATGCCCAACTATGTTTATGAGGGCATGTGGGCCGAGGACACCAAGGACCTCAACGGCACCTATGACGTCGACGACTTCGTGACCGGCTTTGTCCGCACCGAGGGCCCGACGATCACCTTCAACGGCGCGTGGGCGCAGAACATCGGCATCGGCGAGGCGTATATCGACTTCATCGGCACCAAGGCCGGTGCGAGACTGACCTACGGCGGCGACTTCACGGTCTACACCACCTCCTGCGGCTCGCTCTGCGAGTTCAAGCCCAAGTTCAAGTCCAAGCCCCACTTCCAGGAGGAGATCGACGCGTTCGTCCGCTGCATCCAGACCGGCGAAAAGCTCCCCTCGCACATCGATCAGGCCATCATCACCGCAAAGATGATGCAGGCGATGTACGATTCCTCGGAGGCAGGCAAGGAGATCGCGCTTTAATCCTGCATTATACAGGAAAACGGAACGATACGAAAAAAACAGACCGCTGCGGCAGGCTTTGCCGCAGCGGTCTTGTTTTTTTGTGCCTTTATTCAGCGCGCCCTGCTTTTTGTGCGGCGGATATGCGGGTCGGGACGCGCGAAGGCTCATACCCGCCGGCCTCTCCGCGCGGCGGCGCGGAGAGGCCGGCGGGCCTTGCAGGGAGCCTGCGGTGGGATGGCGGCTTCTCGGCGTCGAACGGGGCGCCGTCCTTTGCGGTGTTCGTCTTTTCACGGGCGCTGTTCCGGCTTGCGGATGATTGCGCAGGCGCTTGATAAGGGAAGCGTTTCGGTGGAAGCAGGGATTTGTACCGGTAAAAGGAATGGTTGTTTTATAGCGTTGCGGTCGGTTCCCGCCATATAGAGGGCATGGCCTTTCGAATTGCGCGTTCAAATCGTATTGCGCGCTCGGACGGATGCTCCCCGCGCCCGCGGACGGATCCCGTCCGCGGGCGCGGGGGAGCATAAGCCGCCCACAAGGGCGCCGCCCGCCGGGAACCGGC
>ERZ827458.1625-NODE-1625-length-14622-cov-8.275898_pt1 | contig 14622 bp, 14 predicted proteins | sample MGYA00519706_ERZ827458 | MGnify/ENA primary metagenome ERZ827458 (study PRJEB31778, sample SAMEA3449309) | human gut metagenome | biome: human gut; feature: human-associated habitat; material: faeces | place: United Kingdom | collected 2010/2012 ...
GAGCACCTGACTCTTAATCAGGGTGTCCAGGGTTCGAGTCCCTGATGGTGTACCACAAGGGGAAGAAATCCTCTTCCCCTTGAAAAAGCTCTTGACAATGAGAGCGTAATAGTGTAGTATTTGGTGTGTTCCAAATGCAGTTGGTGTTTTTAACGGTGAGGGTCCACCCGTTCCCATTCCGAACACGGAAGTTAAGCTCACCAGTGCCGACAATACTTGTCTGGAGACGGACCGGGAAGATAGGTCAATGCCAACATCGAAGGGTTTGGCGCAAGTCAAGCCCTTTGCTTTTGCCTCCTTAGCTCAACAGGTAGAGCATGCGGCTGTTAACCGCAGGGTCGTAGGTTCGAATCCTACAGGGGGCGCCAAGGGTATTGCCGCCACATTAGTGACGGCAATACTGATATTAGGGCCTTTAGCTCAGTTGGTTAGAGCAACCGGCTCATAACCGGTCGGTCTGGGGTTCGAGTCCCTGAAGGCCCACCAATTTTATAGGGGAATAGCTCAGCTGGTAGAGCGGCGGTCTCCAAAACCGTAGGCCGAGGGTTCGAAGCCTTCTTCCCCTGCCAAACACCGGACAATTTGTCCGGTGTTTTTTACGTATTCCTTGACTTATATCTTGATTTGAATTATGATGCTTTTGTAGACCTGATGGGCGAGCTTTCAGCGTTCGGCGCTGCCTCTGCCGGTGTAGGGTCTACTTTTTCATTTGTGCGTCTTGTAGTCTTGTGATAATGAGGTTTCAATACACTTTTTTGAACCATATTTTTATCAAATATTTGCGTAATGATTTAAGTGCGCGATCTGTTGGGATTCATTTCACGCAAGCTTTTTTGATTGATCAGCATAATGTTTGTTGACATTTTCGCTTGAGGTGGGTAAACTGTTATCGGAGATACTGTTTCCGAGGGCGAAACTCTGAGAGAGCCGCCCCACAGCCACTGGCTGGGCGGTGTCTCTTGGTTTTTATGTGATATGTGATATTGTAAATATACTTGACAGGAGAGCTCGCATCCCTTATACTGGCTATAAAGCCGTTGCGTGAATGGGGAATCTTGGGCATTATGACCCTTGCGTTCCCGTAGAGCGTGACGGCTTTTGCCGCGTCAATATGTAGACGTTCATTCTGCCGCCGCAGCTCAGTAATACTCTCCGGCTCTCGGGAGTAGCTATTGACATTTTTGCTTTAATCGGTTATACTTTCGTCGAAGTTGGAATTCTGCTCCGCGCCTCTGATTTCCAGAGAGTGCACTTCAGCGTTTCCAACTTTTTTTATTTTGCCCCTTGTGGTATACAGAATCGTTCTGCCATCCGAAGCTTTTGCTATATCATCTTAAAGAGCATGGCACTGCGCAGCTCGTCAAGGCTTATATCGCCCTGTGAGTCGCGATAAGAAAGCCAACATATAAAACTGAAAAGCTCCTGCAAGATGATCTTGCAGGAGCTTTGAGTTTAGATATCAGAATGCCTTGACAAACTCCATGTAGCGATGGAGCATTGCTGCCATCTCGGAGCGGAGAGCGGTCTTGTTGGGGCCGAAGCTGCCATCGGTGTAGCCGTTGACAACACCAACAGATGTTGCCCAGATGATCGCGTCGCGCGCCCATGCACCTACGCTGGCCGCGTCGGTGAAGTTGGGAACGCCGCTGACGGTCGGAGAACCGGAGTAGCGATAGACCATGGTGACGATCTCCGCGCGTGTTATGCTGTCGTTGGGAGCGAACGTCGTGGCGGTCTTGCCGAGGGTGACTCCGGCGTTATATGCCCAGATGATCGCGTCGTAGCACCACTTTGCGCCGATATCGGTGAATGCAGGGATCTGCATGCCTTCGACGGAAGGCGAGCCCTCCATACGATAGAGGACGGTGACGAACATTGCGCGCGTCATCTTGGTGTCCGGGCCGAACTTGGTGGCGGAAATGCCCTTCATGATGCCGTGCTGCCATACATACTCAACATCACTGCGGCACCAAGCGGTCTTGGGAACATCGGTGAAGGGGAAGGGAACGTATTCGCCGCAGTTCTTGCAGCGGATACCGTCGAGGTCGCTGAAATCGTGGCCGGTGGCCTTGATGACCTCGGATACGCTGAGAACTTCATTGCACACGCTGCAGTGGCTGCCTTCGGTGCGGCCGTCGGTGGTGCAGGTGGCTGCGATGGCCGGAGTGTCAATGACCTTGACGTGCTGGCAGGGGACGACCGGGGTAACGGTGAGCTTTGCCTCGTCGGTCACGAACAGGGTGATGTCCTTAAGTGCGATGTTATAGATCACGCATGCGAAGGTGCGGCCGTTATCCGCGGCTGCGGTGTTCTTAAGCGCAAGAGTGTCAGTGGTGCTGAGGGAAACCTTGCTCAGAGCCTGGAAGAGCTTCATTGCGATCTCAAGCTTGCTGCCGGAAAGGTCGATGCCGCCGAGGTCAAGACCCTTGACGACGGAAGGCTCGATCCACATGTACTTGAGGCCGGATGCCTTACTGTTGACCTTGACATTGAAGGTCGCGGTTTCGCCTTCATTCACGGTAACGTCTTTGGGGCCGGTAACATCAAGCTTGCTGCCGATAAGTCCGGCGATAGCCTTGAGAAGAGTGTATGCATCAAGCTGCCCGAGAATTCCGCCGATATCGCCGTCGCCGCCGATGAGTCCCTTGAGGATCTCAATAATCTTATCGGTGTCGATATTGCCGTTGCCGCCGATGAGTCCCTTGAGGATCTCAATAATCTTATCGGTGTCGATATTGCCGTTGCCGCCAATGAGTCCCTTGAGGATCTCAATAATCTTATCGGTGTCGATATCGCCGTTGCCGCCAATGAGTCCCTTGAGGATCTCAATAATCTTATCGGTGGGGATATTGCCGTTGCTATCACCGAACAAGTACTTGAGGATATCAATAATATCCTTGCTGTTGAAGCTGCCGTTTTCAAGAAGCTTCTTTAAGGTCTCGTAAAGCGTTTTCATATCCATATCCTTGAGCTTTTCAAGGAGCTGCTTGGCGGTATCGCTGTCAAGGCCGAGCTTTTCGAGAATTTGGACGATCGTGTCGATATTAAGCCCTTTCAGAAGATTCTCAAGCTCGCCGTTGGGGTCGCCGCCTTTGATCAGGGCTTGTATTTTCCCGACGATATCCTGAATATCTATACTCTGACTGTCCGTTGTATCGTCGTTCCCTGTGACGGATACGGCATCGGCAATGGCATAAACGGGCAGCAGCGTGAATACGAGCGCCAGAACCATTACCAGACTGATAATTCGTGTTCTCATTTTTTTCCTCCTTGCTCCATTTGCAAAAATCATAGTGTCAACATACGACAAATATTATACAGAATTATTACATCACTTGCAACGGTATTCATACAAAAAGTTTAAAAACAGCGAAATAGCCAGTTATATAAGAAAATAATTGTGCATAATTTGCACTGACATGACGATTATACAATCATATGTATGTCGTTTCCCGACGAAACTCGGCCGGAACGTCGAATATTGATTCGTGCTCGCTTATCGCAACCTCGCGCAGATCAAAGCCGCCGACGGAAACGCACCACCGGGAGGACAGGCTTTTTGCTATGCAATAGTATTTTTTTGTGATTCTTTAATGATCTGCCTTTTTGCATATTGCGCTTCCGAATATCACAGGCTTTTCCCTGCCGTGCAGGGTCTGCTCGAAGATTTCCTGCGGAAGATCGAGCACACCTTCTTTGAACAGCAGGACGATCGTCGAGCCGCCGAAGCGGAACAGACCTTTCTCCTCGCCGCGGCGGATAACGCCTGCCTGACGGTAGTTTTCGATCTTGCCGACGAGACATGCGCCGACCTCGATCTGCACAACGGTACCGAAATTTTCGGTGTACAGCATGCAGTATTCACGAGTGTTCTGCATAAACACGGGCCTTTTGCGCACTACTATCGGCTGCACGGGATGATAGCGCCCCTGAATGTGCCAGTTGCGGCTTTTGAAGCCGTCGTCGATATAGCAATAGCGGTGGTAATTCTCAACGCCAAGCCGCAGTACGAGGCAGGTGCCGTTTATGTAATCGTCTGCGATATCCGCACCGCCTACGAGATCCTCGACGTTGTAATAGCTGTTTTTTATCGAAAACTCGGAGTCGCTGCTTATTTTATACGCCGACATGTATCCGTCACAGGGGGAGATGAGTGTGTCACGGTCGGTGTTTATCGGACGCGCGCCGGCCTTGACCTGCCGGGTGAAAAAGTCGTTGAAGCAGCGGTAATCCTGCTTTATATAGTCGCTCATATTGAGCGCGTTCGCGCGGATAAAGCCGCTGATGCGCCGGGTCGAGAGCTTCGTGTCCATATAAGCGCCGATGATTGCAGTAAGTATCGGGTTAGTCATTATCTGACGTGCCGGCCAGCCGAGATGCTTGAAGTAGCAGCAGGTAAGGCCGACGGCCATTTTCTTTGAAGTCATATCTTATCACCATTTTTAAGCTTTCTTTTTATAAGTACGCAGAGCAAAAGAACACCGCAGAACACTATCGTTGCATAGAAGCTTATGCCGCGGCTTAAAAGCTCAACGCTCACAGGCTCGTGTACGATCTGCCTGAATCCGCTGAGCAGGATGAAATCCGCAACACCGACCGCTCCGGGGATGGGAACCGCATTCGAGCCGAGCACGGCAAGCGTCTGCACGGAAAACGCCTTGAACGCGCACTTTGCCTCGCCGCCGACCGCAAGAAACACACAAACCGAAACAAGTATCACTGACAGACGCTGCGCAAGATTGCACAGGAACACCTTTATTAGCAGCCCGGTTTCCTTTTTCAGCAGTGCGCCGCATTCCTTATACTGCTTTATCATTGCAAGCAGCTTTTCATACTGCACGTCATAGTCCTTATAAACATGTATTTTGCACAGCAGCCTCAGCCCCCAGCGGCAAACCTTGAGGATGAGCTTTTCATTGAAAATGCACATGAGAAACAGTGCGATAAACGCTGTCTGAACAATGACGCCGAAGGCAATGAAAAGCTTCGGAACAAGGCTCATGCGGCAAAGAATGCCCGGATAAACAAGGCAGCACACAGCACTTATAGTAAGTATGGCAACCGTGTACATCACAAGGTTCAAAAGCAATGCGATAGCTGACACCGCAGCCGGAGTTCCGTACTTGAGCATTAAAATAAGCGCTGCCGGCTGGCCGCCGGTCGCAGATGGGGTGATCGCGGAAAAGAAAATATCGGAGGCGGAAAAAATAATGCCCTTTCCGGCTGGAAAACCATGCCCGAAGAATCGGCAGGTGCATTGCAGACCGAGTCCCTCAAAGTAGATAAAGCCAAATGCGCACAGCACGGCAAGCATTATCCACACAGGATCAGCACCCTTTAAAAAGCATACAAAACGTCCCCACGAAAAGCCTTTTGAGCAGGATGTGACGATCTTTATCGTTATTGCCGATATGGCAGCCAAAAGAGCTATCCACAGCAGATTGTTTTTAAGCGTATTTTTCATGAGCTTTTCTTTCACAAATCCAAGCAGCAGATCGAACAACTGTATGGGTTTTATTAGTACAGTTAGTATACACGCCTGTGATATGTTTGTCAACGCTTTTACATATAAGCGTTGACAAAAATGAGCATCGGGTAATATAATTCCTCTATTAGGGCAATGTTATACCCCAATGCACGAAAGGCGGATCTGCTAATGAAAAATGTAATTGAATTGTTTGGCTCTATGGTGTTTAACGACTGCGTCATGCAGGCGCGGCTGCCAAAACAGGCATATAAGCAGGTCCAACGCTCAATAAAGCTCGGCGAGCGGCTTGACGGCGAAACGGCCGAGATAGTTGCAAACGCGATGAAGGACTGGGCGATAGAAAAGGGCGCAACGCACTTTACGCACTGGTTCCAGCCGATGACCGGCATCACCGCCGAAAAGCACGACAGCTTTATTTCACCCAGTGATAACGGCAGAATAATCATGGAGTTTTCCGGCAAGGAGCTTATCCAGGGCGAGCCGGATGCGTCAAGCTTCCCGACCGGCGGACTGCGCGCAACGTTTGAAGCGCGCGGCTACACGGCGTGGGATCCGACCTCGTATGCGTTTATCAAGGATAATGTCCTTTGCATACCGACGGCGTTCTGCTCTTACGGCGGCGAAGCGCTGGATAAGAAAACGCCGCTTTTGCGCTCTATGGAGGCTCTCAACCGTCAAGGACTGCGCGTGCTCCGTCTGTTCGGAAATAACGACGTCACGGCCGTAAAGACCACCGTCGGCCCGGAGCAGGAGTATTTTCTCATCGACAAAAGCGTTTATGAAAAACGCAAGGATATAATGTACACCGGCAGAACGCTCTTCGGCGCGCAGCCACCCAAGGGTCAGGAGCTGGACGATCACTATTACGGCACGATAAAGCCTCGCGTCGCCGCGTTCATGGAAGAGCTTGACGAGGAGCTGTGGAAGCTCGGCGTTCTTGCGAAAACCGAGCATAACGAGGTCGCGCCTGCCCAGCACGAGCTTGCGCCGATCTACACGACGACCAATATCGCGGCAGACCACAACCAGATAACAATGGAGCTTATGCAAAAGCTTGCGCGGAAGTACGACATGGTGTGCCTGCTGCACGAAAAGCCCTTTGCCGGCGTTAACGGCTCGGGCAAGCACAATAACTGGTCTATGACGACCGACACGGGGTTAAACCTTCTCGAGCCGGGCGAGACTCCGTATGAAAACGCTCAGTTTCTGCTGATGCTGTGTGCGGTCTTGCAGGCTGTCGATGATTATCAGGATATGCTGCGCATATCAGTTGCAAGCGCGGCAAACGACCACCGCCTCGGCGCTGCCGAAGCGCCCCCGGCGATAATCTCGGTGTTCCTCGGCGAGGAGCTTGAGGAGATACTCGAGGCGATAGAAAACGACACGCCCTACGGCGGCAAGGAAAAGGAGCAGATAAAGGTAGGCGTTCACGTTCTGCCGAAGTTTGCCCGCGATACCACCGACCGCAACCGCACATCTCCGTTTGCCTTCACCGGCAATAAGTTTGAGTTCCGCATGCTCGGCTCATCAACGTCCATATCCGGCGCAAACGTTGTTCTGAACACCGCCGTTGCCGAGTCGCTGCGCAAATATGCCGACATTTTGGAGAATGCCGATAATTTTGAAACGAGTCTGCACGAGCTTATCCGCAGCGTTATAAAAAAGCATAAGCGCATCATATTCAACGGAAACGGCTACGGCGAAGAGTGGCTCAAGGAAGCGGCCGCGCGCGGACTTAAAAACTTTCGCACGACGGTGGACTGCGTGCCGTATTACCTCGACATAAAGAACGTCGATCTTTTCGCGCGTCACAGAGTGTATTCCGAGATCGAGCTTGCAGCGCGCTACAAGATGAAGCTCGATAATTACTGCAAGGTCATCCGCATCGAGGCGCAGACCATGCAGGAGATGGTCTGGCAGGATATTCTCCCGGCGGCGAGCGCCTATTCAAAGCAGCTGAGCGATACTGCCATAGTTAAAGCGCAGCTCGGCATCGACAATAGCTTTGAAAAGGATCAGGCAGCCAAGATAAGCACCCTTATGAGCGAAACGGTCAAAAATGCGCAGGCATTGGCCGACGCGGCCGAGTCTGCCGACGAGTATTCGGATAACTACACAAGAGCATCCGTTTTCCGCGACAAGGTGCTTCCTGCGCAGGAAGCGCTCAGAGCGAGCATTGACGGACTTGAAATCAATACGGCAAAGCAGTTCTGGCCGTATCCGACCTACGGCGATATCCTGTTCAGCGTGCAGTAAGAGAGGGAGAAGGGGGTTTAGCATTGGAACTCAGTAAAAAAACCGTAAAACGAATATTGCTCATCATAACGTTCACGGTGCTTCTCATATGGGCGATATATAATCACAAGCTGCTGCTTAAATACATCGGCGAGCTGTATTCGCTCATTTCGCCGTTTGTGATCGGCCTGTGCATAGCGTATGTGGTCAATGTCATCATGCGGCCGATCGAGCGGCTGTGGATGAAGCTTTTGAGCAAATGCAAGGGCAAATGGGTCGAAAAAATGAAGCGCCCGATATGCCTGCTGCTGAGCATACTGCTGGTCATCGGCATCATTCTCGCCGTCGTGTTCATCATCATGCCGGAGCTGAGCGACTCCGTGTCCTCGCTTGTGAGCATGGTGCCCTCGTATGTATCCGAGGTGGAAAGCTGGTGGGAAGCTCTTGCGCTGCGCCTGGATAAGTACGGCGTCGAGCTGCCGCAATTCAGCTTTGATACGGATAAGTTTATTCAGATCCTCAAGGACGGCGGAACAGCTGTTTTGAACACCACCCTGTCGGCAACGACGTCGATCGTAACGGCGGTCATAAACATCGTGCTGGCGCTTGCGTTTTCCATCTATGTTCTTGCTCAGAAGGAAACGCTCAAGCGGCAGTCGAAAAAGGTGCTTGCAAAGCTCATGAAGCCCGAGAAGATGCAGAAGCTTCTCGATATGCTCGACCTTATAAACCGCACGTTTACAAACTTCATAACCGGCCAGCTCACCGAGGCTGTCATCATCGGCGCTTTGTGCTTTATCGGCATGTCGATATTCCGCATGCCGTATGCCCCGGCGATATCCGTGCTCGTCGGCTTCACGGCGCTGATCCCCGTGTTCGGTGCGTTTATAGGAACCGCTATCGGTGCGTTCCTGATCCTGCTCGTAAAGCCTATCCAGGCCGTGTGGTTTGTTGTGTTTATCATCGTTCTGCAGCAGTTTGAAGGCAACCTCATCTACCCCAAGGTCGTAGGCAAGTCCGTCGGTCTGCCGGGCATTTGGGTGCTCGTTGCCGTCACGATAGGCGGCAACGCAATGGGCGTTGTCGGAATGCTCATAAGCGTTCCGCTGTGCTCGGTGCTGTATGTCGTTGCGCGCAACGCCGTAAACGGTCTGCCTCTTGCCGGAGAAAAACCGGAGCCGAAATCAAAATAAGTACGCTAAAGCTCCCGTATCCTGTGATACGGGAGCTTTTTATACGGTTTGCCCACGCAAAACATCAAATTTTTAATGATAAACGTTAAAAAACGCTTGACATACCTTCGAGCCGGTGATACTATCGATTTAACGTTTTGCGTTAAATAATTTACGTTGATCACAGTCGGAGGTGGCCTTTATGGAGAAAACCGTGAAGCACAGATTTTTAAATAACGCGCTGTTTACGGCGCTGATTGTTCCGCTGGCCTTTTTTGTCCTGCGCGATACGATCGCCGTTTTGACCGGGATGATGTTTGAAGCCATGGGTGGGAAGGAGTCGTTTCTGTATCAGATAAACGACGATATTTCAAGGCTTATCACAGCCGGCCTGCTGATGCTGATATTGCCGATCTTCTTCCGCGGAAAGTGCAATTTCGGCTTTAAGGGCGGCTTGCCGAAGCTCGGCATTCTGCTCCCGTATGCCGTCGGCGAAAAGTATGAGCTTGAAAGCTCCGACCCCGAGTCGCTGGCGCTCAATGACAGCCGCGAAAACGGCAGCACCTATGTGTTTGAGTTTTCTCATGTGGGCGCAGGAACGGAGGATGTAAAGCTCACTTTCTCAAAAACCTTGGGCGATATGCCGTTCGCTATCAAGGACTATACGGTGACAGTCGGCTTCAATGCCGACGGCACGATATCCTCGGTTGGGGGCTGAGAAATGAAGAAGATATCCGCTGCGTTCGGCGGCCTGCCGATGACATGGCCGATAGTCTGCGGCTTTGCGGTGATCATCGGTATCTATGTCGGCGTAATAAATCAGATACCGATCCTGCACGACACTTCGTTTCAGGACGTTGCAGTCACGCTCGAGTGGTGGGTGCTGTTTGCGGTTTTGATCGTGTCAAACTGCAAAAGCGCCCGTGAGGCCGGACTCAAATGCCTTGTGTTTTTTCTCATAAGCCAGCCGGTAATTTACCTCGTTGAGCTGCCTGCGATCGGCTTGGACAAGGCGCTTTACTATTACACGAGCATTTGGCTGCCCGTTTCGCTGCTGACCCTCCCCGGTGGAGCAATCGCGTTCCTTGCAAAGCGCCAGAATGCCTTGGGCGCAGCGATACTGGGCGTCGGAAATACAATAGTTGCCCTGATGGGAGTAAGCTATTTTCGGCAAATGCTCGGCTCGTTTCCACGGCATTTGCTGACGGTGGTATCATGCGCGGCGATCGTTGCCGTAACTGTTCTCGGAATGCAGAGAAAACAGCGGACGCGGCTTTTATCGGCGGCGATCACCGTCCTGCTGACGGCCGTGATTGCAGCTTGGACAGTGCTGAGCGGCAGAACTCTCTAAAGCTGCACTGCGCTCTTAATTTTTGGTGCATTGCGCGCAAAAGAATGCTATAATACAGCTATCTATCACAGGGACGCTCGGGCAGAGCGCTTTCGCAGAAAGGAATAGCACACATGAATTCCGATACTATTTCAAAATTCCGTCTGTTTGGCAAGGCAGGAAAGATAGTCATGACGGTTTTGACCGTTATAGCGGCGATCATAACGATCTCATGCTGCATTGCGGCCGCTTTCGTGGCGGCTTTGCCGGATAACGCACTGACGGTGCGCGTTGTTGAAAACACCGAGCTGCGCTTCAATGCGGAAAGCTTTGATACATTGTGGAATATAATCGGAGGAAGCTTCAGCTATTCGGGCGAAAGCAGCCCTGAGCAGATACTCGGGGAGGGGTCAGGTACGATAACACCGCCCGAGGATCAGCAGTTTAAAACGGAGCTTAGGCTCTTTAACCGCTCATATGACTCTGCCGAGATCCACTCCGACGGAAACACGAAGGTCATGCAGGCCGAGGCCTCCCCGGCCGAATATAACGCAAGCGATCTTACGAAAGTGTTTATTTTCGCCGCGCTGTTTGCAGCGTCCGCAACCGTTGCGCTTTGGCTGCTCAGAGGGATGTTTTCCGTGCTCACAAAGTGCGAGTCTCCGTTCTGCAATGAAGTTGTGGCCAAGATGCGCGGCTTTGGCTTTTCACTTCTTCCGGTTGCCGTTTTTGCTTCTGCCGCCGAAACGATGCTGGAGAGCTTTTTCACCGCAGGAAAAAGCACCAATGTCAGCATTCAGTGGGGCATTCTGATAACGTTTGTTGTAACCATGGCACTGGTGGCTGTTTTCAGATACGGTGTTTGCCTGCAAAAGGAATCGGATGAGACCCTGTAAGGAGGCGGAAGAATGGGACAGATCATTTTGCGGCTGGATCGTGTCATGGCCGACAGGAAGATGAGCCTCAACGAGCTATCGGCAAGAGTCGGCGTGGCCAACGTGAATTTATCAAAAATGAAGAATGGACATATCAGCGCCATCCGCTTTTCCACCCTGGCGGCCATCTGCGATGTTCTCAACTGCCAGCCGGGAGATATATTGGAATACAAGCCTGACGAGGAGTGAAGCTCGCCGGCATATAAAAAACGGCATAGTCGTTTATGCGACTATGCCGATATTGTTTTTTGCTCAGTTCTCTTTTTCGTCCTCGCACTGCGCGTTCAGGCGTTCGACCTCGGCCTTAAGCTCTGCGTTCTGAGCCTTCAGCTCGTCGAGCTTTTTGTTCACCGGCGCAAGCTGACGCTTAAGCTCGCCGGAAACGATGCCTTTATAGAACGTATAGCGCCCCGTAAGGCTCACTGCCGACAAAACGACAGCCGCGCCGCCGGCAGCAATGCCGACCTTTTTGACATCGACCTTGCGTAAAAGGTGCATAACCGTGCGCTTATTGAGCTTGCCGGGCTGCAAAAGCTCCAGCGGGCTTATATCCTCGGGCTGAACCTCGACCTCAACGCTGCGCTTTGCGATCTTTTTCATAAAAACCCCTCCATAAATATCTTTGCCTGTATTATAGCACCATCTCCGCTTTTTTCAAGTCCGCATATCTTGAACATGAGCTGCGGCTGTGGCATAATAAAACGATCAAACGAAAGGCCTTGGACAATGGAAAGATTCATAGCGAAAAGATTCCGCTCCTTCGGCGGCGGACTTGCTCTCGATACGGGAGCCATATCAAAATACACCGATCTCATAGACCTCAGCATCGGCGATACGGACATCGTGACCGATGAGAAAATAATCAGCGCCGTCTTCCGCGACGCGAAGGCAGGACACACCCACTACGGCGATCCGCACGGCGACCCTGAGCTTATAGACGCTTTTTGCCGCGCCTGGAGCGAGGATTTCGGACAGGCGATCGGCTCCGAGCGCGTCTTGGTGACCGCGTCGAGCTGCCTTGGAATGTCGCTCGTCATGCTCGGCATTCTCGATCCCGGCGACGAGGTGCTTGTTTTCTCGCCCTATTTTCCGATGTACAGGGAGCAGATAGAGCTTGCCGGCGGCGTTTGCGTCGAGGTTCCGACCTATGCAAGCGAGGGCTTTGCAATAAAAAAGGAGCGCCTCGAGGCGGCGATAACTCCGCGCACAATGCTCATATACGGTAAAGAAGCAACAACACAAATTGAGAACAGCGTACCCTACTATTCTGTATCAAAGTGGAGCAGTAACACGAAAATGTTGCTGCTCCATTTTCATGCCCCTTAAATAATTTCCTTGAATCTGCTTGACTTATATTACGGTTAGTGATATATTTATTACAGTAATCGTAATATGGAGGCTGGACTATGAGAGACAATGCAAAAAGTGGCGCACTTACAGAAGTGACCTTTTATATTTTACTCTCTCTTTATACACCAAAACACGGATACGCCGTTATGCAGTTTGTTGAAGAAAAAACGGGCGGGCGGCTTTCGTTAGGCGCAGGCACTTTATATGGAGCATTAAACTCTTTGCAGGACAAGAAGTGGATTGAACCTTATGGAGATAGTGAGGGAAGAAAAAAAGAATACCACATTACAGCACAGGGAAAAGAAATTGCAGAAAAAGAGCTTGCAAGACTAAATGAACTTGTAAGCATTGCAAGTGAAATTATTGGAGGTGCAGTATGAGTAAAAAATGTTATCGCTTTTTTGGCGGATTACTAAATACGCAGGAAAAATGGCTAAACAAAATGTCTGAAAAGGGTTATCGACTTGTTCGGACAGGAAAACTGTTATACGAATTTGAAAAATGCAAGCCCGATGAAGTGACCTATTGTGTAGAGTTTATCGGAGAAAAATCAAAAGAGAGTTCAATAGATTATGCTAATTTTTTGGAGGATATGGGATATAAGGTGTTTTTTAAAAATATCAATCTAAACTATTCTGTTGGAAAAGTTCGTTGGCGCCCATGGGCAGAAAGGGGCGGTCGTATTGCGACAAACACAACAACTTTTAATCGAGAAATCTTGATTGTGGAAAAAGCAAATGATGGAAAGCCTTTTGAACTCCATACCTCTTATGACGATAAAGAAAAATATTATCGCAACTTACGCAATCCGTGGCTATTTCTACTGCTCATGTTTGCACTATTCGCAGTTACAAAGCAATCTATAATCTTTGGTATTTTTGCGTTGGTTTCTGTAATTCCTGGCAGTATATATCAAATACAGATAATGAAAATCCGGAAGGAAGCCAAGACACAGGAATGGTGAGGAAATAAATAGCAAATCCAGCCGAGCCAGTCAACGGTCAAGATGAACGGCGCAAATGTGCCACCGTTGACAGCCGCCGCCCGTCCTGCTTTTGTGGCAATCAAGGGAGCGACAGACTAAAGTGCTGTCGCTCCCGCCCATTATGGGGGAAAGACAGTAGAAAATTTCACATCTATGTGCTATAATAATTTCGACAGAATGAAATATAAATATATATTTTACACTACGGTATGGGGAGTATAAAAATGACAGGAGAACAATTTGTTAAATTATGCTACGAAGAAAAGAAAACCATTTTAGCCGAATACTTCAATCCTAATTCTTCATCAGTTGTCGGCAAAAAAATCAGTGCAATAACTGAACAAGGTATATCAAAAGATGATTTGTATGATCTATTGAATTTGGTACTAAAAGAAAATTACTATACTTTGTTGCTTGGATTGGACGGAGAAGCGTCGTTAGGTAATACTCAAATTACCTATAAGCTTTATGATGAAAATGGCAACTTGCTTAACGAATGTGGAGAGCTTGAAGCCGCCGCATACAGATACTTTGTAGAAGAATGATCTTCAAATTTAATCTTGTCAATCATACATAATACAACATAATACACATTTTCACAGGACAGCCAAAATCGGTTGTCCTTTTCTTTTACCCAAAAGAGGGAACGGGAGACTAAAATTGAATACTGCTCCAAACAGCAACGCCACAGATTTTTGAAAATCCGTGGCGTTTTTTGCTCCCATTTTTGGCAAAACGCCCCGTTCCCTTGTAGTAGTGAGTGACGGGGAAGTTTGCCCGAAATGGGCTTGCCTGCCGTAGTAGTGATGAAAAATCCAAATGAGCGTTTGGCATTTTCCGTTTCTGTCCGTAGAGGGGAACAAAGGTGGGCAGGACACGCCTCCGTAATCGCTATATTGACGAAAGCAGCCACACCGACCCTTGTAGATTGCCGCAAAGTCAGCCGCAGAGGAAAGTGGCAGTTTTTCAGAGCAAGATTCTACCGCAGTACCAAAATTCGCTTTTTGCTCATTTTGCCCCTGCGGGAATCTTGTTGGGGAGTGCCTTCCCCAAACCCTGCTTATGCGGCTTGCGCCGCTTAAAAATCCCTCAAAATATTTTTTCGGATTTTTCAAAAACAGTTCCGC
>ERZ827458.1629-NODE-1629-length-14603-cov-2.994845_pt1 | contig 14603 bp, 10 predicted proteins | sample MGYA00519706_ERZ827458 | MGnify/ENA primary metagenome ERZ827458 (study PRJEB31778, sample SAMEA3449309) | human gut metagenome | biome: human gut; feature: human-associated habitat; material: faeces | place: United Kingdom | collected 2010/2012 ...
TTGGCTTTTCCTCGCCGAAATCGACGACGATTTCGCCCTTGTCGCCGGACAGCTTGTCAATCGCCTTGCCTGCCGCCTTCTGCGCATCGCTCAACCCCTTGCCGACCGCCTTGCCGATGCCGCCGATCATGCCGCCCGTCAGGTCGTCCACCTGGCGAACCAGCTTCTGTGCCTGCGGCACAATCTGCTTGCCCACGTCGCCCAGCGCGCCGAAGGCCTTGCCCAGCACGTCGCCGATATCCGGCGTTTTTTCGGTTCTGACCTCGAAATCCGGCGCTTCGTCCGCTTCGGCCTTCGCGGCCTTTTCCTCGGTCTTTTCTTCTTTATCTTCTTTGTCTTCGCCCGGCTTTTCGGCGTTCATGTCGTGCAGCAGGCTCTGCACGTCGCCCAGCGACGCGGCCACCTCGGCGAAGGCCTCTTCCTCCGTCTTGCCCGCGCGAACGGAATCCTCGAAGCGCGCCTGCGCGTTGGCCATCATCTCGTCGCGCAGGGCGAGGTTATCCGCCGTCATCTTCATATCGGCAAAAATTTCATCAATCATTCTGCGAATCTGCTTGTTCATCATCTTGATGCGTCCTCCATTCCAAACAGTTCGGATATCACGGCGCGGTATTTGCGCCAGTCCGCCTGATTTTCCGCAAAGAGCGCGCGCCCTTTCTCGGTCAGGTGGTAATAGCGCCTGCGCGCGCCTGCGTTTTCGTTGCCCCAATAGGATTCGATCATCCCGGCCGCCTCGAGCCGCCGGAACGTCGTATACAGGGTCGCCTCTTTCAACTGCAATTCCCCGCGGGTGATCTCCTGCACGTTTTTGCTGATGACATAGCCGTAGCTGTCGCCTTCGGCAAGCTGCGCGAGGATGATCGTATCGGTATAGCCGCGAAGGATGTCCGATGAATTGAGCATTTCATCACCTCCGACGAGATACAGTATATCTCCATATACCTCGCCTGTCAATGTATCTCGGTCACTTTTTTTGAAAAATTCGTCCGCAGTCAGTCGTCCAATGAAATTTATCGTCATATCGTTGACGGTTTCCGGCATTTCTTCTATAATGAAGCTGACGAATCCCATGTCTGACGCTGCTTGGCATCGTTATGACCGATTGATAAGGAGGTTGACCCATGAAAAAGACCCACACGCTTCTTCTGGCTCTGTTCCTGTGCCTCGCGCTGATTTTCCCCTGTGCGCTGGCGGAGGACGCTTATGTGCCCGGCCAGCGGACGCAGGCGCTGATCGACGCCGCGCTGGACGCGGGGCAGGTTGTCGGCGGCGAAACGCGCCTGACCCTTCAGCTTGGCGACGAAATTCTCTCCATGCTGGCGGACGACACGGAGAGCCAAACGCAGCTTGACGCGCTGATGGAGGTCATCAGCGGCGTCCGCCTTGCGGGCGGCTTCGGCAAACTCGAAGACGGCTATCGCGTGGAGCTGGGCGGCTCGTATACCGCGCCCTCCGGCGACAACGTCTTTGTCACCGCCGCGGCGAACCTGACCCTCGACGGCGTCAGCATCGAGAGCAACCTGATTGAGGGCGAGCGCCTGAGCATCCGCTGGGAAACCCTGCTGCGGCTGCTCGGTCTGACCGACGACGAGGTGAACCAGATCATGGCGCTCCGCGACGTGGATTGGGACAGCGCCATGGAGGAGCTTTCCACCGTCGTCGCGCAGGCCGCCGAGGAAATCGGCAAGCTGGTTGAGCCGTATCTGGCCACGTTCGCCGACTTCCTCGCCTCGCTGGATATTCAGCAGCGCGACAATGTGGCGGCCGAGGGCGATTATCCGGCGGTCGATCACGAGATCTCCGTCACCTGCACCGCCGAGGATCTGGGCCGCCTCTTCCACACGCTGGCCGATCAGATGGCGCGGGACGACGCGCTTCTGCCCTACATCGAGCAGCTCGTCGCGAACACCACGGTGACCTTCACCAGCGACAGCGGCGAAACGACCCGCACCACGACCACCGCGGAGTTTTTCGACGGTATGCGCGAATTTGCCGACTCGCTCATGCTTGAAGACGCCACGCTCGGCATTCTGGTGGGCTACAACGACGACGGCCTGCCCTTCTACCTCACCGCGGCGCAGACGCTGGATGATGAAACCGTCGCGTTCTATCTCCAGATCAACCCCGGCGAAACGGAAAACGCCACCGTCTTCACCCTGACCATGCTGGAAGCGGACGACGAGGGCGACCTCTCCGACCGCGTGGACGCGGATATGACCCTCGTTCTCGACCCGGCCGATCCCAACGCCTTCTCCGTCGAGCTCAACGTTCAATCCACCGAGCTCAATCTGTATTACGCCGTGACGGAAACCGCCGTCACCACCGAGGAGAATCTGCCGGGCTACAAGACCGTGTTCTCCATGACGATAAGCGAGCCGGATGAGAACAGCGGCCTGCGCATCGTCTACAACGGCGAAGGGCTGACCAGCCTGACCGCCACGGACGGCGAAAAGAGCACGTTCTTCATGACCGCCAATCTCTATGACGAAGGCGACGACCCCATCGACCTCATCGTAGAGAGCGGCCAGCTCATCGAGCCGGGCGACGGCGCGCTTTCCGGCAGCATTTACATGAACGAGAATGTCGATGTCGGCGGCCTGCCCGTCACCGTCGGCTTTGACACCGCCGTTTCCTCGTGGGCTTACGACGCGGCGGAAACCGCCGCCCTTCAGGAGACCCAGTTTGAGGTCGCGACCGGCGAAGAGCTCGCCGCGCTGCAAAGCCGCGCCTCCGAGCGCCTCCAGCAGAAGCTGTTCTCCCTGCTGTCGCTCATCCCGGCGGAGTTTCTGGAGCTGTTCGAGTAATCTTCTCCGTTTTTTACGGGCACTGATCCAAGGTTAAACCGTTTATATGAACAATGGACGCTTCTCCAAGCACAGAGAAGCGTCCATTTTCTTGTCCGAATTCCTTCATTGGCCGCGGTCGCCGATTTCTTCCGCCATCACAACGTCCAAAAACGCATCCACCGCGTCTCGGCCAAAGACATACACCGTCTCTTTTCCCCAGCCGCGGTGCCCCTCCGCCTTCTCCACGGCCAGCAGGCGATTCGGCTCCGCGCCCTCCAGCGCACCTTGCAGCAGGCGGAAGACCGTCTGTCCCTGCGCGTCGGGGCTCGTCACGTTCCACGCGATATACAGCTCCCGCTCCCACACATAATTGACGGCGTAGCGCTGTCCGTCCTTCCTCAGTTCCGGCGGGCAGTGGTACACGTAGCCGCCGTTGTTCACGGAATTTTGCGCGCCGAGTTTGAACCATGCGTCGCAGCAGATTCCCCTGCGCGCGCAGCGCTCGCGAAAATACTTTTTGCCATTCACGATGATCTCTCCCCATGCGCCGCCTCCGGAACAGACCGCCGAGCGGCTTTTCTCTTTGGTAAGATCATTGTCCACATTCTGCGCAAAAGTCACGCAAGAAACCTTTTACACGGGCGATAATGGCGCGTTTTTCCCTTCAAAATCAAGCGTTTTTTTCGAAAGCATCGTTTATCTCGTGATATATATTCTGTGATTTGTTTTTGGGACAAAAATCGGGGATGCGCCGCCGCAAAGGCAAGCGCATCCCCGTCGTTTTATTCCATTTCCTCGTACCGAAGAACGCGGCAGTCGTGCTCGTACTCATCCGCGTACAGCCTGCGCGTCAGGCTCTCGACGTCGCCGCTCTGGTTGTCATACGGATCATACCGCAGGAACCTGCGCGGCGGGTTGAACTCCTGCTGGAACGCGCTGCACGTCGGCATGCGCCACGGCTCGAGGTTGCCGAAATAGAAATTCCAGCGATCCAGATCGCCCGCGCGATAGGCCGAGCCGCCGAACGAGCAATCCGCGAACAGCCACCCGAACGGCGCGACATAGAACCGCGCCCAGTCGTGGTGCCCCGCGCTGTCCGGCTTGGTATACAGGCCGCTCTGCCACTGCGCCGGAACGCCGCACAGGCGGCAGAGCGTCACAAACGTGATGGCCTGCACACCGCAGTCGCCGCGCAGCCCGCTCAGGAAGTATTCCGGAATGTTCGTCACCGTCAGATACGGCGGCATGAAACGATAGACCGCCTGCGTGGTGATGAAATCGTAAATTTTGCGCGCCTTGAGCAGCGCGTTCGTCTCGTCCCCGACGATTTCCTTGGCCAGTGCGCGCAGATACGGCGTAAAGACCACGTGCGGCGGCTGCTCCTCGGTGTCGAACACCGGCTGCTCGGCGTAGACGTCGCGCGCGTGCGGCTGCTGATACGGCGCGTCGATTTCATAAGCGACGTCGGCGCTGACCGTCATGCCCGGCTGATACGGAAGCTCAAAGTAGATCGTGCGCTGCGGCTCGTCCTCCGGCGCGAGGAACGCGACGGGATGCGACGCGCCGAGCAGCGCGGCGGATTTCACCTGCGCACCGACGATGGGCATCGGCAGGTGGACGCGCAGCGTTTCGCCCGGCGTGAGGCGGTCGCTGCGGATCGTCAGCTGCTCGTGCAGCTCAAAGCGCGCGTGCACGCCGCCGTTGGCTTTCATCTTGGCGATGATCTCGTGGAGCTGGCGGGCGCTTTCCTTCGCGCCGTTTTTCACTTCGGGATCGGTCGCCCGTGCGGCGTATTCCGCGCGCGTTTTCAGCAGTCCGGACAGCGCGTTATCCTTAAACCGCACCTCGCCGTTCACATAGCGCCAGTCGAGCGTGCCGTCGTCGCGCAGGGTTTCCAGCTCTTCCTCCTCAAAGTCCTTCACATGGCTTTGGAGGATTTCGAGCATCTGCGCCTGCGTATACGGATAGGCGCGCAGAATCTCATATGCCAGCTCCGTCTGCACGCGCAGGCGCGCCTTCAGCGCCTCGGGCACGCGCGGATCGTCGAGCCGCAGGCGGATGACGCGATCCATGCGCGCAAAGTCGCCGGCCTCGTAAAGCCGCTGGATATCCGGCGGCAGCGGATAGCTCAGATAGGAAAGATCAAGAAGCATACAACGACCCCCTTTTCACGCTCAGCCCAGCAGCTCGCGGACGTAGGCGATGATGTTTTCATCCTTCGCGTGGGCGAAGAACAGCTCGGCAAAGCGCTCGCCCGCAACCGCGCCGCGCACCAGCTCCTGGTCAATGCCCTTGAGGCAGGTGATCAGATCCTTGAGCGTATGGGCGCGCACCGCGTCGAGAATCTTCTTGTTGCGCTGCTCCGGCACGACGCGATCCGCCGGGTAGCCGTTGCCGCTGCCAAAGCCGAAGAGCTTTTCAAACGTATATTCGAGGTTCAATTCAGCGCCCCAGCCGAAGCCCTTTGCAAACGGCATGGATACCGCGTTGCCGTCGTTGATCTGGGCGAACATGAAACCGTCGGAGGGATCGACCACGTGGCCGCAGAGCACGCCCGGGAAGCTGTTGAGCGCCAGCATCGCGCCTTCGCCCGTGCCGCAGCCGGTGACGACGTAATCCGCCGCGCCGGAGTTGAGCAAAATCGCGGCGAGAATGCCGTTCTGCACATAGGTCAGCTGGCTTTCGCCTTCCTTGCCGTACATGCCGTAGTTATCGACCTGATGACCCATCGGAGTGACAACCTTTTTGAGCGCGGCCTCGATCGCCGCGTTTTTCGCCGCCTGACTGTTTTCGTTGATCAGCGCAATCCGCATAAATAAAACCTCCTGACAAATGAACATGCTTTCGGGAAGGATTCTTCCGCGATGCATACACAATACCGCCGAGCGGGCGGCTTTGTCAAGAGGAAAAGGGATTTAGTTCAGCACGGAGGCGGGCACGCGGCGCAGCACGCCGATGAGCAGCGGGCCCACGACCAGACACGCGACGGCCTCGCCCGCGGCGACGGAGAGCATGCACAGCGGCAGCGCAATCGCCGGGGAATAGCAGAAATGCACGACAGCGCCGACGATCACGCCGTTAAACAGCACCGGCATCAGCGCGGCCAGCCAGAATTTTTCGCGCAGGCGGCGCGTGCAGAGCGCGGCCAGCAGCGTGGCCAGCGAGCCGAACACGATATCGAAAATCGTGCAGCCGCCGAGGATGTTGGCCAGCAGGCAGCCCACCAGCAGCGCGGGCACGGCCTCCGGCATCAGGATCGGCAGCAGGGTAAACGCCTCGGAGAAGCGAATCTGCACCTCGCCGTAGCTCAGCGGGGCCAGCAGAACGGTCAGCGCGGTATACAGCGCGGCGATGATGGCGCCGCGAGCCAGCGCGCGGGTGTTTTGGGGTTTCAAAGCGCTCATGGATAACAATCTCCTTGTTCATTTTGCTAACCGGCAAAACGACAGGGCAAGCGGCGGGGCGGCCATGTTTTGAAATAACAAAAATTGAACAAAAACAAATTCTGTGCAAAACGCGGGCGCGCAATGCGCGCCCCTACGGGGATGGCGCAACTTATTGCATAGACGGAAAATAACCTGCTCAAAGGGCTCCCTCTTCGAGGGAGCTGGCACGGCGCAGCCGTGACTGAAGGAGTTAGGCAGGCGCGCATTGCGCGCCCGTTATTGGAATTTGTGCAAAAATTCGGATTTGCTCATTGATTGCAATAAAAAAACGGCCTGAGCCGCTTGGAAGGCGCAGCGCGCCTTCGGCCCATAGTTTTGTTTAAGGACTGGATGGTTTCGAACAGTCCGCAAGGGTTGCTCAATGATTATAGCAAAAGGCGCAAAAAAAAGCAACCCTCTTTCTTTCGAAAGAAGGCCGCTTTGATTCCTTGGTTTGATTTCTTCGGCCGCGCTGCCGCGCGCCCTCAAAACGGATCAGTCCTCCAGCTTGGTGAAGGTATACGTCTTGCCGTAGGTCTCGACATACACGGTGCGCATCACCTGCTCGGTGCGCGGCTTATCGTTGCTGTCGGTCGGCACGGAGGCGATGACGTCCACGGTATCCAGACCGCCGAGCACCATGCCGAACGCGGCGTAGTTGCCATCCAGATAGTCGCTGTCCGCATGCATGATGAAGAACTGGCTTCCGGCGGAATCGTTCGCGCTGGAACGCGCCATGCTCAGCACGCCGCGCACGTGGCTCAGGTCGTTCTCCACGCCGTTGCTGCTGAACTCGCCGCGGATGGCATAGCCCGGACCGCCGGTGCCGTCGCCGTTCGGATCGCCGCCCTGAATCATAAAGCCGGAGATCACGCGGTGGAAGGTCAGGCCGTCATAGAAGCTGCCGTTGGCGAGGGAGACGAAGTTGCCCACGCTCTCCGGCGCTTTCTCCGGGTACAATTCGCCGTAGATCAGCGAGCCGTCGTTCATCGCGATGGTGAAGGTCGGGTTCTTGTCGATCTGCTCGACGCGGGTAACCAGCGCGGTGTTATCCACAGCCAGCGCCGCATCCTCCGCCATCTCGTCGAGCATGTCCGCGCCGACATAGCCCTTGATCTCCGTGCCCGGCACGGCGACGAAGGAATAGGTCTTGCCGTCCGCGTCGATGCTGCCCAGAATGTCCACGGACGCGCCGGCCTTCATATCGGCCACAGCGTCGCCGCCCGGCATATCCAGCAGCTTGGCATCCGCGTTCACGGAGGCGTAAGCGACGGTCGCTTCAACCGCCTCGCCGACGTAGACGTGATACATCTGGCTCAGATCGCCGACCTGAATATCCGCTTCATCCAGAATGGTGTCGATAAAGGCGGAATATGCGTCGTTCTTCTTGTTGGTCAGGGTTTCCTCGGTCTCGGTCTCCTTGCGAGCCTCAAAGTCCGCCTCGCCGGATTCCAGATCCTTCGCATAGCGCAGGATAAAGTAGCCGTAATCGGTCACGATCACATCGGAAACGTCGCCCACATGCTCAAGCGCCACCGCGCCCGCCATGAACGCTTCGCCGTAGGTCGTGCTGTTTTCGGCCACCGGGTAGCCGCGCAGCATCTGCTCTTCGGTGGAGCCGTCCTCCGTATAGGCCTTCATGGTCTCCTCGAAGTCCGCGCCGCCCGCAATCGCCGCGGCAATCGCCTTCGCCTTGGCATAGCCGGTCAGGGACGCGATATCCGCCGCCTCGCCCGCCGTCGCCTCGGACACGGTCGCCTCGTCAGCGGTCGCCTCGTCAGCAGTCGCTTCGTCCTCGGTTGCCTCGCCCTCCACGCTGGCCACAAAGATGCACTCCATCAGGCGCACGTTTTCCGGCGTGTAGAGGATTTCGCTTTCATTCACATAGTCGTTGACGAAGGCATCCACGCTGGCGTAGCTTTCCTTCTGCTTGGCCACCTTCTCGTCAAACGCCGCCTTGACCTCGTCCTCGGTCACGGTCACATCCGCCGTCGCCCGCTCATACAGGAAGTTGAGCACGTCGTTCAGCTCGGCGCTGTCCATCAGGGTCTCCTCGGTATAACCGGCCTGCGCCATCTGCTCCTCCACGGCGGCATTCAGCTCGTCGCCGGTGAAGCCGGAAGCGGAGAGGTAGCTTTCCAGATATTCGCGCGTGTTGTCCAGCGCGGTCTTCACCTGCGCGGCCAGCTCGGTCTTCTTTTCCTCGGTCAGCTCATAGCCGTTCTGCGCGGCGTAGTGGCGGACGATAGAGGTGCTCAGCTTGGTCTGCACCGTCTCCTGCGCGACGGAAGCCTGCAATTCCGTGTCGTACTCGTCCACGCTGTAGCCGTACTGCGCGTAGTAAGCGACATACTGGCTGAGCATCTGGTCATATTCATCCTGAATTTCGGATTTCAGCACCGTCACCGCGCCATTGTAGGCGGAGGCCAGCACATCGTCCGAAAGTGTCAGCGCCGCTTCCTCGGCCGCGGGCGCTTCAGTCGTCTCGCTGATCACGACCGCCGCGGCGGCCTCGTCGCTCTGCGCGTCGGCCTCAGCCTCCGCGGTCGGCATTGCGGTCGCTTCCACGACCGGTTCAGCCGTCGGCTCAGCGGTCGGCGCTTCGGTCGGCTCGGCCGTCGGCGCTTCCGTCGGCTCGGCCGTCGGCGCTTCGGTCGGTTCGGCCGTCGGCGCTTCCGTCGGTTCGGCGGTCGGCGCTTCGGTCACAACCGGCGTCGCCGTCGCTTCCGGCTCTTTCACCTTCGAGCCGCACGCGGTCAGAGAAACCAGCGCAATGGCCAGCATCAGAGCCAGCAAACTCTTCTTCATCAGGTTTTCCCTCCATTTTTGTCATGCAAATCCTTCCGCATCTATTTCGCGGCGGGCGCGAAACCGCGGGATTTACATTTTTTCTCGGCGATGCATCCGGCGTTACGCCGGTTTGTTACGGCATCAAAACCATGTCCTTCATTATACGCGACGCGCGGCCAAAAGGCAATCGTTTCGTCAAATTGTCTTTTCGGCTTCATGGGCGATTCACAATTTTGTCACAATCAGGCGGGTTGACCCTGCCTCCGCCGAAGTAAAACATCAAGCGCATGCCCGCGCTGGCGTTTTTGCGCGAAAAAAAAGGCCACCCTCCCCGCGCGGGGAAGCGCGACCCATTGATTTTAACGTCTCAAATTCCGTTTCAATGCCGACGCGCCGCGTCAGAACGTGTTTTCCGGGTCAAAGCCTGCGTTTGTCGCCGGCGCTTCGCGCCGTTTCTGCCGCGCGAAGGACTCAATGAACATCGCCATCTGCCGCACGGCCGGGGCCATCATCTGCGGATTGAGCACCGCAATGCCAAACTCGCGGTATTCCATCGGTTCAATCGCGTAGGTCTCCACGTCGCCGTGCACACGTTCGAGCGTCAGGCTCGGCATGATGCAGATACCGAACCCGCTTTCCACCATCGCGATGGTGGAAAGATCGTCCACCACGCGGCAGGTTGCACGCACCGTGATGCGGTATTTCGCCAAAAACGCCTGCACGTCCGCGTCGGTCGCGTCTCCCTGCACAACGAACGTCTCCGCGCGCATCTCCTCAGGGACGATCACGCCCGGCGTTCTCGTCTTAAATCCGCGCGGCGCCACGCACATCAGCCGGTCGCGATACAGCGGCCGCACCGCCAGATCGCGCGTGGATTCCGTCGAGAGGAAGCCCAGATCCACCACGCCGGTCTTGATCCACTCGATCACGTCGTCGTAGGTGCCCTGATCAATTTCAATTTCCACGCCGGGGTATTTCGCGCGGTATTCCGCCACGAGCTGCGGCAGCCACGCCACGCACACGCTGTTGAACGCGCCGATGCGCACCTTGCCGCGCTGAACGCCCTTCAATTCGCCGACCGTCTGCGTCAGCGCCTCGTCGGCGGAAAGCACCTGCCGAATCACGGGATAGAGCGCCTCGCCGCTGCGGGTGAGCGAAACGCCGCCCTTGCCGCGGACAAAGAGCGAAAAGCCGCAGGATTCCTCCATGGAGCTGACGGCGTGGCTGATGGCGCTGGGCGTCAGGTGCAGAATCTGCGCGGCGCGCGCAAAACTGCCCTGCTGGGTGACCGTGTGAAAGATGCGATATTCAAGCAGCGTCATCGCTGTCCCTCCTGCCAAAGATGGAATAAATGCGATTTATCATCGCCTGTTTCCACTGTAACACTTGAAGGGGGGCGCGTCAAGTGCCTTGGGGAAAGTTTGGGCAAAGCGCCGACGGGCGTACATGCCCAAAAGAATACGTCCCAACCCTTTCTTTTTTGCCGCGCATTATGCTACAATAGCTTTATCTTGTTTTCTTAGAGGTTTTACATGGTGCCGTTTCGTTTATCCCGCCGTGAAATTCGGCGGGTTTTCGCCCTGACCGCTCTGTTTTTCTTTGCGGCGTATCTTTCCCGCTTCGTTTCATTCGGTTTTACGCACGATTCCCTGCAAATCGACCAGAGCGGCGGCGCGCTGTTCCAGATTTCGCTGGGGCGTTTCATGCAGCCGCTGTATTGGCTGATCCGCGGGGATATCGTCATGCCCTACGTCGTCGGGCTGCTGGCCTTCGCCTTTTTGGGCGCGTCGCTCTGTCTATGCTGCGCCCTGCTCTCCATTCGCTCGACGCTCGGCGTCGCCTGCGTCTGCATGACGCTTTGCTGCAATGCGACGCTCAGCCTTTCAAGCGCCACCTTCATCTCGTGGTTGGATGTATACATGCTCGCGTTGCTGCTCTCCGTGCTTAGCGTCTGTCTCTGCGAAAGCATGCGCCTGGGATTCCTGCTCGCGCCGTTTGTGCTGTGCCTGTCGCTCGGCTTATACCAGAGCTATCTGCAAACGGCGATTTTGCTGTTTCTGATGCTGCTGATTCACCGCGCGCTGGATGGCGACCCGCTGCCTTCGCTGGTCGTTCGCGGCTTTAAGGCGCTGTTCGTTCTGCTGGCGGGGCTTCTGCTCTATGCGCTCTTTTCCAAGCTGGCCATGCGCTTTGCGCAGGTAAATGTAGCTGATACCTACAACGGCATTGCCCACGTCGGCGATTGGGGCGACGCCTCTGTTTTGTCGCTGCTCGCTGAAACATATGTCGCGCCGCTGGCTTACCTTCTTTCTCCCGAAACCATCTACCCCAGATGGACGACGTTCACGACGCTTGCGATTTTCGCGCTGAGTCTGCCCGCGCTGGTTTCGTCGTTGGCGAGACAGAAAAAGCGCCTTCATCGGCTGTTCGTGCTGCTGATGCTTCTGCTCGTTCCGCTTGGTGCAAACGCCGTATCCTTCATTTCCGGCGGCCTGTCGCACGCGCTGATGATCTACTCCTATTTCTTCGTTCTCCTGCTTCCGTTGTCGCTTGCGGAACGTCGTGCTCGTGAAGAGAACATCCGTCCCCGGCAAAAGCTCGCGTCCGCCGCGTTGCTGCTTTCCTGCGCGCTGCTGTACGCCGGAAACGCCGCCTTTGCGCAGCAGCTCATCCTTCGCCGCAATTTGGAATACCAATCGACGCTTTCCCTGATGACGCGCGTCATCGAGCGCGCCGACACAGTAGAGGGCTATTCGCGCGGCGTCACACCCGTCGTCTTTTCCGGTTCGCTGTTCAGCTCTCAACTGGCGATGGAGCGCCCCGGCTTTGAAGGCACCACTTCGCTGTTCGGCGAAAACAACCTCTACGCGATCACCGCAGAAGATTATTACCCTTGGTACGTCAATCAGATTTTGGGCTATTCCATGCGTTTTGATGTTTCGCTGCTGCCTGATTACTTAAACCGCGCCGCCGTGCGCGCCATGCCCGTCTTCCCTGCGGATGGGAGCATCCAGATGATCGACGGCGTGCTGGTCGTGCATATCGGAAGGCAGCAGTTGGGCGAGTAAACCTTTCGTAACGATAACAAAGACCGTTCGGCACAGAACCGAGCGGCCTTTATTTTTGAACTTGAAAAAGCGCTTATTCCACCGTCACGCTCTTGGCGAGGTTACGCGGCTTATCCACATCGAGTCCTTTGGCGCAGCTGATGTAATAGGCCAGAAGCTGGAGCGGCACGACGGCCAGCGAGGTGGTCAGCAGCGGATCGGTTCGCGGCACATAGACCGTGAAATTCACGGTATCCTCGATGGCGTATTGGCCGTAGGTCGTCAGGCCGAACAGGCTTGCGCCGCGGCTGCGCACCTCCACCATGTTGGAAACCTCTTTTTCAAACAACTCCGGCTGGGTCGCGACGGCGACGACGAGCACCCCGTCCTCGATCAGGCTGATCGTGCCATGCTTCAATTCACCGGCGGCGTAGGCCTCCGAATGGATGTAGCTGATCTCCTTCAGTTTGAGGCTGCCCTCCATGCTGATGGCGTAATCCAGCCCGCGGCCGATGAAGAACACATCCTTGCAGGCGGCCATCTTGTTGGCGTACCACTGCACGCGCTCCTTGTCGGAGAGCACGCGCTCAATCTGATCCGGCAGGGCGAGCATCGCGTCAATCAGCGCCTCGCGGCGCGCCGGGGTGATCTGCCCGCGCACTTCGGCCATATGGACGGCGATCAGATACAGCGCCGCGAGCTGGGTGGAATACGCCTTGGTCGTCGCGACGGCGATTTCCGGCCCCGCCCAGGTGTAGATCACGCTGTCCGCCTCGCGCGCGATGGAGGAACCGACGACGTTGACCACCGCCAGCGTCCGCACGCCGCGCTCCTTGCACAGGCGCAGCGCGGCCAGACTGTCGGCCGTTTCGCCGCTCTGGCTGATGATAATCACCAGCCCGCTTTCCTCCAAAATCGGGTCGCGGTAGCGAAATTCGCTCGCCAGATCGACCTCGCAGGGGACGCGCGCCGCCTTTTCAAGGACATAGCGCGCCGCCATGCCGACGTGATACGCCGAACCGCAGCCGATGAGATACACACGGGAGACGGCGGCGAAATCCTCGTCCGTCAGCCCGGTTTCGCTCAGGTCGATATACCGTTCGCCGCTCTCGTTTTCCTTGATGCGCGGGGAGAGCGTGTCGCGCACGGCGCGCGGCTGCTCGTGGATCTCCTTCATCATAAAATGCTCGTAGCCGTCCTTTTCGGCGGCGGCGGCGTCCCACTTGATCTCCACAAACGGCTTTTCGATTTCCTCGCAGTCGATGTTATAGACGTGCAGCTCGTCGCGGGTGAGGCAGGCGATTTCCTGATTGTCGATGTAGACGACGTTGCGCGTGTAATTCAGCACGGCAGGCACGTCGGAGGCGATCATGTGCCCCTGATACTCGCCGTCGCAGCGTCCAAGGATCAGCGGGCTGTCCTTGCGGGCGGCGTAAATCACGCCGGGCTGGTCGCCGAAGAGAATCCCCAGCGCGTAGCTGCCGCGCACGCGGATCATCGTGTTGCGAATCGCGTCGAGCGCGCGGGCGCGGGGATCGCCCTCCCGCTTGGCCGCCTCGGCATAATAGCTGTCCAGCAGCGCGGCGGCGACCTCGGTATCCGTCTGCGAGGCGAACGTGTAGCCCTTTTTGAGCAGGGATTCCTTGATCTCCTGATAGTTTTCGATGATGCCGTTGTGCACGATCACCACGCGCTTTTCGCGGGTATACTGCGGATGCGCGTTGACGGTGCTCGGCTCACCGTGGGTCGCCCAGCGGGTGTGGCCGATGCCGCAGAGGCCGTGCACGGCGTTGCCGGAATCGGTCATCTCCATCAGGTTTTTGAGGCGGCCTTTGGCCTTGACGACTTCGATATGTTCGTTGGCCTCGTCGCGCACGGCCAGACCGGCCGAGTCATAGCCGCGGTATTCGAGCTTTGACAGCCCGGAAAGCAAAATCGGGGCAGCCTGCTTGACGCCGACATAGCCGACAATTCCGCACATGGTTTTTCCTCCTTACACGTTAAACAGCAAATCCCCATAGGTCGGCATCGGCCAGAGCCTGCCGTCCACGATCATTTCCAGATGATCGACCGGGGCGCGGAGCACCTCCATCGCCGGGCAGATCACGTCGTGCGCATAGCGCGCCTGTTCCGCTCCGGTGAGCGCGGCGGCCTTCTCCTGCTTGACGCGCAGATCGGCGAGCGCGTCGCCGGCCTGACGCAGAAGCACGTTGACGCGGGTGAGCAGCTCCTTCTGCACAGAAGCGTCCACGCCGAGCGATTCCACCTCGCGCGCGGCGCGCGCCAGCTCGCCGGTGTAGCGCACGACGGCGGGCACGATATCCTTCCCCGCCATGTCGATCATCGTCAGCGCCTCGATGTTGATCGTCTTGGCGTACAGCTCGTAGGATACGTCCGCGCGGGCGCGCAGCTCCTTCTCGGTGAACACGCCCTGATGCGCGAACAGCGCGACGGAAGCGGGCTTCACCAGCTCCGGCACAGCGTCCACCATGCTCCGCAGGTTCGGCAGGCCGCGGCGCGTCGCCTCCGCCACCCATTCGTCGGTATATCCGTTG
>ERZ827458.1638-NODE-1638-length-14446-cov-3.218539_pt1 | contig 14446 bp, 10 predicted proteins | sample MGYA00519706_ERZ827458 | MGnify/ENA primary metagenome ERZ827458 (study PRJEB31778, sample SAMEA3449309) | human gut metagenome | biome: human gut; feature: human-associated habitat; material: faeces | place: United Kingdom | collected 2010/2012 ...
CATATGCTGGTCCAGGTGTTCGGCAAACAGAACGCCCCCGACATCATGTCCGATCCCAAGCTCTTCTCGACGATGATCGTCGGTCAGAACCTCTGGAAAGAGACCGGTTACGGCACGATCATCTACCTCGCGGCCCTCTCCAGCGTCGATACCCAGCTGTATGAAGCCGCCAAGATCGACGGCGCCGGCCGCTGGCAGCTGATGTGGCACGTCACGCTGCCCGCCATCCGCGGCACCATCATCCTGATGCTCATCATGAAGGTCGGCTCGCTGCTGAACACCGGCTACGAACAGATCTTCCTGATGCAGAACGCCATGAACCGCTCGGTCTCCGACGTGTTCGACACCTACATCTCCACCAAAGGCATCGTCAACGGACAGTATTCCCTTGCCACGGCTGCCGGCCTGTTCAAGTCCATCGTCAGTATGGTCATGGTCGTCGGCGCGAACAAGATCGCCAAGCTGTTCGGTGAATCCGGCCTGTACTAAGCGCAAGGAGGTACTGTCATGTCTGGCATCATCCATCAGAAACAGGACCCCAACGCCATCCGTGCGACGGGTACCCTGGAAAAGCGCTCGCCGGGCGATCAGGCGGTGCAGGTGCTGCTCTATGTTCTGATTGCACTCATTGCTCTGCTCTGTGTGCTGCCCTTTATCTACGTCATCGCCGGTTCCTTCGCCACCGAGCAGGAACTGACCGAGCGCCCCTTCTTCCTGATTCCTCACGAATTCTCCCTCAATGCGTACTCCTACATCCTCAAGGACGGCTCGGTTTTCCGCGGCCTCAAGAACTCCTTCCTGGTCACCATCGTGGGTACGCTGATCAACATGTTCGTATCCTGCACGCTGGCCTACCCGCTTTCGCGCAGCTATCTCAAGGGCCGCAACGGCTTCATCAACATGGTCATCGTGACCATGCTGTTCTCCGGCGGCATGGTGCCCAGCTACATCCTGGTCATGAACATCCTGGACCTCGGCAACACCTTCTGGGCCCTGTGGCTGCCCGGTGCCATGAGCGCATTCAATATGATCATCATCAAGAACTACTTCCAGGGACTGCCCAACGAACTGGAGGAGGCCGCCATCATCGACGGTTCCAATGACCTGATCACCTTTGTGCGCATCATCCTGCCGCTGTCCACCCCCGTGCTGGCATCCGTCGCGCTGTTCTACGCGGTCGGTCACTGGAACTCCTACTTCAACGCCATGATGTACATCAACGACCCCGACATGGAACTGATGACCATCGTGCTGCGCCGCATGGTGTTCCTGACCAACAAGATCACTCAGGACAGCACCTTCGACTGGGGCGCTGCCGGTATGCCGCCCGCCAAATCCATCAAGATGGCCACCACCGTCGTGGCCACGGTCCCGATGCTCTGCATTTACCCCTTCGTTCAGAAGTACTTCACCCAGGGCATCATGGTCGGCTCCGTGAAGGGCTGATCCCCGTTATCCGGTTTCATCACGCAGTCTGCGTGTTATAAAAAAAGGAGGAAAACAACTCATGAAAAAGCAAATCGCCCTGACCCTGAGCGTCGCGATGGCCGTCACTGCCCTGGCCGGTTGCGGCGGTTCCGGCAGCTCGTCCTCTTCCAGCGCCGCTTCGGCTACCGCCGAGGGCGCCTCGGAATCCAGCGGCCGCCCGACCATCACCTTTATGATCCCCACCTTCTACGGCACCGAGTTCGCCAACGACAACTCCGACAAGGTCATCCAGGCCTACGAGGATTACACCAACACCACCGTCGAATGGCGTCTTGAGGCCAACGATACCTACAAGGACAAGTTCGGCCTGACCCTGATGGACAAGGACAACATGCCGATGATCCTGACCGCTTCCGGCGCGCTGGATGCCAACATCGTCGACGCCGCCAAGAAGGGCGCGTTCTGGGATCTGAGCAGCTACCTGCAGGACAGCGAGAGCTACCCCAACCTGAGCCAGGCCAACGAGAACGTTCTGAAGGGCCTGACCGTTGACGGACAGATCATCGGCATCCCCCGTACCCGTGCCATCGGCCGCTACGGCCTGGCCTACCGCACCGACTGGGCGGAAGCCGTGGGCATCACCGAGCCTCCCAAGACCATCGAGGATGTCTACAACATGCTCTACGCCTTCACCTACGATGACCCGGACGGCAACGGCGTGGACGACACCTACGGCCTCGAGCTGTGCAAGTACACCGGACCTCTGGACGTGATCCAGACCTGGTTCGGCTGCGGCAACGAGTGGGTCGAGCAGGACGGCAAACTGGTCCCGGTCCATCAGACGGCCGAGTACAAGGAAGCCCTGCAGTGGATGCGCAAGATCTATGAGGACGGTCTGGTCCGTCCCGACTGGGCAACCGTCGACACCTCCACCTGGGAGGACGGCTGCAAGAAGGGCGAAGCCGGCTGCTTCCTGGACACCATGGACGGTGCCAAGCGTATCTGGAACTACTTCACCAGCAACAACGTAGCGAGCGTTGTGGATCCCTCCACCACCGCCACGATGACGATGGTCGGACCCATCGCCAAGGATGCCAACAGTGAGCCCCGCACCCTGGCCACCAGCGGCTACAACGGCTTCTACCTGATCACCAAGTCTGGCGCCAAGACCGAGGAAGATCTGAAGAACTGCCTGACCTTCCTGGACAAGATGAACGACGATCCGATGCTCGAACTGGCCGACTACGGCATCGAGGGCATCAGCTATGACCTGAACGAGAACGGCAATGTCGTCCTGAACCCCGATTACGACGCTTCTCAGACCCCCAACTGCGGCCTGAACCAGGCTGTCGCCTACATCCCCAACATGTCCAGCGTGTCTCATCCGCTCGAGAAGGCCGAGAGCCAGATCGAGTCCGAGGCCTGCCAGGAAGTCAACGAGAAGTACGCCGTCTTTAACCCCGCGCTCGGCTACCTCGCCAACTCTGCCACCAACGCCGAAGTCGGCACCGATATCGAGCAGATCATCGACGACGCCCGCACCCAGTACATCTGCGGCCAGATCGACGACGCCGGCCTGGATGACGCTGCCCAGCAGTGGCTGGATCGCGGCGGTGCCCAGCTGGTTGAGGAAGTCAACGAGCTCTACGCTGCTGATACCAACAAGTAATTTCATTCCTATCTGAATCAGGCCGCGCCCCTGCGGCATCGGCCGGAAAGGCACCGCGGATGCACTCTCGCGGTGCCTTTTTTGTCGGCCGCAGCGCGGCATTCTTTTACAAAAACGCACAGAAAGGCGGATCTTTCGATGAACCTCACACTTTTGGCCCAGGATGCCCGCTCGACCACCGTGGGCTGGCAGCCGGTCCCCGGGGCTGCCTGCTATGCTCTGGAATGGTCCGACCGGATGTCCGACACCGTCCGCTTCCGCACGGCCGGCCAGACCCGGGACTGCCGGTTCCGGTTTGTCCGCTCGACGCATATCCCGTATTATCTGCGGCTGCGGGCCCTGGACGAGGCCGGCTCCACGCTGGAACTCAGCCCGGTGCTGACCACCCCGCTGGCCCGGGTGCTGTATCCCCAGCTCGAAGCGCTGGACCGCGGCCTGGTCGCGGTGGCAACCTCCGCCGGTGTGTTCCTGAGCTGGCGGCTGCTGCGCTCCGAGGTGGACGGCTACTCCGCCACCGGCCTGACCGGCGCGGATTTTGTCGTGTACAAGAACGGCGTGCGCCTTGCCGATGTGACGGACAGCACCAACTACCTGGACCCCGACGGCACGGCCGGGGACCTCTATGCCGTGGCGCCGGTGTATGCCGGGCACAAGGGCACCGCCTGCAATCCCGTCAGTGTCTGGGCGGACGGCTACTATGACCTGCCGCTCCACAGACCGGAAGGCGGCGTCACCCCCGACGGCAAACCCTTTGTCTACCATGCCAACGATATGAGCGTCGGCGATGTGGACGGCGACGGCCAGATGGAATTCTTTGTCAAATGGGACCCCGACAACTCGCAGGATGTCTCCATCAAGGGCTATACCGGCCGCTGCCTGATTGACTGCTGCAAGCTGGACGGCACGCTGCTCTGGCGGCTGGATATGGGCCCCAACATCCGCGCCGGCGCCCACTACACCCAGTTCATGGTCTATGACTTTGACGGGGACGGCCGCGCCGAGATGGCGGTCAAGACCGCGCCCGGCACCCGGATGACCCGCTATGCGCCGGACGGCACGGTGCTGTGGCAGCGCTACATCACGATGCCCCGCAGCGACCTGGAAGCCGGGTATTCCCACAGCGACAACTATGTCTGCTCGGCCGAGGACTACCGGCTGCACCTGGCCGACGTCTTTGCCGGCTGGCGGGATCATCCCGAGGTCCGGTCCGGCCGCTGGCCCGACACGCTGGAAGCCTGTTTCGGCATCCCGCAGCGGTACGACTACCCGCTGAGCCGCCAGGACGCCGAGGCGATGGCGGACTATTTCATCCGGGAATACGCCCCCTCCCGCAGCGAGCGCAACCATCTGGAAAAGTTCGAGGGCTTCATCTATTCCGGCCCCGAGTACCTGACGATGTTCGGCGGCGACGGCCGCGAACTCGAGACCATTCCCTTCAAGTTCGGCCGCGTGGACGACGGCCTGCTGTGGGGCGACTACGCGCTGCCCCGCATCGAGCCCTGCAACCGGGTGGACCGGTTCAACTCCGGCGTGGCCTACCTGGACGGCGAGCATCCCAGCCTGATTGTCTGCCGCGGCTACTATACCCGCGCCACCCTCGTGGCCTACGATTTCCGTGACGGCCATTTCTCGGAGCGGTGGAGCGTCGATTCCGGCTTTGTGCCGATGGATAACCCCTTCCGGGATGCGGGCTGTCACCTGGCGCGGGGCAGCGATCCGGTGTTCGGGGCGCTGGCCGGCCAGGGCAACCACAGCATTTCCACCGGCGATGTGGACGGCGACGGCTGCATGGAGATTGTCTGCGGCGCCGCGGTCATCGACCATGACGGCAGCCTGCTGTATTCCAGCGAAGGAACGCTGCCCGACGGCACCCCGGCCAAGTTCGGCCACGGCGATGCCATGCACCTGGCCGACATCGACCCCGACAGCCCGGGCCTTGACCTCTTCAATGTCTTTGAGGGGGCCGAAAATGCGCCCTACGGCTGGGCACTGCGGGATGCCGAGACCGGTGCAGTCCGGTTCGGCGAGTACGCCGAGGAAGATCTGGGCCGCTGCATGATCGGCAAGATCGACCCCGCCACCCGCGGCCTGCAGGTCTGGGTCAAGGAGGTCTACGACTGCCGCGGCAACCGCCTGCCCCTCGAAACGCCCGGCACCAACATGAAGATCTACTGGGCGGGGGACCTCTCCACCCAGGTCACCGACGGCCGGGATTATCTGCACGGCCCCAAGTGCGGCGCGGTCAACGACCTGACCCACGGCACGATGCTGATGCCCAGCGGCACCGCCACCAACAACGGCACCAAGGGCAACCCCTGCCTGGTGGCCGACATCTTCGGCGATTTCCGCGAGGAACTGCTGCTCCGCCTGGAGGATGATTCGGCAATCCGCATCTACACCTCCACCGACCTGACCCACCACAAGCTCTTCACCCTGCTGCATGACCCGCAGTACCGCTGCGGCGTGGCCTGGCAGAACAACTGCTACAACCAGCCGGGGTACCCCTCCTTCTACTATGCAAGCGATATGGACTTTGCCAACGTCCTGCCCCAGCTCCGGGCCAGGCCGACGGTCTATCTGGCCGCGGACTCGACGGTTCAGAGCTACACCGAGGCCGAAGCCCCCCAGACCGGCTGGGGCCAGCAGCTCTGGCGCTGCCTGCGCGGCGCCAACCTCTGCCGGGTGGATACCCGTCCCGGCTGCCCCTTCCCCCAGGAGCGCCGCTACCATCTGCCCGACCTGACGATCGACAACTGTGCGATGGCCGGCCGCAGCAGCCGTTCCTTCCGGGAGGAGGGACGCCTGGCGGATATTGAGGCCTCGCTGCGGCCCGGGGACTACCTGGTGGTCCAGTTCGGCCACAACGATGCCTACCGCGAAAAGGCCGAGCGCTATGTGGCGCCCGAGGCGTTTGGCGCCTCGCTGCAGCCCTACCTCGACGCGGCCCGGCGCCACGGCGCAACCTGCATTTTTGTCTCTCCGGTGGCGATGCGCATCTTCGATGAGAACGGTGTCTGCCACCCGAGCTTCCCCGAATACCGCGAGGCGATGGCCCGGTTTGCCCGGCAGGCCGGCGCGGTCTGGCTGGACCTGGGCGCCGCCACGGCGGCCGCGGTCACGGCCACCGGCGCCGAACACGCCAAATCCCTCTACCTGTGGCACGGCGACAAGCACGACGACGCCCACCTGCAGCAGGCCGGCGCCCTGCGTTTTGCCCGCGCCTTTGCCCGTCTGGTGCTGCAAAGCACCGATCCCCGCCTGGATGTTCTGAAAGCTGCCTTTGAGGAGGAATAAACAATGGCTATCGGAGATCTGCTTCATCAAACGCCCGTCACAACGCCCGATCCCTACACCGGCTGCCCGGTCACCCGGCTCACGCCGCCCGACCACACCAGCCATCATATGTACTTTTATAACCGCATGGTCACCTCGGACAGTTCCCGGCTGCTCTACTGTGCCGAGATCAACGGCCGGCGCAACCTCTACCTGATGGAACTGGCCACCGGCGATGCCGTCCAGCTGACCGAGGGTGACGCCCTCGACGATTACGGCGCGATGATCTCGGCGGATGACAAGTCCGTCTACTACCAGCAGGACCGCAAGGTCTGGAAGCTGGACCTGGCCACTCTGCAGCGCACCTGCCTGTATGCCGCGCCGGACGGCTGGGACTGCGGCAACTGGGGCATGAGCGATGACAACCGCTATCTCGTCATGACCGAGACCCGCCGCGACACGCTGCCCGACCTGACCGGCAAGAAGGGCTGGGAATTCTTCCCGCTGACCTGCGCCGCCAAGCCGCTGTGCCATATCGTCTATCTGGACACCCAGACCGGCGAACACCACATCGTCGTGGAGGACCGCTGCTGGTTCGGCCATGCGCAGCTGCGCCCCGGCGATCCCGACACCATCCTGTTCTGCCACGAGGGCCCCTACGACATGATCGACGCCCGTCTGTGGCTGATCCAGAGCGACGGCAGCCGGTACCGCTGTGCCCGGCCCCAGCCCAAGGATGTCATCATCACCCACGAGTTCTGGATGCCCACCGGCGACCGTCTGGCCTACGTCTACCGCAAGGCGGACGACGGCAGCACCGAGACCATCCGGATGATGCGCCCCGAAACCCTCGAGGAGGAGCTCTTCATGCCCTGCCTGCCCTATGCGCACTTCATCTGTGACCGGCAGCGGCGCTGGTTCGTCGGCGACTGCCAGGGCCAGGAAACGCCCATCCATCTGCAGACCGGCGAGGGCCGCGGCCAGGAAGTCCGCAACGACTTCATCTATCTGGTGGACATTGCCCGCAAGAAGGAGATCCCGCTGTGCTACCACGGCACCAGCTGGACGACCATCCACGGCACCCCGCAGGACGCCCACCCGCATCCCTGCTTCACGCCGGACGGCAGCGGGGTGGTGTTCACCTCCGACCGGGAAGGCAAACCCTGCGTGTATCTTGCCAAAACCGCGGGCGCTGCGGCGAAAGGAGAATGACAATCATGGAATGGCCCAAACTGAAGAATATCTACATCTGTTTCCCCGGCGGACGCCACAAGGTCCTGACAATGAGCTTTGATGACGGCCGGGTGGAGGACCGCCGCCTGGTGGAGCTGTTCAACCGCTACGGCGTGCGGGGCACCTTCAACCTCAATGCCGGGCTGCTGCTGGATGACCGCGTTCCGCCCAGCGAGTGGCGGGACCTGTACCGCGGTCACGAGGTCGCCTGCCACACCTGCCTGCATCCCACGATCGCCCGCAGCCCGCTGGATCAGGTGGCCCGCCAGATTCTGGAGGACCGCCAGGGGCTGGAATCCGTCATGGGATACCCGGTGCGGGGGCTGGCCTACCCCAACGGCAGCTGGACGCCCGAGATCGCGGCGATGCTGCCCTCGCTGGGCATCCGGTACGCCCGCGTCGTCGGCGACACCCACGACTTTGCGATTCCCAATGATTTCATGACCTGGAAATCCACCTGCCACCATACCCATCAGCTGCTGGAGGACGGAAAACGGTTTGCGGCGCTGTTCAAGACCCAGTATCTGTACATGATGTATGTGTGGGGACACAGCTTTGAATTTACCTGCGAGGCCGACTGGGAGCAGATGGAACGGTTCTGCGATCTGGTGGCGGGCCGCGAAGATACCTGGTATGCGACCAATATCGAGATTGTGGACTATCTGGAAGACGCCCGCCGTCTGCAGTTCACCGTTGCGGCGGACATCGTTCACAACCCGGCGGCCCGGTCCATCTGGATCGAGGTGGACGGCGACCGGATCGAAATTCCCGGCGGCGCCACGGTGCAGCTTTCATGAGGGGGAGACTTGATTTTCCCCGGGCAAACTCGTATGATCTAGGGATGGGACCGCGAAAGCTGCCGCGGTTCCTTCGCCGGACTGCCCGCGGCGGCAGGGCGTCCGGCCGGATCGGATACTCCGCCGCGACAAGGGAGGAGACTAGTGGAATTCCCGAAACCTACCAACCGTCAGACCGCGAAGGAAAAACAGCGCAGCCGGTATGAGACGCTGATCTTTACCCGTCTGGTCCTGCTGGTCGCAGTCCCGCTGCTCATTGTGGGCCTGCTGTGCGGCATCCTGTACTACCGCAGCGAGCCCGCCCGCGGCCGCGCCAAACTCGGCGAGGTGGCCGGCAACGCTTCGATGCGGATGACAAGCGTGTTTGACGGACTGCGCAGCTATTACCTGGCGGCCCTGCGAAATTCCAGCTTTACCTGGATGGAAAGCTGTTCGGAAATCCCGTACAGCCGGTACAGCGACCTGCGGGATGCCCAGGAGCTGCTGCGGGGCGGGACCTATATGGATTCCTATGTGGTCGGGTACGAATACATCAATCTCCGCTACGGCTGGGTGCTGAGCAACTACGGCACCTTCCCGCTCGAGCAGATGAAAAATCAGGAGGAAATCCGCACCTTCATCGACAACCAGGCCAGCCAGACCGCCACCCTCTACTGGGTCAACCGCACCGGTGCGGCGCCGCGCCAGACCTCCAGCCTGTGGCTGAACGTGTCGGGGCAGTGCCTCGTGGCACGGATCACCTCGGCCAAGAACGGCCTGGTGGGAATGCTGCTGATCCATCTCGATATGGAATACCTGTCCGAGCTGGCAGGGGAGTGGAAGTCGCTGGGCTATGACGTGGTGCTGCTCGACGCGAACGGCGAGACCGTCACCACCACCGACACCGAGCTGGCCCACGCGCTGGCCGATGCCGGCGACCTCTCGGACGGGCATCTGCGCATCCCCGGCACCATCAGCAACTACCTTGTGCAGGGCCAGGCCATCAACTTCAACGGCATCACCTGTTATGCCGCCTACGACGAACAGCAGAACCTCGGGTCCAGCGTCGCGGCCTTCTGGGTCTCGGTGCTCATCCTGCTGGCCACGGTCGTCGTGCTGCTGGTCTGCCGGTGGAACAGCGCCTTCCTCTATCGTCCCATCCGGGAACTGCTCGACCAGGCCTACGATGTGTTTGGCCGGCGGGAACAGAACCAGGACGAGTTCGACTATCTGACCTCCAGCGTGACCCGCGCTGCCCAGAACCAGAAGGATATGCAAAAGCTGGTACAGGCCCAGCGCCGCCAGCTCGAACAGCAGTTCCTGCTGCACATCCTGCGCAGCGAGGCCAGCCTCGAGGCCATCCACAGCACGATGCAGGAGTTCGGCATCCAGCCCTTTGCCTGCTACCGGCTCCTCGTGCTCAGCATTGTCTTTGAAAAGCAGATGACCGGGTCGGTGCGTGAGGCGGTCGCCCAGACCGTCGCCCAGCGCCTTCCCGCCGAAATCTGCCGCCGGCTCTTCTTCTGTCCGGTGGCCGTGGATGCCACGGTGGTCATGGTGGCCGGCGCCGAGAACGAGGAAACGCTGGCCCACAACGTCGAAACCGTCTACAAGGGCGCGGCCAAGGTGGTCAGCGCCGGGATGGGCTGCCGGTGTGTGGCGGGCGTCAGCCGGGTTTTCACAAGCCCCGAGCAGATCGCCTCGGCCTGGCACGAGGCCAGCGAGGCACTGCGCAGCCGGGGCGCCGCGTCGGAGGAGATGCGCCAGGACCTGACCTACTACACGACGGCCGAGGACAACCACACCGAGCACGGCTATGACACCCTGCTGGAAAACGAGATCATCGCCGCCATGACGGCCTGCAACAAGCGCGAGACCGAGCGGCTCATCGGCGTCTTTCTCGAACGGCTGGAGGAAAAGGGCGTGCGCGGCTATGAGCGGATGTTCTATCTCCAGCGTCTGGTCAGCACCCTGCTGATGGTGGCTGAAAACGCCGGCCTGTCGGTCAGCAAGGTATTGTCCAACCACAGCGACAACCTGTTTGCCGAGATCAGCCGCATTTACAGCAACGACAAGATGCGCACCTTCCTCGTGGAGGAGGTCGCCGTCCCGGTCATGGACCTGCTGGGCAATTTCCGGCGGGACAATACCAGCGAGCTGGTCAAGAACGTGATCGCCCTCATCAAGCAGACCAACGGCGACCTGACCCTCAACGAGTGCGCCGAAAAGCTCAACTATTCGGCCAGCTATATCTGGAAAGTCCTCAAGAACGAGCGCAACACCAACTTCACCGACCTCGTCGCTTCCCAGAAACTCGAGATGGCCAAGGAACTGCTGCTCACCACCGATATGTCGGTGGCCCAGGTGGCCGACACGCTGCACTACTCCAACGTGCAGAACTTCATCCGGTTCTTCAGCCGCGAGGTCGGCATGACCCCCGGCAAGTACAAAAAAGAATACCAGACGGGCAAGAAAAAGCCCTGACGGCCCGCACCCCCGACGGTTGTTCCGCCGGGGGTATTTTTTTGCCCCGCAACGCAAACACTAGCTGCGGAAAAAAAGTTTGCAGAAGGGGGTTGACAAAATGAACTGTAAATTATATAATTACAGTGTAATCTGAAACAAAAAGATTTACAGTTTAGCACCGACACGGTGCAAAAATCCGAACACCTACCTTATATATAAAGGAGAAGTATTATGAATAAGAATCCTCTGACTTCCGCCAATTTTGACCAGACCATCGCCAACGGTGTGACCCTCGTGGATCTGTGGGCGCCGTGGTGCGGCTACTGCCGCCGGATCGCCCCGGCCGTTGAAGCGCTGGCCGATGAGCTGGACGGCCGCATCCGGGTTGCCGGCGTCAATGTGGACGACGCGCCGGATGTCGCCGCACGGTTCGGCGTCAACACCATCCCCACGCTGCTGCTGTTCAAGGACGGCCGCCTGCTGGGCCGGCCCTTTGTGGGACCGCGTTCCCAGGCAGACATCCGGGAATATCTGTCGGCCAACGGCGTACTGTAAGACAAGGAGGCAGCCATGAACAACGCGGTTGATGTACTGGTGCTCGGCGGGGGACCCGGCGGCTACACGGCCGCGCTCTATGCGGCGCGGGCAGGTCTGTCGGTCCTGGTGCTGGAGCGGCTCTCCGCCGGCGGCCAGATGGCCACCACCGGCACGGTGGAGAATTACCCCGGCTTTGAGGACGGGGTGGACGGGTTTGAACTGGGCGAGAAGATGCAGCGCCAGGCCCAGCGCTTCGGCGCCCGGACGGTGCTGGCCGAAGTCCGCGAGGTTGCGCTGACCGAGTCCCCCAAGCGGGTGGAGACCGACCGCGGCACCTTCCTGGGGCGCACGGTGGTGGTGGCCACCGGCGCCGAAGCCCGGGAACTGGGCGTCCCCGGCGAGGCGGCTCTGCGGGGCCGCGGGGTGAGCTACTGCGCCACCTGCGACGGGATGCTCTACCGCGGGCGGGAAGTGGCGATCGTGGGCGGCGGCAACACCGCCGTCGGCGATGCCCTGACGCTGGCCCGGCTGGCCGGGCGTGTGACGCTGATCCATCGGCGGGACGCGCTGCGGGCCTCTGCCGTTTACCTTGACAAGCTCCGGGAAAATGGTGTAAATATTGTATGGAACACCGAGGTCAAGGCGCTGCAGGGCGATGACCGGCTCACCGGCCTGGTCCTGCGCAACAAGGTCACGGGGGAGGAAAGCACCCTGCCGGTGGACGGCCTGTTTGTCGCCGTCGGGCGCCGGCCCGAGACCGCTCTGTTCCGCGGGCAGCTCGAAACCGACGAGGCGGGCTACCTGATCGCCGACGAGACCACCCGGACATCGCTGCCCGGCGTCTACGCGGTGGGCGACGTGCGCCGCAAACCGGTCCGTCAGATCCTGACAGCCGCCGCGGACGGTGCCGTTGCCGCACATTATATCGAGGAATATCTGGCCGGGAACCGGGCGTGACGCCGCTTCCCGGTACGCAACGGGAGGAACGGCATGAAGAGCGATTTCAGCGTGGCGGTCCATGCGCTGGTGTATCTGAGCGTCAAGGGCTGCACGCTCTCCAGCGATGCGCTGGCCGACAACATCTGTACCAACGCGGCGCGGGTGCGCAAGGTCATGGCCCGCCTGAAAAAGGCCGGCCTGGTGGGCGCCCGGGAGGGAAGTGAGGGCGGTTTCTGCCCCCAGGTTCCCCCCGCCGAGCTCACGCTGGACCGGGTGGCGGCCGCCGTGGACACCGCCTTTGTGGAGTCCGGCTGGCACAGCGGCGCCGCCGACCGCAACTGCGCCATCTGTGCCGGCATGGCCGGCGTGATGGATGAGATCTATGCCGATCTCGACGCCGGCTGCCGCCGCCGTCTGGCCGGTGTGACCATCGCCGATATCGAGGACCGTCTTTTTGCGGGCAAGCCGCTCTTTGCGGCGGAACAGGAGTTGACAGATGGGATTTGATCTGTCCGTCGGCATCTCGGCGGTGACCGTTTTCCTGCAGGGGCTGCTCAGCGTCTTTTCCCCCTGCGTGCTGCCCCTCATCCCGCTGTATATCGGGTATCTGGCCGGCGGAACGGCGGCGGTGCAGCCGGACGGCACCATCCGCTATCCGCGTCGCCGCGTGCTGGTCAACACCCTGTTCTTTGTGCTGGGCATCAGCTTCGCCTTCTTCCTGCTCGGCATGGGCTTCACGGCGCTGGGCCGCTTCTTCAGCGGCAACCGCACCCTGTTCACCCGGTGCAGCGGCGTGCTGATCCTGGTGTTCGGCCTGTACCAGCTGGGCATCTTTGGCCGCAGCAGCGCGATGGACAGCGAACACCGCTTCCATCTGCCCCTCAACCGGCTGGCCATGAACCCCCTGACCGCGCTGCTCCTCGGCTTTACCTTCAGCTTTGCCTGGACGCCCTGCGTGGGTCCGGCGCTGTCCGGCGTGCTGCTCATGGCCTCCAGCGCGCCCGAGCGGGGATTTTTGCTCATCGGGGTGTACACCCTCGGCTTTGTGATTCCCTTCCTGCTGGTGGGACTGTTCACCGGCACCGTGCTGGACCTTTTCAAAAAATACCACAACGTCGTGCGGTATACCACCCGCATCGGCGCCGTCCTGCTGATCCTGATGGGTCTGATGACGCTGACCGGCTTCACCGGGCGGCTCAGCGGGGTGCTGTCCCAGACGGGCGGCAGTCCGTCGGCCTCGTCCGGTGCGGCGCCCCAGGTCACCGCCACGCCCGCTCCCACCGCGGAGCCCGAGACCGACCCCGACGCCATCCCGGCCCCCGACTTCACGCTGGTGGACCAGTACGGCGAGGAACACACCCTGTCGGAATACCGCGGCAAGACGGTGTTCCTGAACTTCTGGGCCACCTGGTGCGGCCCCTGCCAGAGCGAGATGCCCGAGATCCAGTCGCTCTATGAGTCTTACGGCAGCAACGGCGAGGACCTGATCGTGCTGGGCGTCGCCAACCCCAGCAGCGCCGAAAATCCCCGCGCCGTGGACGGCAGCATCGACGAGGTCAGCGGATTCCTGTCGGACAACGGCTACACCTTCCCGGTGGTCATGGACACCACCGGCGATGTGCTCAGCGCCTACGGCATTTCCGCCTTCCCGACCACCTTCATGATCGACACCGAGGGCAACGTCTTCGGCTATGTGACCGGTCAGCTGACCGCCGACATGATGGAGAGCATCGTCACCCAGACCATGACCGGGCAGCGGGTCTCCTGAACCACAACGACAAAACGCCCCCGCAGATTCTGTGGGTGCTCATAAGAAAGTAATTTGAAAGAATTACAATTATGGCATCTGTCAGGCAGGATTGGGTAACGAATAAATACGCCGTATTCAGCAGATTTTGCTGGATACGGCGTATTTTCTTGCCTATTTACGCTTCCTTTTCCCTTTTCCGTGTGTCATGTTGCTTTTGCCGCGCCGATTTATGGGGTTTTTCATGTGCTTGGACAGCCGCAGCACCTCAATCAGATTGACAAACTGCTCTTTGGTGATGGCATCGTAGTCAATGCCGAGTGTGGCCAAGAGTGCCCGCGCCTTCTTTTCGTCGCTGCTGCCTTCAAAGTTCATGGC
>ERZ827458.1641-NODE-1641-length-14417-cov-3.178179_pt1 | contig 14417 bp, 26 predicted proteins | sample MGYA00519706_ERZ827458 | MGnify/ENA primary metagenome ERZ827458 (study PRJEB31778, sample SAMEA3449309) | human gut metagenome | biome: human gut; feature: human-associated habitat; material: faeces | place: United Kingdom | collected 2010/2012 ...
TGGACTCGTCGTCGGGATGTCCGTACAGATTGGTCTCGGCAACGGTCACGCCGCGCTCCTCCATGGCCTCGTCGCTGTACCACTCGTCGGTGAACAGCGTGTTAACGACCTCGTAGCCCATGCCCTCGAGCTCCGCGACGGCCTTCTCCCTTGCCTCTACGATCTCGGCATCGGTCCTGCCGGCCATGGGCTGCGAGATCATCGCCTTCTTCTTCGCTTTCATTTTTCCTCCGTTTCTAGAGCCTGCCTCGGCTCCCGTTTCTATCGTCCATGCGCCGGATGCCAGCGTCGACCTCGCCCTGCGTGGCACCCACAGCGGCCAGCAGGTTGACGGTGGCCTGCACGGTATCCAGGCACTCGTCTATGAGGTCCACGCGGTACGCCCGGCGCGCCGTCATGATCTGGCTGAAGCGCACGCCGTCGTGTAGCTGCCACGCGCCGAAGGCCTCGGCCGCCTCCTCGAGCGGCTTGAGGGCCTGCGCCTTGTCGTCCCTCACCTCGCGGAACGTCCGCAGGTTGAGCAGGTAACCGTCAGTCATAGTCCCTCGCCTCCAGTCCCAGGAGCGCGGCGACGTCCGCCACGCTCCTGTCGTAGTCGACTATCGCCTCGTCGGCGATCTCCGGCCCGGCGAGCCGCCACAGGGTCGCGCTCATGCCCTCGAGGTACCCGACGGCCCTCACGGCCCTGAGGATGTCCCGGGCCTGCCCGTTCCAGTCGATTGCGCTCATCGCGCCTCCCAGTAGTTGCAGCGGGCCTCCGCCTGCGTGCGGTGCACGAACTCCGGGCGCCTCGCGCAGCGGTACACGGTGCGGACGTCGCCCGATGCCGCCATCACGCGCTCGACGCGCTCCGCGAACCTGCACCCGTCGCAGCGGCGCGGGTCCTCCTCGGGCCATTTGCCGTATCTCGAGCTCATGGCCTCCTCCTTCCTAGGCCGCCGTCTCGGACGGCCTGTCGTTTCCGTAGTCCCATGACACGACTTTGAGCGCCTCGCGCGGGTCCATGCCCCGCCTGATCGCCCAGCAGCGGTCCCATGCCGCGTGGTAGTCGATGGTCCGGTCGTACATCCCGACCTGCTCTGGCGTCAGTCCGTCGAACGCGGGCTTGTGGCGCGGCCAGTAGAAGTCGACGAGCACCTTCGCCCGCTCGTCGGCGTCCCACGCCGCGAACTCGGCGTAGAGGCGCCTGAGGTGCGGCATGACGTCCTCCTCGCGGCAGCCCCAGACCCTCACGAGCCAGCGCAGGCTTTCGTCGATGGGGCGCCTGCGCGGCGGCCCGAACAGGTCGAGCGCGGCCTGTCCCTCGCACGGCCTCACAGCCCGCGCCACGGCTCCCACCTCCCGCAGGAGTGGTCGCCCTGCGTGATGCTCGCGGCCATCGCGTCGAGGTCCACGCCGCGCGGCAGCACGGCCGACTCGGCCCGGTGGGCGCAGATGCCGCACCCGTCGCCCGGCACCCAGCGGTCGCACGTCTCGCAGCACCTCACGGCGCCGTCGGGGATGTCCGGCGCCCCGTCCCTCTCGAGGTTCACGACGCCCTCCTCTCGCACGCGGCGCGGGCGGTCAGCAGCCTCTGCGCGTCCTGGTACAGCCCGAACTCGGCCCTGCCCGCGGTCGTTCCCCGCGGGGCCTCGACCTTGGCCGGGTCGATGCCCGGGTGCTCGGCGGCCCACCGGCGCTCCTGCTCGGCCAGCGCCTCCTCGGGCGTCCTCGTGGGCCTGAACGTGGCGGCCTCGACCTCCGAGGCGGTGGGCTTGCCGCGGCTCCGGGCCTCGGCGTCGAGCTCGCGCTGGCGGCGGTGCCACTGCCGGGCCTGCGGCTGCCAGTCCGAGATCGGCATGCCGTTGGACTTGCGCCAGCCCTGCGACGCGTAGAAGTCGAAGAACGCCTGCGGGTCGCCGTTCAGGCAGTTGGCCCCGAAGTACGCGGCGACCTCCTCGGCGGTCGGCGGCTCGAAGCCCTCGGGCGCGTCGGGCGCGATGCACTGCCCTGCATTGGCTTGGCTTGGTATGGACTGGTATGGACTGGTATATAAGGAGGGGTTTTCAGGTTCCGAAACCCCCGTTTCGGCAGTTTCCGAAACCCCGAAACACCCGTTTCCGTTTTCCGAAACCCCCGTTTCCGAGGTTTCCGTACACTCCGAAACCCCCGTTTCGGCCTTGGCGTCCTTGCGCGGCCTGCCTCCTTTGTTCTTGTTGCGGGCGGCGATGCTGTTGTCGATGTCGTTGCGGAGGCTCGTGAAGAGCGCTTCGGACTGCCAATCGTCGCCAAAATCCGGCTCTATGCCGTTTGTCCCGTATTGAACGAGCATCCAAAGCATCTTGCCGCGCGGCCCCTCCGGCATTTTCTCAAGCGATTTAGTGAGCGTCGGGAACCACGTGAACTTGCTCGCCATCAGAACCACCCCCATAGAAGCGAAGAGAAGAACAGGAAGCCCGCGGAGAAGGAGGCGGCGAACAGTGCCGCCTCCCAGTGGTCGCGGATGGTGTCGGGTACGCGCCCCATCAGAACGGCACGTCCTCGTCGTAGAACTCGGGCTGCGGGGCCGCGGCGTAGGCCTGCTGGGCGTTCCACTGCGGCGCGGCCTGCGCCTGTGGCTGCACGGGCACCGTGTCCGCGAGGCTCTGCTGCGGCTGGGCCTGCGTCTGTCCCTCGCGGCGCACCATGACATCGAGCTCGTCGACGATCACCTCGAGCTTCGAGCGCTTCTGGCCGTCGCGCTCCCAAGAGCTGTAGCGCAGCTTGCCCTCGATGGCGACCTTCATGCCCTTGACGAGGAATCGCCCCACGGCCTCGGCGCGGTTGCCGAACATCGTGCAGTCGACGAAGTTGGGGTAGTCCTCCCACTCGCCCGTCTGCGCGTTGCGGCGGCGGTCGTTCACCGCCACGCCGAAGGACAGGACCTGCGTCCCGCCGGCGGTGGCGCGAAGCTCGGGGTCGCGGGTGAGGTTGCCGGTGATGTTCACTCGGTTGATGCTCACTGCCCGTCCTCCTTCGCGGTCATGCAGCTCTTGATTGCCTCGACGAGGCGCGGCCCCTGCATGTAGCCCAGGCCGCTCACGCGGCGCCCGTCGCGGATATGGCACGCCTCGACGATCTTCTGCGCCGTGACCGGGCCGATGCCCGGGAACGAGCGGGCGAACTCGTCGACCTTGAGCTTTGCCGCGATGGGTGCCTCGATGGCAACCTCGGGCGGGATGTTCCCCGCCTTGCACGCCGCCTTGAACGCGGCGCGCTCGCGGCGCGTGTGGACGGCCTTCGCCATCGCCTCCTTGCGCTGCTCCGGCGTTCGGAGCGGCGGCAGGTTCTTCTCCTCCATGTCCTACATCCTCTCGACGTATCCGTGAATGTCGTTGTCGACCATGACTGTCCTCACGCGGCGCAGCTCGTCTGCCGTGGCGCATTCGATGACCACGCGGTAGCCCCTCTGCGGTGCCGTGGCCGCATCCTCGGCCACTTCCGGCTCGGGGCGCGACGGGACCACCCGCACGCACCTCGGCACGCCCAGGGGCGGCTCAGGTTCCTCGACGGGCATCGGCTCGGGGTCGGGCGGCAGCGGCGCGGGCTCTGGCTCGGGCTCCGGCTCGGGCTCCGGTGCGGGCGCCGTCGCCTGCTCGTAGGTCGACACGAGCGCGGCGGCCTTGGCGACCTCCTCGCGGTGCGCGGCGACAGCCGCCGCCACCTCGCCCGAGTCCATCGGCAGCGTCCTCGTCCACCACGCCACGGCCCACGCCTTCTCGTCCTCGTCGGCGTAGTCGAGCCCGTTGACGAACTTGAACTGGTGCAGCAGCTCGCCCACCCGGCACTCGATGATGTTCTTGGCCTTGACCTCGCCGAAGCTCGCGTTGAGCCACTTATCGTCGGCGATGCGCTCGTATGGCACCAGCGGCCCCATCTCGCCCGCGAGGTCGTAGTAGTGGCCCTTGAGCGCGGCGAGGCGTCGGGCCCTGCACTCGCCGTCGTAGCGGTCGATCTCGGCCTTGTACTCATCGGAGAGCGCGTCGATTGGCGCCGTTATCTCGCCGATGGTCTTGTCGAACGTCTTGAGCAGGTCGCTGTACTTCTTCTTCGCGGCCTTGCGCTGCGCCTCGATGGGCTTCTTCACGTCGTTTACCGCCGTGCGGTACTTCTTCGCCGCCTTGAAGTCCTCGTCCTTCTCGATGCGCTTGACGTCCATGTAGTCCGCCAGCTTCTCGTCCACGTTCTTCTTGAGCTTCGCCAGCTTGTCCTCGAGCGTGTCATCGATGGCGAGCGACGCCACCAGCGTGTCGAAGTCCTCCTCGAGCGGCACGGCCTCGACCGCCAAAACCTCGTCTGCCATTAGAAGCCTCCCAGCAGGTCGTCGTCGGTCGCATACTCTGCGGGCGCGGGCTCATAGACGGGCGCGGGCTCCGGCTCGGGGGCGGCGGGCTCGGGTTTCGCCTTGCGGGCCGCGATCTCCTCCTCCATCCACGAGGCCGCGCGGCGCGCCTGCATGAGCGTCATGTCGTGCATGGAGCCCGACGTGCAGCCCACGGCGGCGCAGATGGCGGCCATGGCCCCGGCGCTGTCGAGCGCGGTCGCCGCCATGAACGGCTTGAACAGCTCGCGCACGGGCTGCAGGTCGGCCACGGGCTCGACGCTCTCGGCCTGGACGGTCTGAGCGCCTGCGCCCATGTCGCGCTCGACCTTCTGGTCCATCTCCTCGCCCGTGTACATCCCGCCGAACTCGTCGGGGTAGGCAAGGCGCCACGCGCCGGCCTTTGCGCATTTCTCGATCATGACGCCCGGCATCTTCGCCCAGTTGCTCTTGCCGGTGCTGTAGTCGGTGAGAGCCAGCTCGACGTATGCGGGCTTCTTGCCGTCGGTGAACGCGACCTCTGCCCAGCCGCCGATGAGCTGCTCCCCGATCATCTTGTAGACGGCGGAGCCCTTCTTCTTGACGACCTCGCCGTCGCGGAGCACCACGACGCCGCTCTCGATGCCGCCGTAGTTGGGCTGCCTGTTCGCGCGGCGGTTGAACACCTGGTAGGAAGTGATGATGCTCGCCGGGGCGCTACCGTACTTGACCAGGTACACCTCCTTGGTGAACGGGTTCAGGTGCTGGCGGTTGCAAAGCTCCACGCACAGAGCCAGCTCGCTGTCGGTGGCGTTGGGGCACAGGCGCTCGCGGATGTCCTGCGAGGTGAACTTGACGGGCATGCCCGCATCGTCCTTGAACTCGATGATCTCGTTATTCATTGAAGGTCACCTCTCCGTCATTGACCTCGACCTTCTCGATGTCCACGCCCGCCAGCTTGGCGAACACGCCACGCGGCCCGTCCAGCTTGTAGATGCGCTCCATGCGGCCAGCGCTGTCGACAATGCGGTCGTAGATCTCGAGGTCCCGCGCATCGGCTCCCAACAGCTTCGGACCGAACAGAAGCCCGTAGGCGATGCCGCGCAGGCACGCGGGCTTAAGGCCCCTTTTCCCTATCTCAGCGCCCTTCTCGTCTGCGACGAGGATTAAGTTCGTGGCAAACTCGTCAAGCACCTTGAACGCATCGCCGCCGACTTGGACTTTTATATGCATGTACTCCATTGCTTAATCTCCGTTTCTACTTTTTCTCTGCGGCTGGGTCTGCCCAGCCGCGATATACCTGTATGTCCATGTGCAGTTCGATGCCGCGCCGACGGGGCCACTTGACCACGTGGACCTCGGTCACCTGGCTGTCGTCGTCCCAGACCGCCCCGCTCATCCCGTCCATCACAAGCTTGGCGATGTTGTCCGCATCCGGCTTGAACGTGTTCGGCTCCGACGTGACGCGCTTCGGCCTCGATTTGGGCAGCGGCTCGTACACGTCGATGCGCACCGCGACGGGTACCCTGAACGGGAACAGCAGCCCCTCGAGCTTCGGGTACGCCTCCCGCATGGCCCCGAGCGCCGCGTCGCGGATGGCGGCCTCGTTGCGGATGGTCTCGTCGGGCGTGTACATCCGTGCGTGCCTGCGGTCGAGCCTGTGGCGTTGCTTGCCCGCCACGAACGGGACGGTGAACGCGAATCGCCTGCCGATCACAGCACCGACCCCATCCCGAGCACGACGCGGACACCGTCCGCCGCGAGCAGCATCGCCCGCAGGACGTACGGCATGAGCGCGTACACCGCGAACAGGAGCGCGATGTACGCAGCGCACCTAAGCAGCCTCGATGCCATGCGTCCCCTCCTCGATCCACTGCTCCACCCATTCCGGGCGCACCATGCGCCCCACCTTGCGCCCCTCGGGCAGCTGCGAGCGCAGGCGGCCCGCCTTGCACTCGATGCGCAGCGTGTCGTATGGCACCCCCGTCACCCTCGACGCCTCGCGCAGCGTGTACATCAGCTTGTGGCGGATGCCTAGCTCGTCGGCCATCTGCTGGAACGTTTTGGCTCTGCTAGAATCCATGAGTGACCTCCTTTCAGGTCTGGAGCCGTCCCCGCTTTCCACACCGGGCGGCTCTTTTTTTGTCGCTTGCTTTCGGGGCCCCGCCCCCGGCACGGCACCGGTAGGGAACGTCCCCGCGGATGGTTATCGGAGAGCCGCGGGGCAACGGTGCCGCCCCGGTGATGGGGCCTGCGGGTTGCCTGAGCGGCAATACCCGCTTGACCGCGTTATGCACGCGTTAGGCTTCGGGCCATGATTCGTAGACAGCAGACATATCGCCCGAAGCACGTCCGACCAGCGGGCCCCCTACTCGTGCGGCTCGTCGACTGGGTCGAGCGGCACCCTCGCATCAGCGCCGCGATCGTCCTCGCCGGGTTCATCAACGACGCCTGCGACCTGCTTGGGCGCGTCGTTGATCTCGCGATGTTTCTCATGAAGCTCGCGGGTGTGCTCTAGCACGAACGCGACCGCGAGAACGTCGAGGAAGACCCGGACGGCCGCATGGATAAGGTTCAACATCTCCACCGCCCCTACTTCGTGCCCACGATCGGCTGGGAGCCCTCGGCCTTCTCGCGCTGTTCCTGAAGCTCTTCCTCTAGAGCCATGAACCTCAGCGCCATGGCGACGTTGCACGCCCACAGGAGCGCGATCGACAGGCCGGTCCAGTCGCGACGAACTGCGGCGACGACCGCCGAGGCGAGGAACGCGACGAGCCATGCGAGCTGGACCGCCGGGATAAGGCGCCGTCTCCTTGACTTCCCGCGCGACTCGTACCTGATGTTCTCCCTCTCGGTTTTCATGACTTCCTCCGTTTCCCGGCCTTCCAGCCGTTCAGATACATCTCCTCGGCACTCAGCACGGCCACCGGGAACGCCGCCCCGGCACCGAGCAGAAGCGTTATCCTCGAACGCATGGCGATACCCGCTACAACGACCCCGAGAGAGAGGACGGATGCGATGAGCAGCCCCTTCGAGAACGCATCGGAGCGCCTCAGCGCCCTGATGGAACGGGCGAGCGGCTTCCTAGAGGACACCGAGGACACCCCCTCGCCGGCCGAGCGCGTCATGGGCGCCGGGTCCGTCGAGGCCGAGCCGCTCAGGCTCCTGCGAGAGGCGATAGAGCTGAACCGCGCCCAGCTGGAGGCCTTCCGCGAGTACTCCCGCAGGTACGACGACGAGCTCGCGGAACAGCGACGGAATGCCGCCGTGCAGGCGGAGCAGTCGAGGAAGGTGAACATCCTCAGCCTCGCCATCGCGGCGCTCTCGCTGGTCTTCGCGATCGCCGCCGTCCTCGCCCCCTACATCTGGCCGCAGCCCTAGCAGTTCGTCTCCCATGACGCCCTCCCTAGCGTTCGGAGCCGGCGGGCTGCTCGTCGAGCGCCTCGTCGCGGACCAGGTCCTCGAAATCCGTCGACCAGCCGATGCCGTTGGCGGTGAAGCGCACGGAGGTGTACGCGTAGTAGCGCGTGCCGGCGATCTCGGCGCTGTCGAGGTCGCCCTCGACCATGCTCACGGCCCAGTCAGCGAAGCCGAACAGGTGGCAGATGCGGTTCACCACCGACTCCGTCGCCTCGCACATGGCGCCGTCGAGGTCCTCGTTCGGCGCGAAGGTGACGAGGTAGTTCTTCCTGGTGCTCATGTCGCCCTCCCCTACAGCTCGAAGTCGGAAAAGTCGCGGGCCTCGGCGGGCTCGGCCTCGACCGTGATGGCCTCGGGGATGTTCCAGCCGCCCAGCTCGATGTCGATGTAGTTCATGGTTCTCTCCGTTTCGTTTGAGAGGTTAATTTAATTGACCTCGGTTTCCAAAAAAATATCGTCACGCGATACACCTAAGAAGTCACAGGCTTTAGCGAAAGCATCAGAAGGCATTCGGTTCGTCTCCTCGTATCGCTGATAAGTCGGGTAGACGACACCCATTGCACGAGCTACCGCGCCTTTCTTGACCCCTTTGCTCTCGCGGACTTCCTTAAGGGTCTTCTGCATCCGTTCCTCCTTTCGACAATTGATACTTTAATTTAGTTGACCTTACCAGTCAACTAGATTTACCTATTTATTTAAGTTTTTTTGACTAGACTGTTAATTAACTTAAACATCGCGCTGCTAGGAGGCCGTATGGACTTCGCGCAAAAACTACGACAGATGCGAGAAAAAGCCGGGCTAACTCAAGGAGATTTAGCCGATAAGCTCGACGTTTCTCGTCCTGCAGTCAGCAGTTGGGAAAGCGGAAAGATCCGACCGAGACTGAATAAGCTCCAGCAACTCGCCGAGCTTTTCGACACCACGGTAGCCGACCTCATGGGAGAGGACGCCGCCGAGGCCGCGATCAGCGGCACCTCGCGCATGGTGCCCCTGCTGGGTTTCGCGCACATGGGCGAGCCGTGCGACGAGGGCAGCCTCGCCGACGAGGTCGAGGTCCCCGCCTCCATCGCCGACGCCCACCCGCGCGGCTTCATGGTCCACGCGCAGGGCGGCTGCATGGACAACCGCTTCCCCCACGACGCCCTGCTGCTGGTCGACCCCGACATGGAGCCGGTCAACGGCCAGCCGGTGCTCGCCGAGACGTCCGACTACGGCGCCGTGGTGCGCAACTACACCCGGGGCCGCTCCACGGTCATGCTCACGGCGGACAGCCACAGCGGTGAGTACGACGACATCCTCGCCGGGCCGGGCGACGAGCCCGTGGTCTGCAAGGGCCGCGTGGTCTGGTACATGGGCGAGCGGGACGAGAGGTAGCAGGAACGGAAAAGAGGTGGGACGCATGAGGCCATTAGCTTTGGATGGCGTTCGGGCATATTACGAATCGGGAAACGGCGCTGCCTTCGGCGGCGAGGAGTTTAATGTCTACTGCGACGAGAGCTGCCATCTCGAGCACGATCGCTTCAAGGCGATGTCGCTCGGGGCGGTATGGTGCCCCAAATCGAAAGTCAGGGAGATAAGCAAGCGCCTTGTGGAGATAAAGGCGAGGCATGGCGTCGGGATGGGCTCCGAGGTCAAGTGGACGAAGGTGTCGCCATGCAACTACGACCTCTATGTCGACATCATCGACTATTTCTTCGATGACGACGACCTGCACTTCAGGGGTCTTGTAGTTCCCGACAAATCAAAGCTGGACCACGCCCGCTTCAACCAGGACCATGACCTCTGGTACTACAAGATGTACTTCACGATGCTGAAGACCATCTTCTCCCGCGACGCGCGGTATTACGTCTATATCGACATAAAGGACACCCATTCCGGGCGAAACGCCCAGAAGCTCGAGAACGTGCTCGCGAACGATGCGTACGATTTCAACCATGAGATCGTGAGGAGGGTGCAGCCCATACGCTCCGACGAGGTTCAGTTGATGCAACTCGTTGACATCCTTACCGGCGCCATCGCGTATCGCCACAACCACGACGCCATCACGCCATCGGATAGCGTCACTAAGATCAGGCTCATCAATAGAATTATCCAGAGGTCGGGCCTCTCCCTCGTCAAGACCTCGCTCCTCAGCGAAAAGAAGATGAACCTACTGGTCTGGCAGGCCGGGGGAATCACATCATGAACTGCTGCTGGATACCGCCCCTAGTCGAAAGGGACAGCTCGCGTCCCTGGAGCGAATACGACGCTCTTGTCTATAGCATCTTCAGGCGTGATTTCATCGAGGGCAGGCCCGTCTACCACGGGAAACCGGTAAAGATACGGTACCAGCCCATGCTGGAGGGACGGGCCGAAGCCTTTTGGCACCTTACCTGCAGGGACTACGATCATAAGTCGGGTCTGCCAGAGGACCGTGTGCCAGATCTCGAAAGGTGCAGGCGCATCAGATGGCCGAAGGCGTTCATCGAGAATGCTGAGAGGTGCCCCAACAGTCCCGACTGCGGAGGCGTTATAGCCTGGAAGGCGGAGCATCGCGCAAGGAAGAGCCGCAATGGCACCCAGATAAGGGAACGGATTAAGTTTTACCTTGAGGAAGAGAGCTACATTGTCGTATTCGAGCCGAGAGAGCACTACTGCCTGCTGATAACCGCATATTACGTCGACAACGACCACAGCAGGAAGATGATTGAGCGCGAGATGGCGAGAAACCACGCCGAAAAAGCAGGAGGCGCTGTTTGGGCGCCTCCAGAGGACTCCTTCACACACACGGTGGATGAGCTATCCCGATTATCGCCCCATCGCGGCGAAATGTAAACCGAACACGTTGTGGAGATTGGGGGCCGGCAAGGGTGAGACCCCATGCGTCAACATCTAGGGAGGTGATGCCCATGAAAGCGAAAAATCTCGGGACCGCAGGCTGATGCCACGGCCCCGAGACTAAGGAGACGGCCCCTGCACTTTGGAACGTGAGACGGGGCCGGAGTCAGAACCGGGCGAAACGGAGAATAAGCCCGCGATCTGAACGGATCTGATTATATGACAAAGAAGCAGCGCCGCCGCGTCTGGGGCTCCGTGACCGAGATGAGGCGCGGCAAGAAGTACGTCCTGCGCTGGATGCAGAACACGCCGCAGGGCCGCAGGCGCAAGACCAAGACCGTGTACGGCACCTACCGCGAGGCGTGCGCGGAACTCGACCGCATCCACGTCGAGCACGCCGACGACGCCCCCGTGCCCACCATAGCCAAGGCCTACGAGACGTGGCTCGTCCCCAAGATGGCCGCACAGGTCGAGGCGGGAACGCTCGCCCCCAACACCCGCGACCTCGTGCTGCGCTCATGGAAGAACTACGTCGGGCCCCGCTGGGGCGCAATGCCCGTCGACCAGCTCCGCGCCGTCGAGCTGCAGGACTGGCTGCTGACACTGCCCGCCGCCACTGCAGATACCGCCCTGCTCACCCTGCGCAAGGTCTACGCCTGCGTCTCGACCTTCATCCGCCTGCCGCTCGACCCATTCGCCGCCAGCGTCAGGTACACCATGCCAACCCGCAAGACCCGCGAGCGCTCAAAGCGCGTCTACACCCTCGACGAGGCCCTGGGCGTCCTCGATGAACTGCGCGGCAACCCCCTGGAGCCCGCGTTCATCCTCGCGTGCTTCGGCTCCTGCCGCTCGGGCGAGTCGCTGGGCGTGCGCACCGAGGAGGTGCTGCGCTGGGAGCGTGGCGGCACCGTCCTCGCCTCCGCCGACATCTGCCGCCAGATGCAGCAGTCCGGCACCGAGCCGGCGGGCGCCCTCAAGACCGCCAAGTCCGCCCGCACCGTCGTGATCTTGCCGCAGGCCGCCGACCGCCTCGTCGAGATAGCGGCCGCCCGCGCCGCCGAGGGCCGCGAGTGGCTGAGCGACCGGGGCGACGGGCTGCCCATGAACCGGAGCATTTGCAACGACCGCTGGCGGAAACTCTGCGCCGCCCGCGGCATCGAGCACATCCCGTGGTCGAATCTCCGCAACTCCTGGCGTACGATAGCGGAGGTCGAGCTCCGCCTGCCGTGGGACCTCATAGAGATGCTGATGGGCCACGCCCTCCCCGGCGTGTCGGGACGGCACTATATCCGGCCCTCCGCCGAGCAGGTCGTCCGCGCCGCCTTCGACGCGCTTGGGATAAGTTAGGATATTCCCCAGCAAAGCCGCAGGTAGATGGCACGCCATTAGTTGTGGCAGTATTAAGATTCGCAGTCCAAAGCCACCGCAAAGGCGCCCGTCCCCTTTGCGGTGGCTTGGGGTCGCGCTACTCTCCGAGCATCTCTTGGAGCTTGGCCGCCACGGCGTGACCCAGGCTCTCATGGCTTTCGGGCATCATATGCAGATAGTCGATATCGCCCGGCTCGGCAAAGTCGGCGGCATTCAAAAAGTCGCAGCCAAACTGCTCAGCCACATGCGCGTAGTACTCACCAAAATGTTCCGAGGCTTCTACGGAATGCTCGTCAAAATCGGTCATATATACGTCGGCGATCTGCGGCTTAATCTTGATAGGCGCCATCAGCAGAATGCGCGGACAAGGCGCAGCGTCGGTCCACGGAAACGCGCGGACGGCGCGAATCAGCGCCATGGCGCCACGAGCGATATCGGCAGCCGTCACGTTAAAGACCGTCTTGCAGTCGTTGGTGCCCAGCATGATCACAATGGCGTCCAGCGGCTTATGGGCCTCGAGCATCATCGGAAGCGCGCGAATGCCGTTAAGATTGGTGTCCAGATGGCACATGTCGTCGCGTACCGTCGTGCGGCCGTTGAGGCCTTCTTCAATTACATGCCAGCCCTCGCCTAAGTCACGTTGGGCCACGCCACACCAGCGCACATCCCGCGCATAGCGCACCGCGGTGCCGTCGCGCATGCCCGCCGGATCGTAACCATAGGTGTTGCTGTCGCCAAAGCATAGAACGTTTTTCATCGTAAGCCCTTCCTTTTAGTAAAAAGCCGGCGGGAGCAGCCTCTCCCGCCGGCTCGACCTATCTGTCAACACGTACCGGTTACAGGTACTTGCGCCAATCGTCCTCGTCCTCATCATCCTCGGTAGCAGCCTGGGCCTGCTCGGCGGCGCGAGCTGCCGCAGCGCGAGCGGCAACCTGAGCATAGGACTCCTCGTTGCGCTCGGGGAAGTTTGCCAGCACGTGCTCGAACTTGGCAAAATCCTCATCCCAGCGCGTAGAAGGCACGGCAAAGAAGACTTGCTTGACCTTAAAGTCGCCCGACGCGAGCTCCTTGCGGAAGAGCTCGGCCACGGCCTCTGCGTCAAAGCCGTTGTTGTCGCAGCCCCAAGCACCCAGCACGAGCTTCTCGCGACCCAGCTCGTCGCAGATGGCAAGCACAAAGCGAATGCGGTCGCGCAGGGCATCCAGCAGAGCATCGTCGCTCACGCGATACTCCTGGCGGGCGCGCTTAACGTTGGGCGCGGCGGCCACGATCACGTCGGCGTATGCATGCACGTGGTTGCGGTCGAAGCGCACCGCAGGCACCACTAGGGCGCGGTTACGATAGAGCTCGCAGTTGATGTTGCGGCGACGGTTCTCGCCGTACCATTTGCGCTGCTTATCGAGAACGTTGTACAGATACGAATCGGCGCACAGTGTGGCCTCCTGGCCCAGATAACCCTGAATATAGCCACCGCCCGGGTTGGTGAACGAGGCAAAGGCGAGCACGGCCATGTCGCAGAACTGCGCATAGCCACGACCGTTGTCCAAGATGGCCTGCGTGGCGGAGGCATCGAGCACGGTGACCTCAGGCAGAGACGCAGCAGGCTCCTCAGCAGGCGCGGACTCAGCTTCGGCGATTTCCTCGGCAGGCTCCTCGACGGGCTCAGGAGCTGCCTCGACCTCGGCAGCCTCCGCGCCCTCGACGTCCTCGGCAACCTGTTCTTCGGTGGCCACAGCACTCTGAACCTTGGCCTTCATCGCCGAGACAAAGCCGGCAGGCATACCGTCAAACTCGCGAACACCGGCAAGCGAACGCTCGATATCCTTGGCGCACGCTTCGGACACAGTTGCCACGTGACGCTCGGCGGCCTTGGCACGGGCCTCGCGCTTGGGATTGGGCTGACCCGCTCGGTTGGACCTGCGGTTACGGTTCCTGTTGTCGACGTCTGCCATAAGTGGTCACCTTTCTCGGTCTCTGCCGCTATCGGCTTTTCCCATCCATGATACCCCGCCGCGTACAAAAAAGACGGCCCCGAAGGACCGCCTTTCGCATCGATTTGCACGCACGGCAAGCACCGCCGCAATTCGCCACTAGTCGCGACGGCCGAGGATGTTCAGAATGCGCAGGAACACGTTGATAATATCCACGAACAGGTTAGAGGCCATGAGCACGGCGTTGGGCAGCGTAGGCGGCACCGTCGTGGCAACATAGGTGTCGTAGCCAATAAAGCCAGCGAACACCACAATCACGATCAGGTCGGTGATGGACTGCGAAACGCCCATGAACATCAGCACGATCTCAACCAGAATAGTGGCGAGCAGAATACCAAAACCGATGCCATACACACGCTGGAAAAACTTGGGGAAGGTCACGCCAAGCGCGCCAAAGACAAAGGTGATGGCGGCCGTGGCGATAAAAGCGGTGTTGATGGTGGGCAGGTCATAGTTGGCAAGGCCAAACGACGCGGTCAGGCCAAAGGTACTCGCAAAGATTA
>ERZ827458.1642-NODE-1642-length-14416-cov-3.790335_pt1 | contig 14416 bp, 13 predicted proteins | sample MGYA00519706_ERZ827458 | MGnify/ENA primary metagenome ERZ827458 (study PRJEB31778, sample SAMEA3449309) | human gut metagenome | biome: human gut; feature: human-associated habitat; material: faeces | place: United Kingdom | collected 2010/2012 ...
CATAAGTCTTTTTTAATGCTTCATATGCGGAGTACGGTTCCGTCTGCTGATAAACCTCTGCACGGACATCATTTGGATTTGTTACTCCACCATTATTAATCTTTGTACAAGTTTCCTGTCTTTTTGCATAGATACGGGAATCCTTTGGAAGATTTTTAAATTCTGACATTCCAAACTGGTCTACCACTTCTGTTGTACAGAAATAAATCTGTAACGGATATTGCATATGGGTGGATCCATTGGATTCATCAGAAAACATTTTAGAATCTAATTTTGTCATAGTTTCCGGAATATACACTGTCTGTAAATAAGTAGTATTGGCAAACGCTAATCCCTCTAATTTCTCTGTACCATATGGAACTCTATAAGACGCTCTTGTATTTCCTTGAGGGTAGGTAATTAAAGTTTGATTACAGAACAACACGCCATCTTCTGTATGGTAAGCTGTTTTGGGACCCGGCTCATCAATATAAAATCCTTTGCAGGAACCCATCAGAAAAAAGGCATTTGTGCCTATATTTGTTAAATTATTTGGCAGATGAACCTCCTCTATGCTCTCGCAGCCCTGTAAAGCACCAGAGTATATGGTTTTTACAGAATGCGGAATCTTTATGGATTCTGCTTTCTCTAAGCCGCAAAACGCATTTGTCCCGATAGAAGAGATACCTTCATTGATTACTATTTTTTTTACCTTATTATAATAGGCATGCCATTCTGCCCCTTCTCCCGGAGACAGGTTATACATCTCGCCACTTCCTGATAACGTCAACGTACTTGTAACTTCATCGAAATTCCATATAATGTTATTTCCCATGTTGACACCATAGTTTCCACTTGTAGCGGCTCCCTGTGCCAGTACATCTTCCGATGTTTCCACTGCGATGCTGTTCGTGTTCACCGATGTGGTATTCACATTCTCTTCCGGTTTATCTTTCATATCAGTGTTGGTAGCATCTGCCGTTTCATTCTCTGTTGTATCAGATTCCGTAACATCTTCCGGTGTTTCGGCTTCTGTATCTTCCTCCGATTTCGTCTGTGTAGTTTCTTCCTCTTCCATAACCATTGTATCTGTAGTATTTTCACTGTCTTTTTCTGCCGCAAATGCGATGTTACCATTTGTCAAGGTAATGGTACATGCTAAAATCAATGCCAGAACCCTCTTTTTCATCTCTCAGAAATCCTCCATCCTTCCTGAAATTCATATCCTCATTTATAATTATATTTTACCACATTTTTCCTGTTTTTTCCATAGAAACCCCTGATATTACGGCAGTTTTATGCTGATTTAAGGATTGTAAAATTTGCAGGAAAATTTCTTAAAACTCCTCGGATTCGAGAATTTCTAAATTCTAACTATGTAATGTCTTTCACGTCTAAACAAATGTGGGAGCTTCTTATTCCTCAACGGCTTTATTTACAACGTCAGATGGGATTTCAACGTCAATATCATTAATCTTATTAATCGTTACTTTAGCGGAAAATTCATTGATGGTGTATTCTGTCGTATCTAAAGATTCCGGGTCTACCTTACACTCAAGAGATTTGATGAGTCTTGATTCTTTATCGAACTTCATTGTGACATCTAATTTCAATGACGACAAATCAATATCTTCTGTGTAGTCCATTGCATTGTCTAACGCATTTCCGTAAAATTTTTCCAAATCAGCCATAGCAACTTTGCCGGTTACGATGTATTCTGAATCACCGTCTTTTGTATCGGCAAGTTTCAGGTCTGTGAACATGTCTTTATTGATTTTTCCTGCTTCAAAAGTTTCAGACTCTTTATAATCCAAATCGGATTTTACCCACATACCGTATTCTTCATCATAGGAATAGGATACATTCTTGCCTAAATCCGCATAACTTTTTACAGGAACCGTTTGTGACATACCAAGAATATCCACTGTTGCAGTACCGTCTGCATATGCAATTTTTTCTGTTGCCTTGATGTTACAATCCATAGCAACTTTAAAATTCATGGTTGTAGAACCGGCTGCATCTGCTGACTGCTCTGCTGTATCTTCCAGCAGATCTGAAATATCAATATCGGCATCTGCGTTCATGGATAAGTCGGCATCCATGGATTCCACTTTCTTACTGCCATAAGCCCCATCAAGCAAATTTTCTGCCGTGACTTTTTGCCCGCATCCTGTCAATCCGCTTACGACCATAATGGAAATTACTGTTAAAATTGCGATTCTTTTCTTTTTCATTTTGCTTTCTCCTTGTCTTTCATGTTATTTTCTTTTTCTGTACTATTTGATACAATCTTTGTATTCCTCACGGAACTTCTTTAATCCGTCTTTTTCCTTATAGTTCATGTAACCATGCTTATCCACAAAGTCATCCACGGATTTGACCTGTTCATGGGTAAACTCCCATGTTTCTTCCTCATAGTCCCATGTACCGCTTCCCGGATCATCCGCTTCAAACTTTACGCCGAATACACGGACACTCTTCTTTTTGATGCCCCGTTTTTCATTGCTCATGGCTTTGTCTAACAGTGCAGCATACTCCGGGTCCGTTTTCCAGATGGAGTTTTCTTCCAGTCCTCCGTTTTCTTTCGGAACGTATGCTCCGTTCTTTTTGTAGTATTTCGGACTGATGAAACGTACATAGGTGTCATACTCTTTCGGGATGTCCGAGGTATCCACGATGGAACACTGTACCTCTTTGGTGGTAATGTTGCCTGCAGAATCCGTTAAGGTGTAGCGGATGGTGCTCTTTCCGGTTTCCTTAAGGCTGTCCATGTCTGTTTCCGCACGGAGCTTTAAGGTGGCACCGTCTTTTCCTTTGATGATCAGGCAGTTTTCCTTTTTGTTGTACTCATAATCCTTGGAATACAGGTATCTGCCGTCTGTATCCTCCTCATCCTTAAAACGCAGGGTGGTGAGCAGGGCTTCCGTTGTGATTTCTCCGTCTTCTGCCTGTTTTTTCGTGAAGTAACGGTTGTAGGCATCCAGCTGTGGGAACTTGTCCCATACCGCATACATGTTTAACCATGTACCGCTGGACATTTTACCGTAAGAAGCACCATAGATCGTGGCATCCTGTTTCTTTACGCCAAGTGTCAGCTTATCTGCCGGCTTTTCTTCCCTTCCTTTTTGCACCATGTCATCCGGTGCATCATAGGTAATGCAGAGGTTTTCACCTTTGTCATCAGTGGTATTTAAAGCCTTGTCATACACATAGCTGGTACGGTATTCTTCATTTAATCCAAAGGTTTCATTTGTATTAATTACCTGACCTTCTTTTTGAATGTCCGGCTGTGTTGCCCATTCCTTCACACTGTACTGCTCCTCACACGGTTTTTCCTTTCCGGTGTCCGGGTTCAGGCTGGTCAGTTTTGCCGCGTGCTTTTCATCCGTTTTCTTTCCATTCTTATCTAAGAGGTTTCCATCTTTATCCTTTTTGTAGGTTTCCGTCCTCTGGAACGTATCTTCCCCGACCAGTCCCTTGTAGAACTTTCCGTCAAACTTATACATTTCCGTATCGGAGATGATCAGGCTCTTATCCTTTTCCTGTGTGTAGTCATCCCCCACGGTCTGACCGTTTCCGTGGTAGGCGATGTTGTAGGATTTTTCCCATCTTGCCGTTAAGACAAGGTCCTTGGCACCACAGTAGGTATACTCTTTGGACCATCTCCTGGTTTCCGGCTCATACCACCGGTCCGTGACCGGATTGTAACGCTGCACACCGTCCTCATCATACCATCCTAAGAACTGGTAGATGTTTCTCTGTGCCTGATCCTGAATGTACGGTTTCATGCTTTCCGTTCCGTTTACGTTTACGGATGCTTTGACCTTTACATTCTCATACCAGTAAGTATTCTGTGTCTTTGGCATGGTACATGCAAGGTCTGCATTTAATCCGCTTTTGTATGTAATCTGTACGGCTTCACTTAAGATGACATCCTTTGCGGTCAAATCGGAGGCATTGATACCGCTTCCCTTTAATGCGGCATTGGCTTTCTGTAGGTTCAGTGTCTTTCCGCTCCTTAAGCAGAACCTGCTGTCATCGGTTAACGCCAGCTTGTTTAAGATGGTGCTGCCATCTGCCCCTGCATAGGATGCCTGTGCCACCTTTCTTCCTGCTTTCCGGTTCTTTGGCTGTAAGTAGTTGACGCTGTTGAGCGTCCCGGTAACGGTAACAAATTTCTGCTCATAGAGGTAGATGCACAGGTTCTTGGAATGGCTTGCATCCGAGGAGATCTCAAACGTTCCGTTCTGTAAGACGGAATTATTGTTTGATGACTTATAGGTTGCAGCCGAGGTATTGATCAGGCGACCTTCGTTATAGATGGATTTATTGTTTATCGCTGTGATCTCATCATCCGTATACTGGAACTTAGCCTTTCCGCTGATGGTACAGGTGCCGGTCTTACCGTTGGACAGTGCCGTTTTGCTGGCACTCCGTATCTCTGCTTTTCCAGATATAGTGGCAGTTCCCGCATTTCTGATACCCGGTTTCTGCATGCCGGTAACATCCACACCGCCTGTTACGTTTAATACACCCGTACTGCCGTTATAAATGCCGTTATCCGTATCTCCCGTTACGGTTCCGTTTCCGTTATAGTGGAAGGTGGCACTGTTGCTGATTCCTTTGCCTTTCCCGCTGATGGTCGGCTGTGTTCCGCTCTTTACCGTAAAGACACCGCTTTCTTCATTGATGATGGCGGTTCCGTCTGCCATGGTGTTTACGATGGTGGAATTGCTGTTGAGGTCAAACGTTCCGTTCTCACTGTTCTTTACGGCTGTTCCGGTATTTTTTTCTACATCCAGTGTTCCGTCTGCCTTAAAGGTTCCGGTGTTGCTGATACCGATCCTGTTCTCTTTTACGGTCAGGGTATTTCCTGCTGCAAGGGTTACGCTTCCTGCATTGCTGATACCGTTCGATGCACTCTTTGTGATGTTTAAGCCGGTCCGGATCTTGATATCACCGCCTGCATTATTTTTTAACCCGTAATAAAATTTATTTGCCGTTCCGTTCTGCTCACTTTTCGTCGTACCTCCCGAAAAGGTCAGTGTCCTGCTGTTGCGGATGCCATGACCGGAGTTATCGTGTACGTTACATCCGTCTATCACGGCACCGGACTTTTCACCGTAGGCATGGATGCCGTCTGACTTATTTCTATAGATCTCCGTATCCTGTACGGTCAGTGTGACAGGCTGACCTGTTTCGGTGCCGCAGTTGGCGAGTCCTTTTGAGGTATTGTCATGGATGTTGCTGTTTTTGATGGTCATGTTCCCATGGTTTCCAACTGCCGAGCTGCTTGGAGTTCCATCTTCCCCTTTTTCCCTTGCCACGTTGTTCCTGATGCTGACACTATCCAGGTTCATCGTTCCTTCATGGCGGGACTTTCCATTATAGATGATATCCGGTTTTGTATGATCATAAGAGCCGTTTTTGATCGCACCCTTGCTGGATGCCTGATTATTCTCAATGATACAGTTTTTGATATCCGCATATCCGTTGTTCATGATACCGCCGGCGATTCCGAAACTTCCGTTTCCTGCCGTATTGCCGCTGATATGGACTTCATTATTACCGCCTCCGTCAATGATCAGCGTTCCACCGTTTTTTACATATGGTACGTTCTTTTTTAAGGTCTTGTCGTAGTAAGATCCCATATAGGAACCGACCACGATACCGCCTCCGGTTCCACGGTCCGTACCAAGTGCTTTGTTGTTCTCTATTTTGCACTTTGTGATCTTAAGGACGGCTTCCTTCTGATCGGACTCATAATCCGGTCCCGTGGTATAGATACCGCCCCCGGTAGCTGCCGTATTGCCGCTGATCGTACCATCCTTGATGGTACAGTTTCCATCGTTTCTGAGTCCTCCTCCATGGCAGTAGGTCTTATCATCATCGTCTTTGAGGTTGACTTCCTGAAAATTCTTTTCCGTTGTGGCAAATTTATTGCCGCTGATCGTACCGCCATACATCATCATGGTTCCTTTATTAATGATTCCGCTTCCGCGTCCGTCCATGCTGTTGTTGTTTTTGATCTCCGTTCCCGGATAGATGTTTAAGCTGCCGCCGACTTCCACGCAGACCAGTCTCCCCATGTGTGCTGTGCCTCTTCCATCCAAAATGACACCGTGTTTTCCGTTTTTCTCATTATCCCCCAGTGTCAGGGAGGAGCCGTCTTCCACACGGAACAGGTCGGAATAGATGTTTGGGTCTTTGCTCATGGTGCTTTTAACGCAAAGAGAAATGTTTGTACTTTCACTTACGATAACAAGTTCTGTATGATTGGATACGTCGATTCGCTGTCCGCAATAAAGATTTTTTCCTCCATCTGCTTTTGGTTGCAGCTTGATAAGGTATTTTCCTCCTTTTTTTGCATATGCCTGAATGGTTGCCACATCATTGGTACTGATCCTTGTATAAGACTTATCATACTTCCAGCCAAATGCCCGCACTCCGTTCTCTGTGACGGTCTTTTCTGCTGCCAGCGGCACGGATACGTTTTCCTGCGTTTCCAATGACACCTGCGGACGGCAGGCATTGGATGCGTTTAAGTAGGCATCCAGTGTTTCATATGCTGCCTGTAATGCCGCTTCCTTTTCTTCCGGTGTTTCATGATCGGTTGTCACAAAGGTATTTAAGCAGGCAATGACCTCCTCCAGTTGCGGCTTGCTCACTTCATACTGTGTGACCAGTTCGGTCGGTCTTACATTTTCGGTATCCTGTGATCCGTCTTCTCCTTCTTCCGCTCTGATGGCAGCCTCATAGCTGCCGTCTAAAAAGGCACTTAAATTTCTTTTCGGATCTGCTAACTTTTTGAGATCTTCCTTGCATTCATCCACAAAGAATTTTGCCGTATCCTGCACGGTACTGTCCTCCGCAAAGGAAAGGTTTGTTAAAATGTCATTATAGGTCTTGCAGGAAGCAGCGTATCCTTCATCAAAGACTTCCTCCACCGGAGGTTTTTCTTCATTCTGTTCTGTTCGTGAATCATTTCCCTTTTCCGTTTTTTTCTTATCGGTGCTGTTTTCGGATTTCTTTTTTGTCTTTTTCTCCACTTTGAAATCATTTGCCGCACCGCCGGATTCCTGTACCGGCTGTTTTTCCTGATTCCCGGAATCTGTCTGTCCTGTTTTTCCATCTTCCTTTTTATTTTTTGACGCTTCCTCTTCCTTTGCTTCCATATCTATGGCAGTCGGATCTTCTTTTTCCTGAGCACTGTCTACGGGATCTGCCGTATTTTCCGGTGTTTCTGCTTCCGGTTTTTTATCTGTATCCGATGTTTCTTCCTGTGTGGCTGTTTCCACTGTCCCCACCGGATTTTCCTTTGCATATGCCACCGCCGTATCCGGCAGGATGCTTCCTGCCATGGTGGCAGTACATAAGGTTCCGGCTAATAATCTTACAACCGCTTTTCGTTTCATGGATTACTCTCTCCTTTCCCTATGGGTTCTTTTTGTTCTTCTCTACCAGAATGGTCCTGGTCTGCGTAACATCCTTTTCATCTCCACGGGGAGTTTTATAATGCTGTGTGACCTCTGCCTGTATCAGTCCTTTTTGGTAATCTGACATTAAGATCTTTACTTTGACATCGGAAGCAGAGTCTAACTGGAGCATCAGGTTCTGCACAAAGGCTGTCCGGAACTCTTCATTGCCGGTATACACTTCCTCATCCTCTGTCATCTTTGCTGCCGCATTCTCCATTGCCTGTGTAATGGAATCGGAGGATTCCGTTTTTCTGGTTGCATCCCCCTGCAACGTGTAAATGCAGAATAGCAGCAGCACCAGTACAATGGCAGATGCCACGCCGATCACGATATTTTTCATGGATCTTTCCCTCCTTTTTTACCAGTTATCGTTATTTTCTGATTTCCACTGTGTTTCCACCGGAACTAAAAACTCGGTTTCTGCCCGGTTGTTGTATGCATCTTTTCCTGTTACCTTTACTAAATAGATACCGCTTTTTGTAAAGGTAAGGGTCTGGTTTTCTTTATCATAGGAAGCATCCAGGGTCTCTTCTTTGTCCGGTGTGTTTACCGTAACCTCTACGTTCCGGATGCGGTTTTCTTCTACTGCTTCGACAAGGTTTTTTTCATAGTCATCTACAGCATCCGTAATACGGATATCAGATAAGACATCATAGGTTGTCCCTGTACTTTCTTCTTCATTTTTATCGTCATATGCCGTATCGGTCAGTTGCGGACCAGTTCCTACATAAGTAAGCTGTGGTCGGTAAGACAAAGCCTTTTTAAAAGCTGCCGTGTCCATGGACCCGGAATAACTGTTTGCTTCCTTTGTACCGGCTTCTTTCAATGCCGGTATAATATTTCCGTTGTAAATGTTGATAATAATCACAACGACAATAGCGGCGATAACTCCACCGCCTACAAGTTCCAGTAACTTTTTCATAAAGTTGTTCCTCCTCTATCCATAAAGCCAGTTTGAAAAAAGTCTGATTCCTGCTGATAATCCACCACCCAATGTCATCACTGCAAGAAATCCGATAACCAGTATAGCCCCTGCCGCTTCAACAATTATTTCTCCATGTTGAGATATAAATTCTTTCATCTCTATTCTCCTCTTACTAAATCTATGTGTTTTATTAAAGTATGCTGAATGCCTTTAAAACTTCTGCAAGCATGCTGATAACAAAAAAGTACAGTCCAATAGCTGCAACTGTACCACCTAATTCCTCCATATATACTTTCATTAATTTACATATCCCCTTTCCACATGTTCATTTGAAATCCCTAAAATTGGAATTTTATATTTATAAGTCATTAACAGCTCCACACTGTCTGCCTTAGCAGTATCTCCAATACTGCTGTTTTTCATCGTATAGTCAACACTTGATGCGCCTTCACGTCCATAAGCCGTAATCTTCATCTGATATCCCTCCTTGACAGCCTGTGCTCCGACTGCATCTATGACAGAGGATGCCATATTTGCTTCTGCAATTTCTTTTTTCGCATCGTCCATATAACTCCTTGCTGCGGAAGAATCTATTTCCGCTGAAATAGTTCCCACTGCAAGATATGTAATCAAAGCAAAAATAAAGACTCCAAGAAAACCTTTCATAATCACATCCATATATTTTCACTTCCTCTCTTAGGTTTAAAAGACATTACTCATATCTCCATATACTTTCATCAATATCAGGACAAGGTCTGCCACCATCTTAAGCCCTGTAGGAAACACCGGATAAAACAGATAACCCATCATACCTGCAATACGATTGTCATTCTTAATTTCTTCACTACGCATCGTCATGGCATTATTCTTATCTACAATCTGATACATCTGTTTTTCCTGATCACCTCCAAGACCTTTTGATATCGAAAAAAGTATCTTCATACTTTCATGTACCCTTGGCACATCATAGTTCTTTAAAAACTGAAAATATGCATCGGAATCTCCCGGTTTCTCCTGAATCGTTTTTACAAATTCTTGTAACGGATGATACAAGACATTTGGTGCATTTCCCATGGATTTTAAAATGGCACCCTGCACACTTTCTTTCTGCATAAATAAAATAACGCTCAAAAGCCATTTTGGATAATCTCTTTCTATCTCTCGTTTCAGCCTTTTTTCTATTAGATAACGATTAAATACATGCTGGTTTAAAAACAAAAATACAATCGGAAGTCCTATGGCAAAACACGCAAAAGACTTTGTTATAAGATATGCAATTATCGTAATTGACATAGGAAATACAGACCATTTCAGACTGGTCATCCACTCCTTTTTTATATCATACTGCTCAATTTCCAAATAATCTCTTTCTATTTTTTCTCTTTCACGTTCCACACTGGACTCTAACCAGTTTGTAGCATTCCGCTTTAAAGCACCTCTTGCCAAAAGAAGTAAAAATGTCATATTTAATACAACCAGTCCGCGTTCCATAGGGAGTGTCATAATATCCATCTCTTCTGGCAGGAAAAAGACAATCGCTTCTGATACAATAAACAATGTAATAAATGAAATCATAACAGAAAAAAGCATACTTTTCTTTTTACTCCTGCACTGCTCCGTAGCATTCACCCACGCATTTCTTCTTTTTTCAATCAATTCAATAGGCTTATCGCAGTCACCACCCTGAACTGTATTTTTTAAAAGAAAATCATGGAAAAGTTTCATCTGCTCACATCCATAGGATTCTTCAATTATATGAAGTGCGTTTTTTGATGTGTCCACTCCGACATCCTCTTTTTCAAATTCTGCAACTGCCTGTTTTAAAATTTCTTTCATCTTTCCCTCTTGAAAAAGTTCCTCTGTATCAGATAATGCTTCATAAATATTCTTTTTCTGACGATAAGAACCCTCCATCTGTTCCATATAAACGCACGCATCTGTAAAACGCTGATAAGATATCTTTTCTTGCTTTATATATTTCATAAATCCCGGCAATGCAAAGAAAATCACAATGGCAGTAATCGTTCCAAAAATAATTCCCAATTTACATATACCCGTTAAAAACAATGCTCCAAATACAGAAATGCACAAATTTTTAAACGTAAACATCTTTTCCATCCGTTTCTCCTTCCATTGAGTAGATCTACTATGATAAATCTTCTTTATTTTTTCTTCTTCGGATGCAGGATGATGTCTACCTCTTCATTGTAAAATGGGTCTTTTATATCACTCTTCTGCATCTTCTCTTGAATATCTTCCGGCAATGTAATATCTTCCAACAGTTCTCCCTGACCTGTTACCATGATGCAACTATTTCTGTTATGTTTCATATCCCTGTCAAAAAAACCTACCTGACGGATATATCTTTTCTGTCGTTTTAACTCCTTGTCCAAACACATATCTAAAAGAATTCCAACATCCAATCCGGTATAAACATCATTTTCCAACCGGTCTGCATCCTGCCTGCTCGGCATCATATTTAAGATACGGTCAGGAATTTTTCTCACATCATCCGTATGTAATGTAGTAAATCCTGTGATTCCGGCTGTCCAGCACTCTACTAACTGCTTTACTTCTACGGAACGTGCCTCTGAAAGCATTACGCGATTTGGCGTTATCCGCAGAACTGTACTCATGGCATCATTATAAGTAAAATATTCATTTACACATAATTCCACGCAGTCTTTTCCCGGATTGATTTTTCGATAGTGAATTTCGCTGGTATCTTCTATAGTGACTATTTTTTCTTCTTTTGGAATGAACGAAGTTAAAAACTTTGCACATTCCGTTTTTCCAACTCCCGGCTCTCCGCAAAATACAATATTTAATTTTGCCTTGACGCAGTTTGCTAACAAATGCAGTACCTTTTCCTCACAATAATGATTTTGAACAGCTGATTCTATCGTGATTCTTTGTACCGGAGGTGTTTTTCGGATGCAGACGCACGTTCCAGTCATCGCTACTGAACTGTGAATGACTGTAATACGAAGAGAATTTATTTCTGCTTCAATTACATTATTATCAGTTGGCGTAAAATTCTTTCCAACCAGATTAGCCACGTTCACGGAAAAATCATTAATAAATTTTTCAGTAATCCGGGCATTGATTATCGGGTCTTCTATTTTATATCTGCCATTATAAATATCTCTGACCCACAACTCCTTTCCGTTGTAATCAACATCCGTAATATGGTCATTTTTTATAAAGTCCCAAAAAGGACCATATTGGGATTCTGACAATTCTTTTCGTTCCTTCCTCATTCAATCTTTTAACAGGATCAATCTTTTCCTGCCTGCCTCCTTTCTTTTGATAACAGGACTCTTGTAAGAATCCTGCTATCATTCAATTTTAACCAGCTAAAAACCTGCTGCTTCAGATGCCGATGCTGTGAATTTCTCAATCAAACCACTAAACATTGTCTGTGCCGCATCTGTTTTTCCCCAAGCAACTACAAGTCCAATAAGAATAAGCACAATTGCAGCTGTAACAACTGCCCCACCATGTTCTTCAATTAAAGCTCTCATTTATCCTCCTGTCTGCCTTTTTATTTACAAGTTACCATTTTCTGTCCGGTTGTTACGGACGGTCTCGAACATGAATCTTCCGCTTGTTATCGCAATTCATATCATCTTCCCTCCTTTTTCCTTATTGGTGTTCTATCCGGTTCAGTTCCTATGCATCTTCCCTTTATTCGGTCTGCACGTCGTTTTTACATATTTCCCTGGCAGCTCCCCTGCCTATTATCTAGAAAATACCCATATCTTCCCGGCACACTCATTTAATTGTCAAGGTTCCATTCTTTCTTTTTTCAGGAAACATCGACATTCGATTGAATTATTTTTTGAAATGCTGTAAAATGAATTTGTTCTAATATTCATGGGAGCATTTCTATGTTTCCCAACTCCGGTGCGGTATCAGCCGTGCCGGTTTTATTTATGGCTATTCAGCCAAATACCTGTCCTGCTTTGATGCTACGGTCTCCTTCCTACCGAAACAGGTAATGTATCATTTTTGGTACTCTTTTAAATACTTTATCATCATGCTTCGATTGGTCTTTGCCTCTGTGGCGGTTTTATCTTTTTCAAATATATAATATTCTTCTGAACCAAAGCTGCGTTCTTTTGCATACCCCTGCTTATATCCCATATATGCAAACCGCAGAGTTGCTTTTACTACCAGTCCTACACCATTTGCTAATTGATACTTCCAATATCTTTCTCCCGTTTGTGGTATATCAATCCAGATATTCCATTGCGGATACTGTGCAATAAACTCCTTTCGTTCATTATCATTCTTTAATATTGGAAGTTCCTGCTCACATTTATTAGTAGAGTCCAATTCCCGATATTCTATATCCTCAACCACTTCACTATTTTCCTGTTTATCTTTTAGTTGCCCAACATTATTCATTGTACGAATTGCAGTTCCACAGGCATGTACACACTTTTTAACATTAGTACACACCGCACAGCATCCTACACATCCTATTATTTCTCCCTTTTTTAAAAAATGTTTTTTCATAACATTTTTTATATTGCAAAGTACATCCGGTTCTTTATCACAAAATTCATTATTCTTATAACCGACTTTTTGTTGCGATGTCGCAATAGATATTTCATCGGATTTCCATTCTTTTTTCTTTTCACGAATTATTGCTATTGTCATTTCTGGTTTTATCTGTTTGATTTGTTCTTCATTCATAGGAAGCATTTCACACAGTTGCGAATAACTATATTTTGAATACGAATCCTCTACAAACATTTGCGGCAAACCATACTCTGTTCTTTGAGCAAATCTTAAAAAAACATTTATACATCTGGATACTGCGGACTTATCCATATGGAAATTTGTATCTATAAAATCATAAAAATTATCATAGCCAAAATCCTCATAATACTTCATATCCCGACATTCCCAAAGATGAAATCCAAACCGCATATAATTATTTTTAATATCTTTAATATCCTTTATGATATATTCATAAGAACCTTTTGCTAATTCTCTTGTCTCTCTTAAATTTAACATGCCATACACTGGTTGCATTTTTATGTTTTCCATTACTATTACCCTCTTTTTACTTCATGTTGTGCCTTTTCTGCTGAATAACTACCTAATTTATTTCCCCTTTTTATTTCTCTATAAACAGTGGCTATATGTACTCCTGTCACTTCCGCTATATCTTTTACTTCTCTTCCATCTGATAGCATTTTCTCTATTATTTTTCTATCTTCAATTTTTAATCTCTTGTATCGTCTCAACGAATCTCCTCCTACAATATTTCTTATTTTAGAGTAAAAAAATAAATGCGAAAGAGCTTAATATATCTCTTTTCGCATTTAATTATAAAACTTACCAACTTTTTTCGATTTTGTTGATTTTTTGATTTTATTTTGATTTCAGGCACATTTTACTCCGTGTTTTTTATCAAAACATTTTACTGCGCTTTCCTTACCACGCAATGCAGGCGCATTCCTTTTCGTATCTTGGATTTTTCCACCTTCAGTCCAACCTGTTTGCAGCAATCTGCGATCAGACCTCTTGTGGCAATCTTCACATCACCGTGACCACACAGATTTGCCAATGGAAGCTCTATCTTATCCATAAACCATAACAGCAATTTGTTATCACTGGTTACCTCCCGAAGTATCAGTCTTCCTCCCGGACGAAGATATCTTTGCATACTCTTTAGTTTAGCACATTTTTCTCTGAATGCATGGTTTTTTTCGCAGCAAAAAAAGACCCCATAGAACGGTTTTTCCGCCTACAAGGTCTTTCGCTTTTATTCTGTTTAACTATCCTATTTAAAATACTTCACTCCGGACTCAAACAGCTTCATATCCTGCTCTCCGTAGATATTCATTGCCACAGAGCGTCCTTTTCTCTCTGCATGAGCCATTTTACCAAGGACACGTCCATCCGGGCTTGTGATACCCTCAATTGCCATGTAAGAGCCATTGACATTCCACTCTTCATCCATGGTCGGCCGGCCGGCTTCGTTGACATACTGGGTTGCCACCTGACCGTTCTCAAATAA
>ERZ827458.1646-NODE-1646-length-14383-cov-8.717616_pt1 | contig 14383 bp, 11 predicted proteins | sample MGYA00519706_ERZ827458 | MGnify/ENA primary metagenome ERZ827458 (study PRJEB31778, sample SAMEA3449309) | human gut metagenome | biome: human gut; feature: human-associated habitat; material: faeces | place: United Kingdom | collected 2010/2012 ...
CGGCTCGATTTTTCGGTTTGGAAAAGGATGAAAAACCTTGCCAGATAACCGAAAATCCTTGATATACGGGGCTTTTCCGGTTTGTCGTAATTATACCGTAAGGGCACAGCTGTGCTTCACTTTTGTTCTCACAGGGCGTCAGCTTAAAAGAAATTCAGGCTTGGCTTGGTCACAGCACAATAGGTACAACCGCTAATATTTACACGCATCTGGACGAAAATAATAAGCTGTCGTCCGCAAACGCAATTCTTTCCATTTTGCCAGAAAAATAGAATCTCAGAGCAGAAAACCTGCTCTGAGATTCCAGATGGTGCCGCTAACCGGAATCGAACCGGTACGAAGATCACTCTTCGGCAGATTTTAAGTCTGCAGTGTCTACCTGTTCCACCATAGCGGCGTATTCAATCCCTTCAAATGAAGGGATATGAAGTTGGAGGGATGTTTTGGAGGGATGCTCCAAAACAGAGGAAAGAAAAAGTCAAAAAGTTGGCTGTTTGCAAGCACAATTCGGATTGAGTGCTGCATCCGGCCCACGGGATTTTAAGTCTCGGGTGTCTGCCTATTCCACCACAGCGGCATAATTCCCCCGTTATGGGGGATATGAAAGTATAAGGCAAATGCCAACACCTCAACATAACGTATGGTAGCATATTTTCCGCCAACCGTCAAGTGTTACAGCTGATCGAGATTCAGCGTGAAGGCTTGCAGGCAGTTGTCAAGGAACCATTCCAGCTCCGGCCGGTTCATGGCTCTCAAGGCGTCCAGGGTCTGCTGCGACGCGGAGTCGAATTCCGTGTTGCCCGCCTTCTGCTCCTCCAGACACTTGATGTGGGCGGACAGCTTGTCCGCGGCCTTGACGAAGGGTTCCAGCTCCGCGTCGTCTTCCAGGACATAGTGAGTGTAGCTGGAGCGCAGCTCGGCCGGAAGCATGTCCAGCAGACGGTTGCCCGCAATGCGCTCCACCTCTTTGTAGGCGGTCTTGATATCCGGATTATAGTATTTGATGGGCGTGGGCAGATCGCCGGTCAGAATTTCCGAGGCGTCGTGGTACAGTGCTGCCACGGCGCAGCGGTCGGGGTCGGGAGCGGGGAGGTTCAGAATGTCCCGGCGGATCAGCGCCAGGGCGTGAGCCAGCACAGCGGTCATGTGGCTGTGCTCGGAAATATTTTCGGAAAAGGTGTTGCGCATCAAACCCCAGCGGGTTATGTAGCGCATACGACCCATCAGGGCGTAAAATTCATTTGCCATGGATGATCTCCTCTATGTCCGCGGCCAGACGCGCGGGGGATTCGCAGAAATGTTTCGCGCCGACGGCTTCCATGCAGGCTCTGTCCCGGAAGCCCCAGAGAACGCTGAGGCAGGGAACACCGGCGTTGTTCGCCGTCAGAACGTCCACGTCGCTGTCGCCGACGTAGATGCAGGTCTCGGCACCGATGGATGCCATGGCCTTGTATACCATGTCCGCGGCGGGTTTGCGGGGACAGTCGGGGCTTTCCCCACGGGCATAAATGCCGGGGAAAATGTCGGCGCAGAGGGTTTTCACCGCCCCGTCCGGCTTGTTGGAAACAATGGCGAGGGGATAGCGCTTCCCAAGGGCGGCCAGGGCTTCCGGAATGCCCTCGTAGGGCTTGGTCTTGATCTGGCAGTGGGCGCTGTAATAGGACTGAAATGCGGCCAGCACCGGGGCGGGGTCTGCACCCTCCGGGACGGCCTGAGCGATGAGCCGGGCAGCGCCGTTGCCGACAAACTGACGGACTTCCTCCACCGTGCGCGGAGAATAGCTGAAGGACGCAAGGACGTGGTTGACGCTGTCGGCAAGGTCTGCCAGCGTGTCCAGAAGGGTGCCGTCCAAATCGAATAAAATACCTGTTTTCATCATAATCCTCTGTTTTTCAGTACCCGGATGTCGTTCCCCACGAAGGTCAGCCGCTGGAAATCGCCGTGGAGCCGGGACGCGATCTGGGGGGAGTAGCGGCGGCTCAGCTCGTCTACATTCAGGTTGGTGGAGATGACCATGGGCTTGACGGCCATCATTCGGTCGTTGAGCAAACTGTACAGCGCGGCCGTGACGAATTGTCCGGGCATCTCCGTTCCGAGATCGTCCAGAATCAGAAGATCGCAGTTCGTCAGCCTGGCCGCTTCCCGGCGGGTGTCCTCGCTGGGGGCGAATTTGGCCTGCTCCAGCTTGGAGAACAGGTGGTTGGAGGTTTCATAGACTACGCTGTAGCCCCGGTCGGTCACCGTCCGGGCGATGCACGCCGACAGGAAGGTCTTTCCAAGACCCGTTCCGCCGATGAACAGCAGATTCCCGGCATTGGGCGTGAAGGTCGCGGCATACCGGCGGCAAATGTTCAGCGTCCGCTCCATAATGGTGCGGGGGCTGGCGCCGTATTTGGGGTCAACGGCGTCGGGATAATAATCCAGGCGAAATTGGCTGAAGGTCTCCCGGCTGCTGGACAGCACGGAAATTTCCTTTTTCTGCTCCTGACGGCACAGTTCGCTCAGGCACTCGCACATGGTGGAGCCAACATAGCCGCTGCCGCCGCATTTGTCGCAGATGGGGCTTTCGTCCAAAAAGCCTTCCTCAAAGTTCGCCGCGGCCAGCGCCGCCCGCTCCCGCTGTAAGCCGAGGTTTTCCTGCCGCGCCTGTTCCAGAAGCGCCTGACCGTCGGAACCCTGCAAAAAGGCCGCCTGGGCGGCCTGCGCCATGGTGCGGCGCAGAAGCATGTCGATTTCCCGGATGCGGGGGACTTTGGCGTAGGCCTGAGCCAAATGCTGTCTGTTTTCCGACTCCCGGTCTTCCTTCGCCTGGGCAAGACGCGCCCGGGCACGCTGGACCACTTCCGCACTGTATCCCACGAATTATCCCTCCTGCAATACTTTCTGAATGGCTTCCAGCTCCGCTTCGCCCAGCTGGCCGGAGGCGCCCTTCGGGACGCCCGTCTTCCGGTCGCCGGTGCGGACATCCTCAGCGCTGTGGAAGCCCTGCTGCTGCCAGCGCTGTAAAATCTTGTTCATGTACGCCCAGTTTAAGCCGCCGGTGTTCAGGCAGGTGCGTTCATAGGCCATGGAGATCAGCTCGTCGTCCATGCCCATGTCCAGCCAGCCCTGGGCATAGCGCTCCTCGGCGGCGGTGAGACTGCGCCCCCGGATCTGAATCAGGTTCATCAGCCGGGACAGCCGGGAATTGCGCACGTTCTGCGCCTGGATAAAGGCGGCGGCTTCCTCCACGGTGTCGATGCCCCGTTCCGCCCAGTTGTAGGCTTCCTTCTCGATGGTGCGCAGAGACGGATTGCGCAGACTCCCTCTCTGACGGGCGCGTTCCTTGCAGTAGCACACCAGAAGGGAGATCACGTCCGCGGTCAGCCCTAAGTAGCGCACAAAGCCCAGTAGGATTTTCAGCTCCTCGGTGTTCAGGCTCCGCCCCAGCAGACGCTGCACCTCGCCGTAAAGGCTGCGGAAGGAGTCGTCGGAATCCATGGCGTCCAGCACGTCCTTTTCGCAGTAGCTGGGACGTTCGCCGGGGGCAATGTGGCTGGGGCGGTCCTCCGGCCACAGACCCAGCTGCCGCAGGGTTGCGGCGGCGCAGCCGTAGCGCGGGGCGCTGAAATGCAGGTCGGCTTCCGCGCCCTCGGGGCGGTTGCCGCCGTTTATGTACAGGTACAGCAGCGCCGCGTCCGGATTGGCGGCGGAGAGCAGCCTGCGGATGTCGCTCTGGGAAATTTTGACAGGTTCGGTTATCATTTCGGTGCCTCGCAGAAAAAGTCGTTTTCCGTCATTATACCACAGCTTCCCAACAGGGACAACGGCGGGGCAGCAGAGAATTTCGCAGAAAAACGAAGATTTTTTTTGGCAGGACACAGGATGTTGTGGGCAGGGGAGAGGGCAAGTACAAAAACCGGAGCCGACGCGCGGGAAACATGCGCAGCTGTACTCCGGTTTTCGTTTATTCGCAAAATTTCTGTGGCAGAATGTACGCAGGTGAGACGTTCCCTTCTCCCTGCACAGGAATCGCTGAACACAAATCTTTTTCGCCCCCTCGCTTCCGATTAAAATAAGTATTTTAATCAGAAAAGGGTATCAAAGAGAAAATACATTCTGTCTGATGCCGCGAGAAAGCAGAAGAAGCTTATTTTCGGAGTTCCTGATTCGCGTCATACCGCTGCGCGTTCGGCGACACACTTGACAGGAAAGGAAATGGGCGAAAGCAACCGTCGTCACGATTGGTTCCCGTTTCTTTGCTGTCCGCAGGTAGCTTAACCGGAACAAGCCTGATTATTCGGAGGTGCCTATGGAAAAATTTGTTACGCTGCTCATCCCTGCCCTGGTCGCGCTGGTGCTGGTGCGGCTGCTGCTGATGCCCATGAAGCTGGTCTTCAAAATCGGCATACACTCCGGGTGTGGCTTTCTGTGCCTGTGGCTGCTCAATTCCGTGGCGGCGTTCACGGGGGCGTATTTCCCCATCAACGCCGTGACGGTGCTGGTGGCGGGATTTCTGGGATTGCCCGGAATCGGCGTTATGGCGCTGCTGGAAGTTTTGTCAATGTAGTTTAACGCAGTACCGCCCTCCCCATTTGGGAGGGCGGTATGCTTTACTTATCCAGATGTACGTTCAGATGGGGATAGGTCATGGAGATGCCCTGCTCGTCGAAGACGTCCTTGACCCGCTGGGTCAGGGCGAAATACACGTCCCAGTAGTCCTCGGTCTTCGCCCAGACGCGGAGGGTGTAGGCAATGGCACTGTCGCCGTAGCTGCTCACGCAGGCGCTGGGGGCGGGAGTCAGAAGCACATTGTCCATGGTTCCCGCCTGCACCAGCGCATCGATGACCTTCTGGGTGGGGGCGTCGTAGGAGGCGGAGACGGGAATGTCCACTCGGCGGGTATCGGCGGCGGAGTAGTTGACGATCTGCGCCGCGACCACCGCGCTGTTGGGAATGGAGATGAGCTTATTGTCAAAGGTGGCGAGGCGCGTGTAGGTCATGTTGATCTCCTGCACCGTGCCGGACTGCCCGGCAATCTCCACATAGTCGCCGGAGCGGAAGGGGTGGGTGGAAAGAATGGTGAAGCCGCCGATGACGTTGGTGAGCATATTTTGCAGGGACAGGGAAACGGCCAGGGTCAGGACGCTTGCCAGAGCGACGATTCCGGTGACGTCAATGTCAAGGCTGGAGGCCACGCTCAGACCCAGCAGGATATACATGGCCACCTTGGCGAGAGACAGAATCAGGCTGTGGGCGGCCTTTTCCAGGTGGGATTTTTCCAGTCCCCCCTGAAGCAGCTTCGTGACGACGCGAATGATCAGAAGGCCAATGACCAGCACGAGAACGGCGTGGAGCACCTTATTCAGCGCGCCGGTTCCCAGGGCGGTAAAAAATTCTTTCGGCATGGAAAACAACTCCTTTTTTCATCTGTTCCGTGAAGCCATTATAAAACGGGAACGGGGAAATAGCAAGAAAAAATGTGCCGCGGAAGTGGGCAAAAGGCGCTTTTTCAAATGTTAATCCCATTTTAAGAAATAGACCTCTTTCATCTTAAAGAAGCCGGTGATATAATAAGAAAAAAAGATGACGAGAGGAAGGGAAACCATATGTACAACGTTCTGATTTGCGACGATCAGCCGGATATCGTCAACGCGCTGAAAATATACCTGACCCCCGAGGGGTACAATCTGTTCGAGGCCTTCACCGGTACCCAGGCGGTGGAGATCGCCAAAAACAACGACATCCACCTGATTCTGCTGGACGTGATGATGCCCGTGATGGACGGGATTACGGCGACCTCCAAGATCCGGGAATTTTCCAACGCGCCCATCATTCTGCTCACCGCCAAGTCCGAGACGGAGGACAAGGTGCTGGGGCTGAACGTGGGGGCGGACGACTATATCACCAAGCCCTTTGTGCCGGTGGAGGTGCTGGCGCGGGTACGTTCTCAGCTGCGCCGGTATGCCCAGCTGGGCAGCCGCCCGGAGGAGGGCAGCGGCAGCATCACCATCGGCGGCATCGTCCTGGACGACCGCACCAAAACCGTCACCGTGGAGGGGGAACCTGTGTCCCTCACGCCCACGGAGTATGCCATTCTGCACCTGCTGATGGCGAACCCCGGAAAGGTGTTCTCCACCAAGGTGCTGTATGAATCCGTCTGGCAGGAGGCGGCGCTGGGCAGCGAGGGCGCCGTGGCGGTGCATATCCGCCATCTGCGGGAGAAAATCGAGATCAATCCCTCGGAGCCGCGCTATCTGAAGGTCGTGTGGGGACAGGGCTATAAAATGGAAGGAGGAAAATAATTTGAAATACAATATTGTATTCAAATTCCTCGCCATCGCTCTGTGCGCCCTGATGCTTCTGGGAGCTGCCGGAAGCGCCGCTGCCATCATCGGCATGACGGAAGCGGGACTGTACGACATCTCCGTGGAGGAGCTGCGGGACAGATACATCCGCTCGGACGGCGAATCCATGGCTGGCCGTATCGCCGTGGACTACGCCGAAGCGAACTTAGGCGGCGTGCCGGAGGCGATCGCGGGGCCGACCGTGTACGATCTGGGGCCGTCGGGGAAGACCGGCTGGCTTTACGGCGTGTTCAACCCGGCGCTGGCGGGCTATGTGCTGAAGGACGCGGAAGGAAACGTGCTGGAATCCGGCGGCGCGGAAAATCTGACGGACGCCGAATTTTATTCCTTCCCCGTCAGCGGCTCTTATAAATACGTCCTGTCCATCACGGAAAAGTTGGAAACAGCACCTCAGGCGGACGCGAGCACCTACAACGCCATCCCGGAGGGCGGGGCATTGGTTCTCAGCCTCAGCATCGAAACGGAAGACTCCAGTGGGAGCGTGGACAGCGTCGAACCGATCGGCAATATCTACGACACCGGCAACGGCGTTCGCTTTGAGGCCAATCCATCGATGGGCGTGATAGACCTGCCTGACGCGCCTACCACGTGCGTGACGTTCGTTGGTGTAGACGGCAGTGTCCTGTATCAGACCTACAATGACGTATCGGACTGCTTCTCGGAAAACGAATCCGGCTATCTGGTGTTCGACACGACCGGTGAACCGAGCCGGAGCGAAGTCCTGACGGGCGACATCCCCAACCGGGGCGCGGATATATATCGTGTGGAATTTACCACGGAATCGGCGTCGGGAGACAAGGGCGGATGGGGTCGGAGCGGCAAGCCGGCGGGCGTGCTGAAGCGCAATGACGCGGGCGTCCTGTATTTTCAGTCGCGCGACGCATTCTACCGGGACAATATGCCGCAGGATGCCTTCATCACCGCCGTGGAATTCCGGGACAAGGACGATTCTATCGTTTATCGGGCGTCAAACCCGGCGGGCGTGGGCGAATTCGAATGGGATGCCAACGGCACGGCGGTCGTATTCCGGGTAACGCCCAGCCTGACGCAGAAGGGGATGCCCGAGACCCTCCCGGAGACCACCACAGAGACGGTGCCGGAAACAACCGACGAAACCACCATTACCATGGCGACCCCCGAAATCACCGCCGAGACCGTCCCGGATACGACGGAGGAGACCGTCCCCCTCGAGACGCTGTCCGCGAACCCCACCAAGCCGGCGGCGACCGGCACGGCAGCCCCGGACGTGATCTTTGCGGACGGCGAATCTCACACCATGGAATATTGGGACGACGACGCTCAGCAGACCATGGTTGTGGTGTACCGCTATGCACAGCTGCCCGACTATACCGTGGAGCTGACCCTGGCGCCCGGTGCGTACCGCTTTGACGGCGGGTACGCTCTGCTTACCCAGCTGTGGAGCTGCCGTGACAGCCTGCTCTTCATCATGGGCGCGTGTCTGCTGCTGTTTGCCGTTCTGACCGTGTATCTCTGCTGCGCGGCGGGCAGAAAGCCCGGCAGTGAGGAAGTCCATGCCGCAGGCTTCAACTGCATCCCCCTGGACATTTACCTCGCCGGGGGCGGGCTGATCGTCTTCGGCCTTTTCATGGTAATCGTCCAATTCTACGATGCCGCCGACCTGTTCAGCCAGAGCATTCAAACGGTCTGCGCCGGGGTGCTGATGGCGGGCTATGTCATGAGCCTGATTCTTGTGGGCTTCTGCTTTGCCTGTGCCGCCCAGTTCAAGACCCCCGGGGGCTACTGGTGGCGCAACAGCGTCTGCTGGCGCTGCATGAATCTGCTGGTGAAGTGCGTAAAGGGCTGCTTCTCCGGCTGCGGCTGGCTGCTGCGGAAGCTGCCCAAGGCGGCTGTATTCTGGGACTTTCTGCTGATGCTTCTTACACCCCTGAGATGGCTGTGGAAGCAGATAAAGAAGACCTGCGCAAAAATCGGAAAATCCGTCAACCGGGTGTATTCCATGATGCCGCTGACATGGCAGTGGCTGCTGACGGGCTTCATCATGGTGATGCTCCTGTTCGCCGCCCTTGCGGGCAGATCGAATCTGATGGTGGTGCTGAGCCTGTGCGCCTGCGTGGCCGTGGTGCTGTACGGGGCGTACTGCTTCGGCATCCTGCTGGAAAGCGCCAAGCGCATGGGCAAGGGCGACCTGGATACCAAGGTGGACGACAAATATCTCACCGGCGCGTTCAAGAGCTTTGCCGGTGACCTGAACGACCTGGCAGGCGTTGCCGTAGTGGCGGCGCAGAAGCAATTAAAATCGGAGCGTATAAAAACAGAACTGATTACCAATGTTTCCCACGATATCAAAACGCCTTTGACCTCCATCATCAACTATGTGGACTTACTGCAAAAGCCCCACACGCCGGAGGAGGAGAAGACCTATCTGGAAGTCCTCAACCGGCAGTCCCAGCGCTTAAAAAAGCTGATCGAGGACCTGATGGAAATGAGCAAGGCCAGCACGGGGAACCTGACGGCGGACATTACGAAGCTGGACGCGGTGGAATCCGTGAATCAGGCATTGGGCGAATTCGCCGACAAGCTGGAAAAAGCCCAGCTGACCCCCGTATTCCGCCATCCGGAGGAGTCCGTCGCCATGATGGCGGACGGAAGACTTGCCTGGCGGGTGCTGAGCAATCTCCTGAGCAACACCGTAAAATATGCCCTGCCCGGCACGCGGGTGTATATCGACGTGATGGCGGTGGAGGGAAAGGTCATCATTTCCCTGAAAAATATCTCCCGGGACGAGCTGAACGTGGACGCCGACGAGCTGATGGAGCGCTTTGTCCGGGGCGACGACTCCCGGAACACCGAGGGCAGCGGCCTGGGGCTGAACATCGCCAAGACCCTGATGGAGCTGCAAAAGGGGCAGCTGCAGCTGCTGGTGGACGGCGACCTGTTCAAGGTAACGCTGATCTTCCCCGGCGCATAAAGGCGTACAGGAACCAGCCGAGGGCGGCGCGGGAAATCCCGCGCCGCCTCGTTTGTAGAAAGAAAGTGCGTCGAAATACCGGGATATTCCGGCGCGGAGAAAAAACTGTTCACAATTTCGTCGCTTTTTATTTTCATTTCCGTTATTGCCTGTTCAAAACCGAACGGTATCTTAATAACAGAAAGGTTGCGGAAGCCGTGAGCCGCTCCCTTTCAACTCCGTAGATCCTCTTTTCTACCTCTCTTCTTTCCAAACCCTTTCGCGGAAACCCCGGTGCCAAACGCGGCACCGGGGTTTTCCACCCCCTTTTTGGGCGGCGGAAGCCGCCCCGGCAGAGGGGAGATGGCTGCAACAAAATTGTAACCTTTGAAAGAAAATAGAAATCGAAATCAGAGATTGTCATTTTTTACAGCCGGTAAAAAACGAATTTTATGGTAAAATTTGGAGTAAATTTCTTAAGATAAGGGCAAATGTTTAAGAATGTTATAAAGTGTAAAGAATTCTGTTACATTTTGTAATTTTCCTATTGACATCCGGGAGCGGATGTGATATCATGCAGACATGAAAGAGATGCCGGGTGCGGAAGCGGCGGAAAGCCTCCCCGATTGGCGACACCAAGGATTCCAGCGCCGGCAGCATTTCTAAAACAACCAATTTTCTAGGAGGTTAGAAACTATGAAAAACACAATGAAGAAGCTGCTTAGCCTCGTATTGGTGGCTATGCTGCTGGTCTCCGCGGTTCCTTTCCAGGCGGCCGCTACGGAAGCTGATGAAACCCTGACCGTCAAGACCTACGTTGACGGAAAGTATGTCACTGACAAGTATGTTACCGTGAAGCCCGGTCAGAAACTGGAACTGACGAAGGAACTGGCCGAGACTCTGATTTACGGCGACAAGGAATTCGTCAAGTGGACGAACATGAATGACGTCGAGACCACCGGCCCCATCAGCTATGACGGACTCCAGAAGGCCGAGAGCGGCTACTACGTAAACCTGTACGTTAAGACAAAGGACACCCGCGTTGACGCGAAGGTTCCAGTTAAGATCTATGTTGACGGTTCTTACGCAAGAGACGGCGAGATCACCGTTCCTGTTGACGGCAGCGTGACGCTGACCAAGGAGCTGGGTCTGAGCCTGGTCAACGCCGACAAGGAGTTCGTTAAGTGGACTGGTTCTTCCGACAATGAGGCTACCGACGTCGCCGTCAAGTATGGCAACATCACCGATGGCTACTATGTAAAGCTGTTTGTCAACACCAAGAAGGCTGAAGAGCCTGTCAAGCCCATCACCGTCAAGATTGTTGACGACAAGGGCAACGCCATTGCCAAGCAGTTTGAGGTTACCCCCGCGAACGGCAAGTCCTCCGTCGTTGGCGACATCCTGACCCAGCGCTGGATGGGCAACTGGAAGGATTCCTATGAGTTCGTCACCGCCAAGAGCGATGAAAAGGGCAACAACCTGTCCCTGACCACCACAATCAATGCCGGCGACTCCCTGACCGTCACCCTGAAGGCCAAGAGCTGCAGCACTCCCGAGGGCGACACTGTCAGAGTGACCTTCTACGGCACTGATGGCAAGGCCGTTTCCACCTACAACGTGACCAGCGGCAGCAGCATTGACAGCAAGAAGGTTTCCGACGCTCAGAGCAAGGCCGATAACAAGACCGGCTACACCTTCAAGGGCTGGAAGATTGACAACAAGGGTGACCTCTACACCAGCGCTCAGGTTGCCAAGCTCGTCATCAAGGGCAACGTAGACTTCTACGCTTACCTCGAGAAGGACACCACCACTACCAACAACAAGTTCCCCTACAAGGTTTACCTGCACATCTTCAAGGACAACAAGGTCGACGATCCCGCCAAGACCATCAATATCACCGAGGGCATTGCTCTGGACGGCAAGGTCACGCTGGATGAGGTCAAGACCGTTGTGAAGAACTACTACACCGCCAAGACCAGCGACGGCATCAAGTATGACGGCTTGTACATGGCTAAGGGCAACTGGGTCGGCAACTTTGTCAACGACACCCAGAAGTACACCACCATTGAGGACACCAACGAGTTCCGCAAGGAGAGCGAAGTCCACATCAATGTGATGATCACCAACGCCAACGCCAAGAGCACCACCAACGAGAAGGCCGATAAGACCAACCCCAAGACCGGTGATATGATCTTCATTCCCGTGATCTTCATGGTCGTCTCCGGCGCCGCCATTGCCGGTGTGTACTTCTACAACAAGAAGCGCAACGCCCGGTAATCGAGAATACGCTAAGCTAAAAAAATCCCGACAGCTTGGCTTAACAGTGATAAGGAACGAAATCACTTATCAACTGTTAGCTGACGGTTTTCGGGTGCATACGAAACTCCCGTCTGATTCCTAACAGGAATTAGGCGGGAGTTTTTCTTGTTAACAGAGCCTATATTGGAGGATAGCATTATGAAAACATTACTTTCCTGTGAATTTAACATGGACACAGGCTGCGTTGAACTAAGATATTCTGACGACAGCATGATTTCCATTAATTGCACCGCTGTAGAGGACGAAGTTGCGAATAGCCGTTTCCAGCAGTCTGAACTGGACTACCTGATTTACAATGATCCCGTTGCCTATGCCGACCTGATTCTCAACGGAGATCCGAAAGCATATCTGAAAAATGTGACCGAGTACAAGCCGCTGGATTAAACAATGAAATCGCCGATGTGAGTGAGCAACGCTTACATCGGCGATTTCATTTTATAGTGTTAGATAAAATTAGTATAATACTTTTATTCTCTTATTCTCTGTATTTTGAAGGGGTAAATCCATAATACCTTTTGAATATTTCAATCAATCTACTGGGGTTGGAGTATCCAACAATTCTTGAAATTTCCGCAATGGTGAGGTCGGTCTGAATAAGCATGTGCTCGGCTACAGAGATCCTTTTCCTCTGAATGTATTCGGTAATGGACATATTATAAACTGACTTAAATAGCTTTTTCATCTTGCTTTCACTCATACATGCAATGGTGGAAAGCGTCTGTAATGTAATATTAAAACTGTAATGTTCATCCATGTAATGCGTTAGTTCATCTAATGCCTGTAAATCTGTTTCGTTGATGGATCGGGCATTCTCTTCATTTAGTCTGTTTTCTTTCAAATAAGAAGCAAGAATCGAGATGATTTCATATATTTTTGCTTCTACTGTAATTCTGGACGCTTTCATGGAAAGCAGATACTCATATAGGCTTTGCATAGCACGATTGACATTTGGTAAATAGAATTTCCCTTTTTCTTTGAAGAAATCAGAAAAGTTCACTTCAAGATCACCGGAAATTTCCTGGAGATACTGATCAATAAATTCCTGGTCAAACTGCACAGTAATACATCTTAATGGAATCTGAGGATGATAAATAGCTTTGTACTTTTCAGATGGTTCATAACAGCGCAATGTATTCGGAGAAACATTTTGATACGGATAAAATTCATCTCCTGCGCCACTAATATAGAGAGCAAGTACATATCCAGGCCCAATATGTTCTCCAACCATGGTTTCCTGATTAAATCGTATGTCTGTCACTGTAATGACGAAATCGTGGTGAACCTCACTCGTCCATTGAAATCCGATTCCATATTTCTGATTGATCTTATAGTATGTTCCGTACTCTAGTGGATTTTTTATCGATTCAACAAAGAAATCCTCTCGTTCAACTTCTATCATTGGCCCCTCCAAAGATACCTCGGTTAGATTTATTAGTACCTTGTTCAGACTTTATATCTGTTTTGTCCTTTACAGTTACCCGCAACTAATTATAATGAAAGAGTTGATGTGTGTCAAACCGTTTTTAGCAAAAAGGAGGCTCGGATTTGAAGTCAATTCGTAGTTTATATAAAAAACTGTTGCAATATGTCCCGGATAAAAGAATTTGGGCATATTCTTCTATGGCACTATCTGCCGCTGCCGTCTGCTCATATATGGGAGCTTATTGGTTTCTCTGGCAATCCATTGTGTCCATTCTGGTTATCCCTGCATATGAGAAGGCCATGTATGATGCAATTATCGTAGTCGCACTTATGATTTTACGAGGCATCCTCAACATTGCATCGGCAACGTGTTCCCACTATTTAGGCTTCCGGCTTGAAACAAACTTAAGAAAAAATGGGCTTCATAAATTATTGGATGCCTCTTCTTCCTTTTTTGACCACAACAGTTCTGGAGAGATTCGAAAAGTTATTGATGATAACGCAGCAGAAACACACAAAACAGTGGCCCATTTGATTCCAGACAACATCACTGCTGTTATGACGCCGGTGTTAATGTTTGTGCTGATGTTTGCAATTGATTACCGCCTTGGTATTCTCTTGATCCTTACAACTGTAATTGGTGTTCTTCAGTATCGTAAAATGTCCGGTGGTACTGAATTTCTGTCTGGCTATTCAGCGGCACTTCAAAAGATGAGTGCGGCAACAGTAGAATATGTCAGAGGAATGCAGATCATAAAAATCTTCGGTGTAACTGTACAGTATTACAAAACTCTGATTGACTCGATCAAGGAGTACAAACAGTACGTCTATCAGTATAGCCTCAGTTGTAAGAATCCCTATGTTGGATTCCAGGTTCTGTTCAACGTGTTTTATGCTTTTGCCGTACCAGCCGCAGTTGTACTCATCAGCTATGGAGAACCTGCCATGCTGATCTTGGCAAAGATTGTTTTCTTTGCTGTATTCTCCGGAGCTGTATTTACTTCTTTCACATCGATTATGTTTACGGGGCAGGATAACTTTGGCGCACAAAATACGCTGAATCAGCTTGATGAGCTGACTGCTTCAATGGATCAGGCAAAGCTTCCGCATGGAAGCGAAGAGAACTTCCAAAATTTCGATATTGAATTTCGTCATGTTGACTTTAAATATGATGACACCTTCGTGCTGAAGAATTTTAACCTGACACTGCATCAGAATAAAACTTATGCGCTTATCGGGTCTTCCGGCGGAGGCAAATCTACCATTGCAAAGCTGATTTCAGGATTTTATCCTGTTGATGGCGGCGAGATCCTGATTGGTGGAAAGAACATTCAGAGTTATTCTGAAAAAGCTCTCATTCAGAACA
>ERZ827458.1661-NODE-1661-length-14258-cov-2.858269_pt1 | contig 14258 bp, 12 predicted proteins | sample MGYA00519706_ERZ827458 | MGnify/ENA primary metagenome ERZ827458 (study PRJEB31778, sample SAMEA3449309) | human gut metagenome | biome: human gut; feature: human-associated habitat; material: faeces | place: United Kingdom | collected 2010/2012 ...
ATAAAAAAGGCGTGTACTTCCCAAGTACAGCAGAAAAAGAGAAGATCAGTGTTGGGGCAGAGCGGCAGCGGAGATATAGAGCAATGAAGCGGTGGAGGGATGAGCCAACAGAAGAAAACTTCTGGGGTGTGGTTCTGGCCTATACTGGAGTAAAATTTAAGACCTACTCCGGGTTGCCATTCTCTTACGAAATTAAAAAAGGCAGGAACGGCGAGTACACGAAAGAACTGTGGATTGACAGGCGGGAGAACAGTAAAAGCCTGGCATGGAGTTCTATAGTTTTGGCGCTGAAGAATATTAAAGGAGAAGTGGTAGACCGCCCGAAAGCGATGGGGGATATCCGGGGCGTGACTTACATTTATGGGATGTTCTATCGGTTTGGGCTGATCGATGTGCCGGATGAAGTAAAGGAGAAGATGGGGCATCCGAAAAACCGCAAAAAATAGGTTGCTAGTTCCTCAGTATTCGTCAGCATGTTCGGGCAGATGGCGGTCATCCAGATGGATGACGGAACGAAGCCGGAATAAGATACTATCTATCGCAACATCAAAGAATATGTTATAATATGGACAAGGTACACACGAGGAACATCTTCCGCAGGGATTGATTAAAACAGACGACTTGAGAAGCATGCCCGTGACGGCACGGATATTTGAAATGAATGGGATGCACGACGGAAAAACGAATGGAGGCGCGAAGAAATGGAACCCAAATGGCAGCGAATCAGCTTTATGCCCGCCACGCCGCTGGGCGAGGACGGACGGCGTGTGACAGGCAGCGCGGCGCACATTGCGCTATCCCGAAGGGCGGCAGCCGAAGGCATGGTGCTGCTCAAAAACGAAAACGAAACGCTGCCGCTGAAGCGCGGCAACCGCGTGGCGGTTTTCGGCAAGGCACAGGCGGACTATGTCAAGGGCGGCGGTGGAAGCGGAGACACAACGGTGGCCTACGTCCGCTCGCTGGCGCAGGGGCTCCGCATGAAGCAGGACGAGGGCAAAATCGAAATTTTTGAGCCGCTGGAACGCTTTTATGCCGAGAACGTCAAGGCGCAGTACGCCGCAGGCGCAACGCCGGGAAAGACCAGAGAACCGATTCTGGACGACGCGCTGGTTCGGCAGGCGCGCGCGTTCACGGATATCGCCGTCATCACGATCTGCCGCTTTTCCGGCGAGGATTATGACCGCACGGGACAGCCGCACGACGGCGATTACTTCCTCTCATTCGAGGAAGAGCACATGGTCAAAAAGGTGCTCGCGGCGTTCCCGCGCGTGGCCGTGGTGCTCAACACGGGAGGCATGATGGATACGCTCTGGTTTAAGGACAACCCCGCCGTCGGCGCGGCGCTGCTGGCCTGGGAGGGCGGATTGGCGGCGGCGGATCTGCTGGTCGGCGACGTCTGCCCGTCCGGCCATCTGACGGACACGTTCGCGTCGTCGTTCGCGGCCTATCCGTCCTCGGCCAATTTTGCGGAATCTAGAATGTACGTGGAATATCAGGAGGATGTGTTCGTCGGCTATCGCTACTTTGAAACGATTCCCGGCGCGGCGGACGAGGTATGCTATCCGTTCGGATATGGCCTGAGCTACACGACGTTCGCGCTGCGCGACATCGCCGGCGGCCTGAACGACGCGGGAGAGATCGAGCTCCGCGCAACGGTTCACAACACGGGAACATGCGCGGGCAAATACGTCTTGCAGGCGTATGTCAATCCGCCGAAGGGGCGGATGGCCAAGCCTGCGACGGCGCTTGTCGGCTTTGCCAAGACGCGCCTGCTCGAACCGGGCGAGAGCGAAACGCTGACGATTGCGTTTGCGCCGTATGCGTTTGCCGCCTACGACGACGAGGGCGTGATTCAAAAATCGGCGTATGTGCTGGAAAAAGGCGAATACCGCTTCTGTTTGGGCGAAAATGTCCGGGAGACGGCGGACGTCGCGTATCGTTATGCGCTGGAAAGCGATGTGATTTTGGCGCAGCTTTCGGAGAAGTGCGCGCCGAAGCAGCTGCATCGCCGTATGCTGGCCGACGGCAGCTACCGCGTGCTTTCCTGCGCGCCGGAAACGCCGCGCGAGGACTGGCGCAAGCTGGAGGGCATCCCGGACGAGGGGCAGTATCCGCTGGAAATCCCGGATCAGATTCCGGGCTGCGCATGGATTCCGCCGATCAAGCCGCAGTTGATCGAGGTGGCAAACGGCGAATTGACGCTGGAGGAATGGATGAGCCTGCTCAGCGACGAGGACATGGTGCGGCTGCTGGGCGGACAGCCGAACCGCGGCGTGGCGAACACGTTTGGCTTCGGCAATCTGCCGACCTACGGCGTGCCGAACGTGATGACGGCGGATGGCCCGGCAGGCCTGCGCATCAAGCCGGAATGCGGCGTGACGACGACGGCCTTCCCGTGTGCGACGCTGCTGGCCTGCACGTGGAACACGGGGATCGTGCGCGAGATCGGCGCGGCGGGCGCGAGGGAAGTGCACGAAAACGGCGTCGGCGTGTGGCTGACCCCGGCGATCAATATCCATCGAACGCCGCTCTGCGGGCGCAACTTTGAGTATTATTCGGAAGATCCGCTCGTCGCGGGCGAGATGGCCGCGGCGATGGTCGAGGGCATCCAGAGTGAGGGCGTCGGCGCGTCGCTCAAGCATTTCGCCTGCAACAACAAGGAGACAAACCGCAAGGACTCGGATTCCCGCGTGTCCGAGCGTGCGCTGCGCGAAATCTACCTCAAGGGCTTTGAAATCTGCGTGAAGAAGGCGCAGCCGCTGACGGTGATGAGCAGCTATAACCTGCTCAACGGCCTGTGGGCGAGCCAAAACCGCGAGCTGCTGACGGATATCCTGCGCGGCGAATGGGGCTTTGAAGGTATGGTGACGACGGATTGGTACACCCATGCGCCGCAATATACCGAAATCGCGGCGGGCAACGATGTGAAAATGGGCTGCGGCGATCCGGCGCACACACTGAAAATGATGCGGGAAGGCAAACTAAGCCGCGAAGACGTGAAGACCAGCGTGAAAAGACTGCTGGAAATGATTTTGAAGCTGGCGTGACAATGACGAGCCGTCCTTTCCTTTGAAGGGGAGAGGACGGCTTTTTCAATCAGGTTTTTTTCCCAGTTCTCAAACGACCGCAAGGTGTTTTTTCGTCTTCTTTTTGGGATTGAACCGCGGAAGATTTTTGTCGGACGCGCTCGAAAAAGATAGGGATACGTTGACAGATAAAATAAATAACGGTATAATGACCATGGATAAAAAGGTAGAAGATGCCTTTGCATTTCGCATGAAAACATTTGAAAAAATGAGAAGCGTGTCTGCCTGATTAAATGCATGAAAAAGGGGAAGGTCTGATGAAGGGAATTATTCTGGCGGGCGGTTCCGGCACACGCCTGTATCCGCTGACCAAGGTGACGAGTAAGCAGCTGCTCCCGATTTACGATAAGCCGATGATTTACTATCCGATGTCGGTTCTGATGAACGCGGGCATTCGGGATATTTTGATTATTTCGACGCCGCAGGATACGCCGCGCTTTGAGAGCCTGCTGGGAGACGGGCGGCAGTTCGGCGTGAATTTGACGTATGCTGTTCAGCCTTCGCCGGACGGATTGGCGCAGGCGTTCATCATCGGCGAGGCGTTCATCGGCGGCGATACGGTTGCGATGGTGCTGGGCGATAACATTTTTGCGGGGCATGGCCTCAACGAGCGCCTGAAGGCGGCGGTTCGGAATGCCGAGGCGGGCAAAGGAGCCACCGTTTTCGGGTATTATGTGGACGACCCGGAGCGATTCGGCATTGTGGAATTTGACCGGGACGGCAAGGCGGTATCCATCGAGGAAAAGCCGGAACATCCCAAGAGCAACTACTGCGTGACGGGGTTGTATTTCTACGATAACCGCGTGGTGGAGTATGCCAAGCACTTGAAGCCCTCGAAGCGGGGCGAGCTGGAAATCACCGATTTGAACCGCATTTATCTGGAACAGGGCGAACTCAACGTGGAGCTGCTGGGGCAGGGCTTTACATGGCTGGATACCGGCACGCACGAAAGTCTGGTGGATGCGACAAACTTTGTCAAGACGATGGAACAGCACCAGCACCGCAAGATCGCCTGTCTGGAGGAAATCGCGTATCTGAACGGATGGATTACGCGGGAAGAAGTGCTGGAGATTTACGAGGTTCTAAAGAAGAATCAGTATGGCCAGTATCTGAAGGACGTGCTGGACGGAAAATACATCGATGCGATTGGAGAAAACAGATGAAAACGTATTTGATCACCGGCTGCGCGGGTTTTATCGGCTCGAACTTCGTATATTACATGCTCAAAAAGCACGACGACATCCTCTTGGTCAATCTGGACAAGCTGACGTATGCCGGCAATCTGGAGAACCTGAAGGGCGTGGAAGGGGATAAGCGCCACATCTTTGTGCAGGGCGATATCTGCGACAAGGAATTGGTGACGGCGCTGTTTGAAAAATACGACTTTGACTGCGTCATCAACTTTGCGGCGGAGTCTCACGTGGATCGTTCGATTGCGAACCCGGAAATCTTTGTGCAAACGAATGTCATGGGCACGGTGAACCTGCTCCAGTGCGCCAAGGAGGCGTGGTATCAGCCGGAAACCAAGCGCTGGAAGGCGGGTAAGAAATATTTGCAGGTGTCCACCGATGAGGTCTACGGCGCGCTGGGCGCGGAAGGATATTTCATGGAGACGACGCCCATCAATCCGCACAGCCCGTACTCGGCTTCGAAGGCGAGCGCGGATCACTTTGTTCAGGCGTTCCACGACACCTACGGCATGCCGGTGAACATTACCCGCTGCTCCAACAACTACGGCCCCTATCAGTTTCCGGAGAAGCTGATCCCGCTGATGATCAATAACGTCAAGCATCACAAGCAGCTCCCGGTTTACGGAGACGGCATGCAGGTGCGCGACTGGCTGTATGTCGAGGATCATTGCAAGGCGATCGACATGGTGGCTGAGGGCGGCAGAAGCGGAGAGGTTTACAACGTGGGCGGCCACAACGAACGCCCGAACATCTTCATCGTGAAGACCATCATCGAGCAACTCCACGAGCGTTTGCAGGACGAAGGAATCTCCGAGGCGCTGATTCGGCATGTGGAGGATCGCCTCGGCCACGACCGGCGCTATGGCATCGACCCGACCAAGATCAAAAACGATCTGGGCTGGTATCCGGAGACGCCGTTTGAAAAGGGCATTGTGCTGACCATCGACTGGTATTTGGAACACGAGGAATGGATGAAGAACGTCACCTCGGGCAACTACCAGAAGTACTACGAAGAGATGTACAAGGCAAAAGCCGAGGTCAGGGCATGAAGTTTTTTGTGACGGGCGTTGGCGGCCAGCTTGGCCACGACGTGATGAACGAGCTGATTGGGCGCGGCCATGAAGGCGTCGGATCGGACATTCAGGAAAGCTATGGCGGCGTGGCGGACGGCTCCGCGGTGACGAAGGCGCCGTATGTGGCGCTGGATATCACCGACAGAGCCGCTGTAGAGCGGGTCATCACGGACGTAAAGCCGGACGCTGTGATCCATTGCGCGGCGTGGACGGCGGTGGATCTGGCGGAGGAGCCCGAAAAGGCGGATAAGGTGCGCGCGATCAATGTGGGCGGCACGCAGAATATTGCGGACGCCTGCAAAAAGCTCGGCTGCAAGATGACATACATCAGCACGGATTACGTGTTTGACGGACAGGGGACCGAACCGTGGCAGCCGGATTGCAGGGATTACAGGCCGCTGAACGTCTATGGGCAGACCAAGCTCGAAGGCGAGCTGGCGGTCAGCCGGACGCTTGAGAAGTATTTCATCGTCCGCATCGCGTGGGCATTCGGCCTAAATGGGAAGAATTTCATCAGGACGATGCTGGATGTCGGGAAGACCCACGACACGGTTCGCGTGGTTAACGATCAGATCGGCACGCCGACGTACACATACGATCTGGCGCGGCTGCTGATTGATATGAATGAAACCGAAAAATACGGCTATTACCATGCGACCAACGAGGGCGGCTACATCAGCTGGTATGACTTTACGAAGGAAATCTACCGTCAGGCGGGGTATGCCACGCAGGTGGTGCCGGTTACGACGGCGGAATATGGCCTGAGCAGGGCGGCGCGGCCGTTTAACAGCCGACTGGATAAGCACAAGCTGGTGGAGGCGGACTTTACGCCGCTTCCGACCTGGCAGGATGCGCTGAGCCGTTATCTGAAGGAAATCGAAAAGTAAACGGGAGATTCGTTAAATGGGTCAGATACGAGTTGAGAAAAACGTGGGCGGAATAGAGGGGCTTTGTGTGATAACGCCCGCCGTCCACGGCGATGCGCGCGGCTATTTTATGGAGACCTACAGCGAGCGGGATATGCGGGAGGCGGGAATTGACGTCCGCTTTGTGCAGGACAATCAATCCATGTCCGTCAGGGGCGTGCTGCGCGGCCTGCACTTCCAGAAGCGGTATCCGCAGACGAAGCTGGTTCGCGTGGTGCGCGGCGCTGTATTTGATGTGGCGGTGGATTTGAGAGCGAAATCCGAAACATATGGAAAATGGTATGGCGTGACGCTGTCGGCGGAGAACAAAAAGCAGTTCTTGATTCCGAAGGGATTTGCGCACGGCTTCCTCGTCCTGAGCGACGAAGCGGAATTCTGTTATAAGTGCGATGACTTTTATCATCCCAATGATGAGGGCGGCTTGGCTTGGAATGACCCGGAGATTGGTGTTGAGTGGCCGGATGTAAAGGGAGAATATAAGGGAAATGCGTCTGCCGAGGGATACACGCTCGGAGAGGACGCGGTGCTGAATCTGAGCGAGAAGGATCAGAAGTGGCTGGGGATGAAAGAGACGTTCAAATTCTGAGCAAGGCATTCGAAAAAGAAAAGCGATGCCAAACAAAGGAAGAAGAACCCCGAACGGGCGTTTGGGGTGGAGCGGTGAGCATACGCGGCTGTCAGCATAGAGTGACGACGACGGTTTGGCAATTGCTGCGTTGCCTTCTGAGTATCATCATAAATTGTACTGTTTAAATTTGAAAATGATGTAAAGAAGCAAAAAAATAAAAGAACCTGACTATTATCGATAAGATAACACCCAAAGATGGTGCATGATTAAACGGAGGAAAAAGATGATTCATTTCAATGTTCCGCCTTTTGTAGGCACAGAATTTAAGTATATGCATGAAGCGGTTGAAAATCACAAAATTTGCGGAGACGGACCGTTCACCAAAAAGTGCGATGAATGGCTGGAGAATAGATTTAAGGCTGAACGAGTTATGCTGACGACGAGCGGCTCAACGGCACTGGATATGGCTGCTCTGCTTTGTGGTATCAAACCGGGTGATGAAGTGATTTTGCCCAGTTTTACATTTTCCAGCACTGCCAATTCTTTTGTTTTGGCCGGAGCTACGCTTGTGTTTGTCGATATTCGCCCGGATACGATGAACATAGATGAAACGAAAATCGAAGCTGCTATCACTGAAAAAACAAAAGTCATCTGTCCTGTTCACTATGCGGGCGTAGCCTGTGAGATGGATGCCATTATGGATATCGCAAAGCGGCATCAATTAATGGTTGTGGAAGATGCGGCACAGGGGGTTATGAGTACCTATAAAGGCAAGGCATTGGGCACAATTGGCGATTTTGGGTGCTACTCCTTCCACGAAACAAAGAACTATTCAATGGGAGAGGGCGGCGCAATCGTTATCAATAACCCCGCATATATTGAAAGGGCTGAAATCCTGCGTGAAAAAGGCACAAACCGTTCGAAGTTTTTCCGGGGACAGGTAGCAAAGTACAACTGGGTCGATTTTGGCGACAGCTACTTACAGAGCGATTTGAATGCAGCTTATCTTTGGGCGCAGTTGGAAGTGGCTGATGAAATTAACGAGAACCGGCTTGCTTCGTGGAATCGCTATTATGAGGCGTTCAAACCGCTGGCTGACAAGGGAATTTTGGAACTTCCGACAGTTCCGGCGGGCTGCGTGCATAATGCGCACATGTTTTATCTGAAATGCAAAGATCTGGAGACACGGCAGGCATATATACAATTTATGAAGGAAAACGATATCCTGTGTGTGTTCCATTATGTTCCGCTGCATAGTGCTCCGGCTGGCCTGAAGTTCGGACGTTTCGCAGGAGAGGATGAGCATACGACGCCTGACAGCGATAGGCTGGTGCGTCTGCCCATGTATTATAACCTTGCAGAAGAGGATATCCAGAAGGTGATTGATAAGACGTTGGAATTTTTTGAGCAAAGGGATGGCGGTAAATGAAACCCATGAGAGCAGCAATCATTGTTGGGAAGATGGATTCTGGCGGAAAAAAGAATCTGATCATGGAATACTATCGGCATATTGATCGGGACAAAATTCAATTTGATTTTATATGTGATTCTGATTCACAGGCGATTCCAGAGCAGGAGATTACAAATCTGGGAGGGCGAGTTTATAGGATCACACCATATCAACATATTTTTCAGAATATGACCGATATGATGCGCATCTTTAAGCAAAATCAATATAAGGTTGTCCATGCTTATAATAGCACGATGAATCTTTTTCCTATGGCCGTTGCGAAACATTGCAAGGTTCCGGTGAGAATATCAGAAAGTCTATCCATGACACATGAGGACGACTGGAAAACGATTCTTAAAAAGATGCTGCGTCCTATGTCAAAGTGGTTTGCCAATTACTATATGTCCTGTGGAGTTGATTGTGGCCGCTGGCAGTTTGGCAATAAGCTGTTTGATGCCGGAAAAGTAGATGTGTTCAAGACGGCAATCAACACCGAATTTAATTCGTATGATCCTGCAGTCCGCGAAAAGACAAGAGCAGAATTTGGTTGGAGCGATAAAACTGTAATTGGTCATATCGGACGTTTTACAGAACAAAAAAATTCTGTTCGGATGATTGAAATCTTTGGGGCGGTCGCCAAAAAAGAATCAAATGCGATTCTATGTTTGATTGGCGATGGAGATCTCAAAGAGGACATGATGAAAAAAATCGATGAGTTGGGAATTAAAAAACAGGTTGCCTATTTAGGGCGAAGAGAGGACATCCAGCAGTTTTACAATGCAATGGATTGCTTTTTGCTTCCTTCCCTTTATGAGGGACTTCCGGTTGTTGGGCTTGAAGCGGAGAGCTGCGGTTTGCCAATGTTCTTTTCAACGGAGGTAACGAGGGAAGCCGATGCATGTGAGCTTGGCCACTTTATTGCGCTTGACGATGGCAACGATGTATGGGCGGAGCAAATTCTAAAGGCTTGCAAAGAAAATATGCCTGTCAGAAGGAGCCACGCAAAAGAAGTTGCTGCCGCGGGTTTTGACAGCGCATCGGAAGCGCCGCGAATGCAGAAGTATTACTTGGAAGCAGTAGAAAAGGAAACAAAATGATTAGCGTAATCGTACCTGTATATAAGGTGGAAGAATATCTGGATAAATGTGTCCAAAGTATTCTGGCACAGACATACAGAGATTTTGAAATTCTACTGGTGGATGACGGATCGCCAGACAATTGTCCACAATTGTGTGATCGTTACGCACAAAAGTACGATTGTATTAGGGCGTTGCACAAAAGCAATGGCGGATTATCTGATGCAAGAAACTTTGGAATTAAGTACGCAAGGGGAAATGACGTTACATTTATTGATAGCGATGATTTTATCGCACCGGATTATTTGGAAGTGCTTGTTCAATTAAAGGAAAAATATCAGGCAGATATTGCAGTGACAGGTATTTGTAAATATAGTTCGTTCAATGAAATTACGGAAAAAAGAGATGAAGCTCAGGAGTTCTGCTATACAGGGATAAAAGCGTTAGAAAAAATGCTGTACCAAGACACATTGGACACCAGTGCTTGTGCAATGCTGCTGCCCGTATCTATTGCCAGAGAATATCAGTTTCCGGTAGGAAAATACCATGAGGACGAGTTTACTACATATAAATACTATTCATCGGTAAGGCGTGTAAGCGTTACGACACGAAAACAGTACTTCTATCTGCAAAGAGAAGGCAGCATTATGCATGTTTTTGGTCAGGGCTCTTTAGACGAGTTAGATGCTGCGGATAATCTCGTGACATTTTGTGAAAAACATTATCCACAGTTGATCGCTGCTGCGAAATCTAAAAAGTTCAGTGACTACTGCCAGGTTTTATTAAGCAATAAAGATATAAAAACGACGTACCCGGAAGCGTATGCCAGAATTTGTGATTATTTGGATAACGTAAAATTTGAAATTGTGCGAGATAAGAATTGCAGAGCTAAAAACAGAATAGCGGCATTGCTCTGTATTATAAATAAAAACCTGTTAATTGCGGCCAAAAAATTTGCAGAGGCAGGGACTGCGCCATGAGCATCTATTTAATTGAAATTTCTCTTGTGTTTTTACTGTGGCAGCTAAGAAAATATAATGTGAAAAGCATAAAAAAAACAACAGATGGGGAAGTTTTTTATCTCTGCTGCTGCTTTTTTATGTTTGGAATGACAATGGCGCTTAGAAAGTACACAGTCGGAACCGATACGGCAACATATTATAGGATGTATCAAAACATTGCGCGGTCATCGTCTCTAACACAGGCTCTAAAGGTATCAAAAATTCCAAGCGCAATCGTATATGTTGGAATGCACTACTTCATTACGAGGGTTATTTATTTTCCGCAGCTTGGCATATTTATGAATTCTCTTGTAATTGCGGTGGGATTCTTAGCGTTTATAAAAAGAAAATCGAAGGATTACTTTTTGTCGTGTGTTTTATTTATAGGCTTGACCTTGTTCTATGAAAGCATGAATGGAACACGACAATTCATGGCAATTTCGTTGGCAATTAATGCTTTTGCAATCCTTGAAAAAGATAGAAAAAACTATAAGGGATGGCTGCTCTTTGTTCTGGCTGTAGGGATACACAATACAATTATTGTATTCGCGCTTTCTTATTTGGGAGTGGAGATAGCGAAATGCTGTAAAAGCATCTGGAAAATCCACCTTGTTTCAACACTTTTATCAGTGTGTGGGGCGATACTCTTTACAACGGGCGTCCAGATTATTGTAAAAATTTTTCCCTATTACGAAATGTATGTAAATGGAGAAAATCCTGCACAGATGTTTGCATCCGACGGAAAAGGCAGGATTATCATTCTGTATTTAATCTTGTTTATAGTATTGACTGCGGTAAGTCTGCTTGTCCAAAAAGATACAAAACTGGGCGGAATGGAAACATACCATTTTGGATGCACCTTTTGTTTGGTGATAGGTATGATTTTTTCAAAAAATATCTTGATGAACCGGATTCTCTGGCCATTTTTAGCATTGATTGTGGTTTACTTGCCTGATTTGTTGAAACAATGCTCGAAGATAAGAAATCAGAGACTTTTATATGGAATTCTATATCTACCGTTAGTGTATAGTATGATTCACCTTATTGAGGATAAGAGCGGAATTGTTCCGTATGTTCTGTTTTGGCAGAAATGAAGAAGAGTATAAAAGCACATTATGGACGGACTGCAGCGTATAAAAGTTGTGGTGGAGAGGAGAAGGCTAAATGGCGAAAGAACAGTTGGACAGCATCGAAATAAAGATTGAATTGTGTAGGATGCTAAAGGAACTGGATGAATATCTGGGAGGACATGGAATTCAGTATTCTATTATGAGCGGAACCTTGCTGGGCGCTGTAAGGCACGGCGGATTTATTCCGTGGGATGATGATATTGATATTGCTGTTTTACGAAAGGATTATGATCGTCTGATTGAAATCTTGCGGAAAAATAAACGAATTGGTGAGGAACTGGAGATATCTGGTTATGAAGTCGATAAGACCGACATGCCATTTTTAAAAGTCTACAACAAGTCGATTGCAGTAAAAGATAACCTCGCAAATGATCCATCCGAATTATGGATTGATATTTTTCCATTTGATAATGTGCCGGATCGCGGAACGCGGTCATATTGTCAGCGTGTTAGATTGATGCAAAAGCTATACCAGAAAAATTTGGAAGCGAATGGCTTTTATGCATTGGAGGCAACTAGAAAAAAAGGAATTTATAATTACCTGAACAAGATCGTGGTCTGGATCGCTGGAAAATTCAATAAAGAAAAACTGGTTGAACGGTATGTCGGTTTTTGTAAAAAATATAAGAACCAAGAATGTCGCTATATTCAAGATTTGACGTGGGGGACAAAGGCAGTTCCACGTGCACTGTTTGATGAAATTGTTGATTACCAATTTAACGACATTACAGTAAAAGGCTTCAAAGACTATGATACCTATCTCAAACGTGTTTACGGAGACTACATGCAGCTCCCGCCGGAAGACCAACGGGTAAGCCATGGCATCAAAGCATGGAGAGTAACGGAAAATGAAAAATAAGGCAACCCTGCTGAACATGATTTCGGGAATGGTTCTGCAGTTTTTTACGCTTGTAAGCGGTTTTATTCTGCCTAAAATCATTCTTACCTGCTTTGGCTCGGAAGTGAACGGGCTGGTATCGTCGCTCAACCAGTTTTTAAGCTACATAACGCTGGTTGAGGGAGGAATAACCGGCGTTATTATCGCAAACCTGTATAAACCCATTGTAGAGCAGGACAATAATAAAATTTCATCAGTTCTTGTAACGGCAGATCGCTTTTATAAAAAGATCGGCGCCCTTTTCATCGGCTATTCGGTTGTACTGTCCATTGTATATCCGTTGTATTTCAAAACCGAGTTCAAATTTGCGTATGTATGTTCGCTGACATTGATCCTTTCGCTCACATTGCTGATCCAGTACATGTATTCGCTGACGCTGCGAACGCTCCTGAATGCGGATAAAAAGGGCTATGTGGTAAATTTCACGCAGACGCTCATCGTGATCTTCAATGTCCTGTTTGCATTAATCTCGGTTTTTATTTACCCCAGTATTCATGTCTTAAAGCTGATAAGCGGTTCGCTCTTTCTTTTGCAGCCGCTCATATTCAACCGGTATGTAAAAAAGAACTATACAATCGACTGGAAGGTTGAGCCGGATAATTCCCTTATAAAATCCAGATGGAATGGGTTTGCAATCAATCTGGCGGCATTCATTCATAACAGCACGGACGTTACTGTCCTTACATTTTTGGCAAACCTGAAAACCGTTTCAATCTACAGCGTTTACAGTCTTGTCAGCAGTGGGATCAAGCAAGTGATCGATGCGTGTCTGTCCGGGATTGCACACACGGTGGGACAGGCCTATGCAAAGAAAAACTGGAAAGAACTGAACCAAAAGCTGGACATATATGAATATATAGTTTTTGTTCTGGTGTTCTTCTTGTTTACCGTAACAGCTTTGCTCATCACACCGTTTGTGCGGCTCTATACCAGAGGCATTGTCGATACAGAGTACAACCAGCCGTTGTTTGGATTTTTACTGGTTTTGGCAGAAGCGTTGTACCTGGTCAAGCTGCCGCACCTGAACCTGGCCTATTCAGCGAACAAGTTCAAGGAAATTACTGTACCTGCTTACATTGAAGCTACGCTGAATATTGTGATTTCGGTAGCGCTGGTAAAAAAGCTTGGTTTGATTGGCGTAACCATTGGCACAATTGTTGGCATGACATATCGGATGGTATTTCATGTGTACTACACAAGCAAAATCGTTCCGGGACGGGCGCAGCGCATTTTCTACCGGAAGCTGTTTCTCGGCGCAGGAGCGGGCTTTGCACTCTGCTATAAGCTGCTTCCCCTCCAGAACGTGACGGTTGGAAGCTGGATCGTTCATGCCATTTTTTACTGCGTTGTGATCGGGAGCATTTTGCTTGCAATCAGTGTCCTGTTTTTTCAGAACGAAATGAAATTCTTCGCGAAATATATAAAGAGGTAAGAGGAGCGTATGATGAATATAGCAGTGATTTTTGCCGGTGGTGTCGGCAGCCGGATGCACAGCAAGGAGCGACCCAAGCAATTTCTGGAAATGTACAACAAGCCGTGCAACAGGTAAAAAAGTAAAGACAACATAGAAGAGTGAATCGTACAAAGCTAATTAGCGTTGATGGTGTAGCAGTTCCGGTTCCGGATAATGCAGAAGATATTTTAAAATGTATTTATAACGAAGATTGGAGAATTCCAAATCCAAATTGGAAATCAAATAGCGGCAAATGTAGTAAACTTTTGCCAAATGAGTATGGATATCAAAGTAAGTGAGGAATTGAGTTATGAAAAATATTGCTATTTTAAATGCAAAAAATGCTTATATTTGTGTGATTATCTCCGTTGCCGCTCAAGCTTGGTCCGCATCCGCTGCATGAAAAC
>ERZ827458.1662-NODE-1662-length-14249-cov-8.031069_pt1 | contig 14249 bp, 13 predicted proteins | sample MGYA00519706_ERZ827458 | MGnify/ENA primary metagenome ERZ827458 (study PRJEB31778, sample SAMEA3449309) | human gut metagenome | biome: human gut; feature: human-associated habitat; material: faeces | place: United Kingdom | collected 2010/2012 ...
CATTTCTGCTTCTGTCAATTTCATTGCCAGCCTCCTTCAAAATGGGTATAAAAAACGCCATAGGTTTTTTGAGCCTACGGCTTGTGGGTATAGGAAAAGGGCGCTGATACTTGCATATCAACGCCCTTTGAGCCTATCAGTATTTGATTGTCTTGACTTCGCACCGTGTTTGCACCATGAAAAACATTGATTTCACTGACTTTTTCAATGTTTTCTTATCTGGTGCTACCATTAGACAGCCTCCTTTTTCTCCCGCGCCACCTCCTCGATGATGGCAATGATTTTCTCCTGCTCAGCTGCTGGCAGTTCCCGCCGCAATTTGCGGGAGAAGTTCCCGTCATTGCACCCAAACCGTTCGGCGATCTCCCAGAGGTACACCCCCGCCTGCTTCGCCGCTTCCCGAATCTTCACGTTTTTCATAATTTCTCCTCCTAAACTCGAAAAAGTTGTTGACTTTTCGCCTTGCAAGCCTTATTCTACTAAACAGAAGCAGCAAAAACAACCCTAAACCACAGGTTTTGAAAAGTTGCAATAGCTATCTGATTTACTATGTGGTACAAGGTTCGTAATCGGCATTTTAGGCTGAGTTTGTCAACAATTAACGAAAAAACGGGAGGGGCAACATGGGGCGCGTCAAAAAGAGCTTTAACGAGAAGTACAACTCACCATTCGCTGTAAACATGCGGGAACTCATGAAAGAATACGGAGTCACGCAGGACACGCTTGCTGCCAAAATAGGCAGAACGCGTCAGACCGTCTGCCAATACGTGAACGGTGAAAGCGAACCGGGGTATGAGACGCTTGCGAAAATCGCAGACTTCTTCTCTGTGTCAACGGATTATCTTCTCGGTATCTCGCTAGCGAAAACGCCGGGAACGACCATGCAGGCCGTGACCGAATACACCGGACTGTCTGAGGACAACGTTTTAAGGCTGCACCAAATGCAGGGAAATAAGGCTCGCGGGGCTTTTGAAACTCCCAAAGACGGGACTGTAATCATTAACGGCGGTGAACCGTATCTGGACTTTCTGAATGACATTCTAGACGCTGTTTACACCGGGAAAGAAACGTTTGTACGGGAATATATTTTATTGCGTTATTATGCGGAATGGCTCCGCTCCGGGGAAACAGCGGTCAAGGGGCAATGGAAAACAAGAATCCCGGTACCGCAGCTTATTGAAAGCTACAGCACCAGGATAACGAGGGCGATTGAAAAGTATCTCGTGGACAAATACACGGCTACAGATGGGCAGGTGAAATAATGGCTAACATTCAAGAACGCCGGGACAAATCCGGCAAGCTGATTTCCTACTCCATCCGGGTTTTTCGTGGTCGTGGGGCTGATGGGAAGCAACTCAAGCCCTTTACCGCCACCTTTGATGTTTCCCCTACATGGACAGAAAAAAGCGCAAGAAAAAAGGCTGAGGCTTTCGCCGCAACCTTTGAAAAGCAGTGCAAAGAGGGAACCGCCACCGATACCCGCCAGACCTTTGCAAGCTACTGCGATTATGTAATTGACCTGAAATCCCAACGGGGCGTGAAGCACTCCACCACCGTTCGCTATAAGGAACTGACCACACGGATTTATCCCGCTATCGGGCATATCAAATTGAAAGACTTGCGGGTTGACCACCTGAATACCCTTTACACCGATTTGTCAAAAAATGGCACAAGAAAAGGCGGTGAACGCGCCACCGCCAAAATAGACCTTGTTGCCTATCTGAAAGAAAAGAAACTGAGCCGGGCGAAGATAGCCGAAGATTCCGGCCTTGCCGCCTCCACTGTTTCCGCTATGGTCAAGGGGAAGCCCGTCAGCCTGCAAGTGGCTGCCGCGGCTGCCGGGGCTATGGGGGTCAAGCTGGAAAAAGTGTTTACCATTGAAGCTGACAACCGCCCGCTGTCCGCAAAGACAGTGCAGGAACACCACCGGCTGATCTCCACCGTTCTGGAACAGGCAGTAAAAGAGGGGCTTGTACCGTTCAACGCCGCCAGTCGTGCCGATCTGCCCAAAGTAGAGCGTAAAGAGGTCAACTATTTCCAGCCGGAACAGGTGGGGGCTATCCGGGAAGCGTTGGAGCAGGAGCCAATCAAGTGGAAATGCCTTGTGCATCTGTTTCTCATTACGGGCGCACGCCGGGGCGAAATCCTCGGTCTGAAATGGGATAAGGTGGACTTTGAAGCAAACAGGATTTACATTTGCAGCAGCATCCTGTATTCTCCCGATATCGGGATTTACGAAAGCACGCCGAAGACGGAACGGTCGAAACGGTTCATCGCCCTGCCGGTGGAAACGATACAGCTTCTGCGAAAATACAGAACATGGCAGACCGCCGAACGCCTCCGTCTGGGGGAATACTACGGCAATCAGGACTTTGTTTTTGCTCAGGACAACGGGAAGCCCATGCACCCGGATACAGTCACGGACTGGTTGAAAAAGTTCGCTGTCCGCCACGGGCTGCCGCACATCAACCCCCATGCGTTCCGCCACACAATGGCCTCCATGCTGTATTTTAACGGCGTGGACAGCGTCAGCATTTCCAAACGCTTAGGACACGCTCAGGTTTCCACCACTGCCAATATTTACGCCCATGTGATGGAAGCAGCAGACCAACAAAACGCGGAAATTCTATCGGAAATATTTTTGAAGAAAGCGTGATTTTGAAAGCAAGTTGAATTATTGTTGAATTATCCCGACAGTCAAATTTTAAAAATTACTGAAAAAGTTAGAAAAACACCGGATTTCTTGCTGAAATCCGGTGTTTTTATGGTTGCGGAGGCAGGACTCGAACCTACGACCTCCGGGTTATGAGCTGCTTATTTTCTTTGAAAAATAAGCTTAAATAGTTTCAACTAAGCAAAGAAACGTTGAAATAGCGCGGTTTCGATAGTGAAAAAGTCCAATTGGATTTGAGCAATTTCGCGTAGGCTATCCCCAAACTATCCCCACGGAATTGGGCGAAAAAGTTTGGAAAATTCGAGGTGGCGGCACATCCAGTTCAATGGAGCGGATGTGCCATTTTATTTTCAAATCATGCAGTACCGGGGTTCATTGTTCAATTCCGCGGTAGCCGTGTTTTTCCGCATTTCCAAGTAAATAAAGGAAAGCAAACGCAGGAATTCGCAGCAAATCCTTGCCGCACTTTGTATTGTGAACGCCAAAATCGTCTGCATTCTTGGTGATGATAATCGCTGCTGACGATTCCTCACACAGTTCTACAATGGCATCATCATCCGCAATTGGCGCGCCTTCCCGGTATTTGACTTCAATCAGGATATTGTTTGTGTTCGGGTAATCCACCACAATATCAATTTCTTTTCCCTTTTTGCCGCCTCTGAAATAGCCGACGGAGGTGGCGTACTGATAGTAAAATGCGGCGACATGCTTGTAAACGGCAGTTTCAACGATTTTACCCATCTCAACAGGGTCTGTCAGAACGGAGTCATCCATCAGAACGGCATTTCGGATGGCAGCGTCTGCAATATAGATTTTTGGCCGCGCTTTCAGCACCTTTTTCCCCGCCATATCCACCGGCCAGCTCTGGTAAATCAGATTTGCGCTTTCCAGATACTGGATATAGTTTTCTACGGTTGTGCGAGATACGCCGTTCAGTTCTTTTGTGATCGCCTCAATGGATACAATTTCCGAAGATACGTTGCAAAGGTATAAGAAAATTCTCTCGAGCTCTGTCGCATTGCGAATATTGTACAGGGAGGGAAGATCACGCTTCAGCACTTTATCCACAACATCCTCCCGCATGATCTGCTGTGCCATCAAATCATTGTCAGCCAGTGCCAATTCTGGGAAACCGCCAACCTGCAAATACCGCATAAAGTGGTTCTGGACTTTGGAAAGCTGCATCATAATTTGCGTCCGCTCAATTTGGCTTTTGTGGAGCAGTGTTGTTACTTTCAAATCGGAAGCAATGTTGGGTCTGTCTAAATTCAGCAGTTCACAGTACTCGTAAAAAGACATGGTGGGAACCTGGATAACCGTCCAGCGGCCGGCGCCGCTCTCTCTGCTGCCTTTCATCAATGCCGGGCTGGCAGAACCGGTTGCAACGACATGGGTATCCGGCTGCGTATCGTAAATGATTTTTAACCAGCGATCCCAGTCCTGTGCATACTGCACCTCATCGAAAAAGTAATAAACATCCTGTTCCGCATAAATGTTTTCGTGATAGCACTCCAGGACATCCTGAAATTGACTGAGTTTCAGCATGGGGTGATCCAGAGAAATAAAAACAATTTTCTGAGGCGGGATCCCGGATTTTAAAAGTGCCTCGATCATCTGGTACTGGATCGTTGTTTTCCCGACACGTCTCGTTCCCGTTAAGACTACGGAACGACGGATCCCCTTATCCGTCAGCCGCTTCATCGCTTCGTAAAACGCAAACCGTTTATAGGTTTTTGACATTTGCGCGCTGACCATCCCGGTTTTCCACCAAGGGTTATAGGCACTCAAGACTTTTAGGATACTTTCCTTTGTTGTAATTGCCAATGCGATCAACTCCTTTCTTATAAGAATACCCTGAAAATCAATTTTTGTCAATTAATATTATCAGTATACTATTAATATTTTTTGACATAAATTAATTTTCGGGGTGATATATCGAAATGCTATGTTAAAGAAGCAAGTATTCTGCACGCATTTATCCCCAAACTCTCCCTGCGGATTTGGGCGAAAAAGTTTGGAAAATTCGAAATGATAGAATATTCGATTTCTACACATACAGTGGTATTCCACTGCATCGCTATCCGCAGTGGCTTTTAAAAAGAACTGCGGAAATATTTTTATTCTGGTGATTGTACTGTTTGCAACGCTTGCAAATGCGGATGATTGGGCTGAAATAGCAATGTTTGCGGACTATTATCAAGATTATTTTCGCAATATATTGAATTGGAAAATAGAACACCGTCCCACGATGCAATTTGAAGCGAATTTAAAAGAAAGGTTCTTAAAAACGGCAGAAAAAGCACATGGTCGGTTGGAAATAAGAGAGTATTATCAGACAGAATACATCAAATGGTTGAAGCAGAAAGGGGCGAGGAAAGGGTTAAAAAGCATTATTATGGAGAGAAAAACCATTAAAAAGGAAACAAAGAACGAGTGGAATACCGTTATTTCATTAGTAGCTTGAAGGAAGACATCGAACTTACCAGCCGAACGGTTTGCGGGCATTGGTGTATTGAAAGTATGCACTGGCATCTGGATGTTACTTTCCGTGAAGACGCAAACGCAACGATCGATAAAACTGCTGCGCAGAATCTGAGCACCATTAGAAAATCGTGCCTCAGCATTTTGAAAGTCACAGAGTTGTCAAAGCGTAAGCTGTCGATGAAGAAAAAACGGTTTGCCATCAGTCTGCGCCCCACGATGCTCCTTGAAATAATTCTCAAAGCTTAAAAATGAAGCAACGAGAGTACAGCACATGTGTGAGCATTCATGCAATCGTCGTGTATCCTTGCGACACTCTCTTGAAATACCAGATGGTATGATATATAATTAATTTGTGATTTTTTGTCTAATGGAGGCGTCAAATGGCTGTTTCACATAATAAGCTCTGCACACTGCTTGTCGACAAGAAAATGAGCAAAGCCGATTTGCGCTAAGCCGCCGGGCTGATTCCCAACACCATGACAAAACTGCGCCGTGACGAACCCGTGGCTATGGGCGTGCTGGAAAAGATCTGTGGGATCCTGGATGCAGATTTTGGCGAAATCATGGAATATAAATGCGAAAGCAAAAAATGATTGGAAAATAAGCGATGCAAGAAAAAAAGTATGAAAAGTACTGCGATAATAGATCTGTAATTTCACTATTTTCTGGCGCAATGGGTCTTGATTTGGGACTAAAAAAAGCTGGTCTTAACATTGTGCTCGGCCAGGATTCTAATTTAGATTGTGTTGCGACAATGAAAGCTAATGGATGTAATGTATACGCTGGGGACATCCGGGAAATAGATCCACAGAATTTGCTGGAACAGGCCAAAATGCAAATTGGAGAACCGTTTCTAATTTGCGGTGGACCTCCCTGCCAGCCATTTTCCACAGCAGGCAAGCGGCTGGGTATTAATGATCCTCGCGGAAGTCTATTTATGGAGTTCATACGGATGATTGATTACATCCGTCCTCGCTTTTTCGTGATGGAAAATGTTAAGGGCATAATGTCGGCACCCCTCAAGCATATTCCAATAAAAGACAGAGGTGCGGATTATAAAAGAGACGAATTTGGAACCGTTTTAGATGTTGTCCTTTCTGAATTCAAAAAGTTGGGATACAAAACGGTATATGGAGTTTTGGACGCTGTTAACTACGGTAGCCCCCAGTTTCGGGAAAGATTTATTCTCATCGGTAGCCGCGATTGTGAAGAAATCTTTTTACCTTTTCCCACTCATTTTCAGACACATCAAAACCCGGAATATAGATGGCGTACTATCGCTGATGTTTTTAATGACATCAATCCCAGTGATAATGAAGTGGCAATTTTGAGTGATGAGAGAATGGAGTACCTTAGGCAAATACCAGAAGGCGGAAACTGGAGAGATCTTCCTGCGGATCAAATTAAAGGTGCAATGGGGGGGGCGTATACTTCTGGCGGTGGGAAAGCAGGATTTTACAGAAGACTATCATTCAATCAACCATCTCCGACAGTTGTAACCTCCCCTATTCAGAAAGCCACAATGATGTGCCACCCAACAGAAGATCGACCGCTATCCGTCCGAGAATGCGCAAGGATTCAGCAATTCCCTGATGATTGGATTTTTACGGGTACAACAGTGGCAAAATACAGGCAAATTGGTAACGCCGTTCCTGTCGGTCTCGGTGAAGCGATCGGAAAGGCAATTATTGCAGTGGCGAGTAAAACAGCGTCCGTACAAACAAAGCGAAGGAAACGATAACATAAGTACAAGCTGGGGGTGTCCGTATGCAGTCCGCAATTGATAGATATAAACTCGGCACTGAGGCAGAAGTGTGTGCATCTGATTTTTATGGGCACTACATTCCGAGGCGTGATTCGAGGTTTTATTGTCCAGAGTGCGGTGAACCTGTGTTTTGGAGAAGCAGAGGTGGTTCACAGCCAGACAAGTTTTGCCACTACACAAAAACTTCCTCATCCCCTGAATGTGATAAGCGTGTAGATGGGCATTCTGGACTTAATTTGTATCAGAGAGTTGGCCTGAGTGTTTACTTGCAATGCACTGGGAAGGGAAAATACCAGCTCGGTATTATGTTTCCGGCTCTAAGTGAGAACCAAATCGATAATGCCATGCGGCGTGCGCTGAAGGTTCGTATTTCTTCGCGAACTATATTCAGAGAGGCTACCATAAATCACACATATTTTCAAACGGGCGAATCCACTTTTATCCCTGTGAATTTCGTTCCTGATAATGGAGAGAATTTCTCAATTATAACTACCCCATATTCAGATTTATGGCTTCAGCAGCGGTGGTCAGATTTTGCAGATGGCTTTTCCTCGGCTGGTGCTATTTTCACCTTTGACGAAGCCGGTGGGAGAAAAATACATCGAGGAGATAGCATTTCTACTGATAAAGACTACTATGTCGTGGCAAAAAGTTTTCACTCCCCGTATGGTGAAATAAAATCAGAACAGATGGGCATTGTTACGCTCAATGGAGCCGACTATGGAGTGTTCCATATAAAAATCTATGTTCCCATAGAAAATGAGACGATATTCTCTAAGGTAAATCATTTTTTTCATCTGCATTTTTCGGTTTGGTTGTTAGAAAAAGCTCCGGAACTAGTCCCTTTGTGGCCTCCGGTAGTTGAACAAACTGCCCTTGTCCCTATTATTAACCGACAATTTCAGTTTTGTGCTATATCCAGTGGAAATGATATTCCAAGCGTTTTTGTGTATCGAAGTAATAGGGCCGATTCTCTTACTTTATCAATGGAAGAACCAGGGATACATACAGCAGTGATTCCCTTACAATCAGTTGAAACAGTACTCTCTGTAGATAGAAAATATACCGGAAGAGAAGCAGTTTTTCAAAAGAAAATTGTTAATAGTGGACGGAGTAGATATCAGTTCAGCATGAAGACCTGTAATGACGATCCACTAGATATCAATCATCTCATTCAAACTGATATGCTGTCGGCATTAACTTTTAACAGTAATGCGAAGGTTGATATATACATCGAAAATCGTGATAAAACGGTTGCTTATATACCAATTCGCAGATCACAGACGGAACTAACACCAAATGGCAACGCAGTAAAAATAATTATTAACATCGAAGATGGAATTCTGTATGAATATAATGTTTCACTCCCCCAAAATGAAAATAGTCTGAACGAAGAAGTCCTTCTACAGCTAATTTCCCAATGCTCTGCGGGAGTGTATACCCCTGCCCCGCGTTGGATTTATTCACTACTCCTCCAATGGAATCACATGGGATATCGCTCGGCTGTGTCAGCACTAAAACGAGTAGCTTATATGAATAAACTGCCGTATGCACTTTTGACAGAACTGAATAGGTTAAGATTGTCTTTCTCAGTAAGTGAAAAGTAGGAGGGAATAGAAATGGAAAATATCGACCTTTCGACAGTTAGATATATAAAACTTGATAAGCCGACCACCTTTGTTTGTGGGCACTGCAAGAAAGAAAAAACAGCAAAAAAGCACGCTGAATACGTAATCGGTGGTACATGTGTCAAAATATGTAATGCATGCTATGGCTATTGGCTTTCCCCAAAAATAAAAAAAGCAGGGGCCAAAATGATAATTGGTCAAAACGGAATGGATGTAACAGACGGAGAGGTGGGTCATATTTTGAAACCTTCAATAAGTAGCCTATCCTCGGATAAAATTGAATACATCTGTCGACAGATTTCACCCGGAGAGATCCGACACTATTTTCAGAAGAATCCAAAGCCATTTTCCCAGATTAGGCCTGGGTTTCGTGCGGCTTCTCTCTCCGATGATGACGCCATAGCGATTATTTGCAAGAATACGCGCAACCTCTTCATCTCAAGTTATTTGGAAAAGTGGGTTGGACGATGGCTAGCAGAAATACAGGAGTACTGCGAAAAAGCAGAGGCCGATAATGTACCCGCTAGCAAAGCGCTCGTTACAGCATTGAGCGAAAGCGTATTTGACTCAAATATAGAATTATTCTTCGAGCTTTCCGGTAAAGACTATGATGAAGAGTATATAACATTAGTTAAGACTGCAATGGGATTTTTATCAGAAAATAAGGATCTTTGGTCGGATGTGGCTCACAGACAGAAGCTAATTGATGAAAAGGGAAACTCGCAATCCATTACTGCGGAAGATGCTGAAAAACTTCGTGCAGAGCGAGATGCAAGCAAGGCTAAATATGAAGATGCAATTTCCCAAATGGCTGCCACACGCAGTGAGCTTGATGCGTTATCAGAAAAATACGCCGGTCTTGCGGCTGACAAAGCAGCCCTGACCGAACAGCTGCAATATCTGCAAAGGGAACTTGACCATTTTCACCGGCTAGAGGAAATTGCAGACACTGATAGCAACGAGGAATACAGCAGTGCGTATGAGTATGCATCTGTGTGCTCTGTTTTCTATGACTACTCGAATCAGATCTGGTTGTCTCGGCTTGCAGATATAAAAGATGGGAGAATTGTGCGGTTTATCAGGAACGAAGATATTCCACCTTACTTTGGAAACCACGATCGCTTGTTTTGGGCAAACGGTCCCAGAGATGATGGATATATAGGTGTATGGCAGTGGAACTCTCAGCCAAGGGATACTGATCCAACGAAAGATGTCGTTACAACTATGCATATAAATGGAGCCAGTATCATTGAAATAGTATTCTTTTCAGATTGCCACTCATTTAAGGAAATTGGGGAACGCATTACTACGCAATCCTTCCAAATCGCATCGCATGGAAAAGTGTTATTTGCCTGTAAGACCGCCGCCCAGGAGACAATCGGATTACTTTGTAATAAAGGGAGCTTTATCTTTGATAGTGGGAATGTCACAGTTCGTGAAACAGTACTTTCCTTGCCGCAGTATCGCATATCTTCGGACGATATCTTGAACCTTGCAGGAAAGAGTATCTATGCACACACCAGCTTAGGAATTCCCTTAGGAATGCAGCAAATTAGAAACCCTGTAAATTTGGTTAAAGAGATCGTGTTGAAAGAGGCAACAAGTGCAGTCCTTCGACAGCAGGGGTTGTCCAAAAAAGAAGCCCAGCACTGTCAGGCATTTCTCAAGGATTTACCGACAGAGACACTTTGGCAGACGGTTGCCTCTGCATGTGGCTGCTCCGAGGAAGTTGCGAGGGGATATATTGATACATTTATTGCACAAGCAGAGTCGTATCTTTCCCAATCCGATATTGAGACAGAAGTCCTTGCGTCTGCAATAGAGCGTGCTCCCCAATTCACCGCACAATGTATGGCATTACTTTCAGAAAGTTGGGAAAGTGCAAATGCACAAAGGCTGAATGATGCCAAGAACGCCTTCGAGGAAATCACAAGAGCCGTATCTGAACAGAGAAATAATCAAACAGTTCTTCTAAACGAGTGCAGTGATTTGGAAAAAAAGCTACATAGCATCCAAACCAAGATACAAGAAAAGGAAAAGCTAGCTACTGATGTTGAAGCGGGAGTAGCCGACAGAATTGCAAGAGCCCAGCAAAAAGCTGCTGATTTTATTGCAAGCATGACATTTGTACAGGGTAGCAGTACCCCCGTAAAAAATGTCATTAGTAGTGCAGAAGGAGCTATTATTCAAAGACAAGTAGACACCATCCCGGGATGCTCAATATCCGACAAAGAGGACTATGTGGATGAATTGATAGAGAACTTTCAGACTGTTGGATATGACGGGGTAACTGCGACGCACATGGCTGAACTTGTAACCATTTGTATGGAGAACTCGCTGCCACTTATATGTGGATCCAATGAGCTGCAAATTGGAGACTGTATTGCCGCTATGTATGGGAACGCAGGTGCATATGCAACCACCATTTCGACTGACCAGGGAAACTCCGGCGCTATCTGCGAAGCAATTACGTCCCTTTGTAGTTCAAAACCCGGAGTATTTGTTATTAGTGGTGCATTTGATGGTTTCAGCTTAAGTGCATATAAAGAGATCCTGCTGCGCCAGGAAAGATGGGGCCAAAATGCGATTGTAATTTTTGCATTGGGTGGTGTTCACCCCTCCATGCTCTCCCCTTATATTTGGGAACGCACAATGTTTATTGATGGCGATATAGGCCTTAAGCTAGTTGCGCCCTCCAGCTTATCATCGCATTCTGTGGATAACAGTATTTTTAATGGAGATAGCATTGAGAGTGTAGAAGAGCTTCAAAAAATTCTCCGCCCATTTTCGGGGATTGTAAGTAATTTGGCCACATTTAACTACATGAAGTACATGGATTTGTCGGGATCAACGGTAACGGATGACATCCAGCTACTTTTGCAGATTGTTTGTTATGCATTGTCTGGTAATAAAATAGACAAATTACGTGACATTCTCTCGGCGATGGGGAAAAATATAGAGGATTATCCCGAACTATTAAAATATCTGTGAGGTGATTACATGGCAGGACAACTACTTCAAGCAATTGCAACGGATTTAATATAAATTAGTTGATTGTCTTGAAAAATGCTTGATTTACGGGCATATTCGCAGGTTTGCAAATTGATTTTACTACTCATTTACTACTTTTAACGGATTGAGCCTTGATATGCAAAAAGCACCTGCGGGCTGCCGGATAGACCGCTACACCACCTTACGCGGCACGTCGAAAAGAAAAAATAAAATAACACCACCTATAAGGCGGCGTTTCTCACTCCTACACTGGAGAACAGGAACGCTGCTTTTTTATGCCCTCATGTTACGCAGTAAGGGCAAATGAAGCCTTGATTTATGCGGCTCTTAGAGCGCGGAAATGAGAAATGCAAGGGTTGATACCTTTTCCCTCAAAACCGCGTTTCTACTGCGTAACAAATCCAACCAAAGGAGTGATGAAGCTATGGCAGTTTTCCGCGTGGAAAAGAACAAAGGTTATACGGTTATGAGCAACCACCATTTACGCAACAAGGAACTTTCCCTAAAGGCAAAGGGCTTGTTGTCGCAAATGCTCTCACTTCCCGAAGATTGGGACTACACCCTTGCAGGGCTGTCCCTTATCAACCGGGAAAGTATCGACGCTATCCGCACCGCTGTATGGGAGCTTGAAAAAGCCGGATATATCACAAGGCGGCAGGGACGCGACGAGAAAGGCAAAATGACCGCTATCGAGTACACCATTTACGAACAGCCACAGCCCCCAGCATTGGATTGTCCGGTATTGGAAAATCCAACAGCGGATAAGCCGATATTGGAAAATCCGACACCGGATAACCCGACGTCGGAAAATCCAACGCAATTAAATAAAGAACTATTAAAAACTAACTTACCCAAAAAAGAAAAATTAAATACAGATGTATCAAGTACCCATTCCATTCCTTTCCATTCCCTAAATCCCTCTCCCTTAGAGGACGCGGCACAGCCGCCGGAACGGAAGCGAAAGGAAGCGACAGACGCATACAGCGTGTATGAGGAAATCATCAAGGACAATATTGAGTACGACTATCTGATACAGGACAGATACCTTGACCGGGACAGGATAGAGGAAATCCTTGCCCTTATTCTTGAAACCGTCTGCACCAAACGAAAAACAATCCGTATCGCCGGGGACGACTACCCGGCAGAGCTTGTAAAAGCAAGGTTTATGAAACTGAACAGCGAACATATCCGCTTTGTACTTGACTGTATGCAGGAAAACACCACCAAAATCCGCAACATCAAGCAGTACATGAAAGCTGCCCTTTTCAATGCCCCGTCTACGATTGGCAGCTATTACACGTCCCTTGTATCTCACGATATGGCAGATGGTACTTTTTATGGGAAACCGAAAAAATCCGGCATACCCGATTACACCTGCAACGAGGGCGAAAGCCTGTAAACCAACCCAAAGGAGGATTTGATTATGACACAGAAAACAGGAGCTTTGATTTTTGATGAAACCGCTGACCGCTACGACATTCGCTTTGACGTAAACGACTACTACGGGGGCTTACATTGCGGCGACTGCATGGAGGTCTTTGTGCGGGGCAAATGGAAGCCTACCCGTATGGAGTACGGGGACAACTGGTATCTTGTGGGTATTCGGGCGGCAGACCTTTCCGGGCTGCGGGTACGGATTTAACAGGGCGGCGTGAAAACGGACGCTCTTTTTTCATGCCCGCCCCGCTTCCCGGCGGCGGGCATACCACCATAGAACATGAAAGGAGGACACCCATTGCAGGAGGAAACCAACGAAAAGACCATAGCCCTTTACATCAAAACCGGGAAACTGACGGCACAGCAGCTCCAAAAGGCTATGAAAGCCCTGCTTGCACAGATGAAAAAGCAGCATGACAGACAGAAAATCCCGCATGGCAAACAGACCCTAAAGCAGCTTATGAAGCAGAACGCGGGCGTTTCCAACATTGAAATCACAAAGGACAATATCAAAGCCTTTGAGAGTACGGCGAAAAAGTACGGGATTGACTTTGCCCTAAAGAAAGACAGCACCGAAATCCCGCCCCGCTATCTTGTTTTCTTCAAGGGACGGGACGCGGACGCACTGACCGCAGCTTTCAAGGAGTTTTCCGCAAAGAAGCTGACGCAGGAACAAAAGCCCTCTATCCGAAAGCTGATTGTTTCCCTCAAAGAAAAGGCGGCGGCTTTGAACGCACAGCGGGACAAAGTAAAAAACAAAGACAGGGGGATTGCAAGATGAACGCTATCAACTGGAAAAAGCTGCTGCTTCCCAACATTCCCTATCTGCTCTTTGTGTATCTCTTTGATAAAGTCGGGCAGGCGGTACGCCTTGCGCCGGGAGCTGACCTGTCCGGCAAGGTGCTGTCGCTTGGGGAGGGCTTTTCTATGGCTTTTTCAAACCCGCTTCCGAGCCTTGCCCCTATGGATTTACTGATAGGAATTTTAGGCGCGGTGCTTATCCGGCTGATTGTCTATGTAAAAGGCAAGAACGCGAAGAAATACCGGAAAGGTATCGAATACGGCTCTGCCCGTTGGGGAACTGCCGAAGATATTAAGCCCTACACCGACCCGGTATTTCAAAATAACGTGCTGCTGACACAGACGGAACGGCTTACCATGAACAGCCGCCCAAAGCAGCCGAAGTATGCAAGAAATAAAAATATCCTTGTTATCGGGGGAAGCGGCAGCGGCAAGACGAGATTTTTTG
>ERZ827458.1668-NODE-1668-length-14205-cov-9.929329_pt1 | contig 14205 bp, 2 predicted proteins | sample MGYA00519706_ERZ827458 | MGnify/ENA primary metagenome ERZ827458 (study PRJEB31778, sample SAMEA3449309) | human gut metagenome | biome: human gut; feature: human-associated habitat; material: faeces | place: United Kingdom | collected 2010/2012 ...
ATAGGAAAAGAGTATATCCATAATTACCTTGAATCTGCTGATGACTTTACTAATGAAGTGAGAGAAAATCACACTTGAAGAGTATGAGGCTAGAAGGAGTCAGAGTACATGTATGTATTCTATTATTACAGAAAGAATGTTTGAGAAGGGAGTAGGTTAAATCTACTCCTTTTTTCTTTTCTATAAGGATTATTCTTTTCTTATGGTACTTTTGGACTTATTCTATTGTTTATTTAAAAGATATATTCTACTTTTGCAATGTAATTAACTAATTAATTGAATGTTATATGAGTAAGACTTGTTATACTCCAGAGAAAGGTCTGGATGATGTAATAGCTAGTAAGGTAACAGGATGGAATAAATACTTAGTTGCTAACCTTAGAGGCTTATATCAGGAAAGAAATCCTGAAGCTGAAACTCCAACTGCTGAAACTCTTATCGAGTTCAGAAGGAGTCTTAGTAAAGAAGACTCTAAGAGACTTCTTGATGCTATAAATAGTCCTGCTGTGTCTTATACACAGTTAAGAGATGACTTTAGTGCAGAAGAAAGGTTCAATAGAATAAGTATGATTTCTACTATATTCTCAGACATTGTAGATGCTGTTCAGGAGGAATATCCCTCTGTAAGTAGAAAAGATATTATAGCTGGATTCACTGTTGATGGACAACAAGCTGGTGGTGTAGCTGGTATCTTTAATGAGATATATGATACTCTTCAATCACAATATAGTGATGCTATAGAAGAGAATGATACTGAAACAACAGCTAAATACCAAAAGGTATTTGATAACTGGGGAGCCTTAATATCCTTTGCAAAAATTAGAATTAGAGATGCAGAAGACCTTAAATTAGGTCAAGACATTAACTTTGCTGATGATTCCAATCCTAACAACTTCAATGAAAATGATATGACTGAGAAGTTTGTTATGGAAGAATCTAAGAGAGAAGGTTGGATGGAACAAGCTGAATTTGAGTCTTCTTTTGGCTCAGTTGGAAAGCAAGTTAGAAAGGTTATTGGTAGAGTTCCAGTATATAAGGATGGTGAAGTTGTATTGGATGATTTAGGTTTTCCTGTAATGCAGGACCCTGTAAGAATGCATCAAGAGTTACTTGATGTGCTTAGAGGTGTAGGCAGTGAAACTGAAATGATGAATGCTCTTAGAGAGTATAGTAGTACTTCTGGATGGGTAACTCCATTTATGCAAGAGCTGGAAAATCCTCAAATAAGAACTCAATTCTATACTGACTTTAAGAAAAACTTTCAGCCTTATTCTATGCAAACTGAAAAGCAGGAAGGTAGAATAAGAACCTATAAGACAACATTACTTAATAGAATTAAGGGTAATGCTCCTTTTAGTTCATTCTTAACTTCAGTTAAACTTGGTAAGGTAGTTAATCCTAGGAACAGTATCTTTGAAAAGAGTGGTATTGGTACTAGAGTTATGCCAATTAGACTAGAGAGAATTAAGAATAAAATAGTTGATACTCTAGCAGAACCTGAAAGAATAAATGAGAAATCAAAGTTCTGGATGATGTCTAAATTAGAGAGGAAACAATTCTTAATTGATGCTACTGAGTCTCTTGGTATTGATATAGATGGTGAAACTTTAGATAGAATAATGTCTAGAAACAGAGATATTAGGGCATTAAACAAAGAACTGTTAGGTGCAGCTAAGTTTGGTCTCAATCTAACTAAAGAAGAACAAGAAGGTAAAAAGGAGGTTAGTTATGAAGAGCTTATCAAAAGAGCTTCTAGTAATGAGAAGAAAGGTGTCCTCAGAGAAAAGATTACTAAAGTACTGGCAATAGTTGCTAAGAGTAGAGAAGGGCTAAAACTTGAAAGTAGAGTTAGATATGGTGATAATACATTCTTTAGTAATGTTATTCCATCATTCATGGGAGATAGATTTGATAAGATAGCTTCTTTTGTGAAAGCTACTGACAAGAAAGGACTTCAGGCTATGCTTGAAACTACTTATCTCAACTCATCTTATTTTCAATATGATGGTAAGATACTTAACAAGTGGTTAGAAGAACTCTATAATAGTGATTTAAGTACTGAAGATAACTTTGCTGCAAACTTTACCTTTAAGAGATTCTTAGGTACAGATAAACTTAAGTTTGAAGACTTCACCAGTAAACAGCATATAGTACAAATGCTCAATGAGTATTTCTCTGAAAAACAAATTAGTCCTAATAGTCAATATGCTTGGTATCCTGTATTCATCTTAGGTGATAGTGGAGTAGCTAAGTTTATTAAAGCTAAAAGGTATGGTGGTCAAGAGATACTTGATGGTATGTACAATGTCTATATTCAAGAGAAGAGAAGAATGGAGTTAACTAAAGCTGCTAATAGAAAGATGCAGGAGGAGGGGTTAAAGGCTATTGATAACTTCTCAAAGAATGAAGATAAGTTTAGCCTACTCCCCTTCTTAAATGAACCTAAGTATGCTGGAATGATTAAAGAAAGTAACATAGAACAGACTGTTAAGCAAGCTATTGGAGCTTATATGGATGATTCTGTTACTAAGTTCAAGCAACAACTTAATACATTAGGAGTGCTTGAACAGCAAAATAATCAGTATGTTTATTTGAGTCAAGAAGTTAAGGGTAATAGAACTATAGACCAAGTATTATCAGACTATTACTGGAATACAAAGTTTGCTACTATTCAACAGTTACAGATGATGACTATTGATCCTTCTTTCTATAAAGGAACCAAAGACCTTCAAAAGAGATATAAGGAAATCCATGCTCCTGGAACTGCATTGAGTGTTGAGGCTATTAATCCTTTTACAGGTGAGAGATATAGCAATGATGGTATTGAAAGGTGTGTTTATTTTGATGATATTGTAGTAGATGCTGAAAAAACAAATCCTGAATTTATGCAAGCTGTTGCTAATCACTTTGGTAAAGATAGTGATGTATATAAATCCTATAAAAGGAATGTACTTGCTGATGGTCAAGGTTATAGAACACTTGAAAGCTATAAGAAAGTAATGGGTATGGCTGGTAAGTGGGATGAAAGAATGGAAGCAGCTTATAATCAGATACAGTCTTTAAGAGCTAAAATAGGTAGAGATGAAAATCCATCTATGGAAGATATTAAAGCTATATCAGATTTAGCTGTTATATTTCAACCTATTAAACCTTATATGTTTACCTTTGAGAATTATTCTCTTGGTACAGATATGTTAAAGATACCTGTTCAACATAAGTATGCAGAAGCAGTTCTTATACCTGAATTACTACCTGCTGGTAGTATGATGAGAGATATAGCTTATTGGATGGAAGATCATGTTAATCCTGAGACTGGAAAGAGTGAACCTATTGATATGATAGGAGCTTGGTCTACTGGTGGTGATAAAATTGTTAAGGTAGGTGGATTTGGTTCTACTAGTATTAGTAATACAAATTCAAAGACTATTAATGATGCACTAAACAATGGTTATGTTCATCAGTTAAGCTATGCTGACTATAGAATACAGACTAATGTACCTGAGCATGTTAATAGCTCTCAGTTATTTGGTACTCAAGTAAGAAAGCTTATTATGGCTAAGGTAGGAAAGTTTAAAGACTACAGTAGTTATATAGGTGGAAAGAGAGTTAATCTTGGTGGTAAATATGGTAATGTTAAGTTGAATGGTGGTAATTTGGTTAGATTCTATAATTCTCTTATTACTGCCAATATCATTGATTCTTATCATTTATTTGAGAATGCAGTATCTGATGCTAATAAGATAAGCAATAGGTTAATCCAGACTACAGCTAATAATAGCAGAGAGTCTAAAGATAACATGATGGCTTATGCACTGAATGAAAGAGGTGAATTTACTGTACCTTTATTTGAAGGTGGTTTAGAGCATGATAGTTCAGCTTTATTCTTTAGTCTCTTTAAGAAGATGGTTAACAAACAATCTATTAAAGGTGGTAGTGCTGTTCAAGTATCAGCTATGGGTATTACTGGTTATGAGGAAGATGGTGGTTTGAGATATGTAACAGACCCTAATAATCCTAATAATATACTCTATGCAGAGTGTGAAATACCTTGGGATTTAACTTATACTGATAGTACTGGTAGAGAGCAATCATTAGACTTTGAGACCTACTGTAATGAAGATGGTACTCTAAAGATTGATGAGAATGGTAATACTATTCTTGAAAAGACCTATCCTAATATACTAAGTTTACTTGCATATAGAATACCTACTGAGAGAGACTATTCTATGATTAACCTTCGAGTGAAGAGGTTTAGTCATAAGACTGCTGGAGGTACTATTAAAGTACCACCTCAGGGAACTACTATTGCAGGTTTTGACTTTGATATTGATAAGTTGTATTTTATGAGAAATGAGTATCAGCAAAGACAACTTACATCAGAGGAAATAAAGAATATATGGTCAGAGTTCTATGATACATATCCTAATTTAAAAGCAGTTCTACAAGAAGCTAGAGAAGAAGATACTGAATCATTAGACAGACTATATAAGTATTGGGAGAAAGCTGGGTTACCTTATAGTTATCAAGCAGCTTTCAATCAGTTTGTAGCTGATAGAGGTTATATAAAGTTTGAAGAATATGACTTTAGTAAGAGTCCATTAGAGAATAGTAAGGCTAGTAGAAACAACATGCTTATTCACTTAGTTCAACAAAGATTAAGTGATGTTGAAACCTTTAAGGATAGATATACTCCTGGTGGATTTGCTAATGCTTCTAAAGCAGCTAGAGTTATGAGAGAGTTAATGTTTGGTAAGGCAGAAGTTAATCATCAAGATAAGACTGTTAACCTTTCAAGTATTAATAAAGCTATTGATGAAGGAAGTCTAACTGATCCAGAGCCTAATTATGATCCTAGTGACCCTATGACTATTGTTATTTATAACCAGCAAAATAATGTTGCAGGTAAATTGATTGGTATCTTTGCAAATCAAAATACTAATCATGCATTTGCTTCATTGATGGAACAGTTTTCTTTAAAGAAGCCTATTACATTTGCAGGTAAAAGTTATTCTGATTTACTTCATAATGATAAAATAGATACTAGTTTGAATGTTGCTGAGTTTCTAGCTGCATCAGTAGATGCTGTAAAGGACCCAGTACTTAACTATTTGAACTTGAATACTATTACTGCTGATGCTGGTGCTATGTTAGCAAGACTTGGTTTTACTACTGAGGATATAGGTTTATTATTCAATCAACCTATTATTAAGGATATATGTGAATACAGCTTTAATAATGGTATGTCTGATATTAATTCTGTAATAGATAATGTATTAGACAATTATGAGGTTGATGGTGAGTTAAAGAAGGCTATACCTGATGAAGACCTTTCAAGAGAAAAGCTAGCATATAATATAGTTCAGGCTGCAAACACTAGTAAGGAAGAACTAATGAAGAGTGATGAATTTGTTGAGAAACAAATTATTGTTGCTGATTTATTTAGAGATATCCTTGAAGCTAGTAATGATGTGTCTCAGTTTGTAAGAAACACTAAGTTTACTGCATCTAATGCTGTAGGTTCTACCTTTGGAGATGCTTATGCACAACAGATGAAAGTAGCTGCTTATGTTAAGTCCTTTACAAAAGCTGATGCTCTTAAAGTTGAAATGAAAGTAGCTCAAGGTATTAATGCTCCTATGAATAATGAAGTAGGAACATTATCCATGAATGATCAAGAGTATATGGAATCTTTACTTGAGAATCCTTTTGCTTATGAACAGGCTATGTATGATATGAATAGAAAGGCTGAGAAAATAATCAATAAATTCTATCCTTATAATACTAAAGCCTATAAAGAAGCTAGAGAAGGAATAGCTGCATTTACTAGAAGTGGTTTGCTTGATGCAGAGACTATTAATAGTATTCACAGTGACTTAATGGTATTTATGTTAAGTCAGCAAGAGAATAGTTTATTTAATGGTAATATGCCTATTAATGCAGCAGGTGAAGAAGTTACAGCTAGAGAATACTTCACAGAGATATTCCCTGAAGGTTTATTCAATATTCTTGAAGCTAATCCTACAATGAAGTCTATGCCTATATTCCAGTATATGCAGTTTGTTACTGATGAAAAGACTGGTAAAGTAAGCATGAATATTCAGGATATAGGTGGTTTAGCACCTTATCAAAAGGATGAAATTAAAGAGAGTTGGGGAGACTTATTAAGGAATGAGCAGACTGCTGAATTAGCACAATCTCTGTTCTTGTATAACTATTACAAGCTTGGCTTTACTTATAGTCCTATGGCATTTATGAACTTAGCTCCTACAGAAGTTAAGTTAGCTGTGCAAGTGGGATATGATTATAATGGCAATCCTAAATCTTATGTTGACTTTTTAAATGATGTACAAAAGAGTAGGATTGGTGTTAATAATCAAGAGTTTGCTAAACAGTATTTACTTAATCATTTAGATAATAACAGATTAGTGTTTCATCCTAAAGGAAGAAATGGTAAACTTATAAGTAACTTGGCTTTTAGTGATGGAGTAGCTGTAAGCAGCTTTACTCTTGATGTAAAGAAGTTAGGTAAAGAAGGTAATCCATTCTTATTACCTAGTGAAGAGAAAGGAGTATCTTATTTTAGACCTGTTATTGTTATAGATGATATAGTGTATATGTGTGATAGTAATGATGTAGTATTTAATGCCAGTACTACTGGAAGTATTAACTATTATAAGGTTGATGCTTTAGGTGAATCTGGAAAGTCTTTACAATATTCTTCTAACTCAATGACAGTAAACACAATAGCTGATACTGAAGTTCAAGAGGATGGCAATACATCAGTTGAACCTGAAGTAGTTAATACTGTAGATACTAGTATGAGTACAGAAGAATTAGTTAGACAGGCTACTGATTTAGCATTAAAAGCTGATAATACCTTAGATAAGGCATTAGTGATTGAGATGCTAAATAAGGCTAGTGTAGAGGATTTAATTGATACTATTGAGTCATTGAAAGCTCAAGCTAATAATGTAACTGACCAAGAAGGTAATAAGATTTGTTAATATGGATAAGTGTAGTATAATTCCAAGAGTAAAGAATAGTAAAGGTGAATTTGTAGAGAGTGACTTATTTAAGTCACTCCTACATTACACTAATGATAGAGAGATATCTAAGCAATATTATGCTGTAGGTACTAGTCCTGAGTTCTTAAGTAGAGTAGCTAATGAAGCTAAGTTTGATAGCAATGGTGAGATAACCTTTCAATCTCTTAGACAGTTAACTAAGCTGAATCTAAGTGATGAGAAGGTTAAACAAACCTTGAATAAAGACATTGGTGCTGGTGTATATGATTACAATGAAGCTGTACCTAAACTACAGTCCTTTAATAGAAGTAGTTCATACAATGATAAATATATGGCTACTATTATTAATAAGGATAATGGTAAGGTTAAATTAACTGTAGTCAATAAGAACAATACTAATGTAGCTCAGTTAAATGATAACATAGCTAATAGAAGTCTACAAGAGAGAATTAAGTTCTACTTAAATAGAGCTGGTGTTGATTATAGTTTCCTTGATGATAGTGAGAGAATTAATGGTAGATATAGTACTGTCAATGCTACTAAAACTGCTGATAGTCTCTATCAATTAATTAAGGTAGCTAATAATGAACAAATAGATAGTAGTTTATCTGAAGAAGCTGGCCACTTTGCTGTAGGTGCATTAGGTAACTCTCCACTAGTTCAAAGACTTGAGAGATTGTTAACTCCTGATGTACAAAGAGTTATAATGGGTGATGAATATAACACTATTGCTTATAGAGATAATCCTGCAAGAGAAGTTGCTGGCCATCTAGTAGGTAAGGCTATTAATGGTGAGATAGATAAGAGAGCTTCATGGCAGAACATAGTTAATAGGATAGTAGGTCAGATTAAAAGAGTCTTTAATAACATCACAGGCAATGAAATAGCTAATGCTAAATTAGAGGCAGTAAGAACTGCTGATGCTATTGCACAAGGCTTTATGTCACCTAGTTTCCAGGGCACTGTTGAAAATGCACTTGAAACTCAAGAGACACTGTATAGTGCTAGAGACTCTGTTAATGTTGCTACCTTCAAGTCTGTTTTAAACATACTGAGAAGTCAAACATCACAAATGAGAGCTATTGATAAGTCTCTTTATAATAAGTACAATCAATTAGCAGGTCAAGTTGAAGCTGGTAGAACTAGCAGCCAACCATCACTATTTGCAGACTTAATTGCTGTAGATGGTATTACAGAAGCTATGGATTTAATGGTTGATACTGTACCTGAGATGATTACTAAGTTAGCTAAAGTAGACTTTAATGTAACTAGTATTACACCAGAGAATGCAGCTTTATTAAGAGAAGTAGGAACCTTTGTTGCTAATGCACAAGCTATTCTTAAAATAGTAAAGGATGCTACAACTACAGAAGACTCAAGACTTAGATTACAGAATGTCAATGAAAACACAATAACTCAACTCAAGGCTCTTAGAAGAAATCTTAATGAGGCTATTAATGGTGATAATAGATTACTTAATACTCTTGAGATTAAACAGAGAGAGTTCTATCTTAAGTTCCTTGAAGATGCTATGGGTTCTACCTATGTAAATAGAGCAGCTAGAGTAATATTTGATTGGAAGAAAGGTCAAAGAGGTCTTAGATGGGTTAGTGCTGAAAAGATTCCTATTGAAGATTTACTTAGATACATGGAGAAGGATATTAGTATTCATGAATCTATTCTAGCTTCAATGTCAAATAACTCTGATGTTATTGGTCAATTAGCTGATAGGACTGTGAAGTTAGCTAACAAGTATGCTGATGATATGACTATTCAAACTCAAGATAGACTAAAGATACTTGAAGGTGATTTACATAGTATAGGAGAGAGGAATACAGATGCTTTCTGTGAGATAAGTCCTAGAACTGGTAAACTAACTGGTAACATAGTATCACCTTATGTTTGGGGAGACTATGAAGATGATTGGTTACAGTTTAAGAAAGAATGTAGAGATGACTTCTATGCAAACAATCCTAACCTTGAAGGTAAATCAGACTTTGAGAAGAGTCTACTGTGGGATCAATACTTTAAACCATTAGTTAAGTCTTGGCATAAACAGCACTCTCAGTGGAATCAAGCTGAACAAAGATGGTATCCTAATGATACTTATTTAAGTGAACAGTATGAGAAAACTATTAAGGGTACTCCAAGAGCTGGATGGTTAAGCAAGTACATGAATCTTAAAGCTGAATTAGATGGATTTCTGCCTGATGGTAGTACTAATATCTATAGAATGCCACAGTTCAAAGGTACTACTATGAATAAAATCAGAAATAGAAGAATGACTGAAGGCACTGGAAAGGCTATTAGTTATACTCTAAGAAGAAACATGGCAGATACCTTTGTTGAAGATAGTGAAGACAGAGACTTTGGTAGTGATCAAACCTATAATACAATAGAGGAAGATATGTTCTCTAATCAACTTGAATTTGAGAAAGAGAAGTTAAACAGAGTTCCTATCTATGGTATTAATAAGTTAAGAGATAGTGCAGAGTTAAGTACTGATTTATTTCAATCTACTTTAGCTTATGCTGGGATGGCACATACTTATGCAAGTATATCTAGTATTGCAGGTACTCTTGAGATTGGTAAAGATGTCTTGAAGAGAAGAGCTGTAGGAGGTATAAGGGCAGAGTCTGAAAGAGATAAAACTTCCAGAGCATTTAAAAGATACCAGAAGTTCCTAGATAAACAGATATATGGTATTAATACTACTAAAATTAAGATAGGAAAGAAAGTAGTACTTAATAAGGTAGTAGGATTCTTCACTGGATTAGCATCAAAGTTCTTCTTAGGTGGTAATGTATTAGGTGGAGCTGTTAACTTAGGTACTGGTTTTCTTGAAATATTCAAAGAGGCTTTATCAGGTGAATTCTTTAGTGTTAAAGACTGGGAAAGAGCTAATATAACTTACTGGAAGAACTTACCATCTAACTGGTTACATGCTGGTGATGATGTTAAAGAAGATAAGGTAAGTTTGTTTATTAGACAGATGAATGCTCTTAATGGAAATAAGAAGAAAGAGAGAGATTACTATACTAATAAATCTAAGTGGGTTAAGTTAAATCCAGTAGGAGAGAATCTATTCTTACCTTATAAATGTGGTGAACACTATATGCAGACTATTGCATTTCTTGCTACAGCCAATGGTACTAAACTCATTGATGAGAATGGAAATCCTATTAGTCTATACAATGCTTATCAAGTAGTTAACATAGATGATAGTAAGCCTAATTTAGGTAAGACTCTTCAAATGAAACAAGGTGTTAAAGTACTAGATAAAGATACTGGGGAATTAAAACCTTGGAGTATTGAAGATGAATCTAAGTTTATGGATAGAGCCAGAGAAATCAATAACAGAATGCATGGTATCTATAATAATGCAGATAAAGTGGCTATACAACAGAATGTTTATGGTAATGCTTTATTAGCTATGAGGGGTTATGCATTAGGTATGATACAAAGAAGGTTTGGTGTTAATGCTTATAGTGTTGCATTAGGTACTGAAACTGAAGGTTCTATGAGAACATTAGCTAAGGTAATTGCATCTACATTCACAGACAAAGGAGGCTTTGCTTTAACAGCTAGAGCTATCTTTACTCCAGTATCAAAAACTACTCAACAAATGATGCTTAATGCTGGTTTCTCAGCTAATCAGTATTATAATATGAGAAGAAATTGGGCTGATATGGCTGTCATTGTAGCATTGACTTTACTTAAGATGTTAAGTGCTAAGCCTGATGATGACGATGATGAAGAACCTGATCAAGCTATGGGTTTCTTATATTATGCAGCTAGTAGATTATACAGTGAACAAGCAGCATTTAATACTCCTTGGGGATCTGTTAAAGAGGCTCTAGTAGTAACTAATATATCTCCTGTTGGATTTAGTTTAGCAATTGATCTAATTAATATAGTAACACTATTTGCTACTCAAGAAGAGTATAAATCAAGTAGTAGTACTTATAAGAAAGGTGACTTGAAATGGGCACATAAAGTTGAAAGAATGCTTCCTTATTGGAGAAGCTACTTAATGATGCAGAATCCATATCAAGCAGCACAGAGTTATCAGTATGGTAGGGCTAATCTTACCAAATAACAATGTTCATATATGCAAAAAAAGGCTAGAGGTTAATCCCCCTAGCCTTTCTTTTTTTTTATACTAGCTATACTTAACTTAGACACTCTTTCTGATGTTGTTTCTCATCTTCAGTCATGTTATTCCAAGACTCTTTAGTATATCCCATTGTTATTGCAGCTTGTCTAACTTCATCACTAATTGATTCCCAGTTATTAGCTGAAGGAGTAACTATAGGTCCTTTCTTAGCTGGTTTAGCAAATCTGTTTTTAACTTTACCCATCTTTAAACCTAAGTTCTTATTAACTGTAGTCTCAGCATCAGGTATTTCTACCTTTTTAACTTCAACCTCAGCTGGTAACATATCAGTAATCATTTGTTTCTCACTATCAGTAAGTTTATCATATTGAATATTTACATCAGTAAATGGTACTGCACCTACTTCTTCAAGAGTAGGTTTAGAATCCATATACTCTTCACCATTAGCAAGTAATTGATTACCTTCACTTATTTCATATGTAGTTTTACCATTACTAAATCCTAAAGGAGTAGGATAACTAACATTAATAGGTATAATGTTAAGAGAAGCTACTTTAATACCATACTTATCTTCAATGAACTTCTGATACATTGAAACTTGTTTAGCATATTTCTTTCTTTTCTCATCACTAATACCACTTCTATTAGTCTTCATATCAAAGATATGGAAGTTACCTTGAGTATCATAAGCAAGCAAATCAAGAGTTCCAGCAACAGGTATATCATGTGTTTGACCTTGTGTGTCAGTCACTTTGACAGTACCAGTAACAGTTACATCTCTAGGAATTATTGTAAGACCTTGAGCATCAATATAGTTCTTAAGACCCATTAATTGATTAGCAAATTTCATCCATTGACTTTGAGATGCATTAGGATAATCAAAATGGTAATCATTCAGTAATTTACCATCTCCATCAAAGAATTCACCTGCAAAGAAGTCTCTTACAAACTCATCTACTGATGTTCCTATATTAGTTGAAGGAGTAATCCAAGGACTAGCAGGGTCAAATCTTTCACCAGCATGTTCATCAGCTTGAATAATAGAAGTTACTCTAGCATATCTAACTCCATTGTTATCTACATAACCTGAGTTATCATCAGCTAATCTTATCTCCTTACTATCTTCAACTATTCTACTAGCTATCTGTTTAGCTTTATCTATAGCAGGATTAGATACTGGTTTAACCTCACCTTTTAATGTAGCACCAGTTTCACTGTCAACAATAGCATCACCTACTTTAACTTGGTCTGTAGCTATAATAACAGGAGTATTAATAGGTTTGCCTTGTGTAGCATTAACTTGATTAGCAACTACTTGTGTAGGTACTGGAGTTCTGCTACCATCCTGTTTAAAAGGACTATTAATATCAATACCTCTAATAGTATATTTGAATGAGGTTCTACTAGATTCCAGTATATTATCATCAAATATATCACTAGCATTGCCTAATCTAGCTTTTCTAGCATCATCAGATTCACCTTCTTTAGCATTGAAGTCATTGTAATTAACCTGCCATTTAACAAATGGTTGACTACCATCTTGTCTAAAGTTACCATTATCAAGTATTAAACTCTTAATAGCATTAGCCTTAGTTTCATCAGTCATTGTACCATTAGTTACTCTAGCCATAGGTATAGTATTAACACCATTAGTTAAAACTAATTGATACATTCTATTACCTTCAAGCTTATCTTCTGTAGGTATGAATGTGTACTCATAACCTTTAGGAACTGTCAGATAGTTACTTAACTTCTTAGTTAAACTTTCACCTAATGAACTTAGTTTAGTAGCACCTTCACCTATTGCAATTAGTGTGTTATCCTCTCTCTTGAATCTAATATCATCACTGAAAGGCTTCTTCTTAAAGAACTCTTCAAGTGTCTTGCTATATCTATGGAGCCTACTATTAGCTTTTAGTATCTCCTCAGGAGTTCCTTCAGTTAATACTTGAGCTATAGGTTGACCTGATCTAGATAAGGAGTTTTGAGGAGTGGTTACATATAACTCAAACTCAGATTCTCCACCCTTCATATTAGGAGTAAAGTAAGCTAAGTGTATTCTTTCACCCTTAGCATCCTGTACTACTCTTCTGATATTAGGTAAGATTTTATCCTTAGCTTTTCTATAAATAGCTTGTCTATCTTGTATAGAAAGCTTCTCATCATTCATCTTATCTCTATCAGAGGCATCCATATCATTACTCATGATAGTGTGTATCAGGGTATTAGGAGTACCTGCCTTAGTATGCTCAGGTGGATTAGCTCTTACATAACCATTAGTAGTAACAACCTTACCATCTTTATCCTTAATCAACTTACCATCTTGTTGAGTTAAAGCTGACATTCTAAGTGGCTCTACTCTAGCAGCACCTTGTGAATTAGCACTAGTTCTAGGCATAAAACCAATAGGTTGATACTTCTTATCATCAATTATAACAGGACCATTGCTATCTTCAACAACTGCCATTATTGGTAAATGATCATTCTCATTATAAGCTTCACCCATCTCTTGCTTAACACTTGCAATAATAGCAGGGTCTGCAATAAACATAATAGGAGTCTTAGGAGTTATATTACCCTTTCTTAAATAGTCATTCATTCTAAAGTTCTTAGAAGCCTGACCTACTACAGAATTAGGATAGTTATCTACACTAGCTGTAGTTATAAGACCATTATTTCTTCTTTCTTCATCAACTGTATTAGGAGTTGTAGCTCTTTCTTCCTTAGAGTCTGGCTTAACTTCTTTCTTAACTTCTTTCTTAACTTCTTTCTTAACTTCTATCTTTGAAGCTACTTGTTTTAACAATGAAGAAGCTCTATCAGGATTATCACCACCTTGTTGAGATTGTACTTGTAACTGATTAGCCTTAGCCATTATAGCTTCACTAAGATTATCAGGAGTTTCATATTCACTATCTCCTAATTCATCAAGTATTTGAGTAGCCTGCTCCTTAACATCATTATAAATATCAGATGCATTGTTAATAATACCTAAACCAATGTCAGCAGCCTTAGCTACTTCCTCATTACTATTAGTTTTAAACTTATCAGTAAGACTTTCTA
>ERZ827458.1680-NODE-1680-length-14071-cov-19.639555_pt1 | contig 14071 bp, 13 predicted proteins | sample MGYA00519706_ERZ827458 | MGnify/ENA primary metagenome ERZ827458 (study PRJEB31778, sample SAMEA3449309) | human gut metagenome | biome: human gut; feature: human-associated habitat; material: faeces | place: United Kingdom | collected 2010/2012 ...
TGGAACAGATGTAAGAGCTGGAAGTTGCGGATATCTGCTTAATCAGCAGACACTATTTAAGAAAGGCGGTTGAGTATTATAGGACATATAAAAGCAGGAAGAGTAAGGATATATAAACTGAATACATTTAAGACATTTACAGATAGTGAAAATGCTATCTATAATGATAGGCACAAGAAAAATGCTGAATTATTGACTGAAATACATAACAATGTAAATGTTAGGAGTATTCCCGACAGATACTTGAATGAATATAATGAGATAGCCATATTTGAAAATGATATTGTAAGACTTGCGTTGTCAGATAGAGGAATTGAGACTTGCGATTATCAGTTATTGGACGAGATTGTTTATTTGAAGGTTTGTCATAATGAAATATTGTGGCAGATTCTAAGAGATGGAATAATAAACACTGTCATAGAAATATTGCAGAATTGTTGTAAGTGCTGAAAATACAGTAGAATCAAGCATTTAGAGAGGTTTTAAATATATGATAAAAGTACTTTTCATCTGCCACGGCAGGATTTACCGGCAGTGAAAAAGTTCCCATAAATCCAGCACTTTCTGCATTTCATTCTCGGTTTTACCAACAGTTTACTAATATTTCTGGAGAGCTGGACTTGCAATATATCAAACCAGAATGAGGAGAACAAAAATGCGAGAACTGAAAGAACGGATTCATGATGATAAAAACGGTCTGGACTATGTGCTTTGTGGTGATTATTATATTCTTGATTTGAAATTGCAGGAGGAACACCTCTCCATTGGTCGCTGGGGACGGATGCACCTGGAATACATCAAAGAGCACCGTCCGACGTTGTATAGCAATCTGCTTTTGTCTGGCAACCTTTGGGCATATCTTGCCGACCTGAACGAGCAGGCGCAAGCAAGACTGGATGTAATTATGGCACAAATGCAGGAAATGGAAGGCATCACGGAGAACTTAAAGCGTACCAATCAGATGGAATGGGTACGGGCTATGAACTCCATCCGTAATCGTGCCGAAGAAATCATCCTACATGAAATGATTTATACGGGATGAAAATCATAATAATATCATCGGTCTTGACGGACTGACATAAATCGAACAGCCACTCACCTATGAAGCATCAGGTGGGTGGCTGTTGTTTTTTTACTTCTTTTTCTTCCTTCTTTGGGAAGGAACTGCCTTTCCTCTTTGACTGAATACATTTCTCAAATCTGGAGATTTCCGTCACACTCGTGCAAAATACAGCTTTTCATCATCAGACAGCTTGTTGTAATCAATATTCAGCGTTCTGCAAACGAGAAAAGCACGCTTTTCATCCATGGTTCCCTCGTAATCAAGTGCTTGAAAAAACATAGGGGCAATGTTTTTCATGGTAGCTTGAACACTTTGTTCTGCATCCGCTGTGGCAGAGTCAGATTTATGGGCATCCCGGATGTCTTTGACGATTCGATCCAGATCATCATGCAAAATGTGAGCATAGAACAAATCTTCGCTGACCTGTGCTACTTCAAGGGTGCGTAAGACCATATCATTATCATCAGGATGATACTTTTCAATCGCTTTTTTTCTGGTTTCTTCCAACAGATAGTTCATATCCTTAATATGTAAGTCAGCAATACGGTCAACACAGATTTCTATGTCTGACATAAGGCGAAGAAAATTAGGGTGTGTGACCAATTCGCAGAGCAGACGGTTATTCATTTTTCCGCTTTTCAGCAGGTCAATCATAGAATCACTCAGATGCAGCTCATACAGGGCTGTGTTTGGGTGATTTTTGTTTTCTGTTCGTCCCAACAGATAGTCCATAGACACATTATAATAGTCCGCCAGCTTCTGAAGATTGAAAGGGCTGATGTCGGTACAATCATCGGATTCGTATTTTCCAAGCGTGGAACGGCTGATTCCGGTTGCTTCTTCCAACTGAGCCAAAGTCATATGCCGGTTGGTTCGTTCATCCTTTAATTTTTCCTGAATGGAGAGCTTTGTCTGCATGGGGCGTGGCTCCTTTCCGTCGTAAATTCTTACCGTTTCAAGTATAACACAGTCTTATCCGAAAGCGTAGAAAAATGACGATTTTGACGATTTATCCAGCCTCTCGGACATACGGGAGAGAACCTCTTTTTTCGGTAAGATAGGCTTGTCGAAAGGCACTGAACCTTGACAACTGAATAACCAGTCATCAGGTACGTTACCGCATGGAGAGCCAGATAGACGGTACGCCAAGACCACCTTTCCCAATTTGGGATTGAAAGCGAGGAAACACATTGAAGTTGAAGCAAAGGTGCGAGCGAGAAATACCAGTCCTGAAATGCCGGATTGTAACTGGCAAGGCGATGAACTCATGCAGGGATAATGATACTTCTGTAATTCGCAGCCCGGTCACAATGAAGGCGGGGAGGTTAGATTCCTATGGAGCAGCCCAGCAAGCAGCCGCCTGATGACTTTCCATTATCTCTAAAACAATGGAGACATAACAAAATCAACTAAAAACAGGAGGACTTATTATGATGTTTACGAAAAAAGAGATGATTTTGCTGGCGGTGTTTGGCAGTGAAGACGCTAGGCAGACCAGACGAAATCTGACAAAGGCGGCACAACTTGCCGAAGACGCTTCTGCCCGGAAAAGCATTTCAGCTTTATCTCGCCATATCAGCCGTGAAATCGGGATGGAGCTTGATTATGAGCTGGAGTTTAATCGTATTCAAGATGAAGTTCAGCCCCGTCTTCTGGCTTCTCTGACCGTATTCAATGACCAGATGGATGAGTACACTCTTGTTTATCCTGTGCGTCAACTGGCAAAATGCCTGCTGATGAAGACATTCTCATGCGATACTGTGGCAGACAGCATTGACAATCTGGAACAGCTCAAGGCGTATATTCCAGACAAGTGGTTTGCCGCCGTTCTGAATGACCTGCTGGAAGACCTTTATAATGTGTGGGCGAACGAATACTGGATGTATCCGGAAATCCGGGACAGCAGCATTGCCATTGCTAACGCAGCAGAGTGGTTCTGCACAGCCACGGATATGGAGAAAAAAGCCCTGCATTCGTCTGGAAAAAAGAAGCGTACCGCAAGCGTGTAAGGGAATGTCCAGAGCATATATAGGAAAGTCAGAGCGTCTGGTGAATGCCGGGCGTTCTGGTATCTTAGGGAGGAATGTCTATCAAATAAATTTATAATTGGCTTTATGCTTCACCAGAAGCAGACGGAATTGCTTTTATTGAGTACAATAGAATCGCGGACTGAGAAAAAACCACATTGTTTCTTCAGTACACAGAGATGCCAGTGCAGGAAGGCCTGTAACAGTCAATCTGCCACGGGTGGCAGATTGAATTCCTTTACTTCGCAAGTCAGTCAACTCCCGTGTTATTTGAACCCGGCTCATACGGGGCTTTTCCGGTTTGTCGTAATTATACCGTAAGGGCACAGCTATGCCACCTGCCTGTACCACGCCGGAGTGGATCTGCGCACCGCCCAGCAGCTGCTTGGCCACGCCAGCATCGAGATGACCGCCCGCATCTACACCCACCTAGAAGCCGAAGACGGCCTGAAAGTAAGCGGCAAACTGGACGATTATTTCAACGCTGTCCCGTCTGCCGCAGATAGTACGGCGGGCATTGTCTGACTACAAACTGACTACATCCGGGACCCATTCTGACTACTTTTGACTACCTGAGACTAACGGTAAAACGATAATTTGAGCGTTGTATCGTTGCCCGGTACTGACTCTTAATCAGTGGGTCCTGGGTTCGAGTCCCCGATGGTGCACCAAAGAATGCCTTACACGAAAGTGTAGGGCGTTTTTTATTGCTCTTTAAGGCACAATCTGTTGCACCATTGGGGATACTCGAACAGGGCGGCGGCACGTAAGTGCCGTAAGGAACGCCACAGTGAGGCGTTCCTTAGCCCGCGGGCGCTTTATTTTTACGCACCGTTTGCTATGGAATAACAGTTCAGGTATCTGCCAACTATTTTTATATCGTATAAATTACTCCTCCGCCAACTCCACCACCAATTTGGCTTCGGTGGCGGCGATGGCAAGTTGGAGCTTATTCTCTAAGTTTGTCTTTTGCAGCATATTGATGACGTGGTACTTCACGGTGGATGGCTCGATGCCGAGTTCCTTTGCAATCTCGTTATAGGACAGCCCGCGCACAAGACAGCGCAAGACCTTCATCTCGCCTTTGGTGAACTCTGCACTCATGGCGGTGCCGATCTCCACGCTGGGCGGTGCATCGGGGAAGATATGCTCCCCCGCCATCGTGCGGCGCACGACCTGCATCAGGGTCCCTTCATCGCCGTCCTTATACCACAGGCTGTCCGCGCCCACGGCTTTTGCGCGTGCCAAGACCTGTGTGTCAATAAGCGAGGTCGCCACCGCGATCTTGATTTCCGGGTGCGCTTCTCGTATCTTTTTGGCGGCGGCCAGACCGTTTTCGCGGTGTTCGGTCTGCACATCCATCAGCACAAGGTCGATGTCCTCGGTATCGCACAGGATTGGAGCCTCTGCAGCGCCGGGGATAGACACAGCAAGCTGATACCCGTCCTCGCTCTGAATATAGCTTTCGAGCAGGTTCCGTACCAGCTTTTGGTCCTCAACGATCATAACACGTATCATAAGTGCTCTCCTTATCGGGCAAGGTGACTTCCAGAACAAACACAGGCAGGGAGTGTACGGTTACTGTACCCCCTGCTTTTTCAATACGGCGGCGGAGCGAGGAAAGCCCGCCGCCTTCCTTTATCTTCGCCTTGGGCGGCGCACCGTTGTTCGTGATGCAAAGGTGCCATTCCTGCGGCCGATGCTCGGAGTCGGCGTACAATTCCGTGGCGCCCGCATGCCGCACACCGTTGGAGGTACACTCCCGCAGGATCAATGCGTAGAACTCGCGGGTGGCGCGTGCCGCAGGGTACGCACCGCGCAGCTGTACGGTTGCGCCCAGAACAGCCGCCCGCCTTTGCATATAGCTCAGCGGGTCCTCGGCAGCATTCTCCTGCCGGGTGCGGCATAGCAGGGAGATGGAACTTTCCCACTTCGCAGCTTCGCTCTTGATCCGGGCAAGGTCATGCTCATGCCGCAGTGCGCACCGTGCGGCAAGCAGGGTATGGCCGATGTCGTCATGCACCCGCATCTTCATTTTCAGGATTTCTTCCTCCCGCACAATGTCAGGCATATTGTCATATAAGCGCTTTGCGCGGCGGTTCGCATCGGCAAGGCGCTCGTTTTCCTGCTGCAGTGCAGCATGCAACGCCGCCAGCCGACTGACATCGGTGGCCATCACCTCGGTGTACGGTATGCCGTATTTGTCTTGGATAGCGCGCACCGCAAAATGATATACCGTTCCGTCCGGAAATTCGTAGATGCGGGCTGCCTCATCGCGCAGCCGCACACCGCCGCCGGGACTGTGCAGCGCCTGTTCAAGATCCGTAAGGGTCTGCAGATCGCGGCCGTAGAGGACTGCGGCGATTTCCTGCATCCTGTGATTGATCAGACGCAGCAGGCCGTTGCGGTCAAAGTAGCAGATGGCTGCCGGCAGCGTGTCAAAGCCTTCCTTGACAGCGTTGCGGGGGATTCGGAAAATCATAGGCCACCTCCTTCTGCCGGAAGCATTGTGAAGTACAAAAGTCCGTCATCATCCTGCTCAAGCTGTATCTGCGGCAGACCGGGCAGCGCAGCGGGTGTATCCGTGCATTGAACGCTGCAGCGCAGCCCCCAGCCCTGCGCCGTATGCTCGGCGCAGCGTATATCACTCAGGCGCAGGCTCTCGGCCGATTCAAACAGGCTCAGCCGCAGCTCCGTGGTGTCGATGTCCTCCGCCTTGTCGCAGATAAAAACAAGGTTGCTGCGCCGCTTGATATAGGTCCCCAAAATGACGATGTGCATCAGCAGCCGGCGGGCGGTATCGACATCGTCCGTGGCCTTGAGCGCGATCAGATATTCCTGTATCCGTGCCAGCTGGCGAGCTGTGACGGTCTCGATTTTGTCATACAGTCGGTTCTGCTCGCTCAGCTGCAGCCACTGTGCCTTCTGGGCTGTTTCCGCCTGTATGATGTCCCCGATGTCATGCAATTCCTCCTGCGTGAGGCGCAGCTGCTCAAGAAGAGCCACCAGTTCGGTGATGTCCTCCTGCCAGAAAATATACCCTTTCCGGATCGGGTGGCCGTGAAGCTGGGTCGTGGCATCCAGCTGGACACTGCCGGTGAGCGCTTGACGCAGCTGCTCCTCATGGAGCGGCGCTGCCTGCATCGAGTATTGCATAGGCACAAACGCCTGGTCTGTAATCAGCCCCTTGGCCATAGATACCTCAAACAGCGTGGCATATCCCATATTGGATTGGATCAGCCCGCACCGGATGCACGCCTCAAAGGTCGCTGTAAAGGTCAGGCATTGCACCACGGTCATATCACCGGCGATAGCGTGCATCCACGGCATATTTAAAATATGCTTGTACAGTAAAGCATAGAGCGTGGCAAAAAAAATCGGCACAAGTGGCAGCCAGAGGATGCGCTTTGTATGCGGAATACGGCAGCGCCGTACAAGGTACACCACCGTGAACACGGCACAGGAAAATATCCACAGCAGACAGAGGTAATATACGAACCGATAGGTGTAATCGGGGCTGCCCAGTACCTCCTGCCCGGGTGGGAACGCAAACGCAAGCTGATGGCAGTCGTTTGTCAGCACCAGGCTGAACAGCACCACCGGGAATACAAAAATCGCGTACCGGTATTTGTACAGCGGAGCGGACTGCCCCCGATCCAAAAAGAAAAGCGTATAAAGCGCAAGGGTCGGGATCAGCAGCATCGGGATATAGTACGCATACCACAATCGCCGCAGCATCTCCGGTGTCTGAGCAAAGTCATAGCGGATCAGGCGGATATCCAGCCAGAACAGCATCAGGGCGGCGGCCCCCAGCAGGCAACGGCGGGTCTGTGCGTGCAGGATACGCCACCAGACCGATGCCGCCCAGAAAAAGATCAGAATATTATACAGCACTGTGCGCCAAAAGCCGGAATACGGCATATAAAATGCCCGCATCAGGACAGCGCAGAAAATCCCTCCTGCAACCGCAGCGGCTAAACACAGATTACCAAGCCGTACCTTTGTCATAGCGCCTGTCCTTTCCAAAGGGTAGATCACCCGTCAGTTTCTTTCCAGTACCATTATGACGCAATCTGCACTTTTTTGCAATAGTGCTGAAAAAAAGCGGAGAAAAGCTCAAAAACTATCCAAATGGTGGGGGCAAAAATAGTCCGATTCCTGTATGATGAAAGTGACAAATCGTATTCTTTGCAGGGAAGGAGGGCTGCGCCGTGCGGAGGATCGTTTTGGACGCGCGATACTCTGTGATGACGAGCGCATTGACAATGGCACTGAAACAGGGCAGGCCGGACTTCCAGGTGCAAAACGCTGGCCCTAAGACAAAGGATATTGTAAAGCTATGCCGTTCCTGCAGGGCGGATATCCTGCTGCTGGAGGTCTGTCCGCATCCGCCGCGCACCCTGCAGGACAGACTGTTGCTGGCAAACGACCTGCGGGATGTCTGCCCGTACTGTAAAACGGTACTGCTTGTGGATGAGGCCGAATATCCCGAACTGGCCACCGCCGTGTGTCTGGCAAAAAAGGACCACATTGTCGATGATTTCGTCTGCGCTTCCGTCTCGCCGGCCTATCTAAGCGCAATGATCGACAGTTTATGACAAGGAGGACAGTTATGAAAAAGGTAAAACGTACCCTCGCTGCCGCGCTGGCAGCCGCCATGCTTTTGGCTTTGACCGCCTGTTCCAAGGGGGATGTCACCTCCGAGGTGGATTCCGGCCTGGCCGAACTGAAAGCCCAGACCACCGAGCCGGCTGTTGAGCCCAAGCCCGAGACCCTGGAGAAACCCAAGACCGACACGGCATCCGAGCCTGCATCGGAGCCCGCTGCAGAGCCGGAGCCGGAAGCCACCGCCGAACCGGCCCCTGCTTCCGCTCCTGCGAACAATCCTGATTATCCATCGGCCGCTGGCCTGAACACCCAGACCCTGGAGGCATTCGGCACGGACTTTACGCTGGTGCTCAACGTGACCTGCCCCGACCAGGGCTGGTACAAGTCCGCCTCGACCAGTTTCGGGGATCTCAAGCTGTTCCCGACCGATGACTCCAGCCATATCTTCTCCGGCGACCCACGTATGCTCTTTGAGCTGAAAGCCAGTCTGGACAAAATCAATTACTATTACGACGACTTTGAAAATGTGGAGGAGCTTGCCCCGTGCACCATCGGCGGCGTAGAATTGCAGGGACGCACCTACAAATACGTGGGTATGTTGTGGACGGAATACTTCGGCGAAATGCCCACCGGCGGCTGGCTGAGCATCAGGATATCCGGCGTGGACATTGACCCCGGCTCTGAGGGCGACGCCGTGCTGAGCAGCGTCACCTTTGGCTAAGGCAGCACACTACCCGCAACGAAAAGGCAGGTGAACCGACCATGAAAAAACTGTTAGCCCTGACGGCGGCGGCCCTGCTGCTGATTACAGCGGGCTGCGGGCGCAGCAACGCCCCGCCTGTTTCGGCATTTTCCGGCGCACCGTCGGTTTCCGCCCCGACAACCGAACCGACAGCCGAGCCGCCCGACGATGCGACCCCGACCGTTCAGATCGACGAGGACGCCGCCAAGCCGCAAAACAACCGCAGGCTGGACGATTCCCGCATTATCCCGCTGTACGACGAGCGCTTTACCTACACCAACCCCTACGGCATCGAGGACACCTATTTTTATGAGGTACCGCAGATTGACGATGACACCGAGGACGCACAGCATATCAACGAGATGATCGACTACCGATACGGCTATCTGGTAGAGCGCGCCCTGGATGCCCGTTCCCGCAATGATTTCATCGACACAAACTTCATCATCTGGGTCAGCAACTGGACCGGCCCCGTGCTGACCCTGCAGGTGACCAGCTCCGACACGATGTATAACCACGATGTGGGCAGCTACCATTACAACTTTGCCACAGGGCAGGAACTTACCAACCTGGATTTGCTCGAATACATGGGCTACACCGACAGCGCAAAGACCCTGAACGCGCTGCAACGCGCCACAGCACAGCATTTTGACCTTTACTATGGCGGAGATGACCTCACGTATGCCGCCATGCTGAAGAAGATGCGCGTGCAAAGCCTGAGCGAGCTTGACAATGTATTTACCTATTATTCTCTGTTTCCGTATTATACCGACGGTCTGGTGGTCACCGTGCCGATGTACACCCCCGCCGGGTCGGGAATGTACTGGACAGATGTTCAGGTTGACCCCAACAAGCGGCAGGCCAGCGGCCAGGTGCTGCACGGGCAGGACGAATGGTTTACCTGCGATGTGACCGCCACAGGTAAGGTGACGGTACGCGCCCTGACCGACTATGTATCCACCGACGGCGCAGTTACCTACCAAACCATGAAGGAATGGTACGAGCTGGGCGACAAGACCGAGTTTACGGTAAGCGGCTGTTACGGCAATTATGTAAAGATGCTTATGACCAGCGTCGGGCAGGATTACGCCCCCTACGTGTTCCTTCTGACCGAGAACGGCAACGTTGAGTACATCGACGTCATCAGCGGCGCACAGTGCGGCACCATGGTCAACGGCGGCTCGCTGTACGGCATCAACGAGATTGTCAAATTTGAGATCGGAACCGCCTACGATGCAGATTTCGAGGCCGAGTACACAACCGTGTACGCAGTCAGCCGCGATAACGAAAAGTACAATCTGGTTGAGGCTATGCACATTGCCGACCCGATAGGACTTCCCAACCTGGTTGGCTCGTATGTAAGCGACTACACCGGTACCTGGTTTGAAATTTGCGAGGATCAGCCGAACTTCTACATCGGCGAATACCGAAACGAAACCCGAGAACCCGCCACATGGGACAGCGGCATCACCTACCTTGGCATGGATGACCGCGGCTGGATTTGTAGCATTTCGCTGTACCGCATGGATTTAGGACGCGCACAGCGCGAAACCCTGGCCATGATGCCCACCGATTACGGCGGCTTTTACGTAAGGCATATCGGCGGGGAATCCCTGCTGAACCTGCCAAAGGACGAATCCGTTTGGTTTGAAATGACAAACGAATAAAAAATCTGATACGATTATCTTGTAAAGGAGACAGACACTATGGCAACCTGTACGCAATGTGGTGCCGAGTTAAAGCCCGGTACTAAATTCTGCGAAAATTGCGGAGCAAAAGTCTGCGTACCGCAGACACCCGCACAGCCCGCAGCTGTTCCGCAACCGACACCCGCACCAGCACCGGTGCCCCCGACCCCGCAGCAGCCTGCAACACCCCCGCCCGGCGGCACGGTCGGCAACCCTTACGGCAACGTTGCCTCCGGCGGCAAGCCCCCGCGCCGCCGCGTCCCGCTAAGCCCGAAGCGGCTGATTCTGCTTGCCATTCCCGTCGTGTTCCTGCTGATGATCATTGTTACAATGATAAGCGGTTCCCTGCGCACAGGCAAGCCCAACGCCGCCGACCCCAACCAGGGCACCTGGAAGGCGACCCGCGCCGAGACAGGTGGTTCCACCCGCGAGATCGGCACGGCCTTTGGCAGCGGCTTTACCTTGGATTTGAACGACAAGGGCAAGTGCGTTGCAACGGTAGCCGGTACCAAAGCCTACGGCAAGTGGACGCTGAGTGGCGACACCCTGCAGCTGGATTGCAGCGGTCTGACCTGCACAGGCACCCTGAAAAACGGCCTGATAACGCTGACCGATGTGCACGGCCAGGGCGTGACGCTCTATCTTGTCAAGGAAGACACTGTCGAGCAGCAGCCCACCGACGGCGGCGACATGACACAGACCACCCCGACCGACACCGACGTGGGCATCTACGTACTGGAATCCGCCTTCGACGACGAGTACACCCTCTCCAAGGAAGAGCTCGCCCTTGTTGATATGGATGCCTTCTACTTTGAGTTGCGCGCGGACGGCACAGGCGAAACCTATATGGACGAGTTCGTCAGCTTCCAATGGAGGGACGGCAACCTCTACCCATTGACCGACCCCAACACCCCTGCCATGACCTACACCCGCGAGGGCGACCTGCTGACGATTGAGTATGACGGCATGACCATGATCTTTAAGCGCAGCGACACCAAGCCTGAAATCGACCCCGCCTTGCTGAACGGCGGCGATGACTTTGACCCGGACGACGGCGACGGACCCAACGAGCCGGATCCGCCCTATTCCTACGACGACGGCAACACCTATGCAGATCTGGGCAACACCAGCTGGTACGGCTGGTTCCGGATGGAAAACTACAAGAATGTACCGAACCGCGACTACTTTGACACCGACACCTACGATTGCTGGGGCTACATCGGTGAGAGTGAGGACGGCAGCCACTACTTTGAGGTTTTCCGTGACGGTATGCCCGATGCCCCGGTCATCACGATGTGGGTCAATGTCTATGATGACCATATCGAGCCTATCCTGGATGATTACGACTGGGTGCTTGGCCAGAACATAACCGAGAGCGATGCGTATAAGTTCAACCTGTACCCGTATAACGACAGCATCTCGCTGTTCATGTATGACTACGAGGGCGAGGACGGCACGGCCTGTGCGGTCAGCTTCTACATGAGGCTGGACGGCACCGAGTGGAACGAGGAGCTCGAAGAGCTGCCGCCCCGCTATGAGGAGTACAAGGCCGCCTTGGCCGACAAATAACGACCTGATTTATCTGTACAAAATGGGGCGGGCCCTGCCCGCCCCTGACATAGGAGGATCATTATGGGACTTATCAGAGCTGCAATGGGTGCTGCTGGCGGCGTTATGACCGACCAGTGGAAGGAATACTTTTATTGTGAAGCCATGCCGGATGACCTGTTGGCTACCCGCGGCTGGAAACGCCAGAGCGGACGCAGCGCCAACACAAAGGGCAGCGACAACATCATTGCAAACGGCTCGATCGTGGCCGTTGCCGACGGCCAGTGTGCCATGATCGTGGGGCAGGGCAAGGTCGTGGATATGTGCGCCGAGCCGGGTGAGTACACCTACGATACCGGCAGCGCACCGACACTGTTCAGCGGCGATCTGTCCGAGTCCATCGGCGCAGTTTTCCAGAACATCGGCAAGCGCTTTACCTTCGGCGGCGAGGCCCCGCAATGGCCTTTATGGGTATGAATATGGCCGGTGCGGCGGGCGGCATGAACGCACAGGGGCTGTACCAGATGGGTGCCCAGCAGCAGGCCGCCGCACAGCCCACACCGGCTCCGGCATCTGCCCTCGCAGGCTGGACCTGCAGCTGTGGCCAGACCGAGATATCAGCATTACGCTGAACACTTACACACATGTAAAATTTGATGATGCGAAAGAGGGACTTCTTCGAGTAGCAACATCATAAATAACTCATTGGTAAAGCTCCGAGTTTTACCAATGAATTTACCAATATTGCAGAGAAAAACATGAGAAAATACGGGAAGATTTGAGAAGATAATCCGAAAACAGCGGAAAACTCAGAGGTTCCCAAAATCGTGAAAAATCCTGTAATATCAGGCTTTTGAGAAGAAATACAGAACAAAAATGGAGATATGAGAACATGATAAAAATACTTTTCATCTGCCACGGAGGATACCGGTCAAATCCTTGGAGACTACATGACCGAAATACTCATCTTCCTGCACCTGTGCCAGTTCCAATGTGCGTAGATACAAGTCCTCCTGATCGTTTCCTTTTTTCTTAATCACAGATTGCCGGACAGCTTCCATGGTGGCATTCATGTTTGTGATCCGCATATCTGCAATGCGGTCAACATAGATTTCTGCATCCAGCATCATGCGCTGAAAATCTTTGTGGCAGATCATTTCAGAAAGCAGCCGGTGATTGAAGTTCCCGGAAGTTAATACAGTAATTGCATCATCACTCAAATGCAGAGCGTCCAACTCTGTGTTTGGGTGATTTTTATTTTCTGTCAGACCCAGCAGATAGTCCGTGGACACGCCATAGAACTTGGCGAGAGTTTGGATTGCAAAGGGGCTGATGTCTTTTGCGGTTTCATCGGATTCATATTTTCCGAGAGCAGCACGGGACAAGCCGGTGCGTTCTGCTAATTCTTCCAGTGTCAACTTAACACCTACAACACGCAGATCTTTCAATCTTTCCTGAACAGTGAGTTTCGGTTGCATATTTCATCTCCATTTCTATAAGCGTGGAAATCCACGCATTTTTACGCTCTTTTCCAACCTTTTGGATATACGGGAGAGAGCGTCTTTTTTCGCTAAACTGTACTTGTAAATCACCGATGCACCTTGAAAACTGAATGACCGTCCGAATGGGATATGTCCCCCAGCGAAGTATCGCCACGACTGCGAAAAGCACGAGCGTACCAACGGGGCGAAAACGCCGGGAAGATCTCCGGGTAGGAACAACATTCGGGCAGAACGGCACTCAAAAATCATGGGTCAAATTCAAACCATGCGAAATTAGCGAAAAAACCACTCTTTTTGTGTTGCTATCTATACCAATGAGTGATGCACTCAACAGCGTACAGAGTACGGCATAGAATGAAGGTTTTCGTTATTTCACAAAAAGCCACATTAAACAGCGAAAAGGGATACTGCCCCTTATGGACAGAGCATCGTTACGGAGATTTTGAACGAAAAGCAGTTTTCTATTTCTGTCACGAAGAACTGAACTGTAGTTGCTGTTTAATAAAAAAATATACCATATCACGAACAAAAAAGAATGGAGGAAATGTGAATATGAAAAAGAAAAAGTCTGAAATGTATCGAAACGAGATCAAGTCCTATATCGTTCGGGCTGGCATGACCATGAGCGAGGTGGTGGATTATCTGGCAGACGAGTACGGATGGAGCAGCAGCGTTCCCAATCTGTCCGGTAAGTTGAAGCGTGGAAGCCTGCGCTACGGAGAAGCGGTGGAGCTGGCTGATGCTCTGGGATATGACATTGTTTGGGTGAAACGGGGTGATGTGATTGGCGAATGAGCAGTTGGAAAATTTGAAGCACCAGAAGTATATAGCCGAGAAAAAGCTGACCGCAGCCAAGCACAAGGAGAAGCGATTGCAGAGCGAGCTGAAACGGC
>ERZ827458.1693-NODE-1693-length-13966-cov-6.537057_pt1 | contig 13966 bp, 8 predicted proteins | sample MGYA00519706_ERZ827458 | MGnify/ENA primary metagenome ERZ827458 (study PRJEB31778, sample SAMEA3449309) | human gut metagenome | biome: human gut; feature: human-associated habitat; material: faeces | place: United Kingdom | collected 2010/2012 ...
GGACGAAGTCCCCCCTTGACCCCTTTTCGCGATTGAGTTGGTCGCGCTTTCATGCCCCTTCCGCGTGCAGCTTTTTGGTGCTTCGCCTAAGCCCTTGTTTGCTTCCCCAACTTTCCGTGAAGAACCAATAAAAAACAGGCTATGACCCATTCGCCATAGCCTGTTTTGCCTGTACCCCTTATTCCGCCGCCAGCTTCATCAGCGCCGCGGCATAAATCTTCATCGCCTTGACCATCTGCGACACGCGGATGTACTCGTTCGCCTGATGCGCCAAGTCCTCATCCTCCGGGAATGCTGCGCCGTACGCAACGCCCTGCTTGAGCACCTTCGCGTACGTTCCGCCGCCAGTGGCGTGCGGCGCGGCGGGTTCACCCGTCACCTCGGTGTAGGAGTCCAGCAGCGAGCGCACCAGCTTGCTGTCTGCCGGAACGTGATGCGGTTCCTTGATTTCCAGCGAATCGACGTTAAAGCCGGGCAGGTGCGCGCGAATCGCGTTCGTCAGCGCGGACAAATCCGCTGCCACAGGGCAGCGCAGGTCGAGCGACGCCGTCACCTTGCCGTCCTTGATATGCAGGATGCCCATGTTGCACGTCAGCGCGCCGGAAATTTCGTCCGAGCACGCGCAGCCCAGCGACGCGCCGTCGTGCTCCATGCCGACCGCGTCCGCCAGCGTCTTCAGCGCGCCGGTCACGCCCATCTCGCGCAGGAGCAGCAGCATCATGCCGATGGCGTTGCGACGTCCTTCGGGATACGCGCTGTGTCCGGGAATGCCCTCTGCCGTCACCCACACGCCGTCCGCGGTCACCTCTGCCGTGTAGGGAAGCCCTGTCTTTTCGGCATATGCCGCCACCTTGTCGGCAACCTCCTGCCCGCCCGCGATGAGCGCCTTGGATTCGCCGGGGATGACATTCACGCGCTCACCCGTCCACAGCTGCTTGACCTGCAGACCGTCCTCCGCGAGTTTGCTCGTGAAGAAGCCGTGAATCATGCCCTTTTCGGTGTTGATGATAGGGAAGGAAGCGTCCGGGGAGAAGCCGACTTCCGGCATTTCCGTGTGCGCGCAGTAATACGCCATGTCTTCCCAGCCGGATTCCTCGTCACAGCCAAGAATCAGGCGGATGGACTTCTTCAGCGGAATGCCAGCTGCCTTGATGGCGTTCATCGCGTACAGCGCCGCCAGCGCCGGCCCCTTGTCGTCGCTCGTGCCGCGCGCGAAAATCTGGTCGCCCACGCGCGTCGCGGTGAACGGCGGGGTCGCCCAGTTGTCGCCCGCCGGAACAACGTCGAGGTGTCCCAGCACGGCAATGGCTTCTTCCGATTCGCCCGGCAGGGTGATATCGCACGCATAGCCGTCGAAATCACGGGTTTCATAGCCGAACGCCTTTGCGTCCGCCATGGCCACATCCAGCATCCGGCGCACATCCTTGCCAAACGGCGCACCGGGCGTGGCTTCGCCCTTCACCGACGGCACTTCCACCCAGCGGCACAGCTGAGCGGCATAGTCCTCCGCGTGCGCATCCAGATAAGCAAATACTTTTTCGTACATGGGAAAATTCCTCCTTGTGCTGAAATCATGGGGTCGAGAATGATATTTCGCGGTTGCAGGCGAAAATTCCTGCTTGATGCGGAAGAAAAAAGTTAAGTGAGACTAACTTAACGCAAATTTTCCCAAAACAATCAAAGCCAAGCCGAAGATAACCCCAAAAAGTGGCGGCGCCGAAGGGGTCAAGGGGGCGACCGCAGACTTCGTCTGTTTCTATTGCCCCTTGTCGCCTCCGCAGAGGCGAAATCCCCTGCTTGCGGAAAAGACCAGCTATGGTCGGAAATCATGCAGCGTGGTCGCACCCATTTGGCGCGACAATGTGCAAGCAGCGGGTAGAGCAGCTTGGGGGCGCTCCTGCGGGAGCGCGAAGTTAGTGGCAGGGACGCTTCGCTGCCTGCGCCTTTGTTGGGAGCTTCCTTGGAGTTGGTCGCCCGTGAAACAGTTGGGGCGTTGCCCCAAACCCCACAAGGGAGCTCCGCCCCTTGACCCCGCAAGGGGGAATCCCCCCCCCTTGACCCCTTCGCGCGATTGAGTTGGTCTCACTCCCATGCTTTGCCCGCGTGTTTATCCTCTTTTTCCCTTCCCTTAATCGTAATCGGGGAGCGGGGGGAAATCCCGCCCAGACAGCTGCATCAATTCACCCACCGTCACCGGGCGCAATCCCTTCACATTGATCCAATTATCCAGCGCCTTATCCAGCACCTCCGCTGTATGATACCCATTGATATGGAACTGCACCACGCACCCGCTCGTCACCCGGTCGCTCGTCACGCGGTACACCATCTGATACACCTTATCCTTATATGCGTCCGACCAGTCGCACGCGTCGATTGCGAACAGGCAGTCCTCTACGCCTTCCGCGCGGGCAATGGCGGTGACGATGCTGTTCGTCGCGCCCAAATGCGCACAGAACAACCGCGGCCGTACGCCGAAAGTCTCTTCGCACAGGTCGTTCAGCTCGCGGATGTTCTCCTGCACACGCGCGTAGGAGACTTCAGTCATGTTGATGAGGTTGTTGTCGTGGCTGCCAAGCTCGTGGCCCGCATCAATGATGCGCTGGATGCGCTCCGGGTTGCGGCGCACGAAATCGCCCGTGACGTAGAATGTCCCCTTCACGCCGTATTTGTCCAGCGTGTTCAGCATGTCAGTCAGCTGCTTTTCTGATGCGCCGCTGCACACAATCATCACGCCGACAGCGGGTTCAGAGGGGGTCAAACGGGTGACACGCGGAAGGCTGATGTCCGAAAACGCGGCGAAGGAATCCGTTTCGTTCACTTTCTCGCCGTCCAGCCAGACAGACAGCTTGTTGCCGCCCAGCATGTCCTCCGTCACATAGACCGAGAAGGTCAGGTCGTAGCGCGGATTGCGCCAGAACGCGCGCTCCAGCACTTCGCCGCGGTGATTGCGCAGCTCCAGATACTTCTCCGGCACAGTTGCGCTGCTTTTGTTCTTGCACGATACGGTGATTTTGATTTCGCGGTCGAGATACCCGACGTAGAATCCGCTCTTGAACGTGACAATCGGCGTAACGACGGGGGTCGTGTCCTCTTCGTTCTCCTCTGCGAAGGCAGCGCCGCCCAGCAGCATCAGCACCATCAGCAGCAAACTCAGCAGTTTCTTCATTTTGTTACTCCTTTTTATCCAACTTTCGTCCGTGGAAACTATGTTTGCAAATGGAAAGTTACCTTAAACCTGCGGGCGCACAACCACCTGAGCGCCTTCCGGCACCAGCGTCGGTTCAACCACAAACCCCGCCGGGACGGACAAAATCCGCAGACTGTCCATGTCCTCCAGAATTCGCTGATTGAACTTCGTCACGCGGCAGCCCTCGATGAACGCGGGGATGATGAGTTCCGTATCCGAACCGATGTACTCAATGACCGAGTAGGTGCTGCCCTTCTCTGCCTGTCCCAGATACGAGCCGACGATGAGCGTATCGCCCTCTGTCATCAGCCCCAGCCCGACGCGCAGGTCACGCGCATAGGCGCTGAAGGGGGCGGGGAGGGTCAGCGCGTTCAGCCGGGAACAGCCCGTCAGCGCGTCATGCCCGATTTCGCGCACGGATGCGGGAATGGCGAGTGCCATCAGGTGTGTGCAGCCGCGCAGGGCTTCGTGGTCGATGCGGGTCAGGGTGTCCGGGAGATTCAAGAATTCCAGCGACGTGCAGTTCATCAGCGCCTGCATGGGCAGGACGGTCAGTGCGTTCGGCAGGTGGACGCTATTCAGCGCGGTGCAGCCCGAAAGGACAGCGCCGCCGACGGCTGTCACAGAATCGGGGAACACGACTTCGCGCAGCGCGGTGCAGGACGCGAACGCGCGGTACTCGATGGTTTCCAGCCCGTCATTCAGCGTGATGCTTGTCAGCGCCGAGCAGCCCTCGAAGGCACTGCCGCCGATGTGGCGGAGCGTTTTAGGGAGCGTGACGGCGGTCAGGTCGGTGCGCATGATGAACGCGCACAGCCCGACGCTCACAACGGGGAGGCTGTCGAGCGTTTCCGGGAGGTTGATTTCGCCGCCTTGCCCGTAGTATTCCATGATTTCCGCGCCGGTGTCGATGGCGCGGTAGGTGTAGTCACCGCATTGCATGGTGTGTACTTCCTTCATTATAATAATATAATTGTGGAGCGTGGCTGCCGGAGTTGGCTGCTTTTCCAATATAGGTCTTTTATGCAGCAACCAGAGGGCAATGAAAACAGACGAAGTCTGCGGTCGCCCTCTGGACTCCTTCGGATGCACTCCCATGTTTCTTGACTTTTATCGAAACATTTTTAGTTACTGCGCAGGGACGCTTCGCTGCCTGCGACCAAGGTGTCGGGCTTGACTTTTCCTTTGGAATGGTCACACGCCCAACAGTTGGGGCGTTGCCCCAAGCCCCACCAGAGGCGCTGCCTCTGGACTCCGCAAGGGACATTGTCCCTTGACCCTTTTTTTGCGCCCCGGCTTGAGCGCGTTTCCTTTATGGTTAATTTTCGCGGCTGAGTGCCGCCAGAACCGCGTTGCGCATCTGTCGAACCACCCGTGTCGTACCGGAATCAACCGTGTTCTGCATCGACAGAATCGTCATCTGCTGTCCGGGGAAGTTGGCAAAGTATGTTCCCAGCCAGCCATCCCAGCCGTATTCGCCCGCGCAAGCCAATCCGGCAATGCGCCCCGGTTCAGCGCAAATGCGCATCAAGTGCCCGTAGCTGTACCCGTCCAGCGAATCCCACATATCGCGGCGAACAGCGTCTTTCAGCTGCGGCTGCGTCATGCAGGCGACTGTCGCGGGCGAGAGAATCCGCCGCCCCTCGTAAGTGCCGCCCGCCAGCAGCATGTCGGCAAAGTGGCTGTAATCCTCCAGCGTCGAAACAAGCCCCGCGCCGCCGGATTCAAAGGCGGGTTCGCGGTCGTAAACACCGACGGCAAGGTGGGTGCTTGTCCACGGCACAAGTCCGTTTTCCGTGCGCTTGTAGGCGGTCACAAGGCGATTTCGCTTGCTTTCGGGAACGTAGAAGCCGGTGTCCACCATGTCCAGCGGCTCAAAAAACTCCTTGCGGAGGAACTCGCCGAAGCGCATTCCGCTGACGACCTCCACCACCGCGCCGAGGATGTCCGCGCAGGTGGAGTAGCGCCAGTGCGTGCCCGGCTGGAAGGACAGCGGCTGCTGCCCCAAGCGGTTGCAGAACTCCACCGTCGGCACGCCGCCGCCCGCGAGGATTTCCTGCGTTGCTTCGTCGAACACCTTTGCGGCATACTGCCCCGCCGGGTCGCTGTCGGGGTAGCAGACGCCCGCCGTCATGCCGAGCAGCTCCATCAGCCACGGCGCGCGGGTCGCGGGGCGAATCGTGCCCTGCTTATCGACGACGCGCGCATTTCGGAAGCCCGGCAGATAGCGGTCTACGCCGTCCATCAGGTCAATCTGCCCGCGCTCCGCAAGCAGCATCACGGCGGCGGCCGTAATCGGCTTGGACTGGCTGTACAGGCGGAAGATGCTGTCGCGGTGAATCAGCCGCCCCGACGCAACGTCGGACATGCCCGCCTGCGTATAGAGCATTTCCTCTCCGCAGCGCCGCACCAGTACGCTGATGCCTGCGCATTCCTGCGCTTCGACAGCGGAGGCGAGAATATCGGTGACTTGTTCGTGAAGGGTCATGAGAATAACCTCCTTGCATGTTTTTCAGCAATCATTCGTCGCTTTCGATGAAATCCGGCAGCTGATGCAGCGTCACAAAGCTGCTATCCCGATAAATCACCCGCAGCGACTCTGGCGTGTTCCCCTTGCTGCTGTCCGTCAGCCAGCTGGTGTGCCACACCATGAAGTACGCCCACGGGGCCGCCGCCGCGTCCATCTCCGCGCGGGTCGGAATCTGTCCGCACTCGTGGAACACAATCGGCATCCCTGTCGGTGCAAGCGCGGCACATCGCCGGTATAAATCCCCCTGCGCACCGCCCTTGTAGCTGTCGCCGCCGAGAATATCCACCACGTCGTCCCCTGGATACCACGGGCGCAAATCCTCCGTCGCGTCAGAGAAGCCCAGCACCCAAATTAGATTCCGCAGACCGTGAACATGCGTGTAGCGGTCGTACATCAGCCGCCACAGGCGCACGAAATTCTCCGCGCCGCCGCGTCCCCACCAGAACCAGCCGCCGTCCATCTCGTGGCAAGGCCGCCAGAGAACGGGAACGCCATCTGACTGCAAGCGCTTGAGGTAGGGGACAGCGTGGTCAAGCCCATCCAGCAGACGGCGATTCGCTTCCGTGCCGTCCACAAAAGCGGAAGCCCAGTCCAGCTCGCTTTCGCGGCATTCGGGGTAACCGGAGAAGAAATCCGCGCCCGTGTGCCAGCAGATGGTGGGAATGCCGCCGCGCGCCCACCAGTCCTTCGCGCGCTGCGTCACGCCCAGATAGTCGTTATCCATGAAATCCAGCCCTCGAATGGCAGGCTGACGACCGGTGACATCGGTCAGATAGCTGATTTCATGCTCAGTCGAGCGGCACCATTGGCTTTCCATCTGCCCGGTCAGGCACTTGCCGGAAAGCGATTGCAGGTATTCATAGACGCGCCGAGCGGCGGGCAGCGGATTTTCCGCGCAGAGGGGACGGAACATAATGCTTCTCCTTTGCTTTGCAGGAATCTGCTTGCAGTATAGCAGGAAATGCCCGCCTTTGCAACGGGTTGGATGAAATTCGTCTTGTTCCGGACGGTTGTTTGTGCTATACTTATTATGGGTGTTTAGGCACCACCGCACAATTCGGCGGCGCGTCTGGCGATGTCTTTTCCGCTATCTGCGGCATGCAAATTTCTCGATTTATCGCCAGTAAACCTTTGAAATTTGCATTTGCATCTGACGAAAAATCCATTCGCCAGCCAACCACCTCATTTGTGCGGTGTTACCTTTATTGGAATACCCATGAACCAGCGGGCATCCCCCGCTATGGGAGTTAATAAATGAAGCTGAAAAAATTGGAGCTGTATGGCTTCAAATCCTTTGCCCAGCGGACGGAAATCGTCTTTGATGAGGGCATAACGGGCATCGTCGGGCCGAATGGGTCGGGCAAGAGCAACATCGGCGACGCGGTGCGCTGGGTGCTGGGCGAGCAGAGCGCGAAAACCCTGCGCGGCGCGAGCATGTCCGACGTGATTTTCAACGGTACGCAGAAGCGCAAGCCGCTGTCGTACTGCGAAGTATCGCTGGTGTTTGACAACGATGACCATGCGCTGGCGATGGAAGCTGCCGAGGTTATGGTCACGCGCCGCGTCTACCGCAATGGCGAATCCGAATACTACTTAAACCGCACCGCCTGCCGCTTGAAGGACGTGGTTGACCTCTTCCGCGATACGGGCATCGGCAAAGAGGGATACTCCATCATTGGGCAGGGGCGCATTGACGAAATCCTCTCCCGCAAGAGCGAGGATCGCCGGCAGGTGTTCGAGGAAGCGGCGGGCATCGTCAAGTTCAAGGCGCGCAAGGAAGAAGCGGACAAGAAATTGCAGCGGACGCTGGAAAATCTGGAGCGCGTCGATGATATTCTGGATGAGCTGACGAAGCGCCTGAAGCCGCTGGAAGAGCAGAGCCGCAACGCCCGCGTGTATCTGGAACTGTCCACCGAACTGAAGGATTTGGACTTGAACCTCTTCCTGATTCGCTCCGACCGGGCGCGGGCGCGCTTGTCCGAACTGGAAAGCGAACTGCTGACCGTCCAGACGATTTTGGCGGACACGGAAAGCAACCTGACCGACAAGACCACCCGCCGAGACGAGACGCAGAACCGCATCGATCAGCTGGAAGAAGCCATCACGAGGGCACGCACCGAACTGATGGAATGCGCCGAGCATGTGCACGAATCGCAGAAGAAGCTCTCCGCCCTGCAAAGCCGCCGCGAGACGCGCAGCGAGAACCGCCAGCGCATCGTCCGCGAGCAGGAGGAAGCACAGGAGCGCCTGGCGGAAATCGAGAAGGATCATGCACGGATTCAGGCGGACGTGGAGAAGCAGCACAGCCTGATTGCCGACGCGGAGCAAATCCTCCGGGCGACGCAGGAAGCCGCCGAAAAGGCGCAGGCGAAGGAAAAGGAAGCGGACGCCGCGCTGGAAGCGCAGAAAGCCGCTGTCATTGACCAAATGAATCGCCTGTCCGATGTGCGCAACGACAAGACGCGCCTGAACACGATGCAGGCGCAGATGGAAACGCGCTTGACGGAGATTGAAGAATCCGGAGGGGCACTGCAGGAGCAGGAAGCTGCCCTGCGGGAAGCCTTGACTGCCGTCGAAAAGCAGCTGGAAACAGAAAATCAGCATCAGCAGCAGTGTCAGGAGAAGCTGGCGCAGGCGCGGCAAGCGTCGGATGAGGCGGATGCCGCGTATGCCAATTTGCGCGCGGATGTCGAAAAGCAATCCGCCGATATGCAGGCGGCGGCGAGCCGTCATAACGTCCTGACCGAAATGACGCGCGACATGGAAGGCTACAACATGGCGGTTCGCCGCGCGATGACCTACGCCAAGCAGCGCGGTTTGACGGGCGTCAAGGGCGTACTGGCGCAGCTGATGACCGTTCCGCAGGCGTACGAAACGGCAATTGATATGGCGCTTGGCGCGGCGCAGCAGAACATTGTCACCGACACCGAAGAGACGGCGAAGGAGCTGATTAACTACCTGCGCCAGAATCGGCTGGGGCGCGCGACGTTCCTGCCGATGAGCGCCATCCGCGGCAAAACGCTCTATGGCAATGAGCGCAATGCGTTGAAGCTGCCGGGCTGCCTCGGCGTGGCGAGCGAACTGGTGCAGTGCGCGCCGGAATATCGCAGCATTGTGGAAAATCTGCTGGGGCGCACGGTGATTGCCGACAACCTCGACCACGGCATTCCGATTATGCGCGCGGGCAATCACGCGTTCCGCTTGGTGACGCTGGAGGGCGACGTGATGCACTCCGGCGGCTCGATGACGGGCGGTTCGGCGCAGTCGAAGGTGTCCAACCTGCTCAGCCGCGAGCGTGAACTGAAGGAATTGACCGCGAAGCTGCAAACCGGGCGCGCGGAACTGGACAAGTGCCGTCAGGAACTGACGCAGCGTCAGCAGATGGCGCAGGAGAAGCGGCAGAAGGTCAGCGACGCGGTGAACGCATTGCATCAGCAGGAGATTGCCGTCGCCCGCGAACAGGCGCGCCGCGAAAGCGTATCCGCCGACCTGAACACCCATTTACAGCGGATGCAGGAGACTGAGCAGGCGCGCGTGCAGCTGCATCAGTCGCTGGAGGACATTCGCCAGCAGCTGGAGACCATTGAACATCAGCGCACGGGCGCGCAGGGCGACCAGAGCGCAATGGAGCAAAAGACCATTGAAATGCAGAATACGCTGGTCAAGGCGCGCGCGGAAGCCAGCGCGGAAAACGACCGCCTGATGGTGCGCACGCTGCAATTGTCCGACCTGCGCCACGGTTTAAGCGACTTGGAGCGCGACGAAGCCCACGCGCAGCAGGATCAGGCGCAAATCCTCCGCGAACAGGAGCGCCGCGAACAGCTGCTGCACGAGATGGACGAACTGGACGCCATTGACGAGAACGACATGAAGCGCGAGGAAGCCGAATCCGCCCGCCGCCAGAAGGAACAGCTGCGGCAGGAGAGCGCCGCGCAGGCCATCGAGCAGCGCCGCGCACAGGCGCAAAGTGACCTGCGTGACATCCTCAGCGACATGGAGAACCTGCACGAAGCCTACAACCGTGACAGCGAGAAGCTGCACAAGACCGAGCTGGCGAAGGCGCGCATCGAGGGCGACCAGAAGAATCTGCAAAACCGCATCTGGGACACCTACAAGCTGACCTACGCCGGGGCAGAGGAGTTCCGCCGCACGCCCTTCGACGAGAAGGAAAGCGACTGCCGCGCCGCCGAGCTGCAAGGGCAGATTCGCGCGCTGGGGACGGTCAACGTTGGGGCGGTGGAGGAATACGCCGAAACCAAGGCGCGTGTGGACGACCTGACCGCTCAGCAGCAGGACTTGAAGCGCGCGGAAATGGACTTGCGCGAACTCATCGAGCGGCTGCTGATTCAGATGCGGTCTACATTCGTCGAGAACTTCTCGAAGATGCAGGGGTACTTCGCCGAGACGTTCACGCGGCTGTTCGGCGGCGGCCATGCGGAACTGAAGTTGATGGATCCGGACGACCCGCTGAACTGCGGCATCGAGGTCAACGCCCAGCCGCCGGGAAAGAAATTGCAGCTCCTGTCGCTGCTCTCCGGCGGCGAACGCGCGCTGACCGCCATTGCGATTCTGTTCGCGATGCTGAAATTGAAGCCCACGCCGTTCTGCATTCTGGACGAGATTGAAGCTGCGCTGGATGATGCGAATATCGGGTATTACGCGGATTATTTGAAGGAATACTCGAAGGGTACGCAGTTCATTGTGGTGACGCACCGCAAGGGGACGATGGAGCGCTGCAACAGCCTGTTCGGGGTGGCGATGGAGGAACAGGGCGTGAGCCGGATGGTGTCGGTGTCGCTGCAGGACTATCAGGAGTAAGCAAGGCTGCCTGCCGAGTGCGGGCAGCCTTTTTTGCTGCCCGGATGGCGCAAGCAGCGGAATCCGCTTGTGAAGTTCCACAACAAATTGGGATGCTTTTGTTAGGAATGCCAAAATTATATTATTCAGAAAGAAAGTGCTTGACTTTTTTTGAGGGGAGGGTAGAATGAAAGCAAGGAACCACGAGGGAGGAAAATGACGTGGAAATTCAAAGGAACAAACGGCTGAATTGGGCATTTATCGTGCTGGCAGTGCTGGCGATTGGGCTTCGGCTGGTGAGCTTGGTAAGCAGGAGTTTTTTCCAGTATGAGCAGGTGCGCTGCCTGTTGAGCCTTGCCTGTGCAGTGCTGCCGATACTGGCAATCGTATGCAGCCGACGCAAAACGGTCTCCCTGACATGTGTAATCGCTTATTTTGCTGTGTGCGCGTTTATGACGTATCAGGCGTATCAGCAGGTAATTTCCGAAGAGTATGATTATTACTGGTGGAAACTATCCCTGCTCAATCTCGACGGGATTATCAGCATGTTCTTTATCGGTCTGCCGCCGCTGCTTAACAGCATTGGCAAGAGAAAGGCAAAAAAGGAGCTTGGCTTTGCGTGTCTCATTCTGGGAATTGTTGAAATAGTCGGAGTCGTTCTGCTGTGGAACACCGGCTATGGCGGTTCAATGTACTGGGGTGGATTTTTTAAGCGTGGCCATGGCCCTTGGTATGATTATAATTGGTGGGACTATTACAATTTTAGTGATCATATAGACTTCAACCTGCCATACTATCTGAGCTATTGTGTGCTGCTTTTCGCAATTTGCGCAGGTATCATGCGAGATGCTCCGAAAAAAATCGAGAAGCCGGCACAAAGTGAAAAGCCTGCGAAAATTGAAAACCCAACAACACAGAAAAGTAAGCAGACTGCAATTCTGCTTGCTATCCTCACGGGGCTCTTCGGTGTTGACCGCTTCTACCTCGGCTACACGGCATTAGGCGTGTTGAAGCTGCTTACCGCGGGCGGCGCAGGCATTTGGGCGCTGATTGACTTCATCCGAATCGGCGTTGATTCGCTCCGTCCGGCGGATGGTTCGCCGTGGGTGGAGGAAACGCGCGACGAGAACATCCGCAGCATCGCCGCGAATATGCAGGCCATCGCCGAAAAGCTGGAGAAGCTGCAAGCGCAGAATGTTCCGGCAGAGGCACCCAAGCCGGAAGCGGACGGCGAAAATCAGGAGACACACAAGGTGTCACTGAAAAAATAACTTCCTATGGCAATAACCGCAGGGCTGTCAGGCGCAGGACGCTTGGCAGCCTTTCGCGTGGGGAAAAATCCGCTTGCAAACTGCGCGAAAAACCAGTACAATAGAATCGTATCCTTGAATATCAGCATGAACGAGGTGCTTTTGATGCCTTTGTGGAAACGAACGCTGGCGGCGCTCCTGCTGGCGGTGATGATGATACTGCCCTTCGCGTCGGCGGAGGATGCGGGGGAGGCCGTGCCGGATGACAGCGTGGAGTGGACGGAGGGCGCGGCGAACATCACGCGCGATTTAACCCTGAATGATGAGGGCGACGACGTGTCCGCCCTGCAAACCGCGCTGACGGATTTGTGCTATTACAGCGGCGACGTAACCGGGCGCTATGGCGAGGCAACCAAAACCGCGGTGGAGGATTTCCAGCGAGATTTTGCCCTTGCGGTGACGGGCATGGCGGACAAAGCGACGCAGGAAGCCATCTATGCGGCGGAGTATCGCCCGCTGCGGCTGGGATGCGTGGGCGAGGACGTGCGGCAGGCGCAGATTCGCCTGATGGCGCTGGGCTACTACACGGGCAAGATTTCCGGGCGCTATCTGCCCGCGACACAGGAAGCCATCCGCCTGTTCCAGACGGCGAACGCCCTGCCGATTACGGGCGAAGCGGATGTGCAGACGCTGGAACGCCTGTTCAGCGGTGATGCCATCAGCCGGGATTCGTCCGCCGCGGCGACGCCCACCCCGTCGCCCACGCCCGGAATGCACCTCTCAGATGAAACCACCACCCCGACGCCCGCGCCGACGGTGGCGTTCGTCAAGAAACTGCAATACAACAAGTCCAAGGGCGAAGAAGTCAAGCTCGTGCAGACCCGCCTGACGGAACTGGGGTACTATTCCGGCAACATCAGCGGCAATTTTCTGGGGCATACGCGCAACGCGGTGAAGGCATTCCAGCAGCAGAACGCGCTGAGCGTGGATGGCATCGTGGGCGAAAACACATGGAACGCGCTGTTCAACGACCCGGATGTGCGTGCCGCGACTGATGATCCGAAGCCTACGCCCGAACCGACGCCTGTGCCGTTTGCCATCACGGTGGACGTCAACAATCAGGTGACGACCGTCTACGGGCGCGACGAAAACGGCGATTATACTGTCGTTGTGCGGCAGATGCTCTGCTCCACCGGCACACGCAAGAATCCGTCGGATATCGGCACATTCACACTCAACGGGCGCACGGCGCGCTGGTGCTACTTCCCGGAGTGGGGCAGCCACGCGCAGTACTGGACGCGCATCAACTCGTCCATTGCGTTCCATTCCGTCATTTACAACACGGTCAACACCATGGATTTGTCGGTCAAGTCCTACAAGAACCTCGGCAAGCGCGCGTCGCACGGGTGCATTCGCCTGACCGTTGCGGATGCGAAGTGGATTTACAACAACTGCGGGGCAGGGACGGTCGTTACGATTCGCGCCGATATGCCCGCTGACCCGGAACTCCGCGCCGCGCTGAAGCTGCCCTCGCTGAATACGAAGAACATGCTGCCCTACGTCACGCCGCAGCCGACCGCCGAGCCGGATTACCGCGCCGGGACGATGCCGCCGCAGCCCTTCCGGACACTGAAAGTGAACAGCTCCGGCGAGGATGTGTACTGGATGCAGCGGAAGCTGACGGATCTTGGCTACTATTCGGGCAAGTGCTCCGGCACATTCCTGGCAGGCACGCAGAACGCGGTGAAGGCGTTCCAGAAGGCGAACAGTTTGTCTGCGACGGGGACGGCGGATGTCAAGACGCTGAATCTGCTGTATGCAGAGGAACTGTCAGCGACGCCCACGCCGGAGGTCGCGGCGGATGACCGCACGCCGGAGCCGCTGCCGACGCCGGCGGCGGGGCAGTGAGATTCCCTGCGGGCGCGAAATCCTGCGCCGCGAATTTGAAAATAGTATAAAAATAGAACGCGCTCGTCAGCGGAAAGGCTGGCGGGCGCGTTTGCATTTGCGCACAATTGACGATGCTTGAAAATTGTGCTATATTCCCCGGCGTGGCGCAGAAATTGACCATTTTCTTGCTGTCGCGAATGCCGGGGGATGGCCGTCATTTGGTTCTTCACGGAATCTTGGGGGGAAGAGCAGCTTGAGGGCGCGTCTGCGGACGCGCAAAGATACTGGCAGGGACGCTTCGCTGCCTGCGCC
>ERZ827458.1716-NODE-1716-length-13753-cov-6.727405_pt1 | contig 13753 bp, 10 predicted proteins | sample MGYA00519706_ERZ827458 | MGnify/ENA primary metagenome ERZ827458 (study PRJEB31778, sample SAMEA3449309) | human gut metagenome | biome: human gut; feature: human-associated habitat; material: faeces | place: United Kingdom | collected 2010/2012 ...
TCTTCACTTTTACCTTTTACTTATTACTTCGCAGACGTAGTCTGCGCTGCCGGGCCACCGGAGATAACCGTATCGGTAGGTGCCTCAATTCGATTCTAAAACACCGTAGTGGTTTTTGAGGAACTTGACGAAGCGGCGCGCGGAGGTCGAGGCGGACTCGAGCGACTTGATCGCGACGCCGACGCGCACGACGACGGGGATCTCGAGCGGTATCGTTTTGACCTGCCCCTCGTATCCGGCGAGCGAGAGCGACGACAGGATCGACACTCCCAGGCCGCACGACACCATGGACAGGATCGCCGCATCGTCCGAGGCCGTGACCTGGATGCGCTTTGCGTCCGGCGGCAGCAGCTTTTCGGAATACTGCTCCTGACAGGTGATAAACGGCTCCTTCAGAAGCCTGCCGATGGAAATGCGTTCCCTTTCCCAGCGAAACGTCGGCGGCACGACCGCGATGAGCGGAACGCGCGTGAGGGGTATCCACTCGAAGCCCTCGGCGCAGGTCTCGTCCACGAGCGCAAGCTGGACCTCGCCCTTTTGAAGAAGCGCCGGCATCTCATAGCCGCGGATGGTCACATCTATCTGGATATCGGGGTAGAGCGCCTTGAACTCCTGCAAAAGCTGGGGCAGCGCGGAGCGCGCAATGCTCGCAAAGCAGCCGAGGCTGAGCTGGTGGCGCTGGGTGCGGCTTTGCGCGGCGGCCTCCTGGCGCAGCGCATTGCAAGCGTCGATAACGCCCTTTATATAAGGAAGAAGCTGCTCTCCCTCCTCCGAAAGGCGGACACCGTGACTGCCGCGATTGAGCAGCGTGCAGCCCAGCTCTGCTTCAAGATTATTCACAAGATGCGTCATTGCCGATTGCGTGTAGCCCAGCTCCGCCGCGGCCTTGCTGAAGCTGCCGCGATCGACCGCTGTCAGCACTGCGCGCAGTCTTCCGTCATCCATAACGCTCACACCTTTCTTATATCTATAATTATTGCCATGCAAATATAACACGCAAAATCGACACATTCAATAACATTTGGTTAACATTTTATCACGCGTAATATGAAATTATTTTGTGCATAGTATTAAAGTTTTTAATACGGGGATGAACAAGAGTGATTTCCGCAATCATGAAAAAAATGATATCCTTTATTCACATTTTTCAACGCATTGGGTTGAAGTGTAACAGTGTGCAGCGTATTTACGGAGGCGCTGCTCAGCAGATGAGAAAGCAATTGATGAAAGAGGAAAATTGAATGAAGCTTCAGAACAAACCCCACACTGTCCGCGACATTATCGTCGTCGGCTTTGCGTTGTTTGCGATGTTTTTCGGCGCAGGCAACGTTATTTTTCCGCCGTATCTCGGCGTTGAGGCAGGTCCCGAGTGGCTCGGCTGCTTCTCGGCATACTTCATTGCGGACATCGGTCTTGCAATGTGCGCAGTATTTGCGCTCCTGCGCGTCGGCAGCAGCGAGGCCGTCACCGCGCGTCTGGGCAAGGTCCCGGCCGCAATACTCATGAGCGCGCTCATCCTGTGCATCGGTCCCATGGTTGCGATCCCCCGCACCGCTGCGACCACCTTTGAAATGGCAATCGTCCCGAACATCAGCGGCGTTTCCTCCGTTGTGTTTTCCATAATATTCTTCGCGATTATCCTGTTTTTGTGCATCCGCCAGTCGGCCGTCGTCGATATCGTCGGTGCGGTCCTGACTCCGCTGCTGCTTATCGGCCTTGCGGTCATCATAATCAAGGGCGTTGCAACGCCGCTCGGCGAGATAGCGCTCACCCCGAACGCTGACAACGTTATTCTCGGCGGCATCAAGGCCGGCTACCAAACCATGGACGCGCTCGCGGCGCTGCCGTTCGGCATCATAATTCTCCAGAGCGCCGCCTCCAAGGGCTACACCACCAACGGCCAGAAGTTCAAGATCGTCTCCGGCTCGGCTATCCTCGCAGGCGTGCTGCTGCTCGGCGTTTACATGGGTCTGTGCTACCTCGGCGCCACCGTTTCGACTCAGTACGGCCTTGAGATCGGCCGCGCAGAGCTTGTTATGGCCATCGTTGAGGCGCTGCTCGGCAAGGCCGGCATGATCATCTTCGGCGTCGTCGTGGGTCTTGCCTGCGTCACCACCGCCATCGGTCTGACCAGCTCCGCCGCAGCTTACTTCACCGAGCTGTGCAGCGAGAAGGTGCCCTACAAGGCATTCGTCATCGTTATCTGTGTGTTCAGCGCCGTTGCATCCAATCTTGGCCTTGACCGCATCGTTTCGATCGCGGCTCCAGTGCTGGACATCGTTTATCCGCCGGCACTGGTCGTTATCTTCATCTCGCTCATTATCCCCAATGCAAATGACTATGTCAGCCGCGGCGCGGCTCTCGGCGCAGTTGGCGCGAGCATCCTGTGTGCGTTCAAGGTCCCCGCAATGGAGAATCTTCCCCTGTACGACATGGGCCTGTACTGGATACTTCCGGCCGTCATTTTCGGCCTGCTCGCACTCGGCCTTGCAGCAATCGTCAAGCCCAGGAAGTCCGAAGCGGAAGCAAAAATCTGATATTCCAAGCCACGAGCCGCAGCTTGTGGCTTTTTTATTTCCGCCCTGAGCAGCGCACAACAAAGCCCCGGAGCTTGTCCGGGGCTTTGCCGCAAAGTGTGCATAAAGTGAAGATAAAAGGAGTATAGAACTTTGCTATGGTAAAGGGGAAGGGAGAACCATGCCTTTCGGCCGTGGTTCAATGTCGAGCAGAGCGGAGACCTGACCGCCCTGCGGACAAAGAAGATACATATGGGGGTTACGATATGCATTTTAGCTTATATACCACCCTCTGTCCGCTCCAAAACGTCATTCCTATGCTCCAAATAGGTTTTAGTGGCGCATTGAGGCACCTACCGATACATTTATCTCTGGTTGCCCGGTATCGAGACTGCCGTCAAAACCGTGCGTGCCGCGCCATACATTAGTGCGCTGCTGAGTTTTGCACCGTTTGTATCGGTTTTGCCTGCATCCACCGGTCGGGCAACAGAAAAATGTATCGGTACAGATTGGATGCGCCTCTCAAATGCCTTCCCCTGCGTAGCTTGAGGGGAAGGTGTCACCTTGGTGACGGATGAGGTGTTATTATATCCGCGCCGTAGGCGCCACATTATTAAAAAAAGGGCGAGCAATGCTCACCCCTACAGCTATGGTTTTTGTGCAGGCAAGGTCGGTACAGACGGAACGGATAAATCCGTTCCCTACGAGCGACCTTTGGCCGCAGTGAAGAGGTAATAGTGAATAGGTTTTATTCAACCCCACGGCAGCAAAGCTGCCTGCTCCCCTTGCAGTTGAGCCAATGGGGCGCGGCGCAAAATTCAGCAGCGCACTACCGTAGCGCGAGGCAACCATGGTTTGGTCGGTAACTTCGACACCGGGCGACCGTAATATGTAGCTTGCACTACCGGGTTGCGTAGCAGTCACGGTTTCCTCCAATGTCCCGAACCGGGCAACCAGAGATAACCGTATTGGTAGGTGCCCCAATGCGCCTCTAAAAAAACTAAAAAACAAAGGAGGTATCGACGGTGACGACGGCGAAGTGGCCGGGGAGCTTTTCCTCGACGGTGCGGCAGATGATATCGCGGAACTGCTCTGGCGTTTTGCCGCAGCCGGTGTCCATAACGACGTCGAAGATGAGGTTTGTGTGGCTCGGTCCCATGACCATGCGGAAATCGTGAATGCCGCGCAGCCCGTCAATGCCCTTAAGCGCCTCCTCGAGTGCGGCGCGTTCGGCGTTTACCTGCTCGTTGTCGGTCTCGACGGGATCCATGTGTATAGTCGCGTCGCAGCCGAGCGTGCTTTTCAGCTCGCGCTCGACGGTGTCGATGCTGTCATGCAGCTGGAAGATATCGCCGCGGCCATCTACCTCGGCGTGCAGAGAGATCATCATTCTGCCCGGACCGTAGTCGTGAACAACGAGGTCGTGCATGCCGATGACGGCGTCCGAGCTCATGACTATCTCCTCGATGCTTTTGACAAGCTCCGGATCGGGCGCCTGACCGAGCAGCGGCGAGAGTGTGTCCTTTGCAACGCCGTAGCCGGCAAAGAGGATGAACACCGCGACCGCCGCGCCTGCCCAGCCGTCGATATTGACCTTGAACAGCCAGCTTACGCCCATTGAAAGCAGCACGACCGCCGTCGCGACCGAGTCGGACAGGCTGTCCGCACCCGTGGCGGCCATGGCCGAGGACGAGATCTTTTTGCCGACGCTGCAATTATACGCAAACATATACAGCTTGACGAGGATCGACGCGAGCAGTATCGCCGCCGGGAGCAGGCCGACCTCGACCGGCTCGGGGCTGAGTATCTTATCGACCGAGCTTATCAGCAGCTCAACGCCCATGACAACGATCAGCGCCGCGACCGCAAGGCCGGAGATGTATTCTATCCTGCCGTGGCCGAAGGGGTGGTCGGGGTCGGGCTTTTTGCCCGAAAGCCGGAAGCCCAGCAGCGATATCGCCGACGCGCCGGCGTCGGAGAGGTTGTTGAACGCATCAGCGGTTATGGCGATCGAGCCGGATATCGCGCCGGCGGCATACTTGCCGGCAAACAGCAGCACGTTGAGGAATATCCCCAGCAGGCTGCACAGCGTTCCGTAAGCCTTGCGCACAAGCGGATCGGCGTACTCCGTCGGATTTTTTATGAACAGTTTTGATAACAGCTTAACCATTTTTTCGGCAGCGCTTTCGCGCTCTCCTTGATATTTGTTCTGCGCCCCTGCGGCGCACCTGAATTATATAATGCTTTTATCCCAAACACAAGGAAATTAATAAAAACTTGACAATAATCCCTTGATGTTTTTTTCTACATGTAATAAAATATGTAGATACATCACTCGTGGGAGAATCAGATGCACAAATTAGCCAAATTTATCATAGACAGCAGAAAAATCATCCTCGTGCTTTTCATAGCGGCCGCGTGCATGTCGGCCTACACGATGCGCCTTACGACGGTTCAAAACGATCTTTTTCAGTTTCTTCCTGCCGAAACGGAGACGCGGCGCGGCCTGAAGGCGATGGACGGCGAGTTTATCACCTACGCGACGGCCGAGCTTATGATCGAGCACATTTCGTATGACGACGCGCTGGCGCTGTCGCAGGATATAGAGAATATCGACGGCGTGCGTCAGGCAAGCTTCGATGATACACAGGATCACTACAAGTCCGGGACGGCTCTTATTTCCGTGAGCTTTGCCGCACCGTCGAGCGACGAGATATGCACGCAGGCTCTTGACGCGATAAAGTCGCTCGTCGATGCGAGGTTTGACGCGGATAACGTGAAGCTCTACACCGAGGTCGGCACGGATTTCAGCAGCACGCTGCTGGGCGAAATGCTCATAATCGGCGCGCTGAGCGTAGTTACGGTCATAATCCTGCTGCTGCTTACCTCGCGCAGCTATGCCGAGGTGCCTGTGCTGCTGATAACCTTCGCAATGGCCGCGGCCATCCAGCAGGGAACAAACTTTCTGTTCTCGGAGATATCATATGTCGCAAACTCCGTAACGCTCATTTTGCAGCTTGCTCTTGCGATCGACTACGCCATCATCCTGTGCAACCGCTTTGCCGAGGAGCGGCGGTATTTTGAGCCGTGTGACGCGGCGGTGGAGGCGCTGTCGAAGGCGATACCCGAGATAGCCTCGTCCTCGCTGACGACCATCGGCGGCCTTGTCGCTATGACGTTCATGCAGTTCGGCCTCGGCGGCGACCTCGGCAAGGTGCTGATAAAATCCATACTGATCTCGATGCTGACGGTGTTCCTGCTCATGCCGGGGCTGCTGCTCATGTTCAGCCGCGCGATAGAAAAAACAAAGCACCGCAGCTTCATGCCGAACATAAACGCCATCGGGCGCTTTGCGTGGAAAACGCACAAGCTCGTGCCGCCTGTTTTCATCTGTGTCGCGGCGGCTGCGTTCTTCTTTTCGAGCATGTGCCCGTTTTCGTATAACTACAGCGACGATTATCCCCTGCGCCTGAACGAAACGCAAAAGGCGCATCAGCAGATCATAAACACATTCGGGAACAATAACATGATGGCGCTCGTCGTACCGACGGGCGATTATGAGACGCAGGCGAAGATGCTCGACGAGATATCGGAGCTTGACCACGTCACCTCGGTTCTCGGCATAGCCTCCGTTGAGGTCATGGACGGCTACCGCCTCGGCGATAAGCTCACCATCGGCGAGTTTTCCGAGCTTGCCGGGCTTGACGACACGAGCGCGAGCGCGCTTTTCGTCTACTACGCCGCGCGCCACGCCGACTACGACCAGGTGCAGAGCAACATGCGCGAATATAAAATTCCGCTTATCGACCTGTTTTTGTTCCTGTATGACGTTGCCGAGAGCGGAACGATAGAGCTTCCTCAGGACAAGATAGATATGATAGAGAGCCTGTATGCCCAGCTTTCCGACGCGAAGGCGCAGCTTCAGGGTCAGCACTACAGCCGCATGCTCGTTTATTCCGACCTGCCAACGCAGTCGGACGAAAGCTACGAGCTTATCACGCAGATCCACGGTGTTGCCGACAGCTACTACGGCGACGATGTTTACGTCACCGGCAACGCTACCGCCGCGCGCGACCTGAAGGATTCGTTCTCGACGGATAACATTCTGGTCAGCGTGCTGTCGGCGGTGTTCGTCGTGCTGGTGATCATGTTCGTGTTCCGCTCGGTAGGACTTTCGGTGCTGCTGATCGCGGTCATTCAGGGCAGCATCTGGCTGAACTTCTCGATATCGTATTTCACGCAGAACTCCATCTTCTTCGTCGGCTACCTGATCGTCAGCGCGATACAGATGGGCGCGAATATCGACTACGCGATCGTCGTTTCAAACCGATATCTTGAGCTGAGGCAGCGCAATGTTTCGCGCCGCAAGTCGATACGTCTTGCGCTCAACGGCGCTCTGCCCACGCTCGTAACAAGCGGCAGCATCCTTGTCATTGCCGGCCTGCTCATCGGCTTTATAAGCACCGAGAGCATAATTTCCGTCATCGGACTCGTGCTCGGCCGCGGAACGATAATATCTCTGCTGCTGGTGCTGTTCGTTCTGCCGCAGATGCTCGTCTGGGGCGACAGATTCATCTCGCGCACGACCGTCAAGGGCAGAAGGCTTCGCCTGCATCCGCTTTTTGACGAGGACTTCGAGCAGATAGCGCTCAGAGACAGGGCGCGCAAGGGGAAGTAATTCCGCAGGAAACATTGGGGGGAAACGTGTTTCCGCAGGAGAAAGGAAGATATAATGAAAAGAACACTGTTAATGATCATGAGCATCCTGCTCGCTGCAAGCTCGGTATTCGGGATCATTGCGGCAGGACGCGGCTCGGACGAGCTGTCGGACATCATGCGCTTCAAGCGTGGGCAAAAGGCAGACATCATCGACTTTGTCGATGTCCTCGATAAGCGCGTTGCCGATCTGCGCAAAGCGGAGGAAAACCGCACCGAGGACGAAAAGGACTACACCGAATCCGTCGTGACCGACCAGAAGGGCAATGAGCAGCTCAGTCAGGGCACGCAGGAATATAACGCCGGCGCTGCGAAGATCGCGGCCGGTCAGGCGGAATACGACGCCGCCGAGAAGCAGTATAACGAAAAGCTCGCCGAGTATCAGGCGGCAGAAAAGCGCCTTAACGACGGCGAGGCACAGCTCAACGACGCCAAGGCTAAGCGCGACGCGGCGCAGGCCAAGCTCGACGCCGCAACGCCGGCATACCAGCAGGCGCAGCAGCTTTTTGCCTTTATCGACAAGCACCCGGCGCTCCAGATAGCCGAAAGCATCCTGCGCAACTTCGGCTTCACCTCGCTTGACGAGGCGAGGGCCGCGATGAAGGAATATGAGGACGGTCAGGCACAGCTTGCCGAGGCAAACGCCCAGATATCCGCCGCCGAGCAGGAGATAAACGACGGCAAGGCTCAGCTCGCCGCCGCGAAAACTCAGCTGGATAACGGCAAGGCTCAGCTCGACGCTGCAAAGGCTCAGCTCGATAACGGCAGAGCGCAGCTCGCCGTTGCCAAAAATCAGCTCAGCGCCGGTCAGCAGAAGCTCAACGACAATGTTGATAAAATGAACGACCTCAAGGAAACGCTCACCGAGCAGGACGACGCGGAGGCCGCAGTAAAATCCGGCATTGCCGTGCTCATGGAAAACGAGGGCATCGCAAAGCTCGTGAGCGACGAGAGCGACTACGAAGCCGTGCTCCAGGCCGCGCGCGACTATGTCGAGGACGATGCCGACAAGCTCAACAGCGAGCTTGACGTGCGCCAGAACCTGTATAACCTTCTGCGCATTATAAGCATCGTCGGCGTTATCGCCGGCGTTATCGGCGTGCTCGCTTCGCTCAAGCCCAACCGTACGCGCATCTATGCGGCGACCGGCGCCGCCGGCATTGCCGCTGTCGCATCCCTTGCGCTGAACATCTACGGCCTGTCCAACGATTACCGCAGCTTCGTCTATTCGCTAGAGGACGGCTCGGGCAACGGACAGATGCAGCTTATAGCAATGCTCGTGCTGCTTGCCGTTTCGGTCATAGCGGCGATAGTCGCCGTCGTCTGCGGCAGAGCGTACACCGATGCCGTAAACGGCCGGGAGAGGGAAAAGTATGTACGCCCGTCGGAGACCGTCGCCGCCGCTCAGCCCGAGCTTGACGCAGACGAGGAGGACGACGATGAGCCGGCTCCCAAGCCGCGCCGCAGGGACAATAAGAACAAAAAGCACAGCGCCGAAAAGCTTGAATACACGCCCGAGCCGGACAGCATCGACGAGCTTACCGAGCAGACGCGCCGTCTGAACGAGGAGGCCGAAAAACTCGAGGCCGAGGCACGCAGGTACGATTACGAAAAGGCACGCCGTGAATACGAGGAGGCTCGCCGCAGATTCGAGGAAGCGCGCCGCCGCTCGGAAGAGAATAAGTGACAAACGGTATTACGCCATCCGGGTCCTCCGGATGGCGTTTTGAACAGGAGAACAGCAATGGACAGAGACACTCTGCGGCAGTATATCCTTGAAAACTATGCCGCCGTAAACGATTTCCCTTGGATATCGAATCCGACCTACGAGGTCTTTCGCCACGAAAGCAGTAAAAAGTGGTTCGGACTTGTCATGGAGCTGCCGCGCCACAGGCTGGGCGAGCCCGGTGATGACATGGTCACGGTCACAAACCTCAAGTGTGATCCGCTGCTTTCCGGCTCACTGCGCGCCGAGCCGGGCTTTTTCCCGGCCTATCACATGAGCAAGGAGCACTGGATAAGCGTTGAGCTTGCCGCAGTCGATGATGATAAGCTGCGCTTTCTCATCGACATGAGCTGGGAGCTTATAAGCTGACGGCTCAGCTTACATAGCACTGGATTTTTCGCCGGTGATGATATATAATCATTTGTATCACTTGCCGCACGGCGGCAGATCGGAGTAAATTTGTATGAACAAGCACAGAATCAACATATTCATCGCACTTGTGCTGGTGCTCATCATCATAGCCGCGGTCTCCATGTGGCTTACAAGCCGCGACATAAAGAACACCGTGCCGACAGAGAGCGCGCAGCCGACCCCGGCGCTCACGCCGAGCGTCATTTCGACCCCGACCCCGGCTCCGGCCGAGAGCGCGCGGCCATCGGCAGATCCGAGCGCTTCGCCCTCGCCGAGTGTACAGCCCGGTCAGACTGCCGCGCCGCAGCCGACGCAGCAGGTCATAAACCGCACCATAAACCAGACCGGCAGCTTTGAGAGCAACACAGGCACCAAAATGATAATGTATGCAAACTGGACGGCCACCTCGCAAAACAGCGAGACCGTTACGATAAAGCTCGACGTTATCCTGAGCACCTACACGCTGTCCGTCGGCCCCCATAACGGCGTTATCACCGTTGCCGGCGTTGACTACAGCTTCACGAGCCCCGGCATAAGCTACAAGAGCGAAAAGGTCAGAAACAATGCCGTTTTGACGAGCCGCAGCATCGAAGTCACCGTTCCGGCAGGCCAGGCAACGGCGATCCCCGTTTCCGTCAAGTGGGACTTTTACGGGACCTACGGCGGTGTGGAGATAAGCAGGGTCTCCGCCGGCGGCACGATTAACATTCAGGGATGAAGGTGACAGCATGAGATCCACTCTCCGCAGAACATGGGCAGAGGTCTCGCTCGACGCGATAGAGCATAACTATAAGGCTCTGCGCGCTCGCATCGGCGAAAATGTCAAATTCCTCGGCGTCGTCAAGGCCGACGCTTACGGCCACGGCGCGGTTCACGTCGCGTGTACGCTTCAGGAGTTGGGCGCGGACTATCTGGCCGTTTCGAGCCTCGATGAGGCGATGGAGCTGCGCGCAAACGGCATCGTAATGCCCATCCTCATCCTCGGCCACACGCCCACCGAGCAGGTGCCGAACCTGATAGCCAACAACATCACGCAAACAGTCACCTGCCTTGCCAAGGCGCATGAATACAATGCAGCCGCAGCCGAGTTCGGAGCAAAGCTACGCGTGCATATCAAGGTCGACACCGGCATGTCGCGCCTCGGCGTTCTGTGCGCAGGGCGGCATTTTGAAACCGGTGTTTCCGGCATAGTTGACTGCTGCGGCATGCCTTACCTCGATGTCGAAGGTATGTTCACGCACTTTGCCGTCGCAGATGAGGCCGACGAGGCCGACGTTGACTACACCAAAAAGCAGTTTGAGCTTTTCAAAAGCACCGTCGCCGCCGTCGAGGAGCGCATCGGCCGGCGCATACCGCTGCGCCACTGCGCCAACACCGGCGCCGTTGCGCTGTATCCGGAAACGTATATGGACATGGTACGCCCAGGACTGCTGCTGTACGGTTACGGCGAGTTTGCCGAAAAGCTCGGCCTGCGCCCGGCAATGGCGCTCAAGGCAATGATAAACACCATAAAGATCTATGACGAGGGCACCGATATCAGCTACGGCCGGTTGTTTACAACAAGCGCGCCGACGCGTATCGGCGTCATCCCCTACGGCTATGCCGACGGCTTCTTCCGCTGCCTGTCGAACCGGTGCAGCATCATGACCGCCGACGGCCCCGCACCCCAGCGCGGCAGGATCTGCATGGATATGAGCATGATCGACCTCAGCGAGCTGCCCAATGTCGGCGTCGGGGACGAGGTCGAGATCTTCGGCCCGGATAACCCGGTCGAGACGCTCGCAAAGCTTGCTGGAACCATTCCGTATGAGCTGACCTGCGCCGTCAGCAAGCGCGTTCCGCGCGTTTACTTCAAAAACGGCCGCGAGATCGACCGTGAATTGATGATGAGATTTTGAACATGAAAAAAAGCACCCTCGGAGGGTGCTTTTTTCAATAGGCATCAGCGTTTATTGAATTTGAGCTTGGGCTTATAGAACTCGAAAATGACGGTATCGTTGCCCTTTTCGTCGGCCCATTCGTGGCTGGTCCAGCAGACCTTCATCGCACCGAGAGCTTCACACAGCTTCACCGGGAACGGCTTGGGCGCGATCTTATATGCGATAAACTGCGGCCGCGCGAGGAAGTTGAGCAAGACGTTGCCGAGTATAAAGCCGGTCACGGATTTTACCTCTCCGTTATAGTCCTTCGGCGGATTTGCCAGCTGGCCGCGCACGACCTCCGGCGCATTGATCTTGAACCAACGCACGATAAACGGATTGAAGCTTTCGATGCAGTAGTCGCCGGTGTAGCGGCGAAGAAGCGCATAGGTTTTTTCGCAAAGCTCCTTGTTGCGCTTGCCGTTTTTCAGCTCAACGATGATAGCCCCGCGGCCTCTGACCGTTTTAAGAACGTCGGAAAACAGCGGTATCGTCTCGTCGGTGCCGCAAAGGCTCAGCTGCTGCAGCTCGGCAAGGGTCTTGGAATCGACGCGCGCATCAACTCCGCAGACGCGGTTGAGCGTATCGTCATGGAACACGACGACCTGTCCGTCCTTCGACAGCTGAACGTCGAGCTCGATTCCGTAGCCGTAGGACGCGGCGCGCTCGAACGCGGCCAGCGAGTTCTCCGGCACGGATTTATCACGTTTATGCAGCCCACGGTGGGCAAAATTACGGTTTTGGAAAGGCGATTTCTGCTTCTTGCGGATCTTGCCGGGAGCAATGAGGTATATAAATCCGCCGACAGCGGCAGCTCCGGCAAATGCGGCAAGCTTTGCGGCGTTTACCTGTTTTTTCATTATAACACCTCCGGTGAACATTTCTATATCCACATTTTACACCCCTGCACCATCCCGGTCAAGGCTTTTTAGCGGCGAATTGACGCAGCTACGGATACGGTGATTGCCGGTGCCCGGTGTCGAAGGTGCGGTGGAAACCGTGCGTGCCTCGCGTAACGCAAGTGCGGAGTTGAGTTTTGCACCGCACCCCTGTAGGGAATGGGCTTGCCCGTTCCGCATGTCGCGGTTTCATCGGTACCCACCGGTCGGGATACCGCAATGAATGTATCGGTATCAGCGTTGATGCGCCTCTGAAAAAACGGATGAATCCGTTCCCTACGATTCTATTTCAGTGCCGGCAAAACCGTGGCATGTGGGCGATCGATGCTCACCCCTACAAGGTGCGGCGCAAAATTCAGCATCGCATTCATGTTACGCGAAACGTGACGGTTTTGCATGCACCCTCGAACCGGGATACCAGAGATATACGTATCCGTGACTGCGTCAATGCGCCTCTAAAATTTTTTGAAGTTTTTGCGGAGCCAGATGATCTCGATCACGACGATTACGAGGGCGACGACGGCAACGACGGCGTAGCCGCAGCGCCAGCTAAGCTCGGGCATGTTGCGGAAGTTCATTCCGTACCAGCCGGTGAGAAGGGTAAGCGGAAGAAACAGCGTTGTGACAACGGTGAGCAGCCCCATGATGCGGTTCTGGCGCGAGTCCTGCTCGGACTGGTAAAGCTCGCGCAGCTGAAGCGCGCTCTCGGCCACAAGCTCTGCGTGATCCTGAAGCCGCTCGGCACGGCGCGCGAACTTTTCCCACGCGGCGCAGTCGCCGGAGAGGGGCGCGCAGACCTCGTCGGACAGGCGCTCGCCAATATCCGAAAGCTGGCCGTAGTACGCGCCGAGCTCCGAGAGCTTCTGCCGATGCCGCGTCAGGCGGCGGAAGAAATCGTCGCCCGGCTTTTGGCCAAGCTCATCCTCCATGCGCTCAAGCTCCGTTTCGATGTGCATCATGTACGGCACGTCGTTTTCCGTCAGAAGCTCCAGCATGCGCAGCAGAAGCTGCGAGGGGCGCACCGCTCCCGATGAGTGCTTGACAAGCCGCGCGATGAGCGTTTTGTACTCGCCTGTGTCCTCAATAATGTGCAGAGTTTTATCCGTCAGGCAGAAGCCGAAGCACAGCTCCGGCGCGCGCTGCGCCTCCTTGCGCGGAACGCGCATCGTTCCGATGATGCAGTTCTTGTAAAGCTCGGCCTTGCAATAGCGTATAGAGCCGAGGCTGTGCAGCATCTCGCGGTGAAACGGAAAATCGGCTTTGTTCTCGCGGAACTCATCGGCGGTCATCGTTATAAGTATCGATTGCGTGCCGCCCTTTGCAGGAACGACGGCACCGGTTGAATTTATCGTATATTCGGTCATGGCGTTCACTCCACTTGCTTTTTTGATATTATACCACCGCACGTCGCGGCGGCGCAATAAGCGACCGTTGGGTGCAGGCAAAACCGTTTCACTATGTTGCATCTACCTGCGCAGTTAATGCAGCGATACGCAGCAGAGGTTTTGCCCTTTGCCTTCCCCTGCGTAGCTTGAGGGGAAGGTGTCACCTTGGTGACGGATGAGG
>ERZ827458.1723-NODE-1723-length-13702-cov-2.650619_pt1 | contig 13702 bp, 10 predicted proteins | sample MGYA00519706_ERZ827458 | MGnify/ENA primary metagenome ERZ827458 (study PRJEB31778, sample SAMEA3449309) | human gut metagenome | biome: human gut; feature: human-associated habitat; material: faeces | place: United Kingdom | collected 2010/2012 ...
GATTGCGGACGAAGAAATTCGCGAGCAGATGAAGGATTGCGCGCTGGGCACACCGGCAACGCGCGCGGCCATCATTGAGCGGCTGATCGATGTGGGATATGTGCGGCGCAGCGGCAAAAACCTCGTGGCGACGGAAAAGGGCGTGCACCTGATAGAAGCGGTGCCGCAGGAGATCGCTTCGCCGGAGACGACGGGCCGCTGGGAACGGGCGCTGGCGGAAATTGCCCGAGGCAGCGATGGCGAAGCGCGCTTCCGTCAGGGCATTGCGCGGCTGGCGGCTTTCCTTGTTGAAAACGCGGCTGGCGCGCCGAATGTGGCCTTTGCCAAGGAGGAGCGCCGAGGGAAAAAGCGCATACCGACGCTCGGTGTGGCCTGCCCCGTCTGCGGTCAGGGCAAGGTGGCGGAAAACAGCAAGGGCTTTTACTGCACCCGATTCCGCGAGGGATGCAGATTCACCATCTGGAAGGATGTGCTGACCCGCGCGGGCGGACCGATGCTGACCGCTAAGCTGCTCAAGCTGTGCATGGAGAAGAAGGACGTGCGCGGCTCGACCGGCACCATTCACTACGACGCGGGACAGATCCGTTTTGAAGCGGGAGAACGGTAAAGGAGCGACGGCCATGTTTTATACGGAAAAACGAACGGAAGAAAACAAACGGCGTCTGCGGCGGGACGTTTTCAAAATGCTGCTGGCGATGCTGCCGTTTTTTGCGCTGTGCGCCGCGGGCTTTGCGGTGCGCAACCAGACGCTTTGCACGGCTGGATTGATTCTGACCTGTGCGGCGGCGATTTTTGTCGGAGATTTGTTTGTGATGCCGTCGATTCGATACGGCCGCTTTCTGCGCGAGCTGACCAGCGGCCTGACGCGCAAGACGGCGGGAACGCTGGTGCGCGTAGGCGATGAAGAGGTTTATGAAAACGGCGTGCATTTTCACGAGATGATCGTCAATGTTTATGAGGATATGGCGCCGGAGGGCGAGCGGCGCTTTTTGATCGAGCCGGCCATGCCCTTTGACGCGGCGCTGATTGGGCGAGACTTTGCGGTGACGAGCCACGATAAAGTCGTGCTGGCCGTTGAGCCGCTAGGGGGAAACGCATGAACCGTGCACGGGATTTTCTGGCCGGAATGGAAGAAAAGACGGCGTTTCGCGCCTGCGTCTTTGCGGCGATTCTCGTGCTGATGGCGGCGACCATGTTCCTGCTGAACGTGCATACGCCGCTGCAAATGGACGATTATGATTATTCCTTCAGTTGGAGCACGGGCAAGCCGCTTGCCGGGGTGGCGGACGTGCTCGCCTCTCAGGCGGCGCATTACCGCCTCTGGGGCGGGCGCAGCGTGGTTCACACGCTGGCGCAGCTCTTCCTTTATTGGGGAAAGGGCGTTTTCAACATCGCCAATACGGCGGCGTATATGCTGCTCGTGCTTGAACTGTATACGCTGGCTAAGCCGAAGGGCAGACGGTTTTGCTGGACGATTCTGCTGGTCATCCACGCGGCGCTGTTCACGCAGGTTCCGTTCTTTGGCACGGTCTTTTTGTGGCTGGACGGCGCGTGCAACTATCTGTGGGGCACGGCGCTGGCGCTTTTGCCGCTGCTGATCATCCCGCGGCTGCTGGAGAAAGAAAGTGCGGCGCTCGGCGTGATCGGTGTTCCGCTCTGCTTTTTGAGCGGCTGGACGAATGAGAACGCGGCCTGCGGCATGCTGGCGGCGGCGCTCTTGCTGCTGGCGGACAGCGCATACCGCGGGAAAAGAACGCCGGTTTCCGCGTGGCTCTGTCTGGCGGCGCAGGCGGCGGGTGCGGCGATGATGATTCTTGCGCCGGGGAATTTTGCGCGCGCATCCGCCTATGCTTACGATTCGATGGCGCGGGAGATCGTGAAGCGGCTGCTCCGCATTACGCTTTATACGGGCGTGTATGCGGGCGCGGAATTGCTGGCCATGCCGATTGTCCATGGAATGGGGCGGGCGCTTCATGTGCCGATGCGAAACCGGCGGGCGGCGCTTTTGCTGCTGGCGGCGCTGCTGAGCGCGTATGCGATGGTCGCCTCGCCGGAATTGTCGGATCGGTCGTATACCTGCGTGATTGCGCTGACGCTCTGTGCGCTGGCGACGCTGCTCGGCGACATGGAGGCGCATGTCCGCGCGTTGGACGCGGCCAAGCTGTGCGCGCTGCCGTTGGCGCTGTTTTTGCTTGTTTACGGCGGGTATCAGGCTGTCAGGGAAGTCGGCGCGCATGAGGCGGCGTGGGAAGCGCAGACTCAAAAAATCGAAACAGCGGTGCAGAGCGGGGCGGACGAGGTGAAAATCGTCTCGGTGGAAAGCCGCTCGCGCTTTACCATGAACATTGCGCTGGAAAAGGACGCGGAAAGCTGGCCGAACAGCACGCTCTCCAAGTGGTTCGGAATTCGGGTGTGCGGCGAGTGAAATGTGTTCTTTTTGTGAATTTGAACAAAAAGAGCGAACATTTGAGCCGCAGGGCGACACACGCGCTTGACAAGTCGATGACAGCTTATTATAATAAATCGTATATTGCCGAGTAGAGGCTGAAAGGAAGAGAACGAACATGAATAAGAGATTCGCGCTGATTGCGTTGCTGCTTGCGGCTTTGATGCTGCTCTCCGGCTGCAACCTGATCGGCCACGACGACGAGCTTGACGGCGCGCAGGTTGTGGCGAAGGTGGAGACCAGCCAGGATACCACCGAGATCACCAAGGCGGAGTGGGAGGCTTACCGGGATTATCTGGCCAGCTACTACCAGCAGTATTTCCAGCAGAACTTCGGCGTGTCGATGCAGCTCACGGACGACGATATCGCCTCCTACGGCGAGGCTGCTGTCGAGCAGCTGATTGAGAGCGTCGTGCTTGAAGGCAAGATGAAGGAGCTTGGCTTCGAGCCGCTGCCCGAAGAGGATGCCTCCGACGTGGAAAGCTACGCCGACAACATGTTTAACTTCTACAAGATGATGATCCGCTACCAGAACTATCCGGATCTGGAGACGGTGGAAGAGGAAGAAGCGCGTCTGGCCGCCCTCGAAGAGGCGACCGGCAGCGAGGCGACCCCGGCCGAGGCGACCGGCAGCGAGGCGACCCCGGCCGAGGCCGTTGATACGGAGCGCAAGGCGACCGTCACCAACGATCAGCTCGACGAGATGCTCGTCAACGACCTGAACACCGTCGGCTATACGCGCGATTATTTCGTGCAGAACCAGACCGCCAGCGTGCAGCGCGAAAAGATTCGCGAATATGCCGCCAAGGACGTCGCGGTGACGGACGAGCAGGTGAAGGAAGAATTTGACAAGCGCGTGGCCGCCCAGAAGGAAAGCTATGACGCGGCTCCGGCCGGTTATGTGACCGCCGAGAACAACGGCACGACGAATTACTATGTGCCGGAAGGCTACCGCGGTGTGAAGAACCTGCTCATCAAGTTCAGCGACGAGAAGCAGAGCGAAATCAGCGATCTGAACAGCGCGATTTCCACCGCGAACACCACGCTGAGCGACGCGCAGAAGCAGCTTGACGATCTGAAGGCGGAGGATACCTCTTCCTATGACGAGGCGACCAAGGCCAGCTATGACGAGCAGGTTGCGGCGCTCGAAGAGACCGTGGCGACCGCTCAGGCGACGCTGGATGAATCCAGCGCGAAGCTGGAGACCGTGACCGCCGAGGCGTATGACGAGATTCTGCCGACGGCGGAGGATGTGCTCACCCGCGCGCAGGCCGGTGAGGACTTTGACAGCCTGATTGAGACCTATGGTCAGGACACCGGCATGAACAACGAGCCGAACAAGAGCCGCGGCTATCTGGTCTGCGACGGTCTGTCCGTCTATGAGCAGAGCTTCCAGGATGCGGCGATGGCGCTTGAAAAGGTCGGCGACGTGTCCGCCGAGCTGGTCAAGACGAGCTATGGCTATCACATTCTTCAGTATGCGACCGACATCGCTGCGGGCGAGATCGAGTATACCGACGAGATCAAGAGCAATATCTATGATACCATGCTCTCCGACGCGAAGGATGCGGCTTATGAAGCGGCTGTGACCCAGTGGGTTTCTGAAGCGAAGGTTACGACCTATCCGAAGGTTATGAAGTAATTCGGTTTGTTTGAAAACGAAGGACGTCGTATTGAATGCGGCGTCTTTTTTTGATATATGGGAAAAGGCGCAGAATTGCTTCCATGCACAGAAATAGAATAACGGCGAGGGCTTTTGCTCAAAATAGGGCCAAATCAAGCGGAGGCGTTCGCATGAAGAGAAAACAAAAAGCGCGTTGCGCCGCCTCCGGGTCTGCGGAGGTGGGCGGATGAGCAAACGAATCGGTGCGCAAACGACGGCGCTGCCGTCGTGCCCCGGCTTGATCGGCTGGGCGGGGATTGCGGGGCAAAAGGAAAAAGAAGGCCCGTATGGCGCGAAATTCGATTGGATTATACCGGACGAGTTGAACGGGGAGCAATCCTTTGAAGGCGCTGAACGCGCGATGCTCGAACAGGCGGTTGTGCTCTGCGCGGAAAAAGCGGGAACGCGGCTGAACGAAATTCAAATGCTGCTCGCGGGCGATCTGCTCAACCAGATCATTTCCGCCGGATTTGCGGCGCGTAACCTCGGAATCCCGTTTTACGGTCTGTACGGGGCGTGTTCCACCATGTCTGAATCCCTGTCCGTCGGCGGCATGCTGGCGGACGGAGGCTTTGCGGATCGGCTGATCTGCGCGACGTGCAGCCACTTCTGCACGGCGGAGCGGCAGTATCGCGCGCCGTTGGAATTGGGCAATCAGCGCACGCCGACGGCGCAGTGGACGGTGACTGGCGCGGGCGCGGTGATGATTTCCGGTTCGAAGCACGCGCCGGTGGTCTTGACGCATACGACATGCGGGCGCGTGGTGGATCTGGGCATTACGGATGCGAACAACATGGGCGCGGCCATGACGCCAGCGGCTTTCGATACACTTGCGGCGCATTTCAGGGATCTGGGGCGCGGCTTTGAGGATTACGATTTGGTGGTGACGGGCGATTTGGGGCGCTTGGGTCGAGAGCTTCTCATTGAGCTGCTGCGCGAAAAGAAAATCGACGTGGACGAGGGCAAGCTGTTTGACTGCGGATGCGAAATCTTTTCCGAAAGGCAGGATGTTCATTCGGGCGGGAGCGGGTGCGGCTGTGCGGCGAGTATGTTGTGCGCGCATCTGCTGCCCGAGCTCGCAGCAGGCCGATTGAAGCGCGTTTTGTTTATGGCGACGGGCGCGCTGCTCAGCCCGACAAGCAGCATGCAGGGCGAGAGCGTGCCCGGTATCGCGCATGCCGTCGCGATGGAGCATCGAAAGGAGAAGGGCGCGTGATAGAGATTTTGTGGATGCTGGTGAAGTCGTTCCTCGTGGGCGGTCTGCTCTGTGCCATCGGTCAGGTGTTGATTATGAAGACGCAGTTGACCAGCGCGCGGATTCTGGTCGGCTATGTGACGGCGGGCGTTATTCTCGGCGCGCTGGGGCTGTATAAACCGATTGTTGATTTTGCGGGCGCGGGCGCGACCGTTCCGCTGCTGGGCTTTGGGTATGCGCTGGCGCGCGGTGCAATCGAGGGCGTGAAGGAAACGGGGATTCTCGGCGCGTTCACCGGCGGCGTGACGGCTGCGGCGGGCGGCATTGCGGCGGCGGTGTTTTTTGGCTACCTGGCCGCAGTCCTGTTTAAGCCCAAGATGAAAAGCTGAACCGAAACAGACCGGAAGTCCAAACAGACTTTTGGTCTGTTTTTCTGATTTCGAGCGTCGGCCTGTTTTCAAACGGACAACATGACATATTGCGCACAGGCGTGAAGATGCGGTATAATAGGCTCATTCTGCGGGACGAGGAGCGTGAGGAGGATGACAAATCGGCTGATGGAAACGGCGTGTGCCAGATTGTGCCTGCTTACGCCCATCGCATGGGACGAATCCATGCCGCCGCTGTTTTCCCGCATGGCTGTGCGGCGAATGATGGAATGCGGCGCGCTCTCCGGGCTCGTCCTGCGCCGAACGGACATGCTGCCGCAGGCGACATTTGAACGCGCGGAAATGCTTCTCACCCGGACGAGTGACGCGCTTTTGTGTTTGGAAGCCTATGAAAAGCAGGGATATCGGCTGATTCTGCCGGAAAGCAGGGAATGGCCGAAGGCGCTGCGCGCGCTCGGCGGTCGGGAACCGCTCTTCCTCTTTATGAAGGGAAATGCGGCGCTGCTGGAGCGGCGAACCGTTGCGGTGGCGGGCAGCAGGGAGATTGCGCCCGCGACAAACGACATGGCGGCGAGGCTTGGCGCCATGCTGGCCGAAGAAGGGATAACGATGGTCTGTGGCGGTGCGCGCGGCGTGGATCGCGCGGCGCAGGATGCGCTGTTGGATGCCGACGGTTCGTTGATTCTCGTTCCGGCGGTTTCTGCGGAGCAGGCCTGCGCGCGGGAAAAGGAAGCGGCGGCGCTGCAAACGGGCAGGCTGCTGCTGCTCAGCGAGACGCTGCCGGATGCGCCGTTTTCTGCCGCGAGGGCGTTGGCGCGCAACCATACCATTTATGCGTTGGGGAAAAACGCGATTGTCGTTGCGGCCAGAAACGGCGTTGGCGGGAGCTGGCGAGGGGCGACGGCGGGGCTGTGCGGCAATTTTTCGTCGGTCTACGTGCCGGACGGAGACGGCGCGGATTTCGAAGGAAACCGCGCGCTGTTTGAATACGGCGCGCGAAGGATTGATTTGAGCGGAAAACGGACGATCGGCGAGCAGCTGTGCGTCGAGGAACAGATATCTTTTCTCTAAACCTGCGAAGGAGGCGTGAACGCCGTGCAAGTGACGCTGTCGCAAATTCCCATGCGGGAAATCCTGCATTTTCTGGGCTGGCACGGAACGCCGGTCGAGCCGCCGCTGATGGAGCAGATCAGGCGAATCAGAGGCGAGGCGCTTGAACAGGTGAAGCCGCGGGCGGTCATGCGGCGCTTTGTCCGCCTGCCGGACGGAAAGCTCGAGGGAACGCGCTTTTTTCCGCAGGGGAAGGATGTGCGCGAAATGCTGTCTGCCTGCCATGAAACGGTTTTGCTGGCGGCAACGCTGGGCGCGGACAGCGAGCGCATGCTTCTGCGGGCGCAGACAAAGAGCGCTGCGGACGCGCTGATTCTGGACGCGGTGCTCAGCGCGGCGATTGAGGCGGTCTGCGACCGGATGGAGGAGACGCTGAGGGATAAGCTGGAAGCGCAGGCGCTGTATTTGACAGATCGGTTCAGCCCTGGCTACGGCGACATGCCGCTTGCGCAATCCGGGCAAATCTGCGAGGTGCTGAACGCCGGACGCGCCATCGGGCTGACGGTCAGCCAAAGCGGGATTTTGATGCCGCGAAAATCGGTGACGGCCGTGCTGGGGATCAGCCGAACGCAGGTTTTGCGAAGACCGAAGGGCTGCGAGGGGTGTTCGGCGCGCCAAACCTGCGCATTTGCAAGACGCGAAGACATAACGGAGGAATGACGATGGCATATACGAAAGCGATTACGCTGCTCGACGGCGCGATGGGGACGATGCTCCAGAAAGCGGGGCTGAAGCTCGGCGACCGCCCGGAGACGCTTTCCATCACGGCGGCGGACGTTGTGGAGGGCATACAGCGGCAGTATGTGCAGGCGGGGACGCGGCTGCTGCTGGCGAACACGTTCTGCGCGAACGCGCACAAGCTGGCCGGAACGGGCTTTGAGGTGGAAGACGTCGTTCGCGCGTCTGTCGCCGTGGCAAAGCGCGCCTGTGCGGGAACGGATGCGAAGGTTTTGCTCGACGTCGGCCCCATCGGCGAACTGCTTGAGCCGCTGGGGACGCTCAAATTTGACGAGGCCTACGCGCTGTATGCGCAAATGATTCGCGCGGGCGCGGAGGCGGGCGCAGAGGGCGTTTTTTTTGAAACGTTTTCCGATTTGAACGAGCTCCGCGCGGGCGTTCTGGCGGCCAAGGAGTGTTCCGAGTTGCCGGTGTTTGCCTCGATGACGTTCGAGGCCTCCGGCCGGACGTTCCTCGGCTGCCGCGCGGATGCGGCGGCGATGGCGCTGGACGCGCTGGGCGTGGATGCGCTGGGCGTGAATTGCTCCCTTGGTCCGAAGGAGATCGCGCCGATTCTTCAAGCCATGCGTACATGCACCAATCTGCCGCTGATTCTCAAACCGAACGCCGGTCTGCCCGACCCGGAAACGGGCGTGTATCATACCGCGCCGGATGAATTTGCGCGGGATTGCGCGGCGCTTACGGACGTCGGCGCGGCGTATATCGGCGGTTGCTGCGGCACGACCCCCGCGTTCATCGAGGCGCTTGGCCGGGCGCTGGAAGGAAAGTCGGCGAGGTGGGATGAAAAAACCGTGCGGGGAATCTGTTCGGCGGGCGAAATCTGTCCGTTCGGACAGGGCGTTCGCGTGATCGGCGAGCGAATCAACCCGACGGGAAAAAAGCGCTTTCAGCAGGCGCTCCGCGAGGGCGACATGAATTACATCGTCGCGCAGGCGATTGAGCAGGCCGAAGCCGGCGCGCAGATTCTGGACGTCAACGTGGGGCTGCCCGATATCGACGAGCCGGAAATCATGCGCCGCGTGGTAACGGCAATCAGCGGCGCAGTGAGCCTTCCGTTGCAGATTGATTCCTCCAGTCCGAAGGCGATTGAAGCGGGTCTGCGCGCCGCGCCGGGAAAGTGCATGGTCAACAGCGTAAACGCATCCCGCACGTCGCTGGAAGCGGTGCTTCCGATTGCAAAAAAATACGGCGCGGCGGTCGTCGGACTTGCGCTGGGCGAAAACGGACTGCCGACGACCTGCGAGGCGCGCATGGGTTTTGCGCGCACGATTCTGAACGCGGCGCTCGAAGCGGGCATTGCGCGGGAAAATGTGGCGATTGACTGCCTGACGCTGACGGTTTCCGCGCAGCAGGATCAGGTGAAGCAGACGCTTGAAGCCGTTGCACGGGTTCGCGGTGAATTGGGGCTTGAAACGGTGCTCGGCGTATCCAACATTTCTTTCGGTCTGCCGCAGAGGACGCTGGTTGCACAGGCATTTTTGACGCAGGCCATTCAAAGCGGCCTGACGCTGCCCATCATCAACCCCAATCAGAAGGAAATGATGGACGCGGTAGACGCCTGCCGGGTGCTCAGCGGCGAAGATGCGCACTGCGCGGCCTATATCGAGCGCCACGCGGTGCAGACCAAGCCGCAGACGGAGAAAAAACCCGGCGTGAAGCTCTCTATTGCGGATGCAATCGCCAAGGGGCTTTGCGACGAAGCCGCCGCAGCAGCGCGAGAGCTGCTGGAGACCATGCCCCCGCTTGACGTGGTGGAAAAGGAGCTGATTCCGGCGCTCGACGCGGTGGGCGAACAATACGAAAAGCAGATCATCTTTCTGCCCCAGCTTATGAACGCGGCGGCTGCCTCCGGCGCGGCGTTTGACGAGGTGCGCCGGGTTATCGGGCAAAGCAGCGCGGCGGGCGAAGGGAAAGGCCCGATTGTGCTGGCCACGGTGGAAGGCGACATTCACGATATCGGAAAAAACATCGTCAGAACCGTGCTGGAAAACTACGGTTTTCGCGTTGTCGATCTGGGGCGAGACGTACCGGCGGAGCGCGTGGTCGAGGCAGTTCGGCAATACGGTGCGAAGATCGTCGGCCTTTCCGCGCTGATGACGACGACCGTGCCCAGCATGGAAAAGACGATTGCGCGTCTGCATGAAAACGGGCTGCATGTGCCGGTGATTGTCGGCGGCGCGGTGCTCACGCCGGACTATGCCAAAAAGATCGGCGCGGATTACTACGCGAAGGACGCCAAGCAATCCGCCGACATCGCCAAATCAATTCTCGGCTGACGCAGATGGAGAGGGAATATGGAATACAGAGATTCAGCGCGCGTGCGCGAGCTGCTGGCGCAGGGCGTTTTGCTTTTTGACGGCGCGACGGGCACGGCGCTCTGTGCGCAGAGCGGAGAGGGCGAAGCCGTAGAACGCCTGTGCCTGACCCAGCCGCAGCGCGTTCTGGCGCTGCATCGCGCCTATCTGGCAGCGGGATGCAAGGCGATCAAGACGAATACGTTTGCAGCGCACGTTTCGCTGGCGTGTGAAAATAAGGACGATCAGAAAACGCTGATTCGGGCGGCATACGATTTGGCTCGTCGGGCGGGCGATGCGTATGACGCGGCTGTGTTTGCGGATATCGGCCCTGCGCCGACGGACGCGGACAGCGCCGCCGCATGCTATATCGCAATGGCCGAACAATATTTGAACGTTGGCGCGACGTGCTTTCTGTTTGAAACCATGCAAAGCGGCGAAGGGCTTGCGGAGGCTGCGGCGTACATTAAAGCATCCTGTCCGGATGCGTGGATCATGGTTTCCTTCGCGGCGGATGCGGATGGATTCACGCGGGCGGGCGAGCAGGCAAGCGCACTTGCGCTGCAAATGTCCGCCTGCGGCGCAGTGGATGCCATCGGCCTGAACTGCATCTGCGGAGCGTATCACATTCGGCGGCTTCTTTCTACGCTGGACGTCGGGGATAAATGGATGAGCGCCATGCCCAACGCAGGCTATCCCCATGTGGAGGAAGGACGCACCTATTACGACAGCGCGCCGGCGTATTACGCCCAGCAGGTCATGGAATGTGTGAAGGCGGGGGCGCGGATTGTCGGCGGCTGCTGCGGCACAACGCCCGAGCATATCCGGCAGATTGCCCGCCTGCTGGGGACGCCGATGCCGCCGCGCGTGCGGATGGGCGATGAAAAGGCGGCGCAGCGGCCGGAAAAAGGCTGTCGAAGCCGGATTCTGCGTCGGCTTGAGCAGGGGCGGCGCATCACGCTGGTTGAGCTCGATCCGCCGCGGAGTGCGGATATCGGCGGCTTTATGGAGGGCGCGCGTCAGCTTGAACAGGCGGGCGCGGACGCGATCACGATTGCGGATTGCCCGATTGGCCGAGCGAGGATGGATTCCAGCCTGCTGGCCTGCAAATTGTCGCGCGAGCTTGGCATTGAGGCGCTGCCGCATATGACCTGCCGCGACCGCAACGTGAACGCAACCAAGGCGCTGCTGCTGGGGCTTTCGATGGAGAATGTGCACAACGTGCTGGCGGTGACGGGCGACCCGATTCCGACCGGCGACCGGGGCAGCGTCAAGAGCGTATATCAATTCAATTCCCGCGTGTTGGCGAAATTCATTCGCGGGCTGGGCGAGAGCGGCGAGGCGGAACCGTTTTTTGTCTGCGGCGGCCTGAACATCAACGCGGTGCGCTTTGACTCGGAATTGGACCGGGCAAAGGAAAAGATGGATTGCGGCGTGTCGGCCTTTCTGACGCAGCCGGTGCTCAGCGAGCAGGCGGCGCTCCATTTGGAGCGGGCGAGGGACGAATTGCGCGGCGCGAAGCTCATTGGCGGCTTGTTTCCGGTGGTCAGCGAGAAAAATGCCCGGTTTTTGCAGAGCGAAGTGCACGGCATCACGGTGGATGAAGCCGTTGTGCGCGCCTATGCGGGGCTTGATCGCGCGCAGGGCGAGGACATGGCCGTTCGGTTGTGCAGGGAGGCGGCAAGCCGCATTTCGCCCTTTGTTGACGGCTATTACATTATGACGCCGTTTCAGCGGGTGGAGCTGGTGTGCCGCGTGATTCGCGCGACCCGGAATTTGGCGGAATAAGGGCTTGAAGAAAAGCTGATTTTATGCGATAATAAAAGATGTATGTAAACTTTGGAATGTGGAGCAGAAAAAAGGAGAACCTGGTCACATGATCGCAACCCAAAATATTTCCCTTTCTTACAGCGGAAAGCCGCTTTTTAAGAACGTCAACATTAAATTCACCGCCGGTAACTGCTACGGCATCATCGGCGCAAACGGAACGGGCAAATCGACTTTCCTGAAGGTGCTCTCCGGCGAGCTGGAGCCGACCACGGGCGAAGTGGTCATCACCCCCGGCGAGCGCATGGCCGTCCTGCGCCAGAATCACTTTGAGTTTGACAGCTATGAAGTGCTGCAAACGGTCATCATGGGGCACAAGCGCCTCTATGAGATTATGAAGGAAAAGGACGAGCTTTACGCCAAAGAGGATTTCACCGACGCGGACGGCGAGCGCGCCAGCGAGCTGGAGGGCGAGTTCGCCGAGCTGGACGGCTGGAGCGCCGAGAGCAACGCGGAAACGATTCTCACGGGTCTGGGCATCAGCCTCGACCTTGAGCATAAACTGATGAGCGAGCTGGACGGCAGCCAGAAGGTCAAGGTGCTGCTGGCGCAGGCGCTGTTTGGAAATCCGGACATCCTGCTGCTGGACGAACCGACGAACTATCTGGATATCCAATCCGTCCGCTGGCTGGAAAACTTCCTGCTGGATTTCCCGAATACGGTCATCGTCGTCAGCCACGACCGTCACTTCCTCAACAAGGTCTGTACGCATATCTGTGACATCGACTTCGGCAAGATCCAGATGTATGTCGGCAACTACGACTTCTGGTATGAATACACCCAGATGGTGGCGCGCCAGCAGAAGGACATCGACAAGAAGAACGAGCAGAAGATCAAGGAATTGCAGACGTTTATTCAGCGCTTCTCCGCCAACGCCAGCAAGCACAAGCAGGCGACGAGCCGCAAGAAGCTGCTGGATAACCTGCAAATGGAAAACTACTATACGCCTTCCTCCCGCCGCTATCCGTATATCGCGTGGAAGCCGGATCGCGATATCGGCAACGATTTGCTGACCGTGACCAACCTCTCCAAGACCGTCAACGGCCGCAAGGTGCTCAACAACATCTCCTTTGTGCTGACCCCCGGCGACAAGGTGGCCTTCGTCGGCACGGACGAGCTGGCGCGCACCACGCTGTTCCAGATTCTCATGGGAGAGATGGAGCCGGACGAGGGCAGCTTCAAGTGGGGCGTGACCACCAGCCGGAGCTATTTCCCCAAGGACAACAGCAAATACTTTGATAACTGCGAATATAACCTGATTGACTGGCTGCGCCAGTTCTCCCAGAGCCAGTATGAAAGCGATATCCGCGGCTGGCTGGGCCGCATGCTCTTTTCCGGCGAGGAGGCGCTCAAGCCCGCGCGCGTGCTCTCCGGCGGCGAGAAGGTGCGCTGCATGCTGGCGCGCACGATGCTCTCCGGCGCGAACGTGCTGATTCTCGACGAGCCGACGAACCACCTCGATCTGGAATCCATCACGGCGCTGAACAAGGGCATGATCGAATTTACCGGCTCGATGCTCTTTGCGACGCAGGATCACGAATGTATTCAGACCGTCGCCAACCGCATCATGGAGATCCTGCCGGGCGGCCTTGTCGATCGCCGCGAGAGCTACGACGATTATATCGAAAGCGAAATCGCCGCGCAGCAGCGCGCCGCGCTCATGCAGGCGTAAACAAAGACCGGCTTTCATCCCCGCTGAAGTTTGCAAAGCATCAAGGCTTTGCTCACGCGGGCGGTTTGACGCAATTTCCCATACGTTAAAAAAGTTGTCTGGTCAACGGCACACGGCACCGTTTTTATGGTATACTGAGACAGCAGGAAGAAGGGACATGCCGTGGAGCATATTAAACAGGATCAAATCATCAACATTCCGAACGCCCTGACGGTGGTGCGGATTTTGCTTCTGCCCGTCGTTGTCTGGCGGTTCATAATCGGGGACGCGACCGGTGCGCTGATTGCCTATCTGGCCGCGATGCTGACCGACGCGCTGGACGGCATTATCGCCCGCAAGTTCAACCAGATCACCGCGCTGGGCAAGCT
>ERZ827458.1738-NODE-1738-length-13574-cov-3.158740_pt1 | contig 13574 bp, 19 predicted proteins | sample MGYA00519706_ERZ827458 | MGnify/ENA primary metagenome ERZ827458 (study PRJEB31778, sample SAMEA3449309) | human gut metagenome | biome: human gut; feature: human-associated habitat; material: faeces | place: United Kingdom | collected 2010/2012 ...
AGAACATGAGCCTGTGCCACGTCGCCTATTTCTGCCCTGGCTGGGAGAACGCCCGCGGCTGCAAGATCGAGCACGACGCGGCGGTCGCCTACGGTCTCGAGGTGATGCACGGATGAGCGTCGAGCTGCCCAAGGACGCGGAAGGCCGCGAGATTCCGCTAGATACCGAGTGTCTGTACACACACGACGGTGAAAAGCAGAACGTGCTCAGCTTCACATACTACCGAAGAAAAGACAGATGGGAAATTGAGACCGATACGCAGTTTGTCAACTCTATTCATTTCTACATCACCTCGCCCGACAGCTGGGAGAAGCTGGAAGAGGACTTGAACAGAGGTGCGGACGCGCTGAATTACGAAGCCTGCGCCTATTTTGGCAAGAGTGCATGCGACTGTTCATCGTGCATCGCCGACAAAGGCGGAACCTGCGAAAGGGTTGCCTTGCGCGACATCGCGTCCCGCATCCGCAAGCTGAGGGGTGAGGGCGAATGACCGACGAAGAGCTTAACGAGATCGCATCGAGACTGAGGCGCACCGCCAACGACTCGCTCGGCGGCGAGAGCCTGCAGAAGGCGCTTGCCAGGATCACCAAGGCACCGGCTACTGACTGGCGCACCGTGATGAGGCATATCGCAGACCTCATCGACCGCGGCGAGTGCGAGAACGTCTACGACGAAAACGAATGCGGTGCCTGCGACAACGGCTTCGAGTGCTCTGTTTGCGGATGCAGGGTCGAGGACGAGGAGCACTACCACGTGAGCGGCGTCTGGAACTTCTGCCCGGGATGCGGGAGGGTGGTGCGTCATGGCTGACTGGATGAGGCCGGCGCTGTCGCCATCCATCGAGCTGTTGAGGCCGGACGGCCCCGCTGCGAAGGCCGCTGCCGCCTTTGTAGCAAACGTGAAGGCGGGTTTCAACGAGGCCCAGGCCCTCGCGTCTGTGCTGTGTGATGCGAAGCGTGAGGCGAGGGCGCTATGCGAGGGACTCGATCCCGAGTGGCGGCGTGCCCGCGCCCGTGCGCTGAGGCGCTCGCGCCGAAACGTCGAGACGCTCAAGCGCGAGGGGAGGTGCAGGTGATGGCGAGGACCGGCCTGCGGGTAGAGGACTGCCGCCACATCTTCAGGCGGCCGGGCGTGCCGTACGGAAACTGACAGACAAGGGGAGGGCGCCATGCCGGCACCCTCCCCGCGGCCCGTTTGGGGGACCCTTTGAGGGGAACGTCGAGGCTTACGGATGGGCCTTTTGGCCCATCTACGGAATCTACACATATGCCGCTCGGGGCCGAGCTCGCCCGCCGACGGCGCAAGGGCTACCGGCTCTGGACGCCGGACATGGTCCGCGCGATGCAGGCGCACCCGGAGAGGAGCGCGGCGGAGATCGCGGCGCAGCTCGGGGTGACGCCGTCGAGCGTGCGCCACGCCAGGCAGAGATACGGTCGCTTCGGCGGCGGCACGGGGATGCTGTGCGTGGCGTGCGACGAGCGCCCGGTGTTCGAGACGTCTCCGCAGGCGAAGAAGTGGAGGCTGTGCAAGGGGTGCTATCTGGCGGAGCGGAAGAGGCGGCTCGAGGAGGAGGCGGAGAGCAACCGCATACGACAGGCCGCGCACAGGAAGAAGGCCGAGTAGCCGAAAGGCCCCGGTTCCGGGGCCTTTTCTTTAAACGTTACCCCCTTTCTACGCTCGTGGGCAAACGCACGCGCTTGTCCACGTGCGTAGAAAGGTGGGAACGTTCGCGTTTCCATATGGCTATCTACCAGAGGAAACGTGATTTTGTGGCGGGAAAAGGGCGTGAAAAGCTGACCAAGGAGGGCATCGAGGATGCCGTCCGCCTGTGCCGTGCCGGAATGACCGACAGGGACATCGCCGCATATCTCGGGGTCGCACGCGAGACCTATAGCCGTTGGATCAACCACCCCAGAACCGACAATCAGCGTCAACTGTGTCACGTCCTGAAAAAGGCCGAGGTGGAGCGCAAGGCGACGCTCGTGGGCCGCATCATGGACGCGAGCGGCGACAGCTGGCAGGCGGCGGCGTGGCTGCTCGAGCGCAAGTACCCGCAGGAGTACGCCAAGGCGCAGCGCACCATGGACACCACCGACACGGCGGTGCTCAAGGCCGCCAAGGAGCTCGTGCTGTCCGTGCCGTCCTCAATCGGCGGGGACGAGTAGCCGATGCCGCTCACGAGGATGCAGGTCGAGTACCTCGCCAACTGCACGCACCGCTACAACGTGAAGTGCGGGGCGACGGGCTCGGGCAAGAGCTACGTCGACATAGCCGTGACCATACCGCAGAGGCTCCTCGCCATGAGGGGCGAGGGGCTGGCGGTGATGATCGGGAACACCCGCTCGACGCTCGAGCGCAACATCCTCGAGCCGATGCGCTCGCTCTACAGCGAGGACGTCGTCAGCCAGATCGGGCGGGACAACACTGCCCGGATATTCGGGCGCAAGGTCTACTGCCTCGGGGCGGACAAGAAGACGAGCGTATTCAAGATTCAGGGCGCCACGTTCGAGTGGGTCTACGGCGACGAGGTCGCCACGTGGAGCGAAGACGTGTTCCAGATGCTCAAGAGCCGCCTGCGCTGCGAGCACAGCCGCTTCGACGGCACCTGCAACCCCGACAGCCCGAACCACTGGTTCAAGCGGTTCCTCGACGGCGACAGCGACATCTACAGGCAGGACTACACGATCTGGGACGGCGCGCTGGCGCCGGATGTCATCGAGGCCCTCATCAAGGACTACGGCAGCGGCGTGTACTACGACCGCTACATCCTGGGCAAGTGGACGCTGGCCGAGGGCCTGGTCTACCCCGGGTGGGAGGGTGCCCTCGAGAGCCGATATGCGGGCGGCGCCGCCAAGTACGCGGTGTCCTGCGACTACGGCACGCAGAACGCCTTCGCGGCGCTGCTGTGGGCGTTTGACGGCAAGGTGTGGCACGTGGTGGACGAGTACCGCTACTCGGGCCGCGACACGGGGCACCAGAAGACGGACGCCGACTACGTGGCCGACATGGCCGACTTCGTGCGCGGGCTGGGCAAGCCGCCCACGTTCATCATCGACCCGAGCGCCACGAGCTTCATCGCCGCGATGCGGCAGGCCGGGTTCAAGACCAAGAACGGGCGCAACGACGTCGCGGACGGCATACGAGAGACGGATGTGTGCCTGGGCAACGGCACGGTGCGCATCTCCGACGCCTGCGCTGGGCTGATAGGCGAGCTCGGCGGCTACTGCTGGGACGCCAAGGCCGACGGCGACAGGCCCGTCAAGGTCGAGGACCACAGCTGCGACGCACTCCGTTACGGCGTGGCGACACTGCGCATGTACAAGCCTGCGAAACGGCAGGTAAACCCATTCTTTGAAGGAAGGTAGCGGCTTTGTCTAAGGGTCCTTTGGTGACAGATGGCGACCTCAGGGAGGCGGCGTCGGTGACGGCGTTCGCGGCCGATGCCATCGAGCGGCACATGTCGGGCGAGATGTACCGCAACGCAGTCACCGCCAACGAGTACTACCGCCAGCGCAACGTGACCATCAACCGGTTCGTGCAGAAGATCTACTCGTGCTCCGGTGCCGAGGCCGAGGACTTCACGGCCTCGAGGCTGAAGCTGGCGAGGAACCTGTTCAAGCGCCTGAACGTCCAGCGCTGCATGTACTCGCTCGGCAAGGGCGTGAGCTTCGTGGACGTCTCGGAGGGCGGCAAGGACACGACCAAGGAGGGGCTGGGCGACCGCTTCGACGACGACGTCAAGGAGATGGGGCTCAAGGCGCTCATCCACGGCGTGTCGTTCCCGTTCTGGAACCTCGACCACATCGACGTGTTCACCGCCGACGAGTTCTGCCCGGTGTGGGACGAGCACTCGGGGGCGCTTTACGCCGGCGTTAGGTTCTGGCGGCTCGACTCCGACCACCCGTGGCACGCGACGCTCTACGAGCAGGACGGCTACACGGAGATGGTGTCGGGAGGCAGCGGCTTCGACTTCGAGGTGACCGAGGCCAAGCGCGCCTACAAGGTCACGTATCAGGAGATACCGGCGGACGGGATGAAGCTGGCCGTCGATGCGGAGAACTACTCCCGCCTGCCCATCGTGGCGGTCTGGGGCAGCGACGCGCACCAGAGCACGCTCGTCGGCATGCGCGAGGGCATCGACGCCTACGACCTGATCAAGAGCGGACTGGTGAACGACGTGCGCGACTGCGCACAGATCTACTGGCTCATCAACGGGGCCGGCGGCATGGACGACAGGGACCTCGACCTGTGGAGGGCGAAGCTCAAGCTGACGCACGTTGCCGAGGTGGACGCCGAGCAGGGTCAGTCCGTGACGCCGTACACGCAGGAGGTGCCCGTCGAGAGCCGCAAGGAGACGCTGGCGAGCATAAAGGCCGACATCTACGAGGACTTCGGCGCGCTGGACGTCCACACCATCGCGGCGGGGGCGACCAACGACCACATCGACGCGGCATATCAGCCGATGGACGAGGAGGCCGAGGAGTTCGAGCGGCACATCCGCGAGGGCATCATGGACATCCTCGCCCTCCAGGGCATTGAGGACACGCCCGTGTTCACGCGCAACAGGATCAGCAACACCAAGGAGCAGGTCGAGACCGTGTGCCTGGAGGCCGAGTGGCTGGACGACGAGACGATCCTGCGAAAGCTGCCGAACATCACGCCCGACGAGAGGGCGAAGATTATGGAGCGCAAGCAGCGGGAGCAGGAGGAGCGCATGGCAGCGCTGCCGCCCGCCCTGGCGGCGAACGCGAAGGGTGCCCGGGAGGGCGACGCGGGAGACGCGGACGACGAGGGCGACGACGAGTAGGAAAAGGGCCCCGGCTTCGGTCGGGGCCCTTTTCCGTTATGGGCGGGCGACCATGCGTGCCGACGATTGGAGGCGGCGCATGGCGAAGGACAGCGCTCACGAGTTCTCAGACGCCGAGATTCGGGCGTTCGAGCGCGAGGTGGAGGGTGTGTACGGCGAGGCGGGCAAGACCGCCTACGCCAACCTCAAGCGCTATCTGGCGCAGTTCGAGGCCGACGACGAGAGGATGCGCGGGCGTCTCGAGGCCGGCGAGATCACCAAGGCTCAATACAGGTCTTGGCGAAGCGGGAAGATCGCGGCCGGCAGACGCTACCGAATCGTCCTCAAGCAGTGCGCCGAGGCCATGACGAATGCGAACGTCGTCGCTGCCGCCGCCATCGAGGGCAGGCTGCCCGAGGTCTACGCCGAGAACTACAACTACGGCACGTGGCAGGTCGAGAGCGCCGTCGGCTGGGACACGGCCTACGCGCTCCAGGACGCCTCGACCGTGCAGAGGCTGCTCACCGACCACGACAGCTACCTGCCCAAGCCCACGGTCAACGTGCCCAAGGACGTCGCATGGAACCGACGGCTCATCGCCAACCAGATCACGCAGGGCGTTTTGCTCGGCGAGTCGATACCCAAGATAGCCAAGCGCATTCAGGACGTGACGGGGGCGAACCGCGCGGCGGCGGTGCGCTTGGCGCGGACCTCGACGACGGCAGCCGAGAACGCCGGGCGCGTCGACAGCTACAAGAGGGCCAAGGGGCTCGGTATCAAGGTGCAGCAGGAGTGGCTGGCGACGCTCGACGGACGCACGCGCTCGAGCCATAGGCAGCTCGACGGCGAGAAGGTCGAGGTCGGGGAGAAGTTCAGCAACGGGTGCCGCTATCCCGGCGACCCGGAGGCGCCGTATGCCGAGACGTGCAACTGCCGCTGCACGCTCATCGCGGCCGTCGAGGGCGTCGACTACTCCGACGGCAAGCGCTGGAGCAGGCTGCCCGAGGGCATGACCTACGAGGAGTGGAAGGCGGGCAAGCCCGCCGTCACCGGCACCAAACCCGCGAACCGCACCATCTTCGAGTTCATGGAGATGCCCGGCACCAAACGCAAGCTGGACGTGGCGGGCGTGTCGCCGACCGAGGCGAGGAAGAGGCTCACGGAGCAGCTCAAGGAGTACGGCATACCGTCCGGCTCGTTCCGCAAGATGAGCGCGGGCGACCAGCAGAAGGTGTTGGACACGGCGCTGGCCCGAATTCGGCGCATCGCGGGCAAGCCCGATATGTCCGCTTCCGTCTACTCGCGCCTCAATGGGGACCAAAGGGATGCGGTGAAAGGCATTCTCAAGCGTTCGGACAAGGCTGCCCGTAGCGTTTACCTGAAGCATGAGCGGGATTTCGTTTTGCTGAACGGCGGATGGGGCGGGACCGCCCACTACAGCCCAACGGACGGTGGCGTGAGGCTCAACCTTGAAAGAGTGTTTTCGAAAGATGGATTGAGACCCCAAGGAACGACCTGGTTCCATGAGTTCGGGCATATGATCGACGGCCTGCACGCGGACATCTCGAGGACGTACGGCGGCGGCGTGTTCGCCAAGACCATAAAGAGCGAGGTCGAAGCCTACATTGACGCAAGGCACAAGGAGATGCGCGATGGGCTCAAACGGGCAGTCAAGTCAAAGGACATCGGATGGCTCGAGTCGAACGGCTACCTCATGGAATGGCATGCCGACTACCTAAGGAGACATCCTGACAAGGTGGCCGAGGCGCTCTCGGGCCTCAAGCACACGAAGGCTGTCACGTATAGCTCCGTCGCCTCCGAGATAGGGGAGATGAGCCACGCCGAAAAGGCCGACCTTTCCGACCTTTTCGGCGGGGCAACGCTGAACAAGTGTAACGATGGATGGGGCCACAGCAAGAGTTATTGGCGGCCGAAGGGAGCGTCCGAGGACTACCAGCTGGCAAGGCTTGCGCAAGAGGGCTTCGCCGAGTTCTTCAGCGCAAGCACCGCGAACCCGGAATCTCTCGCCGTCCTGCGAAAATACCTACCGGAATCGAGTAAAATATTCGAAGAGATGCTTGAGGAGCTGATTTGATGGAAAGCCAGGTTAAGCAGGAGAAGCTTGCAAAAGCTCGTATCGAGAAGGCCGAACCCGTCTTTATTGAGATGTTCGGCTATGAGCCTATGTTCTACGGGCACGTTTGCGAATATGCCGACCTTCTGGAAGAGTCCATCTCGTCCGGTGAGCCTAAGCTTATGGAGCATGACTCTAGCATCTTCCTTTAGCCCATCAATCGGCTAATCGGTCTAACCGCTTGCCTAGTTCAGCCCCGCTCCGGCGGGGCTTTTTCATGCCGCGTGACCTTGGCCGGAACATCCTCCCGAACGAGGGAGGACCCATGAACCCCATAACAGAATGCAAAAGATGCTCCGACTGCGCCATCAGGCTCGGCTTCGGCTTCACCCAGCCCGACGTGCTGATATGTACCGTGCGGGGCGACGAGGTGGGGCCGGGCGACGGCTGCACCCTGGGCAGCCCCGGCGAACCCGTGCAGGCCGTCGAGGCGTGCGAGGTTGACGTGTCCGGCCGCGTCGGCTACGGCACGGAGGTGCTGGACTGATGGCCGGCGGCGTCGAGGTGAGGGTCGACAACAGGGACGAGTTCAAGCGCGGCATGGAGGCCGCGCTCGCCACGGCCCTCGAGGAGATAGGCCTAACCGCCGAGGGCTACGCCAAGCGCGAGTGCCCGGTCGACACCGGACGTTTGCGCAACTCCATCACCCATATCGTCGACGGCGAGGAGAAGTGCGCCGTCATCGGCACGAACGTCGAGTATGCCGCCTACGTCGAGCTGGGAACGAGGCACCAGAGGCCGCAGCCGTTCCTCAAGCCGGCGGCCGAGGACCACGAATCCACATACCGCTCAATCTTCCGTAAACACCTGGGCGGCTAGTGCCGCGTTACGCCGTTTGGATACTCACCCTTGCCGCGAGGTATTGCGGCGCGGGCCCTGCCGAGGCAACAGGCGGGAACCCGCCCATTCCGAAGCAAGGGAGATTCTGTTGGCACTCACACGAAAGATGCTCAAGGCAATGGGCATCGAGGACGAGAAAATCGACCAGATCATCGACGAGCATGCCGAGAGCGTGAACGCACTCAAGGCGCAGCGCGACGAGTTCAAGGAGGCCGCGGACAAGGCGGACGGCTACAAGAAGGAGCTGGACGCACTCAAGGCCAAGGGCGAGGGCGCGGACGAGTACGAGGAAAAGTACAAGGCCGCCGTCAAGAACCTAGAGGACTACAAGGCCAAGGTCGAGGGCGAGAAGGCCGCAGCCGAGAAGCGCGGCCTGTACCGAGAGCTGCTCAAGTCGGCGGGCGTCGACCCAAAGCGCATCGAGACCGTTCTTAAGGTCTCCGACCTCGAAAACGTGACCGTCAAGGACGGCGCTATCGAGGGCGCGGACAAGCTCACCGAGGGCATCAAGGCCGACTGGGCCGACTTCATCACCACCACAACCGTCAAGGGTGCCGACGTGGCCCACGCCCCCAAGGGCGAGGGCGGCAAGGACATCAACGAAATGAGCACCGCCGAGTACATGAAGTACAAGGCGGAGCAGAGAGGCTAAGGGGTTTCTATGTCGAACACCATCCTTACACCCAACATCATCGCCAACGAGGCGCTGGACGTGCTGCGCACCAACGCCGTTATGGCCAACCTCGTCCACCGCGACTACTCGTCCGAGTTCGTCGCAGGCGTGGGCGACACCATCACCATTCGCAAGCCCGCCACCTTCGAGGCCAAGGAGTTCACCACCGAGGTCGAGGTGCAGGACGCCACCGAGGACAAGGTCGCCGTCAAGATGGATAAGCTGCTCGATGTGACTTTCGCCGTCACGTCCAAGGAGCTGACGATGGGCATCGTCGACTTCTCCGCGCAGTTCCTCGTCCCGGCGATGCAGGCCTTCGCCGACAAGATCGACGGCTACCTGCTCGCGCTCGAGAAGGACGTCACCGACAATCGCGTCGACCACACCAAGGGCGCCATCGCCGTTGCTGACATCATCGCCGCCCGAAAGTTCCTCGTGGACGCCAAGGCGCCCTCCACGGAGCGCCGCCTCGTCTATGGCTCCCAGGCCGAGGCCGACCTGCTCAGCACCGACCTGTTCATCAACGCCTCCGCCGTCGGAGACAACGGCACCGCCCTCAAGGAGGCATCGCTGGGCCGCAAGTACGGCCTCGACTTCTACTGCGATCAGAACGTGCAGAAGACCACGGCCGAGACTGCCAACTACACGCCGTCCATCGCGTTCCACAAGAACGCCTTCGCGCTCGTGACCCGCCAGCTCGAGATGCCGCTCGGCGCCCCCAAGGCCTACTCCACCTCCTACGACGGCTTCGGCCTGCGAGTCGTGCAGGGCTACGACCAGAAGACCAAGACCGACACCGTCTCCATCGACATGCTCTGCGGCGTCAAAACCCTCGACAAGAGCCTCGCCGCCGTCATCACCGACAAGCGATAGGTACAGAGATGCTCGAGCAGGTGCTTCTGTCGCTGCGTAACTGGTTCGTCGCCGACAAGCGCACGGGGCGCGTCCGCATCGAGGACGGTAGCCTCGTGCCGCCTGCGGGGCTCGACCTCAAGGAGGGCCAGTACATCCGCATCACGGGCTCGACGTTCAACGACGGCCTGCACCGGTGGCCCTGCAAGGACCTGACCGACGAGGAGTTCGTCGGCACCGTGTGGGCGCTCGCCGTGCCGAGGGCCGTCATCGACCTCGCGGACGAGATCGAGGCGTGGTGCAAGGAGCACGCCGGAGAGCTGGACGGCCCGTACCAGTCCGAGAGCTTCGGCGGCTACAGCTACACCCGCGTGATGGGCGCCGACGGCCGCCCTCTGACGTGGCGCGACCAGTTCAGGGCGCGACTCGACCCTTGGAGGAAGCTATGAGCCGCCTGTACGAGCGCATGCGCGTGCCGTGCGTCCGCATGGTCCGCAGGAGCGTTTCCGACGGCGAGGGCGGCTGGGCCGAGACGTGGGCCACGGGCCGCGCCTTCTCCGCCTCCATCGTCCGCGACACGTCGGCCGAGGCCCGCGTCGCCGAGACGGCGGGCGTCGCCAACTCCTGACGTGCTCCGAGGAGCTGTCCCACGGCGACGTGTTCAGGCGCGTCTCGGACGGGCAGGTGTTCCGCGTGACGTCCAACGCCGACGACGGCCGCCCGCCAGCGTGCGCGGGCTTCTCGTTCACGCAGTGCACGGCCGAGGAGTGGAGGCTGCCGGATGCCGACTAGGACCGCGGCGCTCGCCGCATGGCTCGGGGGCTTCGGCATGCCCGCCTATTCCGCGCAGGCCGTGCCGGACGACGCCGGGCTCCCGTACATCACGTTCACGCCGGTATCCGGCGCGTGGGGCGACGGCGAGCAGGCCGTCACCGTCGAGATATGGCGCTGCGCCGAGAGCGAGGCCGAGGCCAACGCCGACGCCGAGTCCGTCGGGCGCGCGCTGGGGCTGGGCGGCGTGATGCTGCCCTGCGACGGCGGCGGCCTGTGGGTCAAACGCGGCTCGCCGTTCTGGCAGGCCGCCGACTCGGGCGAGCCGGGCGTCAAACGACGCTACATCAACCTCTCAATCGAGAACATCACGACCTTTTAGGGAGGTCCCATGAAATACACCCAGATCCCGCAGGACACGTTCAAGAACATCCAGCTGAACGCCGGCGTCCTGCTCAAGGAGTTCGTCCCGGACACCGGCACGCTCAAGGCGACCGACATCCTCGGCGCGACGTCCGGCGGCGCCAACTTCACCGCCACGCCGAGCTTCATCGACTTCGGCGAGGACATCGACAACTGCCCGGCGAACATGAAGGAGCTCAAGGTACTCGACAGCTGGGAGGCCAAGATGTCCGGCACGTTCGTGACCGTGACCGCCGGCCTGGCCGTGAAGCTGACCGGAGCCGCCGACGAGTCCGACGGCAAGATCACCCCGCGCAACGAGCTCAAGGCGTCCGACTTCGCCGACCTGTGGTGGGTCGGCGACTACAGCGCGGTCAACGAGGACGGCAGCAAGGGCGAGAGCGCCGGCTTCTGCGCCATCCGCCTGCTCAACTCCCTGAGCACCGGCGGCTTCCAGATTCAGTCCTCCAAGAAGGGCAAGGGCCAGTTCGCCTTCGAGTTCACCGGCCACTACTCGATGGAGCACCCCGAGACGGTGCCGTTCGAGATCTACGTCAAGGCCGGGAGGGAGGCGACGGCCTAATGCGCATCGACGTGTTCACCGCCGACGAGTTCCTGACGTCGGCGCAGCTGCTGGCCGAGGTGGCCGAGGAGGCCATGGGCGGCAAGCTGGGCGAGGAGGTCAAGCGCGCCTTCGTCTCCTACCGCTCCGCGGCCAAGGCCGCCAAGGCAGAGGCCGGCGACGACGAGGCCGAGGTCAAGGCCAAGGTCGAGATGGAGGCCGTCGACATGGTCGCGGGCCTGCTGCCCGTCCTGCTGCGCGAGGGCGGCGAGCTCTCGCTCAAGTTCCTCGCCGCGCTCGACGGCCAGACGCTCGAGGAGTACAAGGCGTGCTTCTCGATGGCGAAGTACGCCGCCGACATCAAGGCGGCGCTCGACGGCATCGACTCCGTCAAGGAGATCGCAGCGCCTTTTTTTCACTAGCCGCCGACGACCCGGAGCTGCTCTGGCTCTGCATGGGCGAGTACACCGGACCCCGGCGTGCTCGCCCTTTTGCTAGGTACCTGTCCGCGAGGCAGCGCAGGGAGGCGGAGGGGGCCGCGTACAGGGTCTACCTGACGGAGTCCATCCGCCTCGCCGTGCAGTCGCGCTACATCGCCACGCCCTACCTGGAGCTGGTGCGGGGCGCGGCGGGGCCGGCGGACACGCGGAGCGGCGACGAGATCGCGGCGGACGTAATCGGCAAGTTGGGATTGAAGGTGGTGTAGATGGACCTCCTCGACCTCTTGGTCAAGATCGGCGTCGACGACCAGGCATCGGAGAAGGTCGACGGCATAGCGGCCGGCATCGGCGGCAAGCTGGGGTCGGCTGCCGGCAAGGCGGCATCGCTCGTCGCCGGCGTGGCCGCCGTCGCCACGGGCACCGCGGCCGTGGCCGGCATGAGCATGAAGGCCTACGCCGCGTACGAGCAGAACGTCGGCGGCATCCAGAAGATTTTCGGCAACATGGGCAAGTCCCTCGAGGACTACGCCGCCATGACTGGGCAGAGCGTCGAGCAGTGCTCCGGCAAGTGGCAGCAGCTCGAGACGGCGCAGACCACGGTGCTGAAGAACGCCGACAAGGCGTACAAGACCGCCGGCATGAGCGCCAACCAGTACATGGAGCAGGTGACGGGCTTCTCGGCCGCGCTCGTCTCATCGCTCGGCGGCGACACGGTCAAGGCGGCCGAGTACGCCAACACGGCGATGGTCGACATGAGCGACAACGCCAACACATTCGGCACCGACATGCAGGACCTCCAAAACGCGTACCAAGGTTTTGCGAAACAGAACTACACGATGCTCGACAACCTCAAGTTGGGCTACGGCGGCACCAAGGAGGAGATGCAGCGCCTCATCTTGGACGCGCACGCCGTAAACGACGCCGTGGATGAGTCGAGCCTGTCCTTCGACAACATCGTGCTGGCCATCCACACGATGCAGGAGCAGATGCAGATAGCCGGCACGACCTCGCGCGAGGCCGCCTCGACCATCGAGGGCTCGTGCAGCATGGCGAGGGCCGCGTGGGAGAACTGGCTCACGGAGCTGGGCAAGGACGACGCCGACATGGAGAAGCTGACCGGCGAGCTGGTCGACTCCGTGGCGACGGCCGCGTCCAACATCGTGCCCCGACTCGCCACCATCGTGTCCACGGCCGTCGAGCAGCTGCCCGGCGTCGTGACCAAGCTGGCGCCCGTGGTGGGCGAGGCGTTCGCGCAGATAGCCGACAGCGCCCTCACCGCGCTCTCGGGCGCGATGGACGGAATCGGCGAGGTCGGCGCGCAGGTCGGCCCGGTGCTCTACGACGGCATCGTGAGCGGGGCGGAGTGGCTGTCCACGTCGGCGGCCGACATCATGACCCAGCTCGGCGGCTACCTGTCCGAGAACCTGCCGACCCTCATGGAGCAGGGGCTCAACATCCTGACGGGCCTGAGCGAGTCGCTGGCCGAGAACGTCGGCATCTTGGCCGAGGGAGCGGCAAACCTGATCGTGGGGCTGGCGCAGGGAATTGCCGACAGCCTGCCCACGCTCATCGAGCAGGCTCCGGTCATCGTGCAGAACCTCGCCGACGCGATTAACGACAACGCGCCCACAATCCTCGCGGCGGGAGTGCAGGCCATCGTGACGCTGGCAGTCGGAATCGTGCAGGCGATACCGACGCTCATCGCCAACATCCCGGCCATCTTCCAGGCGTTCCTCGCCGTGTGGTCGGCTCTCGACTGGATCAGCCTCGGCCGAAACGCCATAACGGCGCTCGGAAACGGCGTGGCCAACATGCTCGGCTTCATCGGCTCGTGCGGCTCGAACGTGGTGTCCGCCATCCGCGGCGCGATACAGAATCTGCCGAACATCTTGGCCGGAATCGGCCGCAACGGCATAAGCTCCCTCGGCTCGGCCATCCGCGGCGCCATCGGCTACGCGACGTCGGCCGCGTCGAATATCGCCAGCTCTTTGGTGAGTTCGCTGAACTCCATCCCGGGCCGCGTGGTGTCCATCGGCCGCAACATCGTGCAGGGAATCGCCAACGGAATCGCCGGCGCGGCGGGCGTCGTGGTCAACAAGTTGACCGGCGTGGTG
>ERZ827458.1740-NODE-1740-length-13555-cov-2.678000_pt1 | contig 13555 bp, 7 predicted proteins | sample MGYA00519706_ERZ827458 | MGnify/ENA primary metagenome ERZ827458 (study PRJEB31778, sample SAMEA3449309) | human gut metagenome | biome: human gut; feature: human-associated habitat; material: faeces | place: United Kingdom | collected 2010/2012 ...
TTCTTGGTCCACTTGGCATACAACGTCAGGTCGGCCGTCACCGGCGTGCTGAAATCATACGCCTGCACGCAAGCCTCATCGGTGAACCAACCGCCGAAAGTGTAGCCATCGCGCGTCGGATCGGCCGGCTTAACCAGCTTGCCATCGGCCGTAGCAACAAACTTAGTATTGCAAGCAGACCCGCCGTTGGAATTAAAGACAACCGTCCAAGACTCAACGGCCCCAAGCTTGAACAGCGTGCCCGAGTCATTGATGTAGTACAGGTTGCCAGATGCATCGGCAATGACCGGAGAGTCACAGTACTGGTAATGGCCAGCCGCATCATAAATCTGCGTCGCCTCTGCATCGCCGAGTGTATAGCGATACACGCCACCACCAGCAGAGTAGTTGACGTAATCCTTGCTATCCGCGCTGTTAACGGTAAAGTACACATAGGTCTTGCCGCCCTGAACACTCACCAGCGGAGTAGCAGCAATACCGTTAAATCCGGCCGGTAGCTCTTTACCGTCAGCAGCGGTGACCATCGTGGTCTTACCAGTCTTCAGATTATAGAGAACCAGAGCAGATCCAGTAGCTGTCTGCCCACCGACAATCAAGTTGTCGCCAGACATCGCCGGGGCGCTCATGTTATTCGTAAGACCCAGGTCGACCGTCTTCTGCTCGCTCAGCACGCCCTTCGCCGAAAGCGAAATCACATGGAGCTTTCCGTCGTGCGTCATCTGATAGAAGGTCGAGCCATTGGACGGATCGGCGACGCAGTCAGCGTTCGCAAGGGTGCCGAGCTTCATGGTCGAAACGACATCGCCCGTTGCCTTATCAATGCACTTAAGCGTACCTGCGCTCGTGGGGACGATGGCGTACTTATCCGTCAGGGCAGCGCCAGTCCAATAATAGCCCTCAGCTGCGTCGATGTTCTGCCAAGAGACTTCGCCTGTGGTGATCTTGATGCGCGTAAAGGAACCGTTGACGTATTTCTTCCCATCAGCCGTGCCTACATAGACGTACTCGCCGTCCGAAACGACGGTGCAGGAGCTCTGCGTCAAGTCCGTCAAACCAGGCGTCAGCCACTTGCAGATCAGCTTGTCTGCAGTAATCGCCTGGACCGCACCGCCGTTGAGCGGAACGATGATAAGGCCATTGGTATAGATCGGACGAGAGGTATAGCTCACCTTGGAGGCAAGCGGCGCAGAGGCAACCTTTTTGCCCGTGGACGAATCGATCTTAATGAGCTCGTTCTCGGTCGCGATGCACACAAAGCCGTTAGCAATGACAGGCTCGCTGCAGTTGGCATACTGCTGACCAGACTCGGCCTTCCAATCGAAGGCCCACTTAAGACCGGCGGCCTGCGCAGGCGTCTTGGCATCCGTTACGGTCGAACCGTTGCCACTGTTGCCGTAGCCGGCCCACTCGGCATCCCAATCAGGAGTCGTCGCGCTCGGATCCACGACAATCTTGTCGGGATCGGGCATGGGCGAATTATCGGTGGTATAGGCAAGCGTGACCTTATCGCCGCTCTTGAGCGTAATCTGATTGGCGCAGAGTAAGGAGGGCTCTCCGTTGATATACAGATGCCAATATTTATTGGTCGCAGCATCCCAACCATACGGCTTGTGATCGAACGGCGAAGTAATGGAATTCAGGAACCAGTACTCACCGCTCTGGGAGCCGTTGTACGCAACGCCCTTGGCCTTCAAAACTGCCTCAATAAGGTTCTGAGCCGTGGAGCCTTCGGGCAGAGAAACATTGCTTGCCGTGCACCAACGCGTATTGTTCCCGTTGACATCGGGACCGATAACATCGGCGGATCCAAGCACCTGACCGGGGAGGGCATCGGCGTCAGCACCATACATAAAGGTGACGGCGTCACCCTCCTGGAGCTTGTAGGCACCGGCGCCAACGTCGGCGAACTTGCCATTTACGTAGAAGCGCCAATAGCTATTGGTCGCAGCATCATAGCCACAATAGGACTTACCATCGAAGGGCGAATAAATGCCGTTGAGGAACCAGCCCCAAGACGATTCGCCAGCATCGAGAGTAAGGCCGACCTGCTCAAGGAGATCCTTGGCAGTGGAGCCTGCCTTGAGACTCGTCTGACCCGTCGAAGCCCAAACCTGCTGCTTGCCGTCCTTGTCCTTACCGAGAACCTGAACAGAAGCATGGACAGAATCGGACGGCAACTGGTCGCCCCAGCCACCGTAGAACCACGTGACGGTATCGCCGGCATGGATGGTGACATTGTCCGCCGTATAGTCACTCGACTTGCCGTTGATGAACAGCTGCCAATAGGTCGAATAATCTTGGGGCGTACCCAGCTCAACACCGTTGTACTTAAGGCTCAGAATGAAGGAGCCAGCAGCAACGGCGTCGATGTCGTTCGCCTCGAGTGCGACCTTCGTAAGGTCAAGTGCGCTCGAGCCGGACGTCACCACATACTGCGCATTATCGACCCAAGTCTGAGTCTTGCCCTGGGCATCGCGACCAATGACGGTCACATTTGCGGCAACCTGGTCTTTAACGACAGGGGACGAGCTACCAGCCGTATAGGCAAACTCAATCTTCTGCCCCTGGGTGAGCTTGACGCTGCTCGCGCCAACCGAGGAAGACGCGCCGTCGACGAACAGCTGCCAGAAGGCATAAGTCGTCGGATCGTAGGCAAGCGTGCGACCATCGCTCGGGGATGTGATGCTTTCGAGGTAGAAACCGTATGCCGTGTTCGGTTCGTACTTCGCCTTGAAGCCCGTCTTCTCCTGCAGCTTAATGAAGGCATCCGCAGCCGTCGCGTCCTCGTCGAGCTTGAGCTGCGTAGGTGCCACCCAGGTCTGGGCCTTGCCGTCGGCATCGGTGCCGATAATCGAGAACGAGACCTCGACCTGCTTCTTGGCAGCATCGCCGGTTTCTGTCGGGTTCTCTGTCTGAACGGCAGCCGCGGCGGCAGATCCTGCTTGGCCAGCGGATGCCGCCGAAGACTGCTTGCTCGCGGCAGGGCTCTCCCCCGTCGCCGAGCCTTCGTCGCCAGTTGCTGCCTTTGTTGTGGCGGCACTAGCTGCAGGCGCGCTCCCAGAATCCGAAACCTCGGCGCCGCTCTGCCCAGCGGCACCGCCCGCAAGCGCTGCGTCCTCGCCCGGCGTCGTAGCCTGAGCCACAGCCTCGGCAATGCCCTCGGCGCCCTCGGCCCACAGCTGAGCCGGCGTGGTGCCAAAGGCCATCGCGAAGGCCAGGAATGCCACCAGGCCGCGCTTGGCTACACCGCGTGCAATCGCGCCACGGCGATGCAGCGAGGCGCGCTCGCGCTCGTCCTCAAACATATCCATTTGTCCCCCATTGTCTGTACTTGGAGCATTGCCCAGCGGCTGCCCCACGTCATCGCGCATGTTACGCTCGAGTTCCCCCATCGGGGTCCCCCTTCCCTCCAGAGCCCTATGCACACCGCCGGCATCCGCCGCAGCCGCATGCAAGATGGGAGGCGATCCGACTTAACCTTAACGGCTCAGGCGCGTCGTCCGATCTGCGACGCGAACATCCCGAGCCAAGAGGAATTACGGTTACTGGTACAGCCGGGGACTTGCACCCCGATTCTCCCAAACGCGCAGGAAAACCGCGCGTTCGTGCGTCTCCGCACCACCATCTAGGCCATCGATTATTACCGTCAAAATGGTATCACGCAAAAGGGCCCCGCACACAGGCGAAGCCCAAGGTAAAAGCTATTGTTTGCGATAGGAAAATGCGGGGACGGTCGCAGCCTCTAATGTTTGCCGCCGTGGCTGTTGAGCCAGATATTGCGGCCCAGCATAAGCGCCAGCACCAGCGCGCTCACGTAGCCCATAAAGCCAATGACCGGGATACCAAACACAACCGGCTCGATGCGTGCGTAGTACACCACCGACGAACCGATAAAAAGGCCGGCGATAACGATAGCCATCGACATGCGGTCGATAATTCCGCCCAGCTGTCGCAGTGCCTTATCGCTGCTCATGATCTGCGTGTTCACCTTAAGCTGGCCGCGCGTAAGCATGCGCGAAGCCAGCCCCAGGTACTCAGCCGCCTCGAGTGAGCCCTTCGCCGCGCGATAGCTGCTCGCGGCAAGATCGCGCCCCATGTCGCGCACGCGCGCATAGGTGCTTTTCTCGTTTTTAATGTGGGTTTGGATGATCTGGATCATGTTGACGTTGGGCATGTACTCGGTCAGCAAACCCTCGAGCGTCACCATGCCGCGCGCGAACATCGTCACCACGCTCGGCAGCTCAACATCGTTTTTGCGCGCCAGGTTTAGCAGCGAGGTCAAAAACTCGCCGATATCCAGGTCTTTAAGGTCGAGGCCCGCAAAGTCAGCCACGATAAAGTCAAGATCGGACAAAAAGGCCGAATGATCGAGCTCAGCCGAGTCGCCACGCGTCACGGCGAAGCGCATGAGCGAATCCTTGAGCTTGGGCACGTCACCCTCGGCCACGGCGAAAATCATGTCCTTTACGATACCGCGATCGTGACTCGACATGCGTCCGACCATGCCCAAGTCGATAAAGTAAACGATACCGTCTTTGAGGATGATGTTTCCCGCATGCGGGTCGGCATGGAAAAAGCCGTCGTCGAGCACCTGCGTCGAGTAGTCCTCGACAATCGCGGCACCGATCTTTTCCAAGTCATAGCCCTCGGCCACCAAGCGTTCAGGATCGGCGATCGAAATGCCGTCGACGTAGTCCATAACCACCACGTGCTCGGTGCACAGGTCCAGATAGGATTTAGGGCACGTCACGCCATGAACGCTCTTATGGAACTCGTAGAAGTCGTTGAGGTTTTTGGCCTCGGCCAAAAAGTTGGTCTCCTCGCGAAACGAGGTCCACAACTCCTCGACTACGCCGTGCAGGTCAACGAATTGATCGGTGTTGACGAACTTGGAAACGATACGCACCACCGAGCGGATGATATCGATGTCCTGTGCCATAACCTGCTGCGCACCGGGACGCTGCACCTTGACGGCCACGTCCTCGCCCGTCACCAGACGAGCGCGGTGCACCTGCGCGAGCGACGCGCTACCGAGCGGGTTGGGGTCGATCGCATCGAACATCTCCCCCAGGCGCAGGCCGTATTCTTCTTCCAGACAGCTGAGTACGACCTCGTACGGCACCGGCTCCACGTCGGAGCGCAGACGACGCAGCTCGTCGCAAAAGCGCTGCGGCAGAATCTCGGACCGGTTGGCCAAAATCTGCCCCATCTTGACGAACATGGGGCCGAGTTCCTCGAGCAGGCGGCGCAAACGAACCGGCGTGAGGTTATCCCACACGCGGTACTTTTTGACCAGGCGTACAATCTGCCCAATGCGTTCGCGACGACCCGCCGGCGTGAGCTGGTATTCCTCGTCCGGCGCCATCGCGTCGGGCTCCTCGGGCACCATATCGACGGCGCGCGGCTTCTTGCGAGCGCCCGAGACGGCGGCGTCGACCTCATCGACAACCGCCGCCTCGTCACCCAAGGGATCTAGATTGTTGTAATCGGTGGTGGAATCTGCCATCTGCGCTGCTACTCGGCCTCTTCGGTATCCTTCGCATCGTCGGGCTCAACGGACTCGACGGGCACCGAGGTCACGTTGTCCTCGACCGAATCGACGATGTCGCGCACATGGGCCAGGAAGGCCGTGCGCTCGGGGGCGGTCATGACGCGGACCCGGGCAAGGATGAGCTCGTCAAGCACGCGCTGGGCCGCGGTCTCGCCCTGCATGCCCAAGCGCTCGGTCAGATCGGAGATGGTACCGCCGGCCTGCTCGAACATGTCGGACACACTGCGGGCGATATCGGGGGTGGCGGTGTCCTTGCGGACCTGCTCGCCCTTGGTGTTAAGGTCGTCGAGGACCTTCTTGCCGCCTTCGACAGCAACGGCGGCAGCGCCAAAGCCCACGTTAATGGCGCCGTTAACAAGCTGATCGAGTTTCATAACCATGGTTATCTCCAATCACAAACAACTGCATTGGCGTTCTTGTACCCAAGATTGAGCGAAAGCGACAAAGCGTTTTAGCGCTATTCGATCGACGGGAAATCCCTACCTCACGTTGTCATTCATCGCGAAAGAGTTCTTCATGGCGCAGCTCGTGGTGTAAAGCACCTTGCCCAGCAGGGCATCGGTCTCCACGCGAACACGCTCGGCAAAGGCCTCGTTGGCGCGTGCAAGCTCGGCAGGCACCTCGACCTCGGGCAGAGCGGCTACGGCAGCGTCGACGTCATGGATCTGCTTGTGGCCCATGCCACCGATCTTCTCCTGATAATCCTCGACCGCGCGGCCGCACTGATGGAAACGGACGTCGGCCAGGGCACCGATCAGGCGGTTGGCCCAGTAGAAGTTTTCGGACGTCACGCGAGCCTGCGTGTCGGCATAGTACTCGGGCATGGTCTCGACGTTGGCGTACAGCGGAACCAGCGCGTTAAACGAGTTGGAGCCAAAGGCCATCCACTGCACGGCGCGATAGGCCGGCTGCGCATAGGGACGCAGCTGCAACACGGCGAGCTGGCTGTTGCGGTTGATGCCGATGGGGCGATAGGCGCCGCGCGTGGCGGGCGTGCCCTTGCTGCCGTAGCAGTCGTACTCCGTGCCCTGGTAGTGGCTCGAAAGCACGTACTTGATGTCCTCGATGGTCACCTTGCGCTCGGGCACGCGGCTCCAGGGGATATCGTCGCTCTCGGGCGTGTAGTCGGCCTCGGGACCATCCCACACGTCGCTGGGGTTGAGGCAGCGCTGCATGTACCACGCGCGCGGCGTGTTGTAGACATGGTCGCTGTCGCTGTGCGAGCCAAAGGCCTCGCGCGGGTTAAAGACCGTCGCCGGACCGTCGCCCTCGACGCCCAGCGTCAGGTCCAGATGCCACTCGGCCATCCAGGAGCGCAGGTCGGCCGAGCACATGTGGTCGGTCTGGGCGCCCTCGGCGTCATCCAGGTCAAAGCTGTCGATACCCAGCTGGTTGGGCATGGTCACATAGGCGTCGTCAGGCACGCGCTTGGCAATCCAGTGGTGGCCGCCGATGGTCTCGAGCCACCAGATCTCGTCCACGTCGCTAAAGGCGATACCGTTGTTCTCGTAGGTGCCGCAGCGCTCGAGCAGGTCGCCCAAGATACGCACGCCGTCGCGGGCGGACTTGGCATACGGCAGCACCAGGGTCACCATGTCCTCCTCGCCCAGGCCACCGGGCTGCGCCGGCACATAGCCGTCCTCACCCTCGTTGCCCTTGGCGGGCACGTAGTCCACGAGCGGATCGGCGCCGCGAACGCGCTCATTGGTGGTGAGCGTCTCGGTTGCGGACATGCCCACATTGAGCTCGTTGAAACCGGCCTCGGCCCAGATGCCGTGGCCCGGGACAACATCGGGGACGCACGTGTAGCGCATGGGGTTATCGGGCAGTTCAACGGTCAGGTGGCTCAGGACGCTCGTGTAGACGCGCGGCTGCTCGTCGGGATGCACCACGCGCATACGCTTGGGCTCAAACACCCCGTTGGACGAGTCCTCGTTACGCGCGACAAGCGTCGACCCGTCGTAGCTCGCGTTCTTACCAACCAAAATCGTTGTGCACGGCATGCGCATCCTCCTTGAGCGAAGAAATCAAACGGCAACAGTGTATCGCTTCGACGCAAAAAGGGCGAAACCACGGCCTCGGCAGCCCCCGTGGTCAAAAAATGCCAAATATGAGTACTGTCACAAATTTAGTGGCAGCAAATTGCACTGTTCCGGGCGCCGGGAATCCTCACCTGTCCAAAAACTGAGTCTAGTAATTCCCCATACGTCCAATAAAATTGGCTCTTTAACGATATTACTTATCGCTAAAGAGCCAAAATGATCTCAAACATATGTGACTAACTTGGCAACAGTACTCATATTTGGCATTTTTTGACCACGGGGTATCTAACCAACCCCCTAAACAGCCTCCAAACGCCTATTTTACCGCGCGCTCAGCCGCCTCGATCACGTGCTTGGCGAGAATTGCTGTCGTCACGGCACCCACGCCACCCGGCACGGGGGTGATTGCGCCAACAACCGGCTCCGCGGCATCAAAATCGACGTCGCCGACCAGCTTGCCAGCGGCTTCGTCCCAATTAATGCCAACATCGATAATCGCCTGGTCCTCGCGGACCGCATCTGCGCCAATCGTGCGCGCGCGTCCAACGGCGGCAACCACAATGTCGGCAGCACAGCACTCGGCGGCAAGATCGCGCGTATGCGTATGGCACGTCGTCACGGTTGCGTTGCGCGCCGTAAGCATGGCGGCAACGGGGCGGCCAATTACCAGTGAGCGTCCGACCACGGCAACTTTGGCGCCGTCCAGCTCAACGCCGTAATGATCCAGCAAAGCAAGCACGGCTTCGGCTGTGCAGGGGGCAAAACCCTCGCCGCGCCCCGAAAGCGTGGTGAGCAGCGAAGCCGGCGTCATGGAGTCAACGTCCTTGGCGGGATCGAGCGCTGCGGCGACGGCGTTCTCGTCAAGGCCGGCGGGCAGCGGGCGAAACATCAGACAGCCATGAACAGCCGAGTCGGCACTGATGTCCTCGATGGCCGTCAACAGCTCGTCTTGCGAAACACCGGCAGGAAGCAACACGCGACGCGCCTCGATGCCAACCTTTTCGCAGCGTTTAAGGGCGCCGCGCTCGTAGGATAGGTCGTCCTCGCGTTCACCCACACGCACGATAGCAAGCGTCGGAACAACACCGCGTTCGCGCAGCGCAGCGCAGCGGGCAGCGAGCTCCTCAGTCAAAGCGCGGGCGACGGGAGCACCCTTCAGTAGCTCAGCCATGGCTATCCCCTCTTTCTTGCAGCGTCGGAGGCGCGGCGCGCCAGCGTATCGGCGCGCGGCAACCATGTGTCGAGCAACTCATCACACGCCGTCTCGAGCTCCTCGGCGCGTGCACGATCCTTCATAGACGTGGTGTTCGCAAAGAGCGTCAAGCTCGCGCCCTGCATGGCGGCGCGGCAGAATACGGCGCCGCACGCCACATCGGACAGCAGCTGACGCGAACCCTTGTCGGCCATGTCCTCGAGCAGCGCCAGTGCGCGCCCGCAGGCATCCATAATGCGATACGGCGGCATAGCGGCCACATGCAGCGCATCCTGAATCGCAGCCGGTCGGGCCGGGTCCTCACGCGGAATACCGTACGCAGCGGACACCTGGCCGTACGCACGAACGTCCTCGGCGACCAGACCCACAAGCTCCTGCGCCAACTCGTCTGCCTGGGCAAACGCACGCGTCAGGTCATCCGCACGATCAGCAAGCGCGGGATTGGTCGCACCGTAGCGGGCAACCATTCCGCACAGCGAGGCGCCCAGCGCGCCCACAAAAGCGCTCGCGCTGCCACCACCGGGAACTGGCTCGCGCGCGGCCAGCGCCTCGGCAAAACCGCGACAGGTTTTATCCATCATCTCTTGGCTCATACGCACACGCACCTTCAAGTCATATATATCGGTCGGGCGGCCGACGCCGGCCGACCGCATCGATCACGTAATGGTGCTAAGTCTAGCCCATAAGTACGCGAGCGTCAGCGCACCTGGCCATCGCGGATTTCTATGGCACACGATAGGCCATGCCAACGCAAACATGGGGCACATGGCTCAACTTTCGGGACTTCCGGACGTCACAAACTGGGACATATCTATAAACAAGGAACCTATTGGGGCAATGCCCGCGTACACGCGCCCCTTTAAAACAACGGACACCTCACCCCGGGGAGAGCCGACAGCACCGGCCCTCCCCTCTTTTGGACCCGTGCATATTGCCACTTAACGGCGCAAATCCGGCCCTCAGAATGGGACACATGGCCCACCCGAAGGAGCCGTCCACGCGTACAGTAAAGGCAGGTAACCCATGGACGATTACAGATCGAGGAGGACACGACCATGAAAAAGAAGGCCTTTGCGATTCTCACCCTCTGCATCAGTCTCTTTGCCGCGGTTGCCTTGGTGGGTTGCGGTGGCAGCGGCGGCGCTACCGGCAGCGGCGGTGGCGGTGGCGGTGGAGCGGAGAAGCCAGCCGTGGATATGAGGACTGACTTCATTTGGTTTAAAGTCGAGGTGCCCGAGGGCGTCGAAATCACGGACGTCGCAGGCGATACCGCCGACAGGGCCCAGTTTAAGTTCACCGAGAGCGAGCATGCCAGCGACCGCTTCATCCCCGTCTTCGATCCTGACAAGAACGCCGATGAACTGTTCGACTACGAGGCAAAGTGGAAGGCCAACTCCGGATGGACTGAGAGCGATCCCGTTAAGTACAACGGCAAGACCTGGCGCAGCGCCTACTTTACGCACTCGGGCGGCGTGACGACCGAGTACTTCACCGACGTTGACGGCGGCAGCGTGTACGTGCGCATCGACAACGTCGAGGAACACAAGGACGCCGTCGAGACCATGATGAAGTCTCTGGAATTTGCCGATGACATCGCCGAGGCCAAGACCGAGGCCATGGACGTCAAGCTCGACGATATCGAGATCAAGCGCTAAGCGACTGGCGAGCGCAACGGGAAACACGGTCGCAGTGCAAACAAGCGACGGTACCCCAGCGCTTCGTACCCAGGGAGGGCCGGTAAACCGACCCTCCCTTTCTTATGCCTGTAGCCGACGAACGCGAGGATGCCGGACGTCGGAACCGCCCCAAATGTGGCAACAGTACGAAAACGACAAACGCCCCAACACGTCCGCCCGCCGATTTATTGTGCCGCGCAGACAATTAAACCAGCATCTTTAAACATCTGAGCAGTATAGTGACCAAAACTATCGCATAACCGCACTCTGCGTATGGAGAAGTTATGACCGAACATCACGCCATCAGCCGCCGAGCATTTACGTTGGGCCTTGGACTCGCGGCGTTGTCGCCACTTGCAAGCCTGCCCGAAACCGCGGCATTGGGCATTGGCCCACGAGCGGCATTTGCAGACGACGCTGCCACAGCGTCGGTCAGCCTCGACAATTTCGTCATTCGCCTTCGCCCCGCGGGCTATTTTCGCACCGCGAGCGTCAACGAAGACGGCAACGTCATCGGCAACGTCTGCCACCTGTTTAATGACGGCACGTCCAGCAAGCTCATCCTTGAGAACGTAACGACCAAGAATGACGATACAAACTGGTATGCTATCCGCACCTTGCTCAATTTCGAAGAGCATAAAAAGACGGGCTACAGCATTTGGTCGGTCGATGGCGACTCGGACAAAGATGGAAAGGTTATCCACGTATGGAGTGGCGAGTATGACAACAAGCCCAGCCGCGCTTTTGCGTTCGAGCGTCAATCAAACGGAACCTATATCATCCGAGACCGCACGGTCGAGAAAGAAACCGAGAAAAAAGACATTAAGTACCTGGCAATAGAATCGAACGGCAAAGACCAGGACAACAATAAGATCTGCCATAAGAGTGAGAGCATTCCGTGGGAGCTCGAACTTATCGGTTACGACATGAAAAAGAACGATGCCACGGTTAGCAGCATCGACTGGATCACGTATAGCAGCTACGTCGATGGGCCATGTTGGATGAGCCACGTCAACGACGACAAGTACCTCGACGAACTGAGCATCCCGGGTACGCACGATTCGGGCACCTGCAGCGTGGACAACGACACTGAGCCCCAATCCTCGCAAGTAAAATGCCAGCAGGATTACATTCCCACGCAGTTGCTCGAGGGAATCCGCTATTTTGATATCCGACTCGGAAAGGGCAACGACCCCGGTATCTGCCACGGGGATTTCTACCTATTCAAAAAAGACGGGTACTATCTGCATCTCTCCGATGTCATCGGGTACTTTAAAACGTTTTTGAGCGAAAACCCGAGAGAAGCGCTTATCATGCTCGCATCGCGCGGCAACGACGAGGCTACCGATGACAGTGTTACGACGGCTTTCGCCAAGGTTATGGCCGATAACCCCGATCTGTTCTACACGTCGAGCCGCGTCCCCACGCTGGGCGAGGTGCGCGGAAAGATCGTCCTGCTGCGTCGATTTAGGCTCGACGGCGACAGCGTAAGCGGCCACACGTGGGGCCTCGACCTTACCGAATGGGATGACAAGATCAAGGCTCACTCCGACAGCGCCACTATGTGTCTCGTCCAAGACGCGCGGGGCTTTGAAGCCGCGGGGGAAACAGGCGACAAAGAGCCCTATTGCACCAAGGTATACGCCCAGGACAAGTACAAACTCACGGGAACCGACAAGCTCAGCTAGGTCGATAATGCGCTGAAGGAAACGTCCGGGCGCACGCGCAACGAGGTAGATGTCGAGGACGATAACGGGGCCAAGGAGAAAGTCCTGGAGCGTTGCTGGTCTATCAACTACACCAGCTGCACGGGCTTGTCGCACGGAGGCAATCCTTTTACCTCGGCACGAGTAGTCGACGAGCATCTGTACAAGAGCCCGTACATCAACCCCAGCGACAACAAGGATACGAAGTCAGATTACCTCAAGCACATTGGCATCATCGCATCCGACTTTGTTGATGCGGCGCTGGCCCGGAGCATCTACCAGCGCAATTACGATTACGGTGCACAGCACAAGCAGACAGCTTCGTACTACCTCCCGACCCGCATGCGCATGACGTACGGCAACTCGCTGAGCGACGCCTCGCTCCAGGACGGCAAGACCGTTGGCGAGGGTCATTTCCGCCTCGTCGACAGCAGCAACGTACTCAACGTGGCGGCTTCGGGCCATGCGTTTGCCATCGAATATGTGGATGTCGACGCCTTGGGCAACGAGACCGTTACGGAGCTGCGGGGCTCCGTGCCCATCGATATCGATCCACGCGCGCTGACGCCCCATTTTGAGGGACTCGAAGGCCTTAAGGCCGGCGAAGACGTGCGCGCCAAGATTGCGGCATCACTCGAGGGCAAGCTCGAAACCGATGCCTGCACGGCCCAGCTCGAGTTTGTGCACGATGCGGACGGCGCTCCGGGCACGGCAATGGCCGAGGGCGAAACATTTGCCGCAGGAACGTACTGGGTGCGCGTGAACGGTCTCTTGGGCGACGCGGCGCAGAACTACACGCTCGCCAGCGACGGATCCGCAAGCTTTACCGTAGCGGCCTCGGGCAGTGCGGGCGGCACCGGCAACGGTACCGGCGGCGGCAACGGCAACGATGCCGCCACGGACAGCGCCGACAAGAACGGCAAGGGCAACAAGAGCAAGGGCTCGGGCGAGAAGCTCGCCGGCACGGGAGACGGCTCTGGCATCGCCGCCGGGCTCGCCGCTGCCGCCGTGGCGACGACGGTCGCCGGCGCAGCAATGCTTGCCAGTGACCGCGAAAACGCTGGGGACGGTAGCGAATAGGCAAGCCGGCCTTTTAGACACATCGACTCAATGGGGGGCGCAGGACACCGTTCTGTGCCCCCGATTTTTACCTTGGCCCGAACGCCGCCATAGGCTACATCACCATGTTCAGCGCGTTAACAAACTCCTGGGCCTTCGCACGGCTGCTCAGACTAAAGACGCAAGCGGTTAACAGTCGATTGTGCAGAAAAACATCGCGGCCTTTGATTCTATTGACGCCCGTGATGTCCTTAAGATAAACAATCTCGTGTGCTTGCCACCAAAAGTGCCCTTCTTGAGCACCTCAA
>ERZ827458.1744-NODE-1744-length-13484-cov-4.467049_pt1 | contig 13484 bp, 10 predicted proteins | sample MGYA00519706_ERZ827458 | MGnify/ENA primary metagenome ERZ827458 (study PRJEB31778, sample SAMEA3449309) | human gut metagenome | biome: human gut; feature: human-associated habitat; material: faeces | place: United Kingdom | collected 2010/2012 ...
GAACTGTGTGAATTCTTGTCCTCAAAAAGCGATTGAAAATAAAAACAATCATATTCATATTCATTTTAATAAATGTGTTGGTTGCTTACAATGTGTTCACAACTGCTATCAGCAAGCATTATCACATGAAGGCGAGTACAAAGATGTTGATGAAGTTGTCAGAGTCTGTTTGCAAGATCAAGATTTCTATGAAGAATCAGATGGTGGTGTCACAATTTCTGGCGGTGAAGGAATGAGTCAGCCAGTGTTTGTCAAAGCCTTGATAACTGAATTAAAAAAACATAATATTCATGTTGCAATTGAAACAACTGGTTATATCCAATCTGACATATTTCAAGAACTTGCTCCCTTATTTGATTTACTTCTCTTTGATGTTAAACATTATGATAGTGAAAAACATTTTCAGGGCACTGCTGTGCATAACAAGCTGATTCTTTCTAATCTCAAATGGGCTATTGAAAATCAAATCAATGTTTTACCTCGTATCCCAGTTATCCCAGATTTTAATGATAGCTTAACTGATGCTGAAGGCATAGCCAATTTATTTTTAAATATGGGTATTCAAAAAGTTCAGTTATTACCTTTTCATCAATTTGGTGAAAGAAAATATGAAATGTTAAATCGAGATTATTTATATAAAAATAAAAAAGCCTTTCATCCAGAAGACTTAAAAGATTACCAGAAAGTCTTTTTAGAGAAAGGAATTCATTGTTATTTTTAAGACCTAATGGTCTTTTTTTTGAGAAAAACATGAGATAAAATTGAGACGCATAACCTCTTGTTTCATGATACAATAGAAGTGTTATCAGTTCCTCCCTTTGAAAGGAGGTGAACTTTATGTTAATTGAAACTATAGTTTAATTCATTGTCTCTATCACAGCAGGGTTAGTCGTTTACTTTCTTTGCAAATGGCTTGATAATAGACATGACTGATGACAAGCCTAGAAGAAAAGCCAAGGGGTATTGGATTAGACCCTTGGCTTTTCGTTTTGAACTCTATGTTTCAAAACTATAGTTTCATCAATAGTATTTTAGCATAATACTGATGACAATACAAGTATCTACTGATTTCTTTTGATTATTCTGAGTCACCTATTTTTCAGTCATAAATTCCTTTACACTGAATATTTTTGTCTTTCATTTTATAAGTCTCTTCATTTGGGGAGGAAAAAAGAACACTTTCAAATATTATTTATTTCTCATACAAAAATTTTTCAGGTAACGTCACATGAAAAGCATCTGCCAAAGACCTCAATTCATCTGTTTGAATAGTTTGTAATTTCTTTGGTGACATTGATAACATTTTCACCAATATCTCAGCTGATTTTTCTACAGTATGTGCAAGACCAAATGTGGTATCAAAATCCGAACCTGAACAGAATATTCCATGATGTGCCCAGATTGCCACATCATAATCTTTCATTAACTTACTTGTTGCAACAGCAATCTCTCTACCACCCGGTACCATCCAAGGCACAACACCTACACCTGCTGGAAATACAACTGGACATTCTGTTGCCATTTCCCATAACTCTCTTGTAAAGATTTCATCTTTGAGCGGTAAAACAAATGTTAATGCAATGACATTCGTTGAATGACAATGATAAATGACACGATGCTGATTATCAGTAACCATCTTCTTAATAGCGTGGTTCATCAAATGTGTTGGTAATTCACTGGTTGGAACTGCCTCATGAATCAGTCCCCAAACAACACGATACTTTGTTCCTGTTTTATCAATTTCAACAATGCCTATATTCGCTTCAGGATCTAACTCTACATTTCTAAAATATTTTCCAGAACCTGTGGCTAAGAAATATTCGTTCGCAAGTTCAGGAACTTCTGTTCCTATATCTTCCCAGCTACGGTGATAAGAAAACACGGATTGAACATACTTCACTTCTTCATCTTTCATACGATATGTTAAATTGCCGCCATTACGTTCATGCCATCCTTGCGCAAACCCATCACTACACATTCTGATAAATCCTTTGATAAATTCTTGTTCTAATATATTCATTCGATTATCCTCGCTTTGTTAAAACTTCTGTTTCATATTTTTTCACTTCATCATACCAAATTTCTCTTACTGGAACCTGATTGATTTCACAATAATAATCCCAAATATCATTGAATGGATAGGTTTTCAATTCTTCATTGATAACCATGATTTGTGTAAAGTCACCTTGATCTTGAGCTTCTTTTAACATTTCATAAGGCTGAAGCAAAGCATATAACATCGCTTTTTGCATATTTCTCATACCAACTGTCCACGCTGCTACTCTATTGATACTTGCATCAAAGAAATCCAAACCAACCAAAACTCTATCCATTGCATTATTTCTGACAATTTCTTTCGCAATTTCTTTTGTTTCATCATCAAATAAAACAACATGATCACTATCCCAGCGAACGGGTCTTGTCACATGCAATGCAACTTTATCATGGAATAATAACATAGCCGATAATTTATCTGAAACAACTTCTGTAGGATGATAATGACCATTATCCATCAATGGTAAAATATCTCTTGTTTTGGCATAATTCATTGTAAATTCACTTGAACCAACTGTATATGATTCCATTCCAATTCCAAAGACTTTTGATTCTAAACACACAAGAACCTTATTTTTATCATAATTGATAGAAAGTATCTCATTTAAAGATTCCATAAATCTTTTTCTTGGTGTCAAACGATCACCAGGAATATCCTTAAGACCATCAGGAATCCAAATATTCATTAAGCAAGGTGTTCCTAATTCATCAGCAAAATATTCACTAATACGAATACATGCCTGACAGTGTTCAATCCAAAACTCTCTTATCTTTTGATCAGGCGAAGAAAGTGTTAATCCTTCAGCAAGAGGGTGAGAGAAAATCGTTGGATTGAAATCCAATCCTAAATTTCTTGCCTTTGCAAATTCAACCCATTTTGCAAAGTGACGAGGTTCAATTGCATTTCTATCAACCTTTTCCCCCTCTTCAAAGATGGCATAAGATGCATGAAGATTAATACGTTTTGTTCCTGGTACTAATTTTAAAACTTCATCAATATCATTCATTAACTCCTGATAATTTCTTGCTTTCCCTGGATAATTACCGGTTGTTTGAATGCCTCCCGACAACGTCCCCGCTCCATCAAATCCAACTACATCATCACCTTGCCAACAATGCATAGAGACAGGAAATGTTTGTAATTGTTTTAATGCTTCATCTACATCAATACCTAATTTTTTATAAATTGTTTTGGCTTCTTCAAATCTTTGATTCATATTATTCTCCTTTATATTCTTTCATCTCAAATGATTTTTTAATCAATGCTCTCCCCTCACATAAATCATTAACAACTTTTTGCTGTATCAATTGTGCCAGAATATTTCCCAGTGCTGTCGCTTCTACAGGTCCAGCAACAACCTTTTTTCCAGTCATTTCAGCAATCATTTCATTCAATAATTGATTTTGACATCCCCCGCCAATAATATTAATAACTGGATAAGTTTGTTTAGTTATCATCTCTAATTCCTCAATGGCTTTTTTATAACCATATGCCAATGAATGATAAACACAAGAAGCGATCTGCCCAACTGTTTGAGGAGGTGTTTCATGTCTTTCTTGAAAGTATTGCTTAATTTCAAAAATCATACTCTCAGGTTTTAAGAAACGTTCATCATTGACATCAAAAATCCCAGCAAATTGATCTTGTCTTGCCAATTCCACTAACTTTGCAAAGCTATATTTCTCATCAAGATTTCTTGAAACTTCCTGAATAATCCATAGTCCCATGATATTTTTTAAAAAGCGATAACGTTGCTGATACCCCCCCTCATTGGTAAAGTTGGCATTCATTGATTCTAAAGTCACAATGGGTTGCATTGTTTCAATTCCTAATAATGACCATGTTCCTGAACTCAAAATAATACTCTTGTCTTCAATTGCTGCCATATAAGCACTACCCGTATCATGAGTACAAGGTACAATGACTTCTATATCAGCTCCAATCACTTTTCTCATATCTTTTGATAGTGAACCTAATGATGTTCCAGGCATCACAATATCTTGAAAAATCTCAACATCAGTTTGACAAAAGTCTAATAACTCTTTTGATAACTTGCTGGTTTGAATATCTAAGAGTTGTGTTGTTGACATATTGGTATACTCATTGACCTTTTTTCCAGTTAATAAATAATTGAGATAATCAGGTATCATGAGAAAATCAAGAGTTCTGGTTTTTCTTAATTCATCATCACTTGCAAGCTGATAAATCGTATTAAACTTTTGATACTGAACTCCTGTTTTCATATATAACTCTTCTATTTTATCTGGTTTGATAAAGCTATCCACTCTGTTATCTCTATAAGCATAAACATCATCAATACGATGTCCTAACTCATCTAACAACACATAATCTACTGCCCATGTATCAATTCCTAGTGTTGTTGGTATCTTATTGTGTTTGACACATTCTTTAATCCCTGCGACAACTTCTCCAAATAAATAATCTATATTCCAATAGTAATGACCATTTTTCAATTCAACATGATTTTCAAATCGATAGATTTCTTCTAGATATATTTGATTGTTTTGCAAAGAACACAACATATGTCTACCACTTGATGCTCCAATATCTATTGCGAGATAATATCTCATCTTCCCACCTCTTTTCTACAATCTCATCATACAAAAAAACAACCCAGTTTCAAATGTCCTGAGTTGTTTAATATATTGTCCTATTTTGCATTTATCAACTTATAATACAGTGCTTTTGCTGATTTAAACATTTTTATTAATAGTGATACGAAATGGTGCAATAGGAATTTCATTAATACCATATAAATTAGTTATTGGGTAATTTTTATAGGCATATAACAGTTGCGTACAATCTTGATCTATACCGAATATTAAAGTACCATCTTTTAATTCTGGATAAATAGGTTTTCTTACAAGATGATTTTCAATTTCAAATTCCTGTATATTCTCTCCCTTATAATAGAGATTTTGATTATACTTTATATATAATTTTGAATCAATGTATTCTATTGAAATAATTGTAGGAGCATCACCCTGAATAGAATAATTATAATAGTGTAAAAGAACAGATTTTCCTAGTCTTTGACCTATCACTTCTTTATGAATAGGATGGATATTAAATTCTTCTCCACAATCTATTGAAACAATTAAATGTACATCTTTGACTTTTTCACTTACTAATGCTTGTTTTTCTCTTAATATTGGCCACTTATCATATTTCTCATCATTATAATTAGGTAACTGTACACAGAAGAATGGTAAATGATTATTCCTTAAATCACTTCTCCATTTATGAATAAGTAAAGTTAATAAAATATCATAATATTCTGCATATTTAACATCTTCTTCTCCTTGATACCACAATACTGATGCAAATGAATATGTTTTGATAACTGAAAACATTGTTTCATACAATCCACCTGGCCTTCCAAAATCTTTCTTACCCTTTGGACCTGGCCAAGGAGTGTGGCCTACTGCTTTTTTTATTTCACTCATACTGTGGTCTGGATGGTTATTTTTATATGATTGAACTTTTTGCATGTATAACTGTAGACTTTGTTTGAATTCATCTATTTTTCTATTTTCATCTTCATCACTTTGATCTTGAATATCCTGAAAATATTGATCTATATAAAGCTCTTTTAAATAGATGTTTTTTTCTAATTCTTTGTTTGGTATCCAGCAAGACGCAGAAGTACCACCTTTATTACATTCAACTATTCCAATTGGAATATCTGTATATTGTCTTATTGTTCTTACAAAATGATATGCGACTGCTGAAAGATTTCCTGATGTTGTTGGGTTTGCTTCCTTCCAATGAGGTTTTTCAAAACGAGGATATGATTGTCCTTTTTCTCTATACTCTACTCTTGGCACTTGAAAGAAATATATATTATTTAGCTCTTGAGAATGAATATACTCATCTCCTAAATAAGAATCTTTTAAACGATACTCCATGTTTGATTGTCCTGCTGCCAGAAAAACATCACCAACATAAATATGTTCCCAAATAATTTGGCATTCATGACTCTCAATTAATAATTGATATGGTCCCCCTTCTTTTAAATGATCCAAACATATTTCCCATGTATTATTCTTACTCTGAGATCTATACCTTGTTCCTTGAAAATATATAGATACATCCTCATTATCTAAACATTGTCCAGTTATATAATTATGTGTATTTCTTTGTAAAACCATGTTATCTGAATAAACTATATCTACTATCATTTTACCTATCACTCTTTTCTATATAACGAAGATATTATAAATCTAGCACTTCTCCATTAGATTCAATGACTTTTTTAAACCAATGAAAACTCTTTTTCTTGTAACGCTTCATATCCTTAAAATCTGTTTCACCACGATCAACATATATAAAACCATAACGTTTTTTCATTTCACCTTGTGAACTCAAAATATCTATAGGTCCCCAAGTTAAAAAACCAAAACAGTCTACTCCATCAATCTCAATTGCTTTTTTCATTTCTACTAAATGATTCTTAAAATAATCAATCCGATAGTCATCGTCAACACTCATATTGTCATTAAGTTTTTCATCAACACCAATTCCACATTCTAAAATAATAATTGGTTTTTTATAACGACGATATATATCGTTTAATGCTATTCTAAAACCTATTTCATCAATTGTCCAAGACCATTCACTTTGCTTAAGATATGGATTTTTCTCCATATTATTTGACATCATAGATGTTAATAATTTCATTAATTCTTCTGGATTAGTGTCTTCTGATGTGCTTTCATTAACTAGACGAGAACAATAATAACTAAAACCAATGAATTCTGCTGGATTATCTTTAATTAATGTAAGTTCCTCTTCTGTCATTTTAGGCATGATATCATATCTTTCCCATGTCTTAAGTGTTTCATTTGAGTAATGTCCTTCAACAATAACATCTAAAGTAGATAATATAAACATTTCCTGAATACGTTTTGCCTTATGAATTGTAACTGGGTTACAATCATTTGGGTAAAATGGTGAATAACAAACCATTCCTCCAACTTGTGCATTAGGATTAACTCTTTTTACATAATATCTAAGAAATGCTCCTGCCACATGAGCATTATGTACTGATTGTGTTGATCTTTGATCACGTCCTTTCATATCATTACTAGCTAAATCAGTTGTTGGAAACATAAATGAAGAAAACATAATTGCATTTTGTTCATTAATAGGGAACCAATATTTAACTTTTTTTCCTAATCTATCAACCACAGCAGTTGTTAATCTTTTAAATGACTCAATAAATTCTTTAGACCACCAACCACCATATTTTTCAACCAATTCAAGAGGGACATCAAAATGATGCATACAAATAATTGGTTCTATTCCTTTTAATAACATTTCATCAACAATATTTTCATAGAAATCTAAACCTTGTTGATTTACCTCTTCTCCTCCCGTTGGTAAAATTCTTGACCACGAAATAGAAAAGCGATAAGTATTAAATCCCATTTCAGCAAATAAATTAATATCTTCTTTGTAACGATGATAAAAATCAATCGCCATTTTCCAGTCTGAGAAACCAGGCTTAATTTTTCTGACATCATAATTTGAAGGTCCCTTTCCATCTATATTCCATGCACCTTCTGTTTGCATACTTGAAACAGATCCACCCCATAGAAAATTATCCTTTAACATTTGATTTCCTCCTTATTTTGATATCCAAATTTAATTCCTAAAACAAAAGTCACAATACATGAAATTGCAATCGCAATAATCATATTAATAAGATTCATTGAATCAGAACCAATAAATCCTGGTAATCCCAAAAATCCTACTGTACCAGCCACTGCAAAACAATAAACTTTCATTAATCCTGCATAAATGCCACCACAAAAGCATCCAATCATTGAACAGTATAAAAGTTTTTTATTTTTTAATGAGAAACCAAATAATGCTGGTTCTGAAATACCTGCAACAAACGAAGTAATTGTACATGTTAATGCTTCAGATTTCACATCCTTATCTTTTGTTTTTGCAGCAACTACCAAAGTCACAACACCTTGATTGATTGTATATAACATACTAGCGATGACAGTGATTGGTTCATAACCAACGGTTGCTAACATTGTAAATAAAATAGGTAATAATGCTGTATGCATTCCTGTCATACATAGGAAAACATAAACACCACACACAACACCTACTGCTAAAAATCCAGTCGTATCATAAAGCCATGTAATTCCTGTACTTAAATATGACCCTAAAACTGATCCCATTGGTGCAAGAACACACAATGTTAATGGCAACATAATTAAAAGTGTAAACAATGGAACAACCAATGATTTTAACATTTGAGGAGTAAACTTTGTTATATATTTTTCTACATAAGATAAAACAAATGTTGCGAGAATCATTGGAAATATAGTACTTGCATATGATGCTGCATGAATTGGAATGTTATAGATAGATAATGCAGTTCCTTTACTTATTGCTTCGATGAATTGTGGATGTATTAACGTTGCTCCAAGTAGCATCCCATACCCCATATTTGCACCAAACTTTTTAGCGCCAGTCGCCCCTAAAAATACTGGTAAGAAATAAAAGGCTGCATCTCCTGTAAAGGATAAAACCATATATGTTGAACTCTCTACACTGATTAATTTGAATTGTAATAATATAAGCAGTACTGCCTTTATTAATCCTCCACCTATTATTAAAGGAAGAAGAGGTGTTACACATCCTGATATACTATCAAATATTAAACTAATACTTAGCTTTTTCTTTGGCACATCAGCATCTTCCTTAATAATCTCTTTAACCTCAAATCCAGCTTTCTGACAGATGACCTTGTATACATCACCAACATGTTGACCAATGATAATTTGAAATTGATCTCCTTGCCATTGACTACCAACAACTCCTTTTATATTTTTTAATTTTTCGTTATCAATTAAACCTTTATCTTTGACATTAAAACGTAAACGTGTAAGACAATGAATAAAGAAAGTCATATTTTCTTTTCCACCCATAACCTCAATAATTTCATCAGCTAAAGCTTCATAATTTTTCTTAGCCATACTTCTCTCTCCTTTATATTTTGTAAATCTATATAAACACAATACATGCGCGCTAATGCATTGTGAATGAACAAAATAAAAACCCAAACAAAAAAGTAATCATTTCTTACTTTTGTGGTTAGGTCAAGCCCCATTGGTAACAATCCTCACGAGCACAAAGTCTATTTATATGTAACATTAAATATAATATTTCTTCATCATTAAACGTATAGTTAAATTTCTTGAAAATATAATCATCAATTTGTTTTGCACACTCATACACGCTTGGAAAAGAAGAGGTTAATGTTTGAAACATCTCTTGATTATCAGACATTATATATTGTCCTTCACTTCCTCTTTTTAATAAGTACTGAATATGTGATACAAACCTTGAATAGTTAAAACTTTTTCTTTCTACAGTAATTGAAAAGAAACTTTCAATAATGTGAGTTATACTTTCAATAGCATCATTATTTCCTTCATTTTTTTGATAACTACTCACTATTGCTTTTGCATTAATCAGATGTAAAGCAATTCCAATAATCTCTTCTTTAGGTAATTGAATGCTCATCACTTTTTTAATTTCTTTTAACGCATACTCTCCAACTGCAAATTCATGAGGATATAAGTGTTGAATATCATAATAAACAGGTACATCTATAACCATCTTTTCTTCACATCTTTTTATAGCAAAGTTAATATGATCTGCTAAAGTAAAGATAATATTTGAATTTGTTAACTTTTCAATATTTTGTTGAGCATAATTCACTATTTTAACAGATAGCTCAAAGACTTTATCTGGAATAAGATTTATCATTTGAACAAAATCTGGATTGACATCATAGAATGTTCTTTCGACTTTAGATATATCTATCTCATATGGCGGTTTAATAAAACCTATACCTTTTCCAAAAGCAACAACTTCTTGATTGTTACTATCTAAACAAATAGATGTATTATTGTTAATGTTTTTAATGACTTTCATAATGATAACTCACCTCAACTTTCTTATTTCAATATTGTTAATAGTTCATCCTTATATGTAATCTTTTTCTTATCTTGAACAATAGAAACATTAAAAGACAAGCAATTTGTTACAATCATTGGTGTTGTCAAATCTATATTTTTTGATTCCATAAACACTCTATCTACTTTAAGTATAGGATCACCTACTTTAACCTTCTGATTCTCCTTAACAAGAACCTCAAACCCCTTACCATTTAAATTAACTGTATCTAAACCTACATGAATAATAATCTCTGCACCTATTGTAGATGTAATTCCAATCGCATGTTTGGTGACTGCAATCATACTTATAATTCCATCACATGGTGAACAAAGCAAATCATCTTCTAAAATAATTCCTACTCCATCACCCAATAATTTATCAGCAAACATTGCATCATTGACTTCACTTATTGGAATGACTTTACCAATAGCTGGAGAGTAGATTGTTTCTTCATTTTTATTTTTTCTTTTTATATTAAACATATTTTCACCTCTTAATTAATTAAAAAACTCTCTGAGCACCTAAAACACAAATCGTGTTTAAGGAAAAGCCTCAGAGAGTAACAAACCTTATTGACAATATTATTGTATATCTATCACTAGTATATGTCAATATAAATTTAAAACTATATCATTGATTAATCTAAATCTTCACCGTTACTTGCAATCACTTTCTTATACCAATCAAATGATTTTTTCTTATAACGTTTATTTGTTCCGTTTCCTTGATCATCTCTATCTACGTAAATAAATCCATAACGTTTACTCATTTCACCAGTTGATGCTGATACAAGATCAATACATCCCCATGTTGTATAACCCCAAAGTTCAACACCATCAATTTCAATCGCATCACTCATAGCTTGAATATGCTGTCTTAAATAATCAATACGATAATCATCTTCAACAGTATTGTCAATAAGTTCATCTTTGGCACCTAAGCCATTTTCTACAATAAATAAAGGCTTTTGATAACGGTCATAAATACTATTTAAAGTAATTCTTAAACCTAATGGATCAATTTGCCAACCCCATTCACTGGCTTTTAAATATGGGTTCTTTAAAGTCGCAAAAACATTGCCTTCTGTTTGTTTATTCATATCAGGATCAGCACTTGTACAACGAGAAGAATAATAACTAAATGAGATAAAATCAACAGTATTATCTTTTAACAACTCTTGATCACCATCTTCCATTATAGGCATTGTCCCTTCTCTTTCCATTTGTTTCAGTGCATAACGGGGATAATATCCTCTTGCTTGAACATCAATAAAGAAATATCCTTCCCTATCAATTTGAATTGACTTCCATACATCATCAGGATTGCATGTATATGGATATGTATTACCAGCTGCTAACATACACCCCACTTTATTATCAGGATCAATTTCATGAGCAATCTTGGTTGCTAAAGCACTAGCGACTAATTCGTGATGAATCGCTTGGTACTTATCTTTTAATGCTGTTTCTTTATCTTCAATAAGTAACCCTGCACCCATAAATGGTAAATGTAAAATCATATTAATTTCATTAAATGTTAACCAATATTTGACTAATCCTTTATATCTTGTAAAGATTGTACGACATAATCTTTCATAGAACTCAATCAATTTTCTATTTTTCCAGCCACCATATTCTTTAATCAAATGGATTGGACAATCAAAATGAGTAATTGTCACTAATGGTTCAATCCCATATTTATGACATTCTTTAAACACATCTTCATAGAATTTCAAACCTTCTTCATTAGGTTCTAATTCATCTCCATTTGGAAAGATGCGAGACCAAGCTAATGACATTCTATAAGTCTTAAATCCCATTTCTCCAAATAATTGAATATCTTCTTTATAATGCGTATAAAAATCTATACCTTCTTTTGCTGGATAAAATTCTCCTTCATGAAAATCTAAACTATGATCTAGTCCTAACATCACTGGAAATCTGTTTTTGCCATGTGGTGTAATATCCACATTCGCTAGGCCTCTTCCACCTTTATCAAAACCACCTTCACATTGGTTAGCGGCAGTTGCACCACCCCATAAAAAATCTTTTGGAAATCCCATTAATCTTCCTCCTTCTTATATAGTTCAATACTTCCAATAATACCTAAAGGTTCTAATGCTAAATGTCTAGAGAATGTATCTCTTTGATTTCTTGATAAATTATTTGTTGCAATCAATTCAATATGATTCATCCCTAAATTCAAACAAGTTGACAAATCATATTCATATGGTGGTGTGATTAATGTTTCTACACTTTCACCATTAACAATCAATTCAACAATTTCATAAGCTTCTCTTAATACCAAAATCATATCTTTATCCTGACAATCAATATCAAATGCATATTTAATATTGCCTGAGAATCTTGGATAATCATATCCAAGATAATGATCTAAAGACATATCTATTGGTTGACTATAATCTTTTTGATTATATTCTCTGAATGAAACTTTCACTTTATCAATATTCTTTAATTGAGTAGAACTCTTTGTATATATTTTATCATAACATTGCCCATTCACCAATACAAGAGATTGATATGGATGCAAAGTTAATGTAAATTCAAAACCACCATCCACTTTATTTCCGTTTAAACTGTATGATTTATTTTGATAAGCATCATATATCATATAATTAGCATCATGCAGAGTCACTGTTGAATGAATAGAATCTGTTATGCTTTCATTATTAAACATATAAATATTTCCATCACTTTGTTGATAAGAATAGACAACTAAGTCTTTTTCAAAAGAAGATGTTTTCACAACTGAATAATCTTTTAATTCTTCTGATAAACAAGAAAGAGAAATCATTTTTCCTGAACTCATATTTTCTGGGTAGTCATTAATAAAAATAACTCTTATACTTTGTGATAATTCCTTTAATTTTTCTATTAATAATTGAGGTAATCTTTGTGCATAAGGGATAACCAATACATCATAATGATATCCATTAATACAGTACTGATGATTTGAAATCGTTGTATCATTTAAATAATCTTCACTTATAATATCGCATGAAATTTGATGTTGTTGTAACTCTTTTAAGACTTTTTCAATAGGCATATAATCTCCAGACCACTCAGCAAAGGCATGGTAAAGAACACCAACACTTGCTTTATGATATCCACCGCTGAAGAGATGACATAATCTATCAGCATATAAAGACCATTTATGGAAGTATGGATATTGTGGATTGTTTCCATGTGCATAGAAATGGGGAGGACAGTCCCAGTCTGGGAAGTCAGCTGGATCAAATGCATGAGGAACAATAACATTCACTCCATGACTCAGCATATGATCAGTTATCCATTTCATCATCTTTAATCCTTCTACCCAGCCATAAGCACCAAAAGCTTCACACATCAGTTTTCCTTGTTTACTTGGATCTAATTTTGCGAGTGAAGCACCAAGTTTAACC
>ERZ827458.1747-NODE-1747-length-13470-cov-10.182930_pt1 | contig 13470 bp, 8 predicted proteins | sample MGYA00519706_ERZ827458 | MGnify/ENA primary metagenome ERZ827458 (study PRJEB31778, sample SAMEA3449309) | human gut metagenome | biome: human gut; feature: human-associated habitat; material: faeces | place: United Kingdom | collected 2010/2012 ...
TAATATTGTGTCCGACAATTGTTCCATTACTAAAACTACCTCCTTGAAAATCAAGAATAGAACCAGTAGCAATAGTTAATGTTCCACCGCCTAAATCTATATCTGCACAAACTTTATATATAACATTAGAATGACTAAACATTATATTTAGTACATCTATAGTATTAGTTTGCTTAATATATTTTACTTTACTAAATAAACTTCCATCTTCATTTGTCCAATCTGTACCTTTCCAAGTAAGATACGAAGTTGTTACAGTATAATATACTACATAACCTCTATCATCTACTGTAAGTTTAGCAGTTAAAACATCTAATTCTGCAAGAGATGTCACTCTTCTTTCTAATGCTTTATTTCCATCGGCTGTTCTAAATACCTTAGAATAAGAATCCCAAAATACAGGACGTTTATAAGTACCATCCAAAACAAATTGACTAAATCCAACCTTATCAGCAGTAAGAGATGTAGGTAAATCAGCAAGCATATTACCTGAATACATTTCTTTACTGGGGAATGTAACAGTAGATGGAATAGAAGATATATAAACACTTTCTTTAATTATTGCAGATAACTCAGACCATTTACCTCCATATATTCCAGCATAATCAGGTCTTCCACTTACAGGAGCTTCTACAGTAATAAACTTAGTTTTAGAAGTTAAGAATATATTAACAGAAGTAGCAGAAGCATATGAATCTCCAATTAAATCTCCACCAATAGCAAAATATATAATAAAATTATTAGAATCTTCTGTATAATTTATATAAGAAAACACAGGGGTATTCTTATACATAGAATATCTCGGAGTACTATCTTGACTTGCTTTTATTTTTATATCTCTAATACCTGTTAATCTTTGACTTGGACCAAATGTATATATAGTAGTATTAACAGGCATTTGAATATTAATATAATTAGGATTACTACAAAATGCCGTAAATTCAACTTCTCCCACTAATGGTTTAGGTATAGTAAATTTTAATGCTTTTCCTACTGGAAGATTATGTTGAAATGTAGTACTATATCTAATATCTTCTGGATAAGTAGGATTAATAAATTTTTTATTCTGTTCTTCTGCACTAATAGCAAGATAAGGATTAAGTTCATCAAATACACAATTATTAAATACTAAATCCTTACTTACATACCAAGCAGCAATAGAATTATCTACATTAGTAATACCCACTATATGACAATTACTAAACGTAAGTCCATTAGTTCTGTTTAATCTAAGAGGAGCTGTAAAATTACAATCACTAATAGTAACTAATTGACCTCTTGGTACAGGACCTAAATCATCTCTAATAGTAGAAGAAACATCATATTTATTATTCTTGAATTTACAAGAACTCATTGATACATTACTGCATACACCAGAAGGTTCTATTTCAGCATAGTCATTTTCAAAGTCTATACCAGCCATAGGAGCTGTACCTTTAATTTCATCACTACCACAACCTTCAAAATATACATTAGTTATAGTGTAATTATTACCTCCTAAAGCAATACCATTTCTTCTTGCATATAAAACTTTAACTCCATCAATTAATACATTCTTAGTTGCAGGTCCAGCAGCTTTTGTACCATTATTATTATAGGCAATATTACCAAACGTTAAAGCATCACCAAATGCATAACCAACAGTTATATCTCTAACTACTATATTATCACAACTTTTGAAATTAAATATATGTCCCCATTCACCATAATAGTTAGTGCCAGTAAAAGGATCAGTATATAAATGATTTTTAGCATCTGCATTAATAGTGCCTGTACCACTAACTTCAATATTGCTTTTACCTTCTATATGAAATATAAAATAAGCACCTTGATTAGTAGGCAACATTTGGATAGTATTATTAACTATAAGATGTGTATTAGAAGTAAAGTTAGTAAAGATTCTAAGAAATGAATATTCCTCAGTACTAAGCTTCCAATAATCAGGTCTTACATCATCTCCAAGATTAGTTTTTCCTTTATATGGTAATTCAAAATAATAAGTTCTATCAGCATCAAAATGAATAGTATTATATACATTATCATTTGAAAGAGCTAATATATTAGTTATAATTTGATTAGATATATAAGAAGGAGGGGTGTTAAAAGCAAACCATGAATCGTAGATATGCTCAACATTCCAAGTGCCCTCAATAACTACACTATCAAATATGACAGCATTGGAATCAGCTTCAATAACAGTATTGTTACCATTGAGTGTTCCATTTTTAATGGAACCACCTACAAACTGTAATATGCTATTGGCAGGAAGATTGATGGTAGCACCATTTAAGTCAAAGTCATACCTAATCTTATAGACATTATTAGGCATGTTGATCATAGATTGAGTAAGAATATTCTTGTTGCTTTGAATATTCTTTCTTAATATTCTATAACCTAAACCACTAAAGGTTGAAGTATCATATGCTCTATTAGCTTCTTCAATTTGACCAGAACTATTCTTCTGTAAATCTTCAGGATTTAACTTAACTGCTGTTGTAATCTGACTGTTAATCCAATCAAATACTTCTTGAGCTAATGCAGATAGACCAACAGATGCAGGTCGAAACTCTGCTGTATTATAAGGTAACCAGTAAGAACTATCCTGCCAATGATTATCATCTAAGTTATTGTCATTATAGTACTCAACTGTTAAAGTGCCTGCATAATCTATATAACTTAACCAGATACCTCTTCTCCTATTCTTCATAGGAACCTGTAATCTGGTTGCAGCCTTACTACCCACATAAGGTAAAGCTATAAAGTTATTCCTTACAAGAATATTATCAAGAGATTCCTTGGTAACTCTATCAAGAACTAGGTCTGTAAAGGTCCAAGGAAATATTTTAGAATAGGAGTTTGCACTCCTATCCTTTTTAATTAATTGCTGATTTTCCATCATTTATCAATTTAAACAATTACTACTTTTGATATTAAAGTACCATCAGTGTTAGTCCAAGCTGTACCATTCCAAATTTTCACTTCCTTTAAAGAACTATCATATAAAACTTGCCCTTCTCCATAGGTTCCTGCAATAGTGGCTGTAATTACAGATGATATATCCTCCTTTACGCCTGTAATAATAGTATTATTAAGATTAATATTACCATTTGATATTTTACCGCCTTGAAAATCTAATACAGAATTAGAACGAACATTAATAGTATTTCCACCTAAATCTATATTACCAACTATTATATATCTGCCTTGATGATTTTGACTAAAATGATAAGAATAATCCTCATAAGAATTTATTATAAAAGTATTATTAGAAGGCAAAGTATTTAATAACCAAGTATTTGCTCCTTTTTTATAGGTTAAAAAATTATTTCTTTCCCAAGCTAAAACATTATCTCCCTTAGGAAGTGCATAAGAAGGAGGTAACATTAATTGAGTTTCTCTTTCCGCAGGACGATATACAGCTATATTACTACATTTATCGGGAACACTATCTATAAAACTTTCAGAAAATCCCATAGAAAGAGCTAATTCTTTAGAATAACCATATAAATCATTTTTTGTTAAACTTTTAGCTTGAAGTACCAATCTTCTTTTTGTAGCTCCTGCGTCAATTTTTTTGGTATATGCATAAATAATTGCATCACTTTTATTATTTAAAGTTGTTAAATCTGCTATTGTTAAATTTGCTGTATTTTCAGGTTCAATAATTATGATATTACCTCCTTCAGCATCTATCATAGCTTCTTTATCATATACACTATTTACAAAAGCACAACTTTGAAATGAAATATAACTAATAGAAGCAAGAACACTTCCTCCATATTTAATTATATTTAAAAAGCCTTTTCTATCTTCTCCAACCATTGCATTTCCAGAACCTTCAAATACACAGTTATTAAATTTAAGTGCTAAATTAGAAATACCTTCAATATAAGCTACATATTTCATACCTGCATATAATATATTAGAATTAGAAAACTCTAAGCAAGCAGAGTTTTCAAGAAGAGCTTTCATTATTCCTTTTCTACCAACAACACTTTGTCTATCAAAATAATAAAGTGCATCTACAACATTAATATATACATTTGAATTAGAACCAATATTATAAAATACTGATTTATCTCGTCCTGCATATACTTGTAAATTTGTAAATCTTGCACCATACATAGTTGCAGCTACACTTCCAGAAGTTCTATCTTGATGAAAAGCATTATCATTATAAGATATAAAAGTACAATTATCTGTTCTAAATCCATGCATACCATAGAACGGACTCTGTAATCTTATCACATTTCCATTAGCTTCAATAGAAAGATTGTATATTCTACAAAATTGTCCGCCATAAGAAGTTGCAATATTAATAGCATTAGATGACGGAAACCATAATAGAGTATCTTGACTACCTTTTCCATTAAATACAAATTTAGTTACGGAAGATAAATTAATTTCAGAACTAAATGGATAAATACCTTTACCAAAAATAATATTACCTAAAGATATTATTTTAGTAAGTATATCTGTATTAGTTGTAGGAATTTCAGGAGCTTCTTCAAAACTATTATTATTTCCATTTATAAATGTTTTATATCTATTATCTGATATATCCCATTTTTCATTTATAAACCAATCAAAATAAATACAACTATTACTAAATGTTCCTGCTAAGTTTATAGATTTATCTAAAAATCTACTTCCAATTATTTTAGTATCTTGACCAGTAACAGTACCATTAGATATAGAACCTCCTTCAAATAAAAGAACACAACCTTCTGGTATAATTACAGTCTGACCATTAAGATTATAATCATACTGTATATGATAAATAACATTCTCCTTACCAACCATGGTTTGAGTAAGGTAATTAATTAATCTAGTTTCACCTGTATTAGGGTCTGTAAGAGTCTGTAAGTTCTTTCTTAAATATACTCTACCCAAACCTGAGAAGTCATCTATACTATAGTCTTTATCCTTGAAATGCATATAGGAATTACCATCAGCATCAGGTTCAGTCATAGTTAAGTCTTCTTGATCAGGAAGTATAGAGTTAATAATTCTAGACTCAAGTAAGTCTACCCATAAAGTAGTATTATTCCAAGTTAGAACAGACTCACCTTGATATTGGTATAAGTGCCATTCACCTTGTTCATTTAGGAAGGTAATAACCTGACCTACTTTTCTACTTCTCCAAGGTATAACTCTAATAGCTTCATCAAGAGTATTATAAGATATACCATATTTATCAGTGACATTGATAAAGTCTGATACTCCTAATGCGAAGAACTGACTTACTATATCACTGACAGTAGTATTTACATTCTTACCACCCTGAACTAGAACTATAGTCTCATTTCCTTGAAGAGGAGTAGTAGCTGAATCAAAACTAGTATCTCTAGCTGCTTTTGATTTCAGATATGCTTCTATTTTTCTATAATCCTCTTGTGTAAAGTACATAACGTATTAATTTGTGTCATTAACCATAATATCTGCCACTTTCAATGCAGACAGAATTGCATTTACCTGAGTAACAACTGTTGCTAATTCAGCTCCAGTTGCTAGGTTTGATACATTAGTAGCTTTCTTCACTCCACCAATTGCACTTGTAGTTGCAGCAGGCAGTGTGTAAGGTTCTGGGATAGTAGGGGTGTTAATCAAATCACTATAATCACCACTATAAGCTACCTTAGCTAAGTCTTGTGTTTCACCTGAAGAAACATTAGCCCAGCCATTAGGACCAAAGTACTTTAATGAGCCTCTAAACATCCACAAATCAAACTTTGATGGTGCAGATTCTGACTCAACTATACCATTATATCTTCTCATATTATTTAGTATTATTTGGTTTCTTATTTATTTGTTCTTTCTTTAACTGACTTTCAATCTTCAGCTTCTTGTTATCAAAGGCTAACTTCTCATCGAATTCTCTAATTTTTTCTTGTAGATTAGCTTTAGCCTCTTCACTAAACTCAACATCCTCACTAGTCTCTTCATTAGCATATTTACCCATTTGAGCTATTAGAATTGCAGTCTCATTATCTCTAACATTCATAGTATCCTTTAACTGCATTTCAGCTTGCTTCTGTTGCATTTGAGCTTGAGCTATATTCTGTTGAGTTTGTAACTGTTCTTGCTGAGCTTTCTGTTGTCTTTGTCTAATCTCCTGCTCATCTTTTTCAATCAATCTTTGTTTTTCAGCTAAGCTACTTGAAGTGTAGAGCTTAGTAATAGTAGAGAAGGATAAAGTCTGAGTTTGAAGTGCAGCTTGAGCTAAAGAATCTAATTTACTATTGAGTTCCTGAGTTCCATTACTATTATCTACAACTAAACCATAGTCAGCTTCAGCAAATTCATCACCATCAATCTCCATTATTCTGGTAGATGTATCTGATAATATGTACTGGAACTTCTTAGATCTACCTTTAAGAGCTATCTTAGCTGTTTCAAGTAAACATTCAAGTACTCTCTTCTTAACATCATCATGTTGAATGAATAACCATTCAGTAATATGTGATGATTGAAGAGTAGCTCTTTCTACACCTCCAACAGTCTCTCTATTACTAATTTGACCTTCTCTTTGTTTAGTAATACCTGCAACTTCAGCCATCTCCATCTTGATAAACTCAAGCAGATTGACTAATTGCTGAATATAATTACCTTGGTCTAAGTTAATACCACCAGTAGAAGCATTGTTAAGTGCACCAGCTAACTTACCACTAGCAGCACCATAGTTACCTTCTTTAAAACTATCCTCTACTAGAACATGATTAACCTTAGCATAGTACATCCATTTATCAACTTCCCAGCCTTTAGGAACCTTAGCTAAATCCATTCTAACTAATGCTCCCCAGTTATTAGCTATAGCCTTATTCAATCTATCATGAATAGTATCATAAAGATAGTTATAAGGCTTCATCATATCTACTAAACTGAAAGGTCTTCCTTGATTTAAGTTATAGATAGAACCTATAATACCAAAGTGACATCTTGATGGATTTGATAGTCTGTTATATTGAACCAATCTAGGTCTCATATTAACAAATATCTCATTACCAATCATAGTACCTTCCCATGCTTCATTAATCCACATAGAGTACTCCTCTTCACCTCTATTTCTATCTATTTCATAATCTTCTGGATAGAAGTTATATTCTTCTTCACCTGTTTCAGGATTATAAGACTTAACCTTTTTAACCTTTCTCTTTGATTTCCAATATACTCTAAGTACTCTTAGATTACCAGCTAAATCATAAGGAAGAAGTGATGTACCTACACTTTCAGGAAATAAATTAGCAGGGTCAAAATAGAATCCATCTGAAGTTGTAACCTCATCACCAATCATATTGGCATTGACAAAGCCATATCTTTCATCTATATTATCCATACTATCCACAGTATTCTGACCTATATGATCAGGCAAAGACTCAATATACTTAATATCTTTCTGTGTTAGTACATCATACCAGTTATCTATAACTCTGCCTGGACTCCAATAGTCCTCAACTATGATAATATCAGCATCTTCTATCTTGTTACTGTAACCTGCTTTAAACACTCTTACTTTAAGAGGATTTAATCTCTCTACTACTGGTTCACCACCTACTATATCACATTGGTAAATCTCTTCACCAACAGCCATAGCATCCATGAAACCTTCATTAAATATAAGAGGAATATTATACTCCTTGATATAATGATTAAGGAGTGCATTAGCTCTTACCTCTTTAAGGTCTTGCCATTCATAAGTAAAGTAATCATTGAGCTTTTCAAGCTTTTCATTGAATTCATCTTCACTTTGAGAAGTGTCACTAACCTCTTCTTGAAGTCTTTGTAATAACTCATTCTTCTTATTATTCTCAATCTCTGATATAGCTAGTGGGTTAGTTACAACTACTCTAAAATCAAAGACTCTCTTACTTTCTTCACCTCTTAGAACATTCAATTTGGAATTCATGATGGGGTAGTGCTGTATTCTATCTGGTATATATCCTGCCTTCAAGTCATCAGGATTCAATACTAGTTGCATATCCTGCATATTAATCTTTCCTCTAAGAAGATTGTAATTAATCTGCTTATGGACAACAGACTTTCTAACAAGACTATAATTAAAGAATGTCTTATTATTAGCCCACAGGACGCAGCTACGTCTCCATGATTTAGTTTTAGCACTGAAAGGCAACATTTGTCGGGGGAAATTGGCAAACTGATTATCCATTATTTACCTCCTTTCCCTCATATCTCCATCTATATCCATAAGCGGATTTAGTAGAGTCTCTACATGCTCTATATATATCTGGTCTTTTTGCTTCTTTATTAAAACTCATATTAGCCTCACTTATAGATTTATACTTTCTAATAAAAATCCAGTCTAGAGAATAACATAAAACTGGAACACTTCTAGCTTTACTAACAGCAGAGTATATTCTCTTTTTGCCTTCTTCAGTAAAGTTTGGATGTCTATTATCATACTTACCCTCTTTTCTAGCTCTTTCAAATCCCTTTTTCTGATTGATAAGAATTAGTTCTCTTTTAGTTTCCCATGTTCTTTTCATCTTATCTGAATGAAACTTTCTTTGTTCTTCTGTAAGATTTCTCATGGGATTAGAATGTTTAGTGATTCCTACATATACTTTATTGTTAATCTTATTAACATGTAAGTATATTATATATCTATCTTCCATATAACTTCTATTAGATAGTGCAAAAGTAAGTAGAATAATCCACCCATGCAATACCATAAGTGAATTGTTTATACCTACTTACACTCTTTACTAAATTTACTGCCTTGTAGGATACCAGTTAATCCTGTTATTATTCATCCTTTTATCATAGTTATCAGTGAAGAATTTATCATTACCAAGATAGTTTCTATTATCAGCTTCAACTCTATCCTGACTAAAGTTTCCCTGATACTGTATAACCATATACTCCCTATACAACATTAATGCAATCATAGATGAAACCCTATCATAGTTACCTAAAGACTCCCATTGAATAGACTCTTGAATAAGTGCTCTACTCTTTAATGTGTACAATCTAGGAATCATGACTTCTCTTTGTTCACCATCTACTTCTTGTACCATAGGTATTGGAGTTAACAGCCAGTTCCTATAAAGTAATCTACCATAACCATTAATAAACTTATTAGCTGTATAACCTTTACTTTGATTACCTACTCCTGGAATCTTTGTTATCTCTTTATCCTTCAAGTATTCTAGTCTGTCACTAAGTAAGTATAGTGAAGACATTCTATTGAAATAAGCAAATAGTCCCTTCTTATTGTTTTCATAGTTATCTCTAGCATTATAAAACATAAGAAGTAGTCTTAACTGTTCATAGTAATCATCTGCAAATGTAGGCCTACCAGTGTATTCAGCTACTATCTCATCAGTCCATAAGTCTAAAATAAATGTAGATTGAAGTGACATAGATTCCTTAGCATCATCATCATCTACAGGGTCAGTACCTGCAATATACCTATTAGAAGGTATCTTACCACTACTATCTTTCTTAGGCAATTGGAGTATCTCTATACCACCCTCAAGCTTATTATCCTTATGAGGAAACTCTCTAATTACACTAACATCACATGGTGTAAATTCAGGCTTTCCATCCTTAATAGTCATTCTACCTGTATAAACATCATCATAGATATTAGGATTAGCATCTAGTTCATTCTTTCTATCACTCAATTGAGCAGCAGGGAATAAAGAAGACTCCTTCCTCATAATAGCCTCTTGAATAGTCAAAGGTCTTTCAGCTACTACTTGAGTTAATCTAGAAGGGTCAGTAGAGTTATACTTAACTATAAACCTCTTATTTAAAATATCAAGTATAGTAGCTACTACATCTGATACACCATCTTTATTATAAAAACCACCTCTATTCAAGTATGCTCCAAAGAAGAATACTGTGTCACCTTTACCATTAGAGTTCTTATCATATAAATTAGGCAATGCATAGATGTTATAACCCTTTGGATTATATAACATCTGAAGAATACCATAGAAATTCGAGCCCTCACTTCCCCCTGTGTTATGAGTTATAATGTTATTAGCTAAGTATGTGTGAGAGTCATCAGCTGTAAGATTATATATTCTTTGAGTACCTATACTTTCTATAGATTTAACTCTTTCTAACCTAATATTATCATATTGATATTTATAAAAGTCAGAACCATCCCCCTGTAATATCATCTTTTCCATAGCTTCTTTCTTGTAATCTACTCTAAGAGGGATAGTATTACAGAAGTGATAAATACTCTTCTTATCTTTAATTTGAAGAGTAAACCAAGGATTTTTATCTTTTCTACCTTCCTTAATTATAGGATTAATCTTATATATATAACTTAAAATTCCAAGCTTTCTTAATAAAGTTTGAACCTGTATTAATATTTCTTTATTACTTTGTGTAAGAGTAATACTAGAAGTGTTATTGTAAAATACAGAACCATCTGTATCATACAACCCAGCTAACATATTAATTACAGAGTCTTTATCTAAGCTCTCCCAATTAATAGGTAATCTTTTAGAAGATTTTGTCTGACCATAAATACCTACATTTCTTAGCATAGGACATACTCCAAGTACTCTAATCTCCTTATATACTTTACCTTCTTTAGTAGTATATACTCTCTCTGTTTTAGTATCATATTTAGTTTCTACATAATCTAATATACTATTATCACAGTTAGATAGTACAGGTGTTTTATCAAAGCCATAACTACCATCTCCTATTAATAGACCTATCAAATAAGCATCTTCTAAAGAGTCTTTACCCCAAATATCAATAACATCACATAAAGCAACATAATCATCCTTAGATAATTTACCAGCTTCTTTCCATTGTAATTCATATGATATTTTTCTTCTTTCTGTTATATGCTTATCTACTCTATGTCTTACTAATATAGGATGGTCATAACTACATTCAAGAATTCCTGAATTAGTGTTAATTCTAACACAATCTTTATATGTCTCATCCTGAATATAGGTAATTGGTTCTATATTGGCTTTATTATCCTTAAATCCTATAATGCCAGAATCCTTAGTAATATCTTCTATATTAATCAGTTTTCCTTCTTTATTATAGACTTTAGTTCCAGCGCATACACAGCCAATGCCTATTTGTTGTCCCCAAGTCTCTTTACCTTCTCTAACAGAAGGTTCATTAGTAGTCCAAGCTACTTGAAATTTAGGGAATTTACCAATCTCTTCATATATAATTCTAGCAGCTCTACTACCTCTGGCTTTTTCAGGATCATCATTAGTTGATACACCAAATACACTGTTTCTAGTACCCATCTTAGCATCAGTTTCAGCATCAATGTATCCCATCTCCCAGAACATCTTATCTAATGAACTGTATAATCTCTTAGCAGGCCACTGCATTAACCTAGCATTTAAGTCAATACATGCTTCAAACTTCTTAAGAGTACCATCCTTATTAGTAAGGGTTCCTTTTTCAGCAGCTAATATAAAGGCATTAATCTTCTCACAATATTTCTCATTTTCACCTATTATAAAGTCCTTAGCTAGCATAGATGCACAAGAGAATGATTTTGAAGCACCTCTAGTTGCTATTTGAAGAGCATCTTTACCACCATTCAAATCATATAAACCCCCATATCTAGCTTGATGAATGTAATGAAACCACAAGTAAGCACCTTCCCAAGACCTAGGAGTAGATGTTACTCTATTAACTGTATTAGTCTGACCTTCTATTGTCTGGGTAAGTTCAATAGGCATATAATTCAAATAGAAATACATATCTCCTGTAATCCATTCACCATCAGAAGGTCTAACCATACCATACCAACATCTACTAGTCTCTCTTCTCAACCACCTCATGTAATCTGAATTAGGATTACCATTTGGTCTTAAATCAGTATATTTACCAGTCTCTGCTTTATGTATAGCAATTTCTCTAAAGTAATCCATATCCTCAAGAATATGAGGGTTCATAACATCTACTATTATTTTACCATCATTATCTCTTGGTAAGTCCTTGGCTCTCTTTCTATTAGGAGATATAAGTCTCTTAATAAACTCTACATTATTTACATAGTCAAAGAACTGTTCTTGTACTTCTTTAGGATATTGCTCAAGTAATTCATCAGTTATTGGTGTCTGAAATTCATTAGTCTCTAGTAATACTTTCATCCTTTAATACTTTATCAAATTTATGACTTCTAGCATAGTTGAATATAGCAGATATAAATTCAATATCAGCTTTATCATAAGCTGTTTCATCTTGACCTGTGACTATTCTACTAGAATAGACTATATCCACAACTGCTTCTTTAGAATCTCTATTAACTAAATATAGAGTTTCATTAATAGATTTATAGGCTTTGAATGAAGAATTAACTTGCATATTCTTCCTCATAACAAAGAATGATTTATTCTTAATATTAAGAAGTTGTCTACAATCCTCTACATATCTATTTAACCCTTCTACTACATCCTCTACTTTCATACTTCCCAACCTCTAAATGTTCCATCTTTAACACTGTCTAATATGCCTTTATCTAACAGGTTAGACAGTTCTGAAAGAATTCTCTTACTAATAATTTCTTCCATCTTTGGGCATACGCTTCTTAAATCCTCTTTATATTCCATTTTAAAGAATCTAGATACTCCATTATAGGATTTATAGGATATATCTACCATTACATAATAGTAGGATTCTTCAAAAGAACTCATTCCTTCTATGATATACTCATTAGCTTTAATCATAAAACCACAATCAGATGGATAATTATCCTTCCAATCATCTAACTTCTTCCTAATAGCTTTATATAAGTTTACTATGCCCATGATATACCATCCTCCATAATGGTCTTCTCTTTTTGACCTCTCATCTTACTATTCTCTGCAATCTCTTGAGCTACTATCTTCTCAGTCTTCATTAGTTTCTCTGCCATATCAGTCATCTGATTAACAGCAGTAGCTAAGGTATTTACTGGATATTTAGGCTTTCCCTTATCATCAGTTGCAGTAAAGTCCATCTCTCTTAAATACTTCCTAAGATTATCTACTGCAAACTTAGCATCCTCTAATAATAAGTATGAAGTAGTAATAACTGAGTCCTTATATGACTTCATAGCTTCTTCAACTATCTTATCAGGCTTCCAATCTTTAGGAAGTCCTTCCTCTTCTATGATTTTATCTTTTCTACTTTCTAAATCAGTTAGATACATATAAGCGCTTCTAGGATCAACATAAAAATATATGAATCCAAGTTCCTTTAAGGCTCTAGCTTTACCTTTGCTTCTATCTCTATTCCAAAGAGTTCTAATTGATTTAATCAACAGTGCCTCTGGCTCAACTGTTAATGTGTATCCTTCATATTTTAATAGTCTCATATTATTTATTTTTATATTTCCAAACATAACCTCCCGCTGAGGGCCTTTTGCCCCTAGCACATCTAGATATATGTGTTCCTAAAACTTTAGTATCTAAACTAGCTTCAGTTACACTACGATATTCTTTTAATAAATTCATATTTTTATTATAG